>Ga0207693_10002549_pt1 | contig 15840 bp, 13 predicted proteins | sample LARL81metaG_FD_184347 | JGI IMG/M metagenome (GOLD analysis project Ga0207693, IMG submission 184347) | Corn, switchgrass and miscanthus rhizosphere microbial communities from Kellogg Biological Station, Michigan, USA - LAR L8-1 metaG... | ecosystem: Host-associated > Plants > Roots >...
GCAGGTCGAGATCGCGCAGCAGTAGCCCGCCGTTGGCATGCGGGTTGGCACTCATCCTGCGCTGCCCGGTCGGCGCCAGCGCCCGCAACTCGGGCCGGAGCACCCCCTGCTCGTCGAACAGTTCCTCGGGCCGGTAGCTGCGCAGCCACTGCTCGAGCTGCGCCATGTGCCCTGGGTTGGTGTGCGTCTCGGACAGCGGCACTTGATGCGACCGCCAGGTGCCCTCCACCTTCTTGCCGTCCACCTCCTTCGGGCCGGTCCAGCCCTTCGGGGTGCGCATGATGATCATCGGCCACAGCGGTCGGCCGGTCTCGCCGTCCAGCCGCGCCGCCTGCTGGATAGCGCCGATCTGATCGAATGCCTCGTCGAACGCGGTGGCCAGCTGCCGGTGCACGTTGGCCGGATCGTCACCGGCGACGGTGATCGGCCGGTAGCCATACCCGTACATCAGCGACTCGAGTTCCTCCTGCGGGATGCGGGCCAGCACCGTCGGGTTGGCGATCTTGTAGCCGTTGAGGTGCAGGATCGGCAGCACCGCGCCGTCGGTCACCGGGTTGAGGAACTTGTTCGAATGCCAGCTCGCGGCAAGCGGCCCGGTCTCGGCCTCGCCGTCGCCGATCACGCACGCGACGACCAGATCCGGGTTGTCGAAGGCGGCGCCGTAGGCGTGCACCAGCGCATAGCCCAATTCGCCGCCCTCGTGGATCGACCCTGGTGTCTCCGCGGCGACATGGCTGGGCACACCGCCGGGAAATGAGAACTGGCGGAACAACTTTCGCAGGCCGTCAACATCTTCCTCGATGCCCGAATAGACCTCGCTGTACGTGCCCTCCAGATAGGAATTGGCCACCAGACCGGGTCCGCCGTGACCCGGGCCGGTGATGTAGATGATGTTGAGATCGCGATGGCGGATGACGCGGTTGAGGTGGGCGTAGATGAGGTTGAGCCCCGGTGTGGTGCCCCAGTGTCCGAGCAGGCGCGGCTTGATGTGTTCCGGCGCCAACGGTTCACGCAGCAACGGGTTGTCCAGCAGGTAAATCTGGCCCACCGACAGGTAATTGGCGGCCCGCCAGTAGGCATTGATCAGTTCGAGTTCGCGGTCGGACAGCGTCGGGGAGAGGGCTTGGGCGGTCATCTGGTTCATCATCGTCTCGACGGGTGAACAACGGGTGGCGCCCTTGTACCCGAATCGCGGGACCTCAAGCACTAGCCTGACGATCGTGCTGGGATTCGCGGTTCCGCAGTTCGGAGAGTCCGCCCACCTGGATGTCGGAGAGCTGGCCCGCTTCGCGTCGACGGCCGAACAACTGGGCGCCGACAGCCTCTGGGTCGGCGACCGCCTGCTCGCCGCGGTCCATCCGACGGTGGGTTATGCGGGCACGGACACCATTCCCGAGCAGTTCCGCACCAGCCTCGACCCGTTCATCGCGCTTACCGTCGCCGCGACCGTGACCACGAAAGCGCAGCTGGGCAGCAGCGTGTTCGTCGCGCCCTGGTATCCGCCCGCGCAACTGGGCCGCCAGCTCACCAGCATCGACGTCATCAGCGGAGGTCGCCTGCTGCCCGGGTTCGGCATCGGATGGTCGCCGGAGGAGTATCAGGCCGCAGGCGCTCCGTTCATCCGTCGTGGCGCACAACTGGATGAACTGCTGGACGCGCTCGATGCACTGTGGACGACGAACCCCGTACAGCACACCGGCACGCGCTGGTCGATCCCCGAGTCGTGGGTGGAGCTCAAACCGGTGCAGCGGCCGCGCCCGCCGGTATACCTGGGCGCATTCACTCCGCCGGGGTTGAAACGGGTCGGAACGCGCGCCGACGGCTGGATGGCGGCAATGCGGGTGCCCGGACGAGTGCACGTCGAGGCGCTGAATCGGCAACGCGGTGCGATCGACGAGGCGGCCAGGGAAGCCGGCCGTGACCCGTCGGCCATCCACACCTACGTCAGGATCAATGTCGCCGAAGGCACTCCAGTGGATAAGGTCGCCGACGCCCTGGGTGTGCTGGCCGACAACGGCTACCCCGACGCCTTCGTCGACCTGCTGTACGTAGCGACAGGGACCGACGCCTACCTGGAGTGGGTGCAGCGGCTGCTGGCCTCATGAGCGGGGGACTGCTCGATTCGCTTCGAGTGCTCGATCTCGGTGGCGCCGAATCCGACCTTGTGAGCCGGTTGTTCGCCGACCTCGGCGCCGACGTGCTGAAGATCGAACCGCCGGCGGGCAGCCCGGCGCGCCACGCGCTACCCAACGTCGCGGGCGCAAGCATTCCGTTCGCATTGCACAACGCCAACAAGCGCAGCGCGGTGCTCGATCCGGACAGCTCCGCCGACCGTGACCGTCTGATCGAACTCGCAGGCACGGCTGACATCGTGGTGGACGGTGGCAATCGGGCGGCCGCGTTTGGGACGTCGTGCGCGGCGCTTGCCGAGCGGTTCGGCCACCTGGTTGCGTTGTCGGTCACGGATTTCGGGACGGCTGGTCCATACGCTTCATGGCACGCTACCGATCCGGTGCTGTACGCCATGTCGACGGCCCTGTCGCGTACCGGGCCGACGTCGGGAACGCCGGTGCTGCCGCCGCTGGGGGTCGCGTCGGCGACCGCGGCCGTGCAGGCCGCCTGGGCTGCGCTGGCCGCCTACTATCACCGGTTACGCTGCAGCACAGGCGAATACATCGACTTTTCGCGGTTCGAGGCGGTCCTTCAGTCACTCGATCCGCCGTTCGGATCCGAGGGCCAGGCTGCCATTGGGCTGAAGCGGTCGGGCGAGCTGTGGCGGGGCAGGCCGCGCAACCAGCAGATCTACCCCATATTTCCGTGCACGGACGGGTACGTGCGGATCTGTCTGCTGTCGCCGCGCCAGTGGCGCGGGATGCGCGCATGGCTGGGTGAACCCGAGCGCTTCGCCGACCCGAAGTTCGACACCATCGCGGCCCGCTATGCGGCATCACGCGAACTCAACGAGGCCCTCGCGGAGCTGTTCGCCGCGCAGACGATGCACGACCTGGTGGCCGAGGGCCAGCGTCGCGGGGTGCCGATCGCCGCGGTGCTCACGCCCGCACAGGCGCTGGCCTCGGAGCATCTCCGTGCTGTCGGCGCATTGGCCGACGTCGATCTCGCCTCAGGCGCCGGAGTGTCGGTGCCGGTGGGGCCGTTCGTGGTCAACGGTGACCATGCCGGGTACACGACCCCCGCGCCAGTCCTCGGTGCCAGCGAAACCACTTGGGCGACAGAGCGTTCCACCTCCTCGGTGGACGGCACAGCCGGGCGGCCGTTTGACGGAATGCGGATCCTCGACCTCGGCGTGATCGTTGCAGGCGGCGAGTTGGGCCGGCTGTTCGCCGACCTCGGCGCGGAGGTCATCAAGGTCGAGAGCGCCGCGTATCCCGACGGCCTGCGCCAGACCCCGCCGGGCCAGGTGATGAGCAGGTCATGGGCGCTGACCCACCGCAATGAGTACAGCCTGGGCCTGGACCTGCGGCATCCGTCGGGCGCCGAGATCTTCGAGAAACTGGTCGCAGGTGCCGACGCGGTGTTCGCCAACTTCAAGCCGGGAACGCTAGCGTCACTGGGGTTTTCCTACGAACAGTTGCGGGAGCTCAACCCACACATCGTACTCGCCGAGAGCAGCGCATTCGGGGCCACCGGCCCATGGAGCGCGCGCATGGGCTACGGCCCACTCGTGCGGGCCACCACAGGGGTCACCTGGCTGTGGACCTCCGAAGACACCGCAGCCGCCCCGCGTGGCAGCTTCTACGACGCCACCACTATCTTCCCCGACCATGTCGCGGCCAGGCTCACGGCGATCGCCGCGTTGGCGGCGTTTATCGGCCGAGAGCACTCCGGAACCGGTGCGCACGTGCATATTTCGCAGGCCGAAGCGGCGGTGAACCAGCTCGCCACCGCCTATGTCGCCGAGGCCGCCCGCGCCGCGGGTCTCCGTGTCGCCGACGATCCCGCGGTCCATGCGGTCTATCCGTGCGATGGCGACGACGAGTGGTGCGTGATTTCGCTGCGATCGGATGCCGATCGCGAGGCGATGGCCGCGACGTTGGGTCGTGACGCTCTTCCGGGTGACCGCGCCGGGCTCATTGCCGCGGTCTCGGAGTGGACGTCGAGCCGGCACAAGACGGTCGTCGCCGACGTGCTGCAGCGCGCGGGGGTGCCCGCCGCGCCGATGAACCGGGCCGTCGATGTGCTGGCCGATCCGCAGATCACCTTCCGAAAGGTGTTCAGCGACATGGCCCATCCGCTCTTTGACGCGCCGATGCCCACCGAGACCGGCCCGGCGCCGTACCGCCACATAGCGCCCGCCGAGCTTCGGCCCGCGCCGATGGCCGGTGAGCACACTCGCGAGATCTGCCAGAAGCTGCTCGCCATGGACGCCGATGAGACCGATCGACTCATCACCGAAGGCGTCTTGTTCACTCACCGGGCAAGGTCATGATGGCACGGTTGTTCATCGGCGGACAGTTCCGCGAGGCCGACAGGTCGAGCCGTGATCGAGGCTGCGACCGGCGGCCCGTTCGCCGACGGCTCGGCCGCAACGGAGTCCGAGATCGACGACGCCGTTGACATCGCCAACGACAGCGAGTTCGGCCTCGGCGGCGCGGTGTGGTCGGCCGACGTCGGGCGGGCCACCGAGATCGCCCGCTCGGTACGGACCGGCACGATTGGTGTCAACGACGATCAGATGGACATCGGCGCGCCGTTCGGTGGTGTCAAGGCCAGCGGCATCGGGCGCGAGCTCGGACCGGAGGGATTGGTCGCCTATCAGACCCTCAAATCGATCTACCGGGTCGGCCCGTCAAACTAGAAACTATGCCCATCGACCCCAGGACGCCGGTGCTCATCGGCTACGGCCAGGTCAACCAACACGACGACCATCCAGGGGTGGAGCCCGTCGACCTGATGGTGGCCGCCGCCCGCGCCGCCGCGGATCCACGGGTGCTCGAGGCCGTCGACTCCGTGCGCGCCGTAAGTGTGCTGTCCTGGCGCTATCGAGATCCGGGCCTGCTACTGGCCCAGCGGCTCCGCGCCAGCAACGCGGCAACCCGCTACACCGGAGTCGGCGGCAATGTCCCGCAGACGCTGGTCAACCAGGCGTGCCTGGACATCCAGGCCGGCCGCGCCGGCGCGGTGTTGATCGCGGGCGCCGAAACCTGGCGTACCCGAACGCGACTGCGTGCACGCGGCGCCAAGCCAGACTGGACGAGCCAGGACGAGTCCGTTCCGATGGCAGACGTCGCCGACGAAGGCGTGCCGATGGCCGGTCCCGCGGAACTCCGGATCAAACTGGACCGGCCGGCCTATGTCTATCCGATGTTCGAGCAGGCCCTACGGATCGCGTCAGGCGAGTCCGCGGACGGCCACCTGCGCCGCATCGGCGAGCTGTGGTCACAATTCAGCGGTGTGGCGGCGAAGAACCCGCACGCGTGGAGCCGTGAGCCGTTGGCGCCGCACCAGATCTGGCAACCCAGTCCGCGAAACCGGATGATCAGCTGGCCCTACACCAAGCTGATGAACTCGAACAACATGGTCGACCAGGGGGCGGCCTTGGTGCTCACCTCGGTCGAGAACGCGACCTACCTTCAAATTCCTTCGGAGCGTTGGGTTTTCCCGTACGCCGGCACCGATTCGCACGACACGTACGCCATCGGCGAGCGCGCGGAGTTCTACCGGTCGCCTGGGATCAGGATCGCCGGGCAGCGGGCACTGCAACTGGCCGGCATCGGCGTCGACGATCTCGACCTGATCGACGTCTACTCGTGCTTCCCGTCCGCGGTGCAGGTCGCCGCCAATGAGTTGGGCCTGCCGCTCGGTGACCCCGGCCGGCCGCTGACGGTGACCGGCGGCCTGACCTTCGCAGGCGGGCCGTGGAACAATTACGTCACCCATTCGATTGCCACAATGGCCGAACGCCTTGTCGCCAACCCCGGCCAGCGCGGATTCATCACCGCCAACGGCGGGTACCTGAGCAGGCACAGTTTCGGCGTTTACGGCACGGACCCCCCGAGCCACGAGTTCCGTTGGGAAGACGTGCAATTCGACGTCGACCGGGAACCGACCCGCGATGCCGTAGTCGAATGGTCCGGTGTCGGCACGGTTGAGGCGTGGACCACCCCGTTCAGCCGGACCGGCTCCGCGGAGAAGGCCTTCCTGGCCGTGCGCACACCCGAGGACGCACGGGTGCTCGCGGTGATCCCCGACCCGGCGGAGGCCGACGCCACCATTCGCGACGACATCGCGGGCGCCAAGGTGCAGGTCAACCCTGACGGCACCGCGACGCTGCTCTAGACCAGGTCGGCCAGCAGCTCTTCCACGCGCCGCCGCACCACCACGTCCGCACCGGGACCGACGATCGCGTGCACCCGGTCGGCCTCGACGGCTTCGATGGCGGCCTGCGCCACCACCGAGGGGCTGATCGCGCCGGGCGGCATGCCGTTCGCGTCGGCAGGCGCGGTGGCCGCAGCTGGGGGGACCAGTCTTACCGAATTGGCTCCCAGCGGCGTGTCGACCAGCCCCGGACACAGCACCGTCGCACCTAAAAGCTTTGACACCGAGCGCAATTCGACATTGAGCGTCTCGGTTAGCCCGACGACAGCGTGCATGGTCGCTGCGTAGGGCGCCAGCGTGGGCAGCGCCATCAACCCGCCAGCCGAGGCGGTGTTGAGGAAATGGCCGGAGCCCTGGGCGATGAAAAGCGGTGCGAAGGTGCGCACACCGTTGACCACACCCATCAGCTTGACGTCGATCAACCAGCGCCACGTCCCGGGCCGCTGTTCCCACGCCGACGCCTGTTCACACACCACCCCGGCGTTGTTGCAGACGAGATCGACGCGGCCGAATCGTTCGACGGTCGCGTCGGCCAGCGCGTCCAGGTCGGCCTCGACGCTGACGTCGGCCCACACTCCGGCCGCATGGCCGGGCTGGCCGGCCAGCGCGTCGACAGCGACGGGGATTGCGTCCTCGCGGATGTCGGCGACCATCACGTTCACGCCGCGCCGCACCAACGCGTCGGCTATCGCGAAGCCGATGCCGCTGGTGCCGCCGGTCACCACGGCGACCTGTCCCGTCTGGATCCTCATCGCGCTACCGTAACGTGGTGACGTCGCGGACGGTCGCGCTGCTGCTGGCCGGACCTTAGCCGGTTAGGGTGCGCTGGCCGGCACGTCCGTGTACTGCGGCGTGAAGCCCTCCGCGGAGAACGTGAAGCCCTTACCGGTCGTCTCGCTCTGACAGGAGACGCCGGACTCCTGCACGTTGCAGCGAAATCCGGCCGCGGCCAGGATCCTGTTGAACTGCAACGCGTTGCCGGGGCCGGGGTCCAGCCAGAAGTCCGGCTGCTCCAGCGCGACGAACTGCGGGTCGCCCTCGCGGTCGACGACGATCGCGTTCGGTGTTGCATCCTGCCCTGCGGCGTCGGGCACGGAATCGGGTTCACCGGTGATGCCGAGGCCGGATCGCCAGCTGCTCGACGCCTGACAGCCCGCCTTGGTGTGCGCCAGAATCGCGCACCGCCACTTGCCACTGGGGGTGGTGAAGTAGTAGCCCGTGGTTTCGCCGGCGTGCCCGACGTAGTCGTACGCGTTGACGAGGTGCGCGTTGCTGGGCGGTGTCGACGGCGGGGCGGTCTGGGCGACGGCCGTCTGGGCCGGCGGCTCGCCGGTGTCGATTACGGTGGCACCTGAGCAGCCCGCAAGCGCCACGGAAGCGATCGTCGCCGCCGACAGCCCCCGCGGAATTCGGCCGATCAAGCGGCACCCAACGGCGCGCGGGACCGGATCAGTGCCTTGATGTCGTCGAGGCCCTCCCAGATGTTCACATTCATCCCGGCCAGCACGCGGTCGCCGCCGCCGAGCCAGAATGCGGTGAACTCACGCTTAGCGACGTCACCACGGAACACCACTTTCTGGTAGTCCGGCGCATGGCCGACATATTCCATGCCGAGGTCGTACTGGTCGGTGAAGAAGTAGGGGAGTTCGTCGTATTCGGCAGGCCTGCCGAGCATCCCGGCCACGGCAACCGCGGGCTGCTTGAGCGCGTTGGCCCAATGCTCGGTGCGGATGCGCGTGCCGAACAGCGGGTGCTCGGCCGCCGCGATGTCGCCGACCGCGAAGATGTCGGCGTCACTGGTGCGCAGTGTCGAGTCGACCAGGACGCCGCCGTCGCCGAGCGCCAGGCCGGCGTGTTCCGCGAGCGCGGTGTTGGGCGCCGCGCCGACCGCGACCAGGACGGCGTCGGCGTCGACGGTGGAACCGTCGCCGAGTTTGAGCCCGGTCGCTTTGCCGCCTTCGGTCGTGATTTCGTGCACCGTTGCCCCGAGCCGAAGGTCGACGCCGTGTTCGCGGTGCAGGGTGGCGAACACCTCGCCGACCTCGCGGCCGAGCGCCGCCATCAGCGGCAGCTCAGCCATTTCGACGACGGTGACGTTGACGCCGCGGTCTCGGGCACCGGCGGCGACCTCGAGGCCAATCCACCCACCGCCGACGACGGCCAGTGAAGAACCTTCGACCAGAGCCGAATTCAATGCATCTGCGTCGTCGACCGTGCGCAGGTAGTGCACGCCGTCGGCGTCTGCACCCGGGATCGGTAGGCGGCGCGGCTTCGAGCCGGTGGCAAGCAGAAGTTTGTCGTAGCGCACGGTGCTGCCATCGGGCAGGGCGACGGTATGGGCGCCCGGGTCGATCGCCGACACCTCGGTGCCGAGCTGCAGCTCGACGTGGTGATCGCGATACCAGGCCGAGGAAGCGGCGGTGAAGTCCCCGAGTTCCTTCTTGCCTGCCAGATATTCCTTGGACAGCGGAGGGCGCTCGTAGGGCAAATGCTCCTCGGCGGCAAACAACACGACGTGACCGTCGAAATCCTTGTCGCGCAATGCTTCTGCGGCTTTGGCGCCGGCGAGGCCGCCGCCGACGATGGCGAAGGTGGACGACGATGTCATGTCATCTGAGACTACTCGTCCCGGGATGGTCATAGGCGAGATGCATGCTTCCGGGGAGCGCAGACGCCGTACGAGGCGCCCGCATGGCCGAGCTTTCATAATGCGAGATCGGCCCGGTCCTCGGGTTTTCGAAGCAGCTACTGCACCGCCGCTTCAGCCGACCCGCGCCGCCAGCAGTTCCTTGAGCTTTCTGGCGTTGCGAATGGCGTGGCCGCCGAGATCGTTGTTGAAGTAGACGAGCACCCGCCGACCCTCGGCGTGCCATTTGGAGACCCGATCGGCCCATTGGCGCAACTCGTCGTCGGGGTATGAGCCGGCGTACATCGAGTCCTGCGGCGGCCCGTGCATTCGGACATACACCAGGTCGCTGGTCGCCCGCGGGACGCACCGCAGGCCCGCGCCGCTCATGATCACGTATGCGGCGTGGTGTCGTTCCAACATCTGGTAAACCGCCGGGTCATCCCACGACGGATGGCGCAGCTCCATGGCCACGGGAATCCAATCGGGCGTCACGCTCAGAAAGTGGTCGAGCCGCGCGTCGTCACGTTCCATCCCTGGGTGCAGCTGGACGAGGAGTGCCTCGCGGCGGTCGCCCAGCGCGGTCCAGCACCGCTCGAACCTCTCGACCCAGGGTTCCGGTGAACCCAACCGCCGATAGTGCGTCAAGCCGCGGTGCGCCTTGACCGACATGGTGAAACCGTCCGGCAGCCGCTCTCGCCATCCGACGAACGTGGCGTCCTTGGGCCAGCGGTAAAAACTCGCGTTGAGCTCGACAGTGTTGAACTCCTCGACGAAGCGGGCCAGCCTCTTGGCGACGGGTAGTCCCGGCCGATACAGCACATCGGCCCAGTGGTCGTAGGACCACCCCGACGTGCCGACGCGGATCATTGCTGCGGTCGCACCTTGGCGCGCGGCTCATCACCGAGCGATACCCGAACCAAGGCGGTGGAGAGTGTCGCGTTGTTGCGCGGCGCGAGCGCGCCCTGCTCGTCTGGGTCGGTCGGCAGGCCCAGTTGCCGCACGGCGGTCACGGCACGTTTGTCGAAGTACGGCCGCGCCCACGTCCACACGTCTTGCATCTCGCGCAGGAAAATGTCCGCGCCAGTGTCAGCAATTCCCTTGAGCTGCACGATGAGACGAACGGTGCCCTTGACGTCGTGGGCGGCAAGCTTCCGAAGATCGCCGCCATACTCATCGCGGACGGCTGCCGCGATGTCGACGAGCCGAGTCGCCGAGCTTTCGTCATAGCGGCCGCAGTGTGCGCGGCCGAACGCGCTGATCACCTGCACGGCGATCGTCGCGTCGACCGGCTGCGCCGCAGCAGCTCTTTGTCTGAAGCGCGTCCCACCTCGGCTGGCGTACCCGCGCTATTTGGGCGGCAAACTCTTGGCGTAGTCCACGCCCCGGGTCACCCATGCCTGCAGCTGCCGCTTGGTCTTCACGCCCTCAACGGAGACCCGCAGCCATCCGCGGGTTTCCCGTCCCGCCATCACCATCGGTTCGACGTGGTCGCGGACCACCAGCCTCTCGGTCTCGTCCGGAGGAACCCGCACCATGAGGCCGCCGCGCCCGCTGGCGGCCACCGACATGTTGCCGTTGATCAGAAATGCCAGCCCGCCGAACATCCGCTTCTCCTCAACGCCGTGCTCGGCGGCGACGAGCTCACGGATGCGGTAGGCCAAGTCCTCGTCGTAAGCCATGCGAGGACGTTAACGTGTGCGACCGACATTCGGCGCCCACCCTAATTTGGGCCCGAGCTTTTCAGCGATGTCGGTGACGATCTGGAGGTAGTCCTCCTCGTCGAAGGTGAACGGCAGCGCGAACGCGATCTCGTCGGCGCGCTGGAAGCCGGCATGGGCGTACAACGCGTCGGCGAGTTCGTCGGACGTCCCTACGTAGTCGGGGGAGAACAGCATGCCGCGTGGGCCCTGCGGCGTCTTGGTCCGTTCGAAGCGTGCCGCGGCGTATGCGCGGTACTTCCCGATCTGCTCACGCGAAGCGGAGTCGGTGGGAATGACGACCAGGCCTTGCGACACCCTTGCCCGCTTCGGATCGGGATGGTTGGCACGGAACGCGTCGATGTTCTCACCCTGAATCGTGGCGAAATCCCGCGAGTCGGTGCCGTCGATGCTGACCACCGAGCTGGTCATGTAGTTGATGCCTTGCCGGGCCGCCCAGATCGCAGACGACATGCCGCCGCCGTACCACACCCGGTCGGCCAGGCCCGCCGAATAAGGCTGCACACGCCGGCTGAAGTCCTCGATGCCGACCTTGCCCTCGAAGTCGCTCACCGGCTCGCCGCGCAAGCACTCCAGCAGCCGCACCACCCTATCTTTGGAGAAGTTCTCCAGCTCATGGGTTTCCGGGTAGAGCGTGGTCTTGTAGTGGTCGTACAGCGTCGGTGTGCCGACGGACACGCCCGGATTGATCCGGCCGCCCGACAAGATGTCAACCGTCGCGAGGTCCTCCGCCAGCCGCAGCGGATTTTCCAGGCCGAGCGGAATCACCGCCGTGCCCAGCTCGATACGACTGGTGCGCTGGCTGGCGGCGGCCATAATCGCAACGGGGGAGGAGATGCCCGGCTGCAGGTGCCGACACCGCAGCCAGACGCTGTCGAAGCCGAGCGCTTCGGCGCGCTCGATCATCGACAGCGTCTGCTCGTGCCCGGGTCCCGGATCGGCCTCATCGAATCGGCCGATCGTCAGGAACCCCAGCTTGCGCAACGCCTTTCCGCGTTCGGGCACGGATCAGGCCGCGACGGTGACAACGTCGGCGGCGGGCTCCAGTGCCCGCGCCACGATGTCCGCGACGTCCGTCATCGGTTTGACCTCGAGCGCTTCGAGCACCTCCGCCGGAACATCATCCAGGTCGGGCTCATTGCGCTGCGGAATGAAAACCGTTGACAGACCGGCGCGTTGAGCGGCCAGCAGCTTCTGCTTGACCCCACCGATCGGCAGCACTCGGCCGTTCAGAGTCACCTCGCCGGTCATGCCGACGTCGGAGCGAACCTGACGCCCGGTGGCCATCGAGACCAGCGCGGTCACCATCGTCACGCCGGCCGACGGACCGTCCTTGGGCACTGCACCCGCAGGCACGTGCACGTGGATCCGGCGGTCCAGCGCTTTCGGATCGACGCCCAGCTGCTCGGCGTGCGAGCGGACGTAGGACAGCGCGATCTGCGCCGACTCCTTCATCACGTCGCCCAGTTGGCCCGTCAGCTGCAGTCCCGGCTCACCGTCGGTCGCCCCGGCCTCGATGTAGAGCACATCGCCGCCAAGACCCGTCACGGCCAGCCCGGTGGCGACGCCGGGCACCGCGGTGCGCTCGGCGGACTCGGGCGTGAAGCGCGGACGGCCCAGGTAGCCAATGAGATCCGGCTCGTCGATGGTCAACGGAGCCGCTCCGGCGGCGACATCAGACTGGGCTCGGGCGTCCTCTAATTTCGTGGTGGCCTTGCGCAGCGCCTTGGCCAGCAACCGCTCGAACTGCCGCACACCCGGTTCGCGGGTGTAGTCGGCCGCGATTTTGCGCAGCGCGTCCTCGGTGACCGTGACCTCGTCCTCGGTCAGCGCCGCCCGGTCCCGCTGCCGGGGCAGCAGGAAGTCGCGGGCGATCGCGACCTTGTCGTCCTCGGTGTACCCGTCGATCTGCACCAGCTCCATGCGGTCCAGCAGCGCCGACGGAATATTCTCGATCACGTTGGCGGTGGCCAGGAACACGACGTCCGACAGGTCCAGGTCGAGATCCAGGTAGTGGTCGCGGAACGTATGGTTCTGCGCCGGGTCCAGGACCTCCAGCAGTGCGGCCGACGGGTCACCGCGGTAGTCCGAGCCGACCTTGTCGATCTCGTCAAGCAACACGACGGGGTTCATCGAGCCCGCCTCACCGATCGCCCGCACGATGCGGCCGGGGAGCGCGCCGACGTAGGTGCGCCGGTGGCCACGGATCTCGGCCTCGTCGCGCACGCCGCCTAGCGCGACACGAACGAACTTGCGGCCCAACGCTCTAGCGACGCTCTCACCCAGCGACGTCTTACCGACACCGGGCGGACCGGCCAACGCCATCACCGCACCGGAACCGCGTCCGCCGACGACCGCCATCCCGCGCTGGGCGCGCCGCGCCCGCACGGCCAGGTACTCGACGATGCGGTCCTTGACGTCGTCCAGCCCGTGGTGGTCGGCGTCCAGAACCTCGCGAGCTGCCTTCAGGTCGGTCGAGTCCTCGGTACGCGTGTTCCACGGCAGATCCAGCACGGTGTCCAGCCAAGTACGGATCCAGCCGCCCTCCGGGCTCTGCTCGCTGGAGCGTTCCAGCTTGCCGACCTCGCGCAGCGCGGCCTCTCGCACCTTCTCCGGCAGGTCGGCGGCCTCGATGCGGGTCCGGTAGTCATCGGAAGACCCTGTGCCGTCCTCCGATTCACCAAGTTCCTTGCGGATCGCCGCCAGCTGCTGGCGCAGCAGGAACTCCTTCTGCGTCTTCTCCATGCCCTCGCGGACGTCATCGGCGATCTTGTCGTTGACCTCCACCTCGGCGAGGTGGTCTCCGGTCCAGTCGATCAGCACGCGAAGCCGCTCGGCGACATCAGGCGTCTCCAGCAGCTGCCGCTTCTGCACCTGCGTCAGGTAGGACGCATAGCCCGCCGTGTCGGCCAGCGCCGACGGGTCGGTCAGCTGATTGACGAAGTCGACGATCTGCCAGGCCTCCCGCCGCTGCAGGTACGCCAGCAACAGCTTCTTGTACTCGGCGGCCAGACCGCGCGTCTCTTCGGTCGCCGCAGGCTCGTCGACGACCTCGGTCACCTCAACCCACAGCGCGGGTCCGGGACCGTTGGCGCCGGCGCCGATCTGCGCGCGGCCCTTGCCGCGGACGACCGCGGCGGTGCCAGTACCGCCGGCGACGCGGCCCACCTGCACGATCGAGGCCAGCACACCGTAGGACGGATACCGGTCCTCCAGGCGCGGCGCGATCAGCAGCTCGCCGGACTCACTGGCCCGGGCGGCGTCAACAGCAGCACGTGCGGCGTCGTCCAGCTCGATCGGCACCACCATGCCGGGTAGCACGATCGAATCGCTAGTGAAAAGGATGGGCACAACACTCGATGCCTCATTGGCTTCAGCCATCAATCCTCCAAAGTTCAGTCAGATCGACTCAACCCTGTGGTGGGGTGTTTTGTTCCCCGCCCGAATCACCCATTCGGGCGATGGCCGCCGTCGTCGTGGGAGGTATCTCTGACCTGCATGCCCGCATGGCGCTTGCGCGATTTTCACGAGAACGACCTCGATCAAGCCATCTCCGTCTGGGATCAGAGTCGCGGCCCCGACGAGCCGCACCCGGTATTCCCGGTCTCCGAGGTCCTGTCTGCCGCTAAGTCGGGCCAGCCCGCCGTCGTCGCCGTGGTGGGCGACCAGTTGGTGGGCATGGCCGTGGCTCAGCAGCATGGAGAACGCGCTTGGATTTCGATGGTCGCCCTGGCCAGCAGGTGGCGGAACCGGGGGATCGGCAGCGCCCTGCTGGGCGACCTGGAGGTCCGGTTGCGCACGCTCGGAGCCAGACGCATCAGCGCACTGCTGCCCACCGACGCCACCGGGACCGCCGCGCTTCGCAACTCGGCCTACACCGAACGGTCGGACCTGCGCTATTTCGAGAAACTCGACCACGTCGGGGCATCTGACGCCGGCCTGCTCGCCGCACTCGGCGGGCAGGTGATGCCGCATGGGCTCTGGCAGTCGATGGCCGGTATGGAGGCCGAGAAGCGCATCATTGAACGGCGGATCGTGTTGCCCCTCGCCGAGCCCAATCTGGCTGAGCAGTATGGAGTTTCGCCGCCCAAGGCGGTGGTCCTGTTCGGGCCGCCGGGCACAGGCAAGACGAGCTTCGCCAAGGCCGTGGCAGGCCGGCTCGGCTGGCCGTTTATCGAGGTGTTCCCATCGCGGCTGGCCGCCCCCGACGTCGCGATGACCACCGCGCTGCGGGAGGCGTTCGTCAACCTGACGGAGCTCGAGGCGGCGGTCGTCTTCATCGACGAGGTGGAAGAGATCGCAGGCTGCCGGTCGGGGATTCCGTCCGATCCCGCCCACGGGGTGACCAACGAGCTGCTCAAGCTCATTCCGGCGTTCCGGCAGCACGACGAGCGATTGTTGATCTGCGCGACGAACTCTGTGCGGTCGCTTGATTCGGCGTTCCTGCGCCACGGCCGGTTCGACTACATCATCCCGGTCGGGCCACCTGACGAGGTGGCGCGCGGGGCGATCTGGCGGCGCTATCTCGGCGCCAACGCCGACGTAGTCGAAGTGTCCAAGCTCGTCGAGGCGAGCGAGATGTTCACCCCCGCGGACATCGAGTTCGCCGCCCGCAAGGGCGCGCAATCGGCGTTCGAACGCGAAGTCGAGTTCCGTCGGGGCGAATGCGCGCGCACCGACGACTACCTCGCTGCCATCGCTGACACGCGCCCCACGTTGACCGACGAGATGGTCGCCGAGTTCGAGGAGGACATCGCCGAGCGCACCCGGCTGTGACCGCCTCGCCGTCCCGAAAAAGCAGGGAGCCTGCCGTCCGGGGGTGACGGCAGGCTCCCTGGTTGTGGGTGGTCGTTACGCGGAGGCCTGTGCCCCCAGCACCCGCTGGATATCCGGCTTCATCTGCTGCAGCTGCTGACCCCAGTAGTTCCAGTTGTGAGTGCCCTGCGGCGGGAAGTTGAACACCCCGTTGGTGCCCCCTGCGGCGATGTAGTTGTCCCGGAACGTGACGTTGGTCCGCAACGTGAACCCTTCGAGGAACTGCGCGGACATCAGGTTGCTGCCGTCGGTACCCGAGTCGAGATCCGACGGGGTGCCGGTGCCGCAGTAGACCCAGATCCGGGTGTTGTTGGCCGCCAGCTGCGCCACGTTGACCATCGG
>Ga0207693_10002550_pt1 | contig 15832 bp, 14 predicted proteins | sample LARL81metaG_FD_184347 | JGI IMG/M metagenome (GOLD analysis project Ga0207693, IMG submission 184347) | Corn, switchgrass and miscanthus rhizosphere microbial communities from Kellogg Biological Station, Michigan, USA - LAR L8-1 metaG... | ecosystem: Host-associated > Plants > Roots >...
GCGTATCCGTCGATCCGAGCAGCACGACACGTGTCGAAGACCGCGCGAGCACCGGTGCCTTCGTCGACCGAGAATCGCTCTCCGATCTGAAGAGGGAAGTCGCCGGTCCGGGCCCAGCCGCCGAGCAGGGTCGCCGTGCCGTTGGTTTCGTAACGGGCGACAGCTGCCGCGTCCGCCGGGACCAGCAGGCCGACCTCGGTACTGACCGCTTCGAACACCTCGGCCGGCGTAGCGTCCTGCGCCACCAACGTCGCCACCCGCCGCAGTGCCGTTTGCTGGTCCGCGAGCCGCGCCAGTTCTTGATGCGCCTCGCTGTTCGCAATGGCAGTCGCAATCAGCTCGGTGAACTCGGCGAGACGCGGTTCCGTTTCTGGCGGCAGCGGTTGCTCGCTCTTCGAAATCACCGCCAAGGCGCCCCAGAGGCGGCCCTCGACAGTGATCGGCGCTCCAACCGACGAGCGCCAGCCCATCTCACGAGCGGCCTTGGGGGCCTCGCCGGGCGCTTCTGCATAGTTCTCGATCCGACCGGGGACGCCAGTCTCGAAGATCAGGCCGGACACGGTGCCTTCAAGCTGGTAGCGGCTCCCGACGTACCTGTAACCGCCGTCTGGCTCCCACCCGCTCATGGCGGTGACCGTCCCGTCGGGCTCGTACCGCGTCAGAGCCGACCCGTCGGCCGGAATCAAGGCGGCCACCTCTGTGCTCACCGCATCGAAGACCTCGGTCGGCGGAGCGCCTGCGGCGACGAGGGTCGCCACCCGCCTCAAGGCGGCTTGCTCCTCGGCGAGCCGGCCAAGCTCGGCGCTGCTTTCGGCGTTTGCGATTGCGGAGGCCACGATCTCGGTGAACTCTCCGAGGCGCCTCTCGGTTTCACGGGGCAGGGGCTCGGGCCGCATCGAATAGACGACCAGGACGCCCCAGAGCTTGCCTTCGACCGAGATCGGCGCTCCCATGGCTGAGAGCCAGCCCATTTCGCGGATAGCGGCGGCTGCCTCGCCGGGCCGGCCTTCGAAGTTGTCGATCCGGGAGGGGCGGCGCGTCTCGAACACCAACCCGGACACGCTTCCCTCGAGGGGGAAACGCCGCCCGGCGACCGAATAGCCACCGCTGCTCGTCCAGCCGCCAAGAGCCGTGAAGGTGTCGTCAGGTTCGTACCGGGTGACCCCGGCACCGTCGGCGCCGACGAGTTGAGCAACCTCTGCGCTCACCGCCTCGAAGACATCGCCCGGTGGGACCCCTTGCGCGGCAAGTGTCGCCACCCGCCGCAGGGCGGCCTGCTCGTCCGCGAGGCGCGCGAGCTCCTGATGGGCATCGGTGTTGGCGATTGCGGTCGCGACGATCTCGGTGAACTGGGCGAGTCGCCGCTCCGTTTCCGGCGGCAGCGGCTGCTCGGTCTTCGAGACGACCACCAGGGCTCCCCAGAGGCGGCCCTCGACGGTGATCGGAGCGCCCACGGACGACTGCCAGGCCAGCTCGCGGGCGACCTCGGGAGCTTCGCCGGGCGCGTCGTAGCTGTCGACCCGCCCGGGCCGGCCCGTCTCGAAGATCAGGCCGGAGACGGTGCCTTCGCGCGGGAAGCGGCTCCCAACGTGCTTCTGACCGCCCTCGATCCCCCAGCCGCTCAGGGGGGTGAACGTACCGTCGGCTTCGAATCGCGTTAGAGCGGAGCTGTCCGCAGGAATCAGCGCGGCCACCTCCTTGGTCACGGCGTCGAACACGTCAGCCGGCGGCGCACCCGCCGCAACGAGGGTCGCCACCCGTCGCAACGCCGCCTGCTCCTCGGCGAGGCGCCCTGGCTCGCCACGATGCTTCGCGTGGGGTTCCGCGAGCCGGGCGAACGTGCCCATCGGCTCAAGGTACCCCATAATCGAGACCGTGAGCACAGGCGGGACGCGGGTCGTGCTGGCCGACGACGATGTTCTCCTTCGCGAGGGACTGGCGGGCCTGCTGGAGCGCTCGGGCTTCGAGGTCATCGGTCAGTCCGGCACTCCCTCCGAGCTCATCGATGTCGTCCGCGAGCTTCGGCCTGACCTTGCGATCGTCGACATCCGGATGCCACCGACGCATACCACGGAGGGTCTCGATGCCGCCGCCGTGATTCGCGAAGAGCATCCTGATACGGCGATCGTCGTCCTGACCGCTCATGTCCAGGTCGATCGGGCAACCGAGCTCCTGTCCGGTGGTGAACGGGTCGGCTACCTGCTCAAGAGCCGAGTCACCGATGTGGACGAGTTCATCGAGACCCTCGAGCGGATCGTGAAGGGCGGCTCGGTCGTCGATCCTGCGCTCGTCCAGGAGCTCGTTGCGGCGCGCCGTGTCGAAGACCCGCTCGAGGTGCTGTCCCCGCGTGAGCGGGAGGTGCTCGCCCTGATGGCCGAGGGTCGTTCGAACGCGGGCATCGCGCATCAACTGTGGATCACCGAAGGAACGGTCGAGAAGCATGTCCGCAGCATCCTGATGAAGCTGCGCCTGCCGATGAGTGAGGACGACCAGCGCCGCGTGCTCGCTGTGATCACGTACCTCGACGCTCGCTAGCCTCACGGCGTCCGACCGTCGACGATCGAGCGAACCGCCTCGGCAGACAGGTCGGCCTTTGGCAGGAAGCCGGCAACTCCGCTTTCGGAGATCAGGGCCGAGACGTCGCTCTCGGCGTGGGTCGAGACCAAGATCACCGCACGCTCGCCGTCCATTTCCCCGAGACGAGCCGCGAGCGCGAGGCCGCTCTCGGCGCCGAGGAAGATGTCGACGAGGATCACGTCGGGACGCAAGGCTTCGACCTGACGGAGCGCATCTCCGGCTGTCGCAGCGACGCCGACCACGCAGAGACCGTCTTGCTCCAGAAACGTTCGCGCGACCTCGATAAATGATTCGTTGTCGTCGACGATCAAGCAACGCATCGGCACCCGATCAGAGTTGCACCGATGCGGCTCGAGCGCATTACGGCTAGCCGGAATCCCAAGAGACGAGGTACCGGCACGCCCCGATTGCCGTTGCCCTGGATGCCGGGGCGCGCGCGAGAGTGAATGCTTCGGGCATGGAAACGACCCTGATGCCAGATCAGGAGCTCGAGGACCAGAAGGCCGAGGAAAACCGCCGCGTCCGGGCGTGGCGCGTGGAGCAGCTTCGGCGTCTCGGCCTGGCCTCCGCCCTGGCGGTGGCGTTCGCAGACGTCGTCGACTGGCATGCTCTCGCGGCGCTGGTCGACCGTGGCTGCTCGCCTGAGCTCGCGCTCGAGATCGTCCGTTAAGCAGTCCGGATCAGACGCTCAAGCTCGCGAAGTTGACTCGAGCTGGCGGCGGCGTCGCTCGAGCCTGCGCAGCTTCGACTTCAAGTCACGCCCGAAGGTGTCGAGCCTCTCCTGCCGCGCGGCGACGAGCTCGAGCTGGCGCTTGACCAGCGGGATCGCGGCCTCGACGATCCGCTCCCGTTCCTCGTCGCTCGCGCTGTCCGCCCAGCGGCCGCGCAGCGCCGAGCGCGCCTCCTCAGCCTCGGCCAGCTCGACGAGCTCCTCGAGCGAGAGGCCGAGCAAGTCGCGCAGACGGATCAACTCTTGGAGGCGGATGACGTCCGCCTCGCCGTAGAGGCGGTGCGCGCCCTTCTCCCGCTCCGAGGCGCTTCCGAGCAGGCCACGCTCCTCGTAGTAGCGGATCGTGCGCGTCGTCACTCCGACGCGCTCGGCGACCTCGCCGATCCTGAGACCGCTTGCGCTCATGCCGCCTCCTCGCGAGCCACGAAGTCGCTGACGGTGACCTCCCGATGGTGGTACTTGCCTCCCCGCAGCAGTGAGGCAAAGGCAGCGACGACGCAAGCGACCGCCGCGAACACGAAAGCGTAGACGAGCGCCGTGTGGAACGGGCCCGAGATCAGCTGCGGGAAGAAGCTCCGGCCGGTGAGTGCGTGCGCTTGGGAGGCCGGCAGCGAGCCGAGCACGTGGGGCCCCAGCAGCGTCTGCATCGGGTTGTAGCCGAGGAACGATGCGAACAGCGTCGCGACCGGCGGGAGTGTCGAGACGCGGTGCGCGTCCACGGCAGGCACCCCGTGGGCGACGAGGCCGCTCTGCAGCACATGGGGTAGCCCCGCGGCAAGGCCGACGATCATCAGCGTGAAGAAGACACCGATGGAGAGCACGCTGGCGGAGTTCGTGAAGGTCGCGAGCATGCCCGCCCCGGCGCCGCGCTGGGACGCCGGCAGCGAGTTCATCACCCCGGCGCTGTTGGGCGACGCGAACAGGCCCATCCCGATGCCGTTCAGCAGCAGGACGAGCGCGAACCAGGGGTAAGCGAAGTCAACCGGCAACACGATCAGCAGCAGGAAGCTCGCCGCAGCCAGCAGCATCCCGCCTGTCGCGAACGGACGGGCGCCGAAGCGGTCGGAGAGCCAGCCCGACGCGGGGCCGGCGACGAGAAAGCCGGCGATCAGCGGCAGCATGTAGATCCCCGCCCAGAGCGGAGTCTGCGAGAAGGCGTACCCGTGCTCGGGCAGCCAGATCCCCTGCAGCCAGATAATCAGGATGAACTGCAGGCCGCCGCGCCCCATCGCCGCGAGCAGTGCAGCCAGGTTGCCGGCCGCGAACGCCCGCAGGCGGAACAGCTCGAGGTGGAACATCGGCTCGGCGACGCGCGTCTCGATCACGCAGAAGACCACGAGCAGCGCCGTCCCGCCGATGAGGGTCGCGAGCACGAGCGGCGACGTCCATCCCATCGTATGCCCGCCGTAGGGCTGGATGCCGTACGTGATCCCGATCATCACGCCGACAAGGCCGAGTGCAAAGGTGGCGTTGCCCCGCCAGTCGATGCGCGCCGGCCGCCGCTCGCCGAGCTCGCGCAGTGAGTGGTACGACCACAGCGTCGCTACGACGCCGATCGGCACCGAAACGAGGAAAACCAGGCGCCATGAGACAGGCGCGAGCACCCCGCCGAGGACGAGCCCCATGAAGGAACCGGCGATCGCGGCGATCGAGTTGACCCCCAGCGCAAGCCCGCGCTCATGCGTCGGGAACGCGTCGGTGAGGATGGCGCTCGAGTTGGCGAAGATCAGCGCTCCGCCGACGCCCTGGCCGACCCGCATCAGGATCAACCACAGCGCGCCCGCGGCGCCGTGCATCCACGTCACCGAAAGGAGGATCGAGAAGACGGTGAAGACCGCAAAGCCGAGGTTGAACATCCTCACGCGCCCGTAGATGTCGCCGAGCCGTCCGAGACTGACGAGCAGCACCGCCATCACGACGATGAAGCCGAGGATCAGCCAGAGCAGGTAACTCGTGTTGCCGGGCGCAAGCGGATCGATACCGATGCCGCGGAAGATGTCCGGGAGCGCGATCAGCAGGATCGACGCGTTGATCGTCGCGATCAGCATCCCGAGCGTCGTGTTCGACAACGCGACCCACTTGTAGTCCAGCTTCCCGAGCTTCGTCAAACGCGCTCCGTTCGCACAAATTAACGTTAACGTAAACTAGCAGATACGGTTGAACTAGAGCCGGCGCCGAGCCGGCCGGCGCCCCTCACTCGACTTCACCCTCTCGGCGCGGCTGAACGCAGGAGCTCGAGGATGTGCGGGAGTAGCAGGTCGTCGGCCTCGTAGAAGGCAGAGATGTGCGAGTGGCCGGTGAGGGAGACGAACTTGGCGGAGGGGATCTCGGCCGCTGCCCGCCTGGCGGCGTCGTGCATCTCGTCCGCCTCGCCGGCGCAGATCAAACAGGGCACTCTCCAACTGGTCAAGCCCGGCGAGACTGGGCCTTCCGCGCGAAGCGATCGCCAGGCGGCGTCGAGCGCGGCTGGGTCGTTCTTTTCAATCGTCCAGGTCCGGTCCGGCTCCGGGAAGCGATAGGCGAGCGCCGACTCGAACGCTTCGACGAAGCCGGTCATTCCCTCCTGCCTGGCGGCGGCAATTGCAGCGGCGACCGCCTGGGCGGTCGGCGACTCGAGATCCCATTCGTACGGCTGGTTGCCGCAGAGAACGAGTGAGAGCACGCGCTCGGGGGCGTGCTCGCCAAGCGCGAAGCCGAGCCGGGCTCCCCACGAGGAGCCGAGGAAGTGCGCCCGTTCGATACCGAGCTCGTCGAGAACCGCAACGGCGTCGCAAACTCGGTCGGCAAGCGTGTACGCGCTCGGTTCGCGGGGCTTGTCGCTCCCACCCTGACCGCGATGGTCGGCGAAGATCAATCGGAACTCGCCGCTTAAGGCTCGAGCGAGGCGCGATGACCTCGCGACCTCGAGCGGATCGGCGAAGCCCGTGTAGAAGAGGACGGGCTGACCCAGGCCGCCAGCGTCCTCGAAATAGGTGCGGACGCCATCCACGGGATTTGTCGCGTACGGCACCGCGTTCCTCCTTGGCTGCCTCAACCTAACACTGTGAATTGAGCGCGAACACCCGCCCACGTGTGTGGTGTCGCCTTGTCCGGCAGTTGCGCACGCGGGATCATGTTTCCGTGACCGTGCAGCCCTCCGGAACGGTGACGCTCGTGTTCACGGACATCGAGGGCTCGACGGCACTGCTCGACGAGCTCGGCGCCGAGGCTTTCAAGGAGACGCTGGGCGACCACCGCGGAGCCTTGCGGCATGCGTTCGGCGCCCACGCGGGCTACGAGGTCGATGACGCGGGCGACGGTCTCTTCTACGCGTTCTCCTCGGCGTCGGGAGCAGTAACTGCGGTGGAGCAGGCGATGGGGTCGCTCGCCGACGGTCCCGTGCGAGTCCGGGTCGGCGTGCACACGGGCGAGCCGCTGCTCGATCCGCCGAAGTACGCCGGGCCCGATGTGCACAAGGCAGCCAGGATCATGAGCGCGGCTCACGGCGGTCAGGTGCTCCTCTCGGGAGCGACCCGCGAGCTCGTCGCCGACGAGGTGCTCGACCTGGGGAGACACCGCTTGAAGGACTTCGCCGAGCCTGTATCCCTCTATCAGCTCGGATCCGATCGATTTCCGCCGCCGCGGACGATCTCGAACACGAACCTTCCCGTTCCGCTCTCGTCGTTCGTGGGGCGCGGGCAGGAAGTCGCTGAGGTTGTCTCGCTCGTAAGGAATGAGGCGCGCCTACTGACGCTGGCCGGCCCGGGCGGAACCGGAAAGACGCGGTTGGCCCTCGAGGCCGCATCCGAGCTCGTGAGCGACTTCGGAGCCGGCGTGTTCTGGATCGGGCTCACCACGGTGCGCGACCCGGCGCTCGTCGTGGACACGATCGCCCAGACGCTGGGCGCCAAGCAGGAGCTGGCCGCGCACATCGGCCAGAAGCGGCTCTTGCTCGCGCTCGACAACCTGGAGCAGGTGATCGACTCGTCCGTCGAGCTGGCAGCACTGCTGCAGGCCTGTCCGAATCTTCACCTGCTCGTCACCAGCCGTGAGCTGATGCGGGTCGAAGGCGAACTCGTCTACTCGGTGCCGGCCCTCGCCGACCCAGAGGCCGTCGAGTTGTTCTGCGCTCGGGCGCGCATGGAGCCGGACGACGAGGTGGCCGAGCTCTGCGGCAGGCTGGACAACCTGCCGCTGGCGATCGAGCTCGCCGCCGCCCGGGTCAGCGTCCTCACACCGGCTCAGATCCTCGAGCGCATCTCCCAGCGGTTGGACCTCTTCAAGGCCGGCCGCGACGCCGACCCTCGCCAGCAGACGTTGCGGGCGACGATCGCCTGGTCGTACGACCTGCTCCCGCCGGACGAGCAGCGGCTTTTCGCCCGGCTGGCTGTGTTCCGTGGCGGCTGCACTGTCGAGGCGGCCGAACAGGTGGTGGACGCCAACCTCGACGCCCTGCAGTCGCTCGTCGACAAGAGCCTGCTCAGGCATTCGGAGAAGCGCTTCTGGATGCTCGAGACGATCCGCGAGTACGGCGAGGAGCTACTGGAGCAAGGCGGCGAGGGCGACGCCGTGCGACGCCGGCACGCCGATCACTACGTCGCGCTCGCCGAGCTTGCCTACACGGAGCGTTTCGACCGCGGCCTGACCTGGGTCCGAAAGCTCGAGGAAGAGCACGACAACCTCCGCGCTGCGCTCGACGACTTGCAAGACCGCGATCCGCGTCACTACCTCCAGCTCGCCGGCGCTCTCGGGTGGTTCTGGCTGGCGAGATCGGACTTCGCAGAGGGCACGCGGCGGCTCGAAGAGGCACTGGCGTCAGCCGTAGCGGACGGGCCGCTGACGGCGCGGGCGCTTGTCTCGTTCGGGTCGATCGACCTCGACGAGACGGACATGCTGAGTCGACACGACCGTTCGATCGAGCTCTGGCGCGCCCTCGGGGACGAAACGGAGTTCGCGATAGCCCGCGACTCCCTGGGCTGGGCTCTCTACTCGTGCGGAGAGAAGTCCCAGGCGCTCCAGGTGTTCGAGCAGAACCTCGATCTCGCACGCCGGCTCGGTCACCAGGCGCTCGTCAATCGCTCGCTCGCCGGGGTCTGCCAGCTGTTCTTGGCAAACGGGGAGTTCGAGCGCGCGGAACCGCTGGCACTGGAGCTCCATGCCTCAACGCGGGGGAGCGAGGACGTGTCGTGCATGGTCTCCGCCGATCACTACCTCTCCGACTGCGCCATGCTCCGTGGGGACTACGTCCTCGCCGAGCAGCACCGGTTGACCGCCCTCGGAACCACGCTCGTGATTGGAGACGTTGCGCAACAGACCATTGAGGTCCTCGGTCTCGCCTTCTCCGCCGCAGGCCTCGGTCGAGACGAAGACGCCCTTCGCCTCGAGGGAGCCGTCGACGCGAAGTGGAAGGAGCTCGGCGTAACCCATGCTCCCCCGTTGTCCGAGGCATACCGCGAGCGCGAACTCGGCCAAGCCCGTGCCAGGCTCGGCGAGGCGCGAGCGACGGCCGCCTTCGACGAGGGACAAGGGATGACATGGGACCAGGCGATCGAGTTCGCGTTGGGAACGAAGCCGCCCCACGCCACGCAAACCGTCGCTGGTTAGTAATGGCCCGGCAGCCTCTCTACGACGCCATCGGGGGCGCCTACATCGAGACCCGTCGCCCCGACCCGAGAATCGCCCGGGTGATTCGGGCGGCGCTCGGGGACGCCGCTTCGGTCGTGAACATCGGCGCGGGCTCGGGCTCCTACGAACCGACCGATCTCGCGGTCGTCCCGGTCGAACCGTCCGAGCTGATGATCCGGCAGCGGCCTCCCTCGCTCACACCGGCAGTCCACGGAGTCGCCGAGTCTCTCCCGCTGCTGGACAAGAGCGTCGACGCGGCTCTGGCAGTCCTGGCCGCCCATCACTGGGCAGATCGCCCGGCGGCGTTCGCCGAGATCCGGCGCGTCGCGCGGAGGCGCGCCGTGTTCTTCACGCACGACCCCGCCGCAAGCTTCGGTTGGCTCGACGACTACTTCCCCGGCCTCGCCGGCGAGAGCATTTCCCGCTATCCCCAACTGGCCGAGTTCGAGCTGTTGGGCCGCGTCACGATCGAACCCGTGCCGGTGCCGGCCGATTGCACGGACGGCTTCACCGCCGCGTACTGGCGTCGACCGGACGCCTATCTCGACGAAGGCATCCGGGCGAACATGTCCACCTTCGCCCTGCTCGACGGGCGGGTGGTGGCCGCCGGTGTCGCTCGGCTCGCCCGCGATCTCGCCGATAGTTCTTGGCACGGCCACTATGCCTCGCTGCTGACCTTGCCCGAGCTCGATGTCGGCTACCGCCTCGTCGTCGCCGAACTCGACTAAAACCCGCGCTAGTAGTAGACAGACGAAGGAGCCGCGGTGGAGCTCCTTCGTCAACCCCGCAAGGTGTTGCGATCATCTGGTCCTTGGCAACAGATCGACACGTCGCCCCCGCCTCGGCGACTCCCGCGTCGCCGGCTGCTTCTGTCCAGCTCCAGCGCTGGCGGGAAGCCGCCGATCTCCGACGCCGGTTGACCGGCGTGCTCGTGAGCGTTGCGCTCGTGGCGGCCGTGACGGGTGCGATCGAGCTGCTGAAGCCGCACGTGCCCGTGCTCAGCCTCGCCGTGCTGTACCTCTTCGCCGTCCTTCCCATCGCGGTCTTCTGGGGGCTTGCGTACGGAGTCGCGATCTCGATTGGGAGCATGCTGGCGTTCAACTTCTTCTTCCTGCCGCCGCTCTACACGCTGTCGCTCCAGGACTCGCGCAACTGGTTCGCGCTCGCTGTTTTCGTCGTGACCTCAGTGGTGGTCAGCGAGCTCGCCGCCCGCTCTCGACGGCAGGCTCGGGAGTCAGGGCTGCTGGCTGAGATCGCGACCTCTCTCCTCCGGCGCGGCGATGTCAGCGGTGAGCTGGAGCGAATCGCGGACGAGGCGGCGAAGGCTTTGCAGGTCGAGCGTGTGCGCATCGAGCTCGACGGGGAGGGCACACCTGCGGGCAAGACAGAAGAGCGATTCCCGCTCTCGGTCGAAGGACGGCGCGTCGGGACGATCTATCTCGAGCGGCCGCGGCAGAGAAGCGCGGCGGCGCGGCGGCGGCTCCTGCCTGCACTGGCGTCGTTGTTGGGCGTGGCGATCGATCGCGAGCGGCTGGCGCGTGAGGCCCTGGAGGCGGAGACGCTTCGGAGGAGCGACGCGATGAAGACGGCCGTGCTGCGCGCGGTCAGCCACGATCTGCGCACACCGCTGATGGCGATCTTGACCTCGGCGAGCGCGCTTGCCCGCAAGGACCTCGAGCTCGGGCGCGAGGACCGACGCGAGCTGGAGGTGACCATCCTCGGCGAGGCAGCGCGGCTGGATCGTCTAGTCGCGAACCTGCTCGACCTCTCGCGGCTGCAAGCTGGGGCGGCGCAGCCTGAGCGAGGCGTGTGGGCCGTAGATGACCTGGTCGTGCAGGCTCTGGACGAGGTCGGCGAGGCAGGGCAACGTGTCGAGGTCGCGTTTCCAGACGAGTCGCCGACCGTACGCGCGGACGCGGACCAGATCGAGCGGGTGCTGGTCAACTTGATCGAGAACGCCTTGAAGTACTCACCCGCGGAGGAGCCGGTCTACGTGCAGGTGACTGCTACCGCGTCGGACGTGCTCATCCGCGTCGTCGACCATGGCCCCGGAATTGCGCGCGCCGACCACGAGCGAATCTTCGAGCCATTCCAGCGCGGCAACGAAGCCCGCGTGCCCGGCGCCGGTCTCGGCCTGGCGATCGCACGCGGGTTCGCGGTCGCGAACGGCGGGCGCGTCTGGGCCGAGTCTCGTGCGGGACAAGGCTCGACCTTGGTCCTCGCGCTGCCTCTCGCTGAGTCGTCGCGGTGAGCAAGTCCCGCGTCCTCGTCGTCGACGACGAGCAGCAAATCCTGCGGGCGCTGCGTACGAGCCTGCGTGCGGCCGGATACGAGGTCGAGACGGCCGAGACCGCCGAAGGTGCGCTCGCGTCGGCCGCGATGCGACCGCCGGAGGCGGTGATCCTGGACCTGCTACTGCCGGACGGAACCGGGACTGAGGTCACGCGCGAGTTGCGCGGCTGGAGCTCGGCGCCGGTGATCCTCCTTTCAGCGGTCGGCGACGAGCGGGAAAAGATCGCGGCGCTCGACGCCGGCGCGGACGACTACGTCACGAAACCGGTCGGAATCGACGAGCTGCTCGCACGCTTGCGCGCAGTGATGCGGCGCACTTCGCCCTCCGGCGAGCCGGTGATCACGATCGGTGAGCTCGTCCTCGATCTGCAGAAGCGGTCGGTCAGCGTCGCCGGCGAGCCGGTGCATTTGACACCGCACCAGTACGAGCTGCTGCGCCTCTTCGCCCTGAACGAAGGCAAGTTGCTCACGCACCGCACGCTGCTGCAGGAGGTGTGGGGACCGGGCTACGACGGAGCAGCGAATCTGCTGCACGTGAACGTGTCCCAGCTGCGACGCAAGATCGAGCCCGATCGTGCGCGGCCGCGCTACCTGCTGACCGAGGCCGGCGCCGGCTACCGGCTGGTCGACCCGGAAACGGCTTTCAGACTTTCTTCAGGCCAAGCGCCGTAACCCTCAGACGGCCGTCAGGCACGTCGCCCTAGCGTCGATGGCGTGGAGGTAGCGCACGCGAGACAGACGCCGGGCGGTCGCGAACAAGCCAGCCCACCCGAGCGGCTCGCGGCCGACCAAGCCCCGGCTAGCGGCCAGCAAAACACCCCGGCAGGCCGGAATGACAATCCGGCGCTGGCGGGGAAGACAATCAGGTCCGTTACAGCGAGCCTGGGAGCGGTTCGCACCGGCGGACGGAGGCCCGCAGTGACGCATGGCAGGAGTCAGCGCTGATGTTCGATCTCGCCGCGATCGCGATCGCTCTCGGTTGCTTCGCGTTCCTCTTCCTCTTGCTCTACGTGTTGGAGCGGGTCTGATGTCGGCAGCCGACGCGTTCGGGCTCGCGATCTCGGTCGCGGTGCTCGCGTACCTCGTCTACGCATTGTTCCGAGGGGAGCGCTTCTAGATGGGTCAGGGAATCGGGCAGCTGCTCGTCTACGCGGCCGTGCTGGTCGCGCTCGCCTACCCGCTCGGCCTGTACATGGCTCGCGTCTACACGGATGAGGGCTTCCTGGCGCGGCGCTGGCTCGGCCGCGTCGAACGCGGCTTCTGCCGGCTTGTAGGCACGAACGCGACTCGTGAGCAGGACTGGAAGAGCTACGGCAAGACGGTGCTCGTCTTCAGCCTGCTCTTTTCGGCGTTCCTGTATGCGCTTCAGCGCTTGCAGGGTCATCTGTTCCTGAACCCGGACCACCTGAAGGCGGTGCCCTCGCACATCGCGCTCAACACCACCGCCAGCTTCATCACCAACACGAACTGGCAGTACTACGCGGGCGAGTCGACGATGTCGTACTTGACCCAGATGGCGGGTCTGGCGGTGCAGCAGTTCGTCTCCGCCGCAGTCGGGATGGCCGTGCTCGCGGCTGTCGTGCGGGGCCTCGCGCGGCGCACGACGATCGAGCTCGGCAACTTCTGGGTCGACCTCTATCGCTCAGTCGTCTACATCTTGCTGCCGCTGACGCTCGTCCTCGCAGTCGTCCTGCTCTCACAGGGCGTGCCGCAGACGTTCTCGGGGCACGCAACCGCGCACACCCTCGAGGGCACGACCCAGATCATCGCGCGCGGCCCGGTCGCGCTGATGCTTGCGGTCAAGCAGCTGGGCACGAACGGCGGCGGCTTCTTCAACTCCAATTCGGCGACGCCGTTCGAGAACCCGAACGGTCTCACCAACTTCCTCGAGCTGCTCGCGATCCTGCTGATCCCGGTAGCGCAGATCTTCATGTTCGGACGGATGGTGCTGGCGCGCCGCCATGCCGGGGTTGTCTTCGCCTCGATGTTCGCGCTGTTCGCGATCGGCGTGGCGATCGCCTATCCCGCCGAGCAGCATTCGTCACCGGTGCTCCGCGCCTCCGGCGTCAACATCACCCAAGGGCACGGCCAGTCGGGCGGCAACATGGCGGACAAGGAGGTCCGATTCGGGATCGCCAACACCGCTCTCTGGGCGACCGCGACCACCGACGCCTCGAACGGCTCGGTCGACGGCGGCCATGACGCTTTGACCCCGCTCGGCGGCGCAGTGCCGCTGGTGAACATCTTCGTCGGAGAGGTGATCTTCGGCGGGGTCGGCTCCGGGATGTACGGCCTGCTCTTCTACATCCTGATCGCCGTCTTCGTCGCCGGGCTGATGGTCGGACGCACGCCCGAGTACTTAGGCAAGAAGATCGAGGCGCGTGAGATGAAATACGCCGCCGTCGGCGCGTTGTTCGTGCCAACGCTGGCGCTCGTCCTGACCGCGGTCTCGGTGGTCTCACCGGCCGGGCTGGCGTCCATCTTCAACCCCGGCGCGCACGGCTTCACCGAGGCTCTGTACGCCTACACCTCGCAGACGAACAACAACGGCAGCGCCTTCGCCGGCTACGGCGCCCTCAACTTCTCCGCCGAGCTCGGCGCGGTCGCGATGTACCTCGGCCGCTTTGTGCCGCTGCTCGCCGCGCTCGCGATCGGCGGTTCGCTGGCTGCCAAGCGCACCGCGCCCGTCTCGGCTGGAACCTTCCGCACCGACGGCCCAACCTTCGGGGTGCTGTTGCTGGGCGTGATCGTGCTCACTGCCGGGCTGATGGTCTTCCCGGCATTGACACTCGGGCCGATCGTGGAAGGGCTGGCGCACTGATGCGCGACCTCAAGGCTTCGGCGATCGCGGCCGTCGTGCTGACGCTCGTGCTCGGGCTCGGAGTGCCGGCGCTCTTCACCGGTTTCGCCCAGCTGGCGTTCTCGAGCCAGGCGAACGGCAGCTTGATCAAGCGTGACGGGGCGGTCATTGGCTCCCGTCTGGCGGCGCAGGCGTTCACGAGCCCGCGCTACTTCCACGAGCGGCCGTCCGCGACGACACCGCCTTACAACGCCGGCGGCACGACGTTCGCGAATCTCGGCCCGACCAACCCCGAGTTGGCGAAGGCAGTCAAGCAACAGGCGGCGGCCATCCTGAGGGTCGAGCGGCCCTACAACCCGGGCCTGACGATCCACGACATCCCGGTCGATGCGGTTACGACCTCGGGTTCCGGCATCGACCCCGACATCTCCCCGGCCTACGCCAGGCTGCAGGCATCGCGAGTCGCCGCCGTCCGGCACCTCTCACTTTCGAACGTCCTCCGATCGATCGACGACCACACCGACGGGCGCTCGCTCGGCTTCTTGGGCGAGCCGGGCGTGAACGTGCTCGAGCTCAACCTCGCGCTCGACCGCGCGACGCAGTCGTAATGGCGCGCAAACCGGCACGCCTGTTCTCGCGCGAACTCGTGCTTGCTGCCATCCGGGACTCGTTCCCGAAGCTCGATCCGCGCAGCCAGGTGCGGAACCCGGTCATGTTCATCGTCGAGCTCGGCAGCGTGATCACCACCGTGACCTTCTTTCTCCAGCTCGCGCGCGGCGAGTACAGCCAACTGTGGTTCGTTGGTGTGATCGCGTTCTGGCTCTGGCTGACGGTGCTATTCGCCAACTTCGCGGAGGCGATCGCCGAGGGCCGCGGCAAGGCCCAGGCTGATGCGCTACGCGCGACCCGCACGACAACCGTTGCGCACCGGCGCACCGACACCGGCGGCACTGAGGACGTTCCCGCCCCCAACTTGCAGCGGGGCGACATCGTCGTCGTCTCCGCCGGCGAGATCATCCCCGCCGACGGCGAGGCGATCGAGGGCGTGGGCTCGGTCGACGAGTCCGCGATCACCGGCGAGTCGGCACCGGTGATTCGCGAGGCGGGTGGCGATCGGTCGGCCGTCACCGGCGGCACGAAGCTGCTGTCCGACCAGCTCGTCGTGATGGTCACGCAGGAGCCCGGCAAGTCGTTCCTCGACCGCATGATTGCGCTCGTCGAAGGCGCCGAGCGGCGCAAGACGCCGAACGAGATCGCGCTCAACATCCTGCTCGCTGGTTTGACGATCACCTTCCTCGCTGCCGTCGTCACGCTGAGGCCGTTCGCGATCTATGCCGGCACGTCCCTCTCGCAAACCGTCTTGATCGCGCTGCTCGTTTCATTGATTCCCACCACGATCGGGGCGCTCCTGTCCGCGATCGGCATCGCAGGCATCGACAGGCTCGTGCAGCGCAACGTCCTCGCGATGTCCGGCCGCGCAGTCGAGGCGTCAGGCGACGTCGACGTGCTGCTGCTCGACAAGACCGGCACGATCACGCTCGGCAACCGGCAGGCGACCGAGTTCGTTCCCGTCGACGGCGTCTCTCCGGAGGAGCTCGCAGAAGCCGCTCAGCTCTCCTCGCTGGCCGACGAGACACCGGAGGGACGTTCGATCGTCGTGCTCGCCAAGGAGCGCTACGGACTGCGCGGCCGCGAGGTGGGCGAGCAGACGGCAACGTTCATCCCGTTCTCGGCGACTACGCGTATGAGCGGTGTCGACCTGAACGGACGCAAGCTCCGCAAGGGCGCCGCCGACGCCGTCAAGCGCTTCGTCTAAGAGCAAGGCGGCC
>Ga0207693_10002552_pt1 | contig 15830 bp, 15 predicted proteins | sample LARL81metaG_FD_184347 | JGI IMG/M metagenome (GOLD analysis project Ga0207693, IMG submission 184347) | Corn, switchgrass and miscanthus rhizosphere microbial communities from Kellogg Biological Station, Michigan, USA - LAR L8-1 metaG... | ecosystem: Host-associated > Plants > Roots >...
ACGGTGGCGATCAACTTCTCCACCGAGCAGGCGGCGTATAGCGCCGCTCTGAAGGCCGGTGCCAATATCGTTCAGTCCTCACTGCTTGATTTCCTGAACCACTGATCCCGACAAGGGAGAGCATGTGTCGCTGACGATCGAGAGTTCGCGCTTCGGGCGCGTAGAGGTCGACCCTGGGTCGGTCATCGAGTTTCCCGACGGGTTGATCGGGCTGACCGGCTCGCGCTACGCGCTGCTCGCGCGCGACCCCGATACGCCGTTTCTGTGGCTGCAGTCGCTGGAGGACCCGGCGCTGGCGCTGCCCGTGACCAACCCCCACCAGTTCTTCTCACAGTTCCAGGTCGAGGTTACCGACGAGGACGCTGAGCGACTGGGACCCGAGCTCAGCGCCGAGGTGGACGTGTACGTCACAGTCCGCGCCGCCGAGGCGCTCGAGGACTTCGTCGCCAACCTGAAGGCTCCGATCCTGGTCCGCTCTGGGCGCGGCTACCAGGTGATCAACCAGGCGCCCGGCTGCGAGCTGCGCGCACCGCTGTTCGCGGAGGTTGAGGTCGAGACCAACGGCTCCTCGTCCTCGGCATGCTGAGGATCACGCGGAAGACCGGCGAACGCATCATGCTCGGCGACGACGTGGTCGTCGAGGTTCTCGAAGTACGCGGCCAGACGGTCCGACTAGGGATCGATGCGCCCCAGTCGCTCGTGATCTACCGCGAGGAGATCTGGCTCGAGGTCAAGCGCGAAAACGAGGCCGCCGCCCTAGCGGCGAGCGCGCCGTTGCCCTCGGTGCGCTTCAAGGGCGCCGGCGAGTAGCGCTCGGGCCCGTTCGACGGGCCGATTGCGGGTTACTACGGATCGGGGTTGCGGCCTTGGGCGGAGGTGCTGGACCCTATGTCTGTCGATGTCCTTGGGGATGCCGGACAGCGAGTCAACGAAGGCTCCGGCCTCGATCCAGGTTCCCTCGAAACTAGAGACGGAGTAATCCGCATGGCACGTGTTAAGGACAGGACGGGTCGCCTGTCAGCGCAGGAGACTTTGCGACTGTGGAAGCAGTACAAGGAGACCGGTGACGCGCGCGTCCGCGACCGCCTGGTGCTGACTTTCGCGCCGATGGTGAAGTACATCGTCTACAAGAAGGTCCGCGAGATCCCGGCGCGCTGCGAGGTCGACGACTTCATCTCGTGCGGCCTGGAAGCTTTGATCCGCTCGATCGACCGCTACGACCCGGAGAAGGGCGCGACGCTCGAGCAGTTTGCCTGGACCCGGATTCACGGCGCTGTGCTGGACGAGCTGCGCCGCAACGACTGGGCGCCGCGCTCGCTGCGCCGCTGGGACCGCGACATCTCAAAGGCCCACGAGCAGTTCGTCGGCCTGTATGGACGCAAGCCGTCAAACACGGAGCTGAGCGAGTCGCTCGGAATCACGACCGACGAGCTGATCACCCGCCTGGACGAGATCGCCCGCTCCCACGTTGGTTCGCTCAATACCGTCGTGCTCGCCGAGGACGACACCACGATCGAGCGGATCGACACGCTGCAGAGCGACGACCGCGAGGCCGACCCGGAGAGCTCGGCGATGCGCGAGGCCGCCAAGGACCGCTTCCGCGAGGCGTTCGACCGTCTGCCGCCGCGGGATCGCAAGGTCGCCGTGCTGCTTTACGTCTACAACCTGACCCTGCGTGAGATCGGTGAGATTCTCGGCGTCACCGAGAGCCGCGTCTGCCAGATCCACGGCCAGATCACCAAGAAGCTGCGCGCGGAGCTGGACGCAGACGAGCAGCTGTTCAGCGAAGTCGCGTAGCCGCTCTCTTATAGCCTGAGCCGGGTGAGCCGGCACATCCTCCTGCTGCGGGGCATCAACCTCGGACCCAACCGCCGGGTTGCGATGCCCCGCTTGCGCGAGGTCCTGGAGGAGGCCGGCTTCGAGGACGTCCGCACGTACGTGCAGAGCGGCAACATCGTGTTGTCGAGCGCCAAGAAGCCCGACAAGGTCGCCGCCGACTGCGAACGCGTGATCGCCGAAGAGTTCGGCTTCGACGTGCCCGTCGTCGTCCGCACCCGCGACGAGCTGGCAGCGATCGTCAAGCGAAACCCGCTGGGCAAGGTCGCCACCGAGCCCAAGCGCTACCAGGTCAGCTTCCTGGACCGCAAGCCCGACGCCAAGCTCGTCAAGGAGCTGGAGTCGCTGGCCGCCGAGTCCGAGGAATTCGCCGCGAACGGGCGCGAGTTCTACGCGTGGCACCCCGAGGGTGTCGCCCGCTCGAAGCTGTGGAACAAGCTCGCGGGCAAGGGACTCGGCGTGACCGCGACGGCGCGCAACTGGACGACCGTGACCACGTTGCTCGAGATGGCGGACGAGTAAGCCGTGCATCGCTACGAGGTCGTCGACGTCTTCACGAACACCCCGCTGCAGGGCAACCCCGTGGCGGTGTTCACCAACGCGGCCGAGCTCAGCGCGGAGGTGATGCAGAACGCCGCGCGCGAGATGAACCTGTCGGAGTCGGTGTTCGTCATCGATGGCCGGTCAGACCGGGGCGGATATGACGCCCACATCCGCATCTTCACCCCGGCGACCGAGCTCCCGTTCGCGGGACATCCGGTGCTCGGCACCGCGTTCGTGATCGGGGCAGCGCAGCGCCTGGCGCTGGTGCGGCTGAAGACCGCCACGGGCGTGATCCCGATTGCGCTCAGCCGCGAGCGCGATCGCATCATCTATGGCGAGATGGAACAGCCGATCGCTGCGCCCGAATCGTTTGAGCGAGCCGACGAAGTACTCGCGGCGGTGGGAGTCGAGCGCTCGGAGCTGCCGGTGCTGGGATATCCCAACGGCCCGCTGCACGTTTACGTAGCGCTACCCAGCGAGGAGGCGGTCGCGGCGCTCGACCCTGATCTCGCCGCGCTTCGCAAGATGGAAGGCGTCGGAGTCAGCTGCTTTGCCGGGCGCGGCGGACGGTTCAAGACGCGCATGTTCGGCCCGGGCGTGGGTGTGCCCGAGGACCCGGCGACCGGGTCGGCCGCAGGCCCGCTCGCGGTCCACCTCGCGCGCCACGGTTGGAGCGAATACGGCCGGCCTATCCAGATCCGACAGGGCGAGGAGATCGGTAGGCCGTCGGTGCTGCACGCGCGCGTCGACGGATCAGATGAGCGGATCGAGCGGGTCGTGGTCGGCGGGTCAGCAGTCGTTGTAGCCCACGGGGAGTACAGACTCGATTAGGGTCGGCGACATGGACCTGAACCCTCGCCAGCGTCGCGCGCTCGAGCAGATCTGCGACGCCTTCTGTCCCTCCGGCGACGGCCTGCGCAGCGCGACCGAGCTGGGTGTGCCCGATGCCGTGATCGCCGCGATCACACGCAACCCCCGCCCATCCGAGCGCAAGCAGCTGGCGACGCTGCTCTCGCTCTGGGACAGCGTCGCGCTGGGCGCGCTCGGCGGCGCCGGGCTCAAGCGCTGGAGCTCGCTCAGCGCCGACCAGCGCGAGCGCGTCCTGCTCGCCTGGGCGGACTCGCGAGCGCCGCAGCGGCGCGCCGTCTTCCAGGCTCTGCGCAAGGCCGCGCTGCTCTTCTACTACATGCTCCCCGGGCCCGGCGGGGCGCGCAATCCGGCGTGGGATGCGATCGGTTATGACGGCCCTCTGGGGACGCTGCCCGACGCTCCGCGAAAGCCGCTTGCCACCGTGGAACTCGACGGACGAGACGTCAAGCTCGAGTGCGACGTGGTGATCGTCGGCTCTGGCGCCGGCGGCGGCGCGACCGCAGCCGTGCTCGCCGGGGCGGGGCTCGACGTGGTTGTGGTCGAGTCGGGGGACTACTACGACGACCAGGACTTCGACGGCTCCGAGCTCGGGGCGATCACCCGCTACTACATGGCCGCGCCGACCGCCACGCACGACCAGAGCGTCGGCCTGCTCGCGGGCTCGTGCCTGGGCGGCGGCACCGTCGTCAACTACTCGACGTCGTTTCGGACCCCCGACGACGTGCGCGCGGAGTGGGCATCCCACGGGGTGGCGGCGTTCACGTCCGAGGACTACACCGCGAGCCTCGACGCGGTCTGTGAGCGGCTGGGCGTCAACCAGGAGTACAACGACCCGTCGACTCGCGAGCAGAAGCTGCGCGACGGCTGCCTGGCGCTGGGCTGGCACGTCGACGCGATGCCGCGCGGGGTGCGCAAGTGCGCCCAGGGCAAGGAATGCGGTTACTGCGGGCTCGGCTGCCGCGTCGGCGCCAAGCAGTCGGTGGTCAAGACGTGGCTTGCCGACGCGCACGCCGCCGGCACGCGCCTGGTCGTGCGAAGCCGCGTCCAGAAGGTCCTGGTCGAGGGCGGCTCGGCCCGCGGGATCGTCGGCATCACGGCCGCGGGCAAGCGGCTCGAGATCCGCTCCCGCGCCGTGGTCGCGGCCTGTGGGGCGATCCACACGCCCGCGCTGCTCAAGCGCTCCGGACTGAGCAACACCAACATCGGCAAGCACCTCAAGCTGCATCCGGCGGCCGCGGTGTTTGGCGTCTTCGACGAGGAACTCAAGCCGTGGGAGGGCGTGATGCAGGCGCTCTACTCCGACCAGTTCCGCGACCTGCACGACGGCTACGGCCTCAAGTACGAGACCGCCGCCGAGCATCCACACTTGTTCATCGGGTTTGCGCCATGGCGCGGCGCCCGCGATCACTTTGGGCTGATGGAGGCGATGTCGAGCACGGTGCCGATCGGTGTGTTGCTGCGCGATCGCGACGGCGGCGAGGTCCGCGTCGGGCGCGACGGCGAGCCGGTCGTGCGCTACAAGCTGTCGGAGTTCGACACCGGCCACCTGCGGACCGGAATCGACGGCGCCGCGCAGATGCTCGAGGCCGCGGGAGCACGGCGTGTGTTCAGCTCACACGCCAAGTGGGTTGGCTATGACACTTCGACGGGGAGCCGCGCCAAGTTCATGGCCGACGCGGACGCGACCGGCTACGGCTCCGGCCAGTGCATCCTGAACTCGTTCCACATCATGGGATCGGCGCGGATGGGCGGGTCGCCCGCCGCCTCCGCGTGCGATCCCACCGGACAGACGTGGGAGGTCCGGGGGCTGTACGTGCTCGACGGCTCGAGCTTTCCGAGCGCCTCGGGAGTCAACCCGCAGATCTCGATCCAGGCGATCGCGCACATGGGCGCGCGCGGGCTTGCGGCGACGCTGAGCTGAGTGCTCGCGAGCGCGCCGGCGCGCCGGTTGCCCGGCCGGGTCGCCAGTGAGATACTCGCCCGTGTCCGCAACGCTTTTGCCGGAGGTGAAGTAGATGTCTGACCCGGCTCATGTTCTCGTCGTCGCACATCAGACGGCGGCCACCAGCGGCTTGCTCGACACGGTCAGAGCACGTGCCCAGCGGAGTCCCGCGACGTTCCACCTCGTGGTCCCGCGCCAGGCACACGGGATGCACAAGGTCGTCGATCCGCAGGACACCGGCGAGGACGAGGCCCAGCAAGTGCTCGCTGAGGCGCTCCCCAAGCTGAGCGAGGCCGCGGGGTCGGAGGTGACCGGCAGTCTCGGTGACTCCGAGCCGCTGATGGCGATCCACGACGCCGTCAACCTCGGCGACTACGACGAGATCATCATCTCGACGCTGCCGCTGGGGATCTCTCGCTGGCTGAAGCTCGATCTGATCTCAAAGGCCCGCGCCCTCGGTCTGCCCGTGACGCACGTGCAGGCGCCGACGAAGGCGCCGGCGGGCGTGAGCAGCACGTAGCCGCCGAGACAGTTGAAGTAGGCTGCCGGGCGATGAAGCTCGCCACTTTTCGTGCGCCCGGCCGCTCGCAGCCGCTGGCCGGCGAGGTGCTCGACGACCGCGTCGTCGCCTTCGATGGCGGAGTCGGAGTCGCCGACGTGCTCGGCGGAGCGACGCCGTCGCGCGGCTCTGAGTCGTGGGGCCTGTCGGAGGTCACATTGCTGGCACCGGTCCCGCGCCCGGGAACGATCTACGCGATCGGCCGCAACTATGCCGCGCACGCCGCGGAGATGGGCAACGAGGCTCCCGAGCAGCCGATCGTGTTCGTCAAGGTGGCCGGCTCGGTGGCGCCGCCCGGCGGACCCGTTCGCTGCCCCGAGGTAGTGCGGCGGCTCGACTACGAAGGCGAGTTGGTGATCGTGATGGGCTCCGGCGGGACGATCGCCGGCTACTGCGTCGCAGACGACGTCAGCGCGCGGGACCTCCAGGGACGCGAGCCGCAGTGGACGCGCGCCAAGGGCGCCGACACCTTCTGCCCGTTCGGTCCCTGGGTGACGACTGCCGACGAGGTGCCCGACGCCGGCAGCCTTGGCCTACGCACCTGGGTCAACGGTGATCTGCGCCAGGACGCCAACACGTCTGACCTGGTGTTCGGCTGTGACGAACTCGTCGCCTTCATCGGGCAGACGTGCACGCTGCAGCCCGGCGACCTGATCCTGACCGGCACGCCGAACGGCGTCGGCATGGCGATGGATCCGCCCCGATTCTTGAAATCCGGTGACGTAATCCGGATCGAGATAGAACGTTTGGGCTCAATCGAGCATCGCGTGGCATAAAGCTCGACTAAGCGGGTAGCAGGCCCTCCATGAGGAGAGGGTTGGCATGCTGAGGCTGCACCCGTCGACGATCGATTACGTGATCATCGCGATCTACTTCGCGGTGGTCCTTGGCATCGGGTTCATCGCCCGGCTGTTCATCAAAACCGACCTCGACTTCTTCCTGTCGGGACGCTCGTTGCCCGCATGGATCACCGGTCTCGCGTTCATCGCCGCCAACCTCGGCGCGCTCGAAATCCTCGGACAGGCCGCAAACGGCGCCCAGTACGGCGTCGCGGCCGTGCACTACTACTGGATCGGCGCCGTGCCGGCGATGGTCTTCCTGGGCTTGTTCATGATGCCCTTCTACTACGGCGCGAAGGTCCGATCCGTGCCCGAATACCTGCGGCTGCGCTTCAACGAGGCAGCGCACGCATTCAACGCCGGCACGTTCGCCGTGGCAACCGTGCTGATCTCGGGCGTGAACCTCTTCGCGCTCGCGCTGATCATCCACCTGCTGCTCGGGTGGTCGGTGACGACGGCGATCCTGGTCGCCGCGGCGATGGTGCTCGTCTACATCACGCTCGGAGGACTGACCTCGGCGATCTACAACGAGGTCCTGCAGTTCTTCATCATCGTGGCGAGCCTGCTGCCGCTGACGCTCGTGGCGCTGCACTCGATCGGCGGCATTGACGGCGTCAAGCAAAAGGTCAAGGCATTCAAGCCGCTCGGCGAGCCCGGGCTGCACGCGTGGCAGGGGCTGGGCATCCATCACGTCACCAACCCGCTCGCATCCGACTGGGTGGGCGTCGTGTTCGGACTCGGTTTCGTACTCAGCTTCGGCTACTGGACGACCAACTTCGCCGAGGTTCAGCGCGCGCTGTCCGCGAAGAACATGTCGGCCGCCCGCCGCACCCCGCTGATCGGCGCCTACCCGAAGATCTTCCTGCCGTTCATCATCATCCTCCCCGGGCTGATTGCGGTGCTCACGGTCCACGGCCTCGGCGGCAAGAGCCTGAATCTGCAGTACAACACCGCGATCCCGCACCTGATCGGCAACTTCCTGCCAGAGGGGATGCTCGGGATCGCCGTCACCGGTCTGCTCGCCGCGTTCATGGCGGGCGTGGCGGCGAACGTGACGTCGTTCAACACGGTCGTCACCTACGACCTGATCCAGGCCTACTTCATCAAGGACCGTGACTCGGCGTTCTACCTGCGCGCGGGTCGCTTCGTGACGATCGGCGGGATCCTGGTTTCGGTGCTCACGGCGTTCATCGCCAAGGGCTACTCGAACATCATGAACTACATCCAGACGCTGTTCTCGATCTTCAACGCGCCGCTGTTCGCGACGTTCATCGTCGCGATGTTCTGGAAGCGGGCGACGCCGTGGGCGGGGTTCTGGAGCCTGGTGTCGGGGACGGCCGCGGCGTATGCGACCAACCGGCTTGCCGCATACCACGAGATCTTCCACTTCGGCTCGGCGCTGAGTGCGAGCTTCTGGCAGGCCATCATCGCGTTCATCACCGGCGCGGTCGTGCTCGTGCTGGTCTCGTTCGTGACCAAGCCCAAGCCCGAGGAGGAGTTGCGAGGCCTTGTTTGGGGCCTCACGCGCAAGGAGGAGCGCGAGGAGCACGCCGACCCGCGCGACAAGCTGTGGTGGCGGTCGCCGTGGCTGCTGGGCGGGGTTGCGATCGGGATCCTGGTCGTGCTGAACATCATCTTCATCTAGTGACACGCTAGGAGCCGACAGATGCCCGAAGAGGAAAAGCCAGGTTTCGGTATGCCGGCCCCGCGCGAGGAGCCGATGGCGCCGACGGGCGCCACCGAGGAAGACGAAGTCGAGGCCGCTCGCATGGCCAACCGGTTTGACATCCGTCGGTTGATCGGCGCGGTGTTCGTGCTCTACGGGCTGATCCTGCTGGCGCTGGGGATCTTCGGCTCGCACGCGGTCAAGACCAAGGCCGCGGGCATCAACATCAACCTCTGGACCGGAATCGGGATGCTGATCTTCGGCGGCCTGATGATCTTCTGGGCGCTGGCGCGACCGGTTGAGCCCGAGCCCGAGGAGACTCGCGGACAGGGATCGGGCCGGATCCGGAGGGCTCCCGCGACATAGGACCGGCCAGACGCCGGCCCGGAGCAGGATGCGATTAAAGAACCGGTCAGCGCGCCGGCGGCGGCGCGGTCGACTCGCGGACGACCAGCTTGGTCTCGAGCTGCACGTGCAGGGCCTCGATCCGCTGGTTCTCGAGCTGGCGAATCAGCAGGTTCACGGCCATGCGTCCCATCTCGGCCAGCGGCTGGCGCACCGTGGTGAGCGTCGGGGTGACGATCGATGCCTCGAACGTGTCGTCGAACCCCAGCACCGAGAGCTCGTCGGGAACGCGGACGCCGCGCCGGCGGGCGGCCTGCATGACGCCGATCGCGAGCATGTCGTTGAAGGCGAAAATCGCGGTGGGGGGATCGGGAAGATCCAGTAGCGACAGCGCCGCCTCGACGCCGCCCTCGGCGTGGAAGTCGGACTCGACGACGAGCTCGGGATCGGGCATCACGCCGGCCGCCGCCATCGCGCCGCGATAACCGCGCAGCCGCTGCTCTGTGGCGATCCATCCGCGGGGGCCGGTGATCGCCGCGATCCGGCGGTGTCCGAGCGACAGCAGATGCTCGACGCCCTCGGCGGCGCCCGAGGAGTGCGCGGCCGACACGGTTGGCACGCGCTCGTCCAGGTGCCGGTGGGGATCGACGATCACGAACGAGTAGCCGTGCTCGTGCAATGCCGCGAGCTCGTCGGGCGATTCCTCTGGCAGGATCAGCAGCGCGCCGTCGGTCGTGCCCTGCATCAGGCGCTCGAGCAGCGATGCCTCACGGTCGTGCTCGTGGTGGGTCGGGCACAGGACCATGCGCATGTCCTGCTCGTACAAGGCCTCGCCGGCGCCGTCGAGGATCACCGCAAAGTAGGAGTGGTGCACGACCGGGGTGGTCACGCCGACCAGGCCCGTGCGTCCGGCAGACAGGCCGCGCGCGGTCCGGTTAGTGCTGTAGCCGTGCTCGCGCACGACGCGCAACACCGCTTCCCGTGCTCGGTCTGACACCTCGGTCCGCCCGTTGATCACTCGCGAGACGGTTGCGGTCGAGACGCCGGCGAGATCGGCCACCTGGCGGATCGTCAGGCGGTTGCTGCGGCCGTTCTCTGGGCTCGTCGTGGAACTCATACGGTGTATTGAATCACATTTCCTGAAACGTTACATGCAATGCGCTTCACTGAAAGTCGCAACTTACTGCGAAGATTCCTTAAACACAACCTTGACAGGGGCGAAATTGTTCCGGTAGCGTTTACATGACCATCACGGAGCGCGAGTGGTGGAGCAACCGGGAACCAGGAGAGGAGCAGCACGAGATGTTGTTCATCACCCGCCGACTGGCGTTCTACGTGGTCGCGGCATGGGTGGCGATCACGGTCAACTTCGCGATCCCGCGCGTGATGCCGGGCAACGCCGTGAACGCGATGCTGGCGAAGTTCCCCCAGCTCGACGCAAACTCGCTCAAGGCGCTCGAGGCAGAGTTCGGGACCCACGCCCACGGCAGCCTGCTCAGCCAGTACTTCACTTATCTCGGGAACCTCGCGCACGGCGACCTCGGCCTCTCGGTGAATCAGTACCCCGCCAAGGTCACCACGATCATCGGCCAGACGCTCCCGTGGACGGTGATCCTCGTCGGCACCGCGACGATCATCGCGTTCGTCCTCGGGACGCTGCTCGGCGTGCTCAGTGCATGGCGGCGCGGCGGCTGGCTCGATCGGTCGCTGCCCGCCTTCACGTTCCTGCAGGCAACTCCGTACTTCTTCCTGGCGCTCGTCGTGATCCAGCTGTTCGCCGTCAGTTGGGGCCTGTTCCCGTTCGGCCAGGGCTACGACCTCGGTCAGTCCCCGGGGTGGAACTGGTCGTTCATCTCGAGCGCGATCGACCACTCGATCCTCCCGGCCCTGACGATCGTGCTCACTTCGATGGCCGGCTGGATGCTGCAGATGCGCAACGTGATGATCACGACGATCGCCGAGGACTACGTCCTGGTGGCGCAGGCCAAGGGACTGTCGCCGCGACGCGTGATGTTCTCCTACGCGGGGCGCAACGCGATCCTTCCCAACCTCGCGGGCTTCGCGCTGTCGCTCGGCTTCGTCGTCGCGGGCGCGCTGGTGATGGAGATCGTGTTCTCGTATCCCGGCATCGGGCTGACGCTCTACAACGCGGTCACGTCGGACGACTTCCCGCTGCTGCAGGGGATCTTCTTGGTGATCTCGCTGTCGGTTCTGGGAGCGTGCCTGATCGCCGACATCGTGTACTTCCTGGCCGACCCCAGGACGCGGACGCGGACGGCGTACTGATGTCCGCGCTTGCCACCCCGGCCGATCCGCTTCCAGATGCGCAGCTTCCCGCCCCCGTCATCACCGGCCCGCGCGCGGCGCTCCGGCGAGTCCCTGCCAAGGCCAAGGTGGGAGCGGCGATTCTCGCTCTGTTCCTCCTGGTGGCGATCATCGGTCCGTCGATCGCGCCGTTCGATCCGTCGGCGACGACGCCCGGTCAGGCGCTTCCGCTCGGACCGAACGCGACGCACCTGCTCGGCACCACAGCGACCGGGCAGGACGTCCTCTCGCAGCTACTCGTCGGCACGCGCTCGACGGTCGTGCTCGGACTGCTTACCGGAGTGATGGCGACGTTACTGGCGGTGCTGATCGGCACCTCGGCGGGCTTCCTTGGTGGGATGTCGGACGAGGGGCTGTCGCTCGTGGCCAACGTGTTCCTGGTGCTGCCGGCGCTGCCGCTGCTGGTCGTGATCCTCGGGTACCTGCCGCACACGGGCGAGCTGCCAACGGCGATCGTGCTGAGCACGCTCGGCTGGCCGTGGGGAGCGCGGGTGATCCGGGCGCAGACGCTGTCGCTGCGAGGGCGCGACTTCGTCGCCGCTGCGCGGGAGGCCGGCGAGAGCAACTGGCGGATCATCTTCTTCGAGATCCTCCCCAACGAGGTCGGCCTGATCGCCGCGAGCTTCGTGGGGACGGTCCTGTACGCGATCCTCACATCGGTCGCGCTGGCGTTCCTCGGCGTGTCGGATCTGTCGAGCTGGAGCTACGGGACGATGCTCTACTGGGCACAGGGCGGCAACGCCGTCCAACTCGGGGCGTGGTGGTGGTACGCGCCTCCCGGGATCTGCACCGCGCTGCTTGGCATGAGCCTGGTCCTGCTCAACTTCGGGCTCGACGAGCTCGGCAATCCACGCCTGCGCGCGAGCAGCGCGAAGCGCGTCGGAAGGCGCACGTGGCGACCGTCAGACCCGACGCCGGTCCTGCGCGAGTCCGCGACGGAGTCATCATGAGCGCGGGCACCGAACCGCAAGAGGTTGGCGTGGCCGAGCCCATCGACACCACCGGCCTGGCTTCGGCTCGCGCCGGCTCCGGCGAAGCGACCCGTGGGCCGATCCTCAACATCTCGAACCTGTCGATCGCCTACCGCTCCGGCGGCGACGACGTTCGCGCCGTCCGGCACGTCGACCTGGCCCTGCACGCCGGCGAGGTCGTCGGGCTGGCCGGCGAGTCGGGCTGCGGCAAGTCGACGCTTGCCTACGGCTCGATGCGGCTGTTGCGACCGCCCGCCGTGATCACCGGCGGGAGCGTCACCTACCACGGGCGCCGCGTCGCCGATGGCGGAGTGGACGTGCTCGCGGCCAATGCCGAGCAGTTGCGCGCGCTGCGCTGGCGTGAGATCGCGATTGTGTTCCAGAGCGCGATGAACTCGCTCAACCCGGTGCTGCGCGTGCGCGATCAACTGCTCGACGCGCTTGGCGCCCACCTTGCGCTTACCCGGGAGCAGCGCTACGACCGGATCGTCGAGCTGATCGAAATGGTCGGCATCCCGCGCGCGCGCCTGGCGAGCTATCCGCATGAGCTCTCAGGAGGCATGCGCCAGCGCGTGATGATCGCCATGGCGCTGGCCGCCGAGCCCGAGGTGGTGATCATGGACGAGCCGACCACGGCGCTGGACGTGGTCGTGCAGCGCGACATCCTCGCCGAGATCTTCGAGCTCAAGGACGCCCTGGGCTTCTCGGTCCTGTTCATCACCCACGACCTGTCGCTGCTGCTTGAGATCGCCGACCGCGTCGTGATCATGTACGCGGGCCAGGTCGTCGAGTCCGGCACGCGCGGGGAGATCCACCGGCGCGCCGCCCACCCGTACACGCGCGGCCTGCTCACCTCTTTCCCGCGGCTGTGCGGCCCGCGCGTGAAGCTCTCGGGCATCCCCGGATCGCCGCCGGACCTGCGGGGAACGCTGCTCGGTTGCCCATTCGTCCCGCGCTGTGGCTTTGCCACCGACGAGTGCAAGACGATCGACATGGCGCTGACCCCCGTGGAGCCCGATCATCTCAGCGCGTGCCCGTTCGTGAACGCGGCGAACGTGGAGAGCGAGCCCGTCGCAACAGCGGACCAGCGCCAGGCGCAGGACGGCGCGGTCGCGCTGCAAGCCGTCGACCTGGAGAAGCGCTACCGGCTCGGCCGCCACGTCGAGGTCGACGCCGTCCGCGGCGTGTCGCTGGCGCTGAGGCGCGGCACGATCACCGCGCTCGTGGGCGAGAGCGGTTCCGGCAAGACGACGGTGGCGCGCCTGCTGTCCGGCCAGGAGCGCCGCTCAGGCGGCCAGATCCTGCTCGACGGCGCCCCGATCGACCCCACGGCCCGCCGGGGCTTTCGCGCCTACAAGGGATCGGTGCAGATGGTCTTCCAGGACCCGTTTGCATCGCTCAACCCGTTGCACACCGTGCGCTACCACCTCGAGCGCGCCCTGCGCCTGCACGGCGAGCGCACCGGACTCAAGCCCAGCGAGGACGAACTCGACCGGCTGCTCGGGCAGGTCCGGCTGTCGCCGCCCGAGCACTACCGTGACGCCTACCCGCACGAACTCTCGGGCGGGCAGCGCCAACGCGTGGCGATCGCCCGGGCGCTGGCCGCGTCGCCGCGGGTGCTGCTGGCCGACGAGCCCGTGTCGATGCTCGATGTCTCGATCCGCCTCGAGATGCTCGACCTGATCGAGGAGCTCCGCGCCAGGTTGGACCTAGCGGTGCTCTACATCACCCACGACATCGCCTCCGCTCGCTACTTCGCCGACGAGATCCTGGTCATGCACGGCGGCGAGATCGTCGAGCGCGGGCCGGCCGAGCAGGTGACGCAGGCTCCGAGCCACGAATACACGCGGCTGTTGATCGCCTCTGCGCCCGACCCCGACGCTTTCGGGCGCCAGCTTCGGGTTCGAAGGGAGGATCGAACGATGACTTAAAGCCCGCGCCCCCGGCCTAACCCGGGGGCACGCGACCGTCCACATACGCGACACGACTCCTGGCCTGTAACCAGGGACGTGCATTTCTACATACGCGACACGAGTCTTTTATCAGAGAGAGGTGTGCTCCTCGATGAAACGATGGATCAACCAACACGGTCTGCTTGCAGCGTGCGCGGCGCTGGCCGCCTCAGCGCTGATCGCCGGCTGCGGTGGAAGCTCGCACAAGAGCTCAGCTTCCAATGCGGCCGCTACCACAGGTTCGAGCTCATCCGTGCTGACGGTGGAGTCCAGTCAGCAGAACGCCATCACCAAGAACTTCAACCCGTTCATCCAGTCCTCGGCGGCGGCACTGCTCGGTGCCACATCGCTGATCTACGAGCCGCTGCTGCAGACCAACGCGATCAAGCCCGGCCAGTACTACAACTGGCTGGCCACCGGCTACAGCTGGTCAAACGGCGGCAAGTCGATCACGTTCACGATCCGTCCGGGGGTGAAGTGGTCCGACGGCAGCCCGATGACCGCGGCCGACGTCGCATTCACGTTCAACATGCTCAAGAAGTACCCCGACGTCAACACGACCGGCCTGTCGGTCCAGACCGTGAGCTCGAGCGGCAACCACGTCACGCTCAACTTCTCGACCCCGCAGTACGCCAACCTGCAGAACATCGCGGGCCAGACGTACATCGTCCCGCAGGCGGTATGGAGCAAGGTGGGCGACCCGGGCAAGTATGCGGACCCGGACCCGGTCGGCACCGGCCCGTATGGCGTCTCGCAGTTCTCGTCGCAGGGAATCACGCTCAAGGCAAATCCGAGCTACTGGGGCGGCAAGCCCGCCGTCGGGACCGTGCAGTTCCCGACCTATGCATCGTCCAACACGGCGCTGGCGGCGCTTCAGACCGACCAGCTCCACTGGGCGGGCAACTTCATCCCCGGCGTGCAGCAGGTGTTCGTCAACGGCCACTCCAATCACCACGTGTGGTTCACGCCGATCCAGACCAACAGCCTGATGCCGAACCTGACCAAGTTCCCGACCAACCAGCTGCCGGTGCGTAAGGCGATCAGCCTCGCGATCGATCGCACCGCGCTGAGCGAGCAGGCGGAAGGCGGGATCGAGCCGCCCGTGTCCAACGCGAGCGGTTTGACGTTGCCGATCTTCCAGCAGTTCCTGCACCCGTCGGTCGCGAGCATGACGCTCAACGCGCACTCGGACATCGCCGGGGCCAAGCAAGTGCTCCAGCAGGCCGGCTACGTGATGGGGTCTGATGGGCTGTTCCGGACCAAGTCCGGTCAGAAACTGACGATCGACATCACCAACCCGTCGTCGTTCACCGACTACGCCACGGGCGACCAGATGATCGCCGGCTGGCTGCGCAAGGCGGGCATCGACGCGCGCTTCGTCGGTCAGTCGGTGACCGCCTGGTCTTCGGACATCGCGAGCGGCAACTTCCAGCTCACGTCGCATTGGTCGCAGACCAGCGTCTCGCCGTACCAGCTCTACAACAACTGGCTCAACAGCGCCCTGGCCACGAACAACGCGGCGGGGAACTTCGAGCGGTTGAAGGACCCGAACGTCGACGCGCAGCTGAACAAGCTCGCCCAGGCGAACAGCGTCTCCGAGCAGCAGGCCGACGTTGCCCCGATCGAGCAGTACGTGGCGCAGAACATGCCGATCATCCCGACCGTCTACGGCGTGGTGTTCGACGAGTACAACACGAGCAAGTTCACCGGATGGCCGTCCGAGGCTGACCCGTATGAGTCGGGTAGCCCGAACGCGCCGACCAACGAGGTCGTGATCTTGCGGCTGCGGCCCGCGAGCTAGCTGCCGCATGGCGCCCGCTTCCCGTAGCTCCTCCAGCGGGAGGCGGGCGCCGCTCGTGCTCTACGAACTTTCGAATTCACCAAGGGAGAAGACATGAACGGGACGTCACGCGATGACGCGCCGGGCCGACGATTTCCGCCCGGCTTTCTGTGGGGTGCCTCGACCTCGGCGTACCAGATTG
>Ga0207693_10002553_pt1 | contig 15827 bp, 13 predicted proteins | sample LARL81metaG_FD_184347 | JGI IMG/M metagenome (GOLD analysis project Ga0207693, IMG submission 184347) | Corn, switchgrass and miscanthus rhizosphere microbial communities from Kellogg Biological Station, Michigan, USA - LAR L8-1 metaG... | ecosystem: Host-associated > Plants > Roots >...
GGAGATTTTTCAGCCTACCATCGTGGAGAACTACCCTGACGGCCCGGGACCCCTTCGCGGCGCTAAGTTTCAGGAGCGCTATCGGGGTGTCCATGTGCTCCAGCGCGACGAAAATGGCCTGGAGAAGTGCGTGGCGTGCTTTCTCTGTGCGGCGGCGTGCCCGTCGAATTGTATTTACATCGAAGCCGCCGAGAATACTGCCGAAAACCGCGTGAGCGGTGCCGAACGTTACGCCAAGGTCTATAACATCGATTACAACCGCTGTATTTTCTGCGGTTACTGTGTTGAAGCCTGCCCGACCGACGCTATCACCCACGGCCACGGATTCGAAATTGCGACGTTTAACGCCAGCAATCTGGTTTACCGTAAAGAGCAGATGCTGGCCGCCAGGCCGGCACACATGGGTGCCAACTCAATTTTCAATCGCGATGAAGTCGCAGGTGGCGCGCCTCCGTTACCAGTACCGGGGAACTGAACTTCGATCAATTTAGTTACTCATTGAGTTGCATTCCGCAAATACAGCACCATCAATTCCTCATCCAAGTAATGCTCGCCAATCTTCAGCGCGCGCGCTTCGCGGCCGTAAGTTTCAAATCCCAGCGATTCATACAGCCGCTTAGCCGCCGTATTTCCCGCGCTTACCCCTAGAGCAACCTGTTCTAATCCTGCCACCGATCGCAACTGGATTATCAGTTCTGCCAGCAGCGATTGGCCGAACCTCCTTCCGCGATATTGTTTCCCGATGTATAGTCCCCAAATCTCGCCGCGATGGCAGATCTTCTCGCCTTGCCGGCGGAAAAATCCCGCCATCCCTACTAGCTGTTCGCCATCGAATGCGCCCAAGACAAAATTGTCATCGGAACTTCCCGAACCTAATCGACCTCGGACTTCTGTGATCGGCATGGCCAGATGTTGGGCCATCGACTCGGTAAACGCCTGCGGTTCAAATTCCAAGGCCTCGGAGCGCAGCTGCCAGAATGCTTCGGCGTCTTCTTGGGTAAGCCGTCGGAAGTCCATGCGGTGTGACATCAATCCGTCACAGTCTAAACTACAAACCGACCCGCTCGGTGCGAAAACCGGTGGGGTCGAATGTGCATCTCACGTGGTCATGATTCGCAAATTGAAACCCGGAGAATACCGACTTTACTCTCGAAAGAAAAATCCCAAGACTGGTGAGCGTCGGAATTTAGGAACGTTTTCCACTCGCGCTGCAGCCACAAAGCACGAGCAGGAAGTGCAGTATTTCAAGAAGCGCTGATAGCACGCGCCGGTCGAAATAGCGGGCGCCGGCGTTGTGGGGCAATGAATGTTTCGCTCAAGAGCGCTGGCGATCAGGCAGCGGGAGGCAGGCTTAAATCCGTTCCTTCATCCAGCAGCAGACGGCGCAGGCGGCGTAAATCGTTAAGCATGCGGTTGCTGGTAGTTAGATGCTGTTCCAGTCGGTGTAACTTATATTCTACCAGACGCAGTGCCTGCAGCCTGCGGTGGGACCTTGTCCTGCTGGCCGATTCGGCGTCGGCCGCAATATCTCGTTTCGCTTCAATCAGGGTTTCAATCAACAGCTGGATGTAAGTCTGCGCATTCTCCACACTATCGAACGGAGTTTGCACCTGATGGGTTCGGGGGAAGGTCATCGGCACCAATCAATTCTTAAGGAGAGGAAGGGACTTGGAACCACCGTCCCTGCAACTGCCTGGGCGATTCTGTGTTGATACTATTCCGTGTTTACGTGGGTTGCAAGCCACGCTGGGGGCTTCGTGGAGATTTCTACGCCAATTCAGCGGCCAGGAATTGTGCTGAATATTCCTCCGAGGATGCGTAGTCCATCTGGACAGCGAACCGGAGCGGAGCACCTTACAACCGCGGAGTTCCGCTTGTCGTATTCAACAGAATCGTCAGAGGAGGAACGTGTTCCGGTTTGACGTAACGATTCACCAGGAAGCGCTGGCCATTCTTGGCTGCGTCGTAGGTAAAAACATCAGTAGAGGAAATTCTAGCGCGTCCATAAATCTGGAACAATGGCGCGGGTGTCCCAGTGGCGAAAATCGTCTCGGCATTAATCGGTACGGCCATCAGCATGCCGCCGGGCGCGATGTAGAAAATTTCCTTACCATCGCCACGCCAGCGTGGCTCGCTTCCGCCACCGCGCGACACTTGCCATTTTCCAGCAGAACCTGGGAACGATGTTACATAGATCTCCCATGTGCCGGACTCGTCAGACGCATAAGCCACCCACTTTCCATCAGCAGAAATCTGTCCGTTGGTGTCGTTAGATCGGCTCGTCAGTAACGGAGTCAGAGTCTTACCCCCGGCAGTCGACCCTAGTTTCAAGTACCAACGTGATACCGATTGACTCGTGCAAAGAATTTGCCGGTCGTCAAGCGACCACGAATTGGGCACGAGGTCCTCTTTCGGTTGAGCCTCTATCAGTAATCTTTCTCGTTCTAGTCCACTGGACGCTTTGGCAAATATCGATGTGCCGTTGGTGGCAATGGATCGGTACGCGACTGTCTTGCCATCGCGCGACCAGACGCCCGCAACTTCTTCTACCGGATCGAATGTAAAACGCGTATTGCCGGCGCCGATCGTGCTCAGAAGCCATACGTCAACGTTGTTGTTCTTCAAGTCGGTAATATCAACTGCGACTCGGCTGTCGTCAGGCGAAAGCGTAGGATTGGCAATGACGGCAGGTTCGCCGATTCGCCCCAACTCCTTGCCTGACCTGTCGACCCAGGTAAGAGCCGACAGTACGGCGCCTACGCCGGTGTTATAGACGACTTCGCTGTCGCCGCCAACTGCTAGAGCTGCCCAGAACGTGGACGGCTGAAAACCGACAGCATTTGCAAGCACGGTTGTGCGTCCTGACACTTTGGCAGCAGAAGTATCGAAGTCGACGCTCACCAACTGATGTTGATCATCCGCATAAAACAGATGTTGCGAGTCGTAACCAAAGCTTGAATGGCATAGCGTCACCAGACGGCTGTTTTTGTTATCGAGAGAACCGACGTAAATGCCGCTCGTCTTGTTGTCCTTCGTGTCGCCAAAATCTCCGGCCCAGAATAAGAAATGATTGCCGTCAGGCAAAAACACGGGCCAACGATGGGTATCAAAATGTTGGGTTCCGAGAAGAGAGTCCTGCGTCAGGGCTGCTGCGCCGCTACCGTCCGCATTAACCCGCCAGATTGCACTTCCAGAGTCGGGCGCGTAAATAATGATGTCACGCGTTCCCCAGCTTCCGCCGCGAGCAGCCAGAACGTTGCCAAGCACTTGGGGCGATCCACCCGACACCGCTATTTTCTGCAATTTGCCGTTGGCAAAGAACCCGACGTACGTACCATCCGGCGACCAGAAAGGGAAGCTCGCTCCCTGCGTTCCACCCAGGGCCATCACGTTGGGCGATCCAATCCGTTGCACGAATAGCATCGGCAGCGCTGAGTTTTCCTCGGGCGAAACAAACGCCAGCATCGTACCGTCGCGTGACAGTGCCATGTGGCTCACGCTCATCTCCTCCGGCACTGCAATGGCAAATTGCAGACGAGCGGTTACTGCAGGACGTCGCGCCAACATCCACGTCACGGCAGCGACCGCTGCCAGAGCCAGTGCCATGCCGACCCCGAACAACAGTGGGAATCGTCGTCTTGCTGCGGGGGCCCGCGCGACTCCGCTAGCCTCAGTTCCCGAAAGCGCGCCCAGCGCGAAAGAGAGGTCGCGCGCCGATTGAAAGCGCTGGTCTCGACTTTTTTCCAGGCACCTCCGCACAATTCGCTCAAGCGTGGAAGATATCACCGGAGCCGAGTCAGACAACTCCGGCGGATCGTCCTTCAGGACCGCGGTCATGGTTTCGGCCGGCGTATCGCGGCGAAACGCTCGCATTCCAGAGAGCATTTCGTAGAGCACTGCGCCAAACGCAAAAATGTCGGTGCGCGGATCGCTGACTTCGCCTCGCACCTGTTCCGGCGACATGTAACTCGCCGTCCCCACCACCACCCCAACCCCCGTATTCGATCCGGCGATGGTGACCTCGTCCGGACCAGAGCCCGGAGCCTGGGCCAGTTTGGCTAGTCCAAAATCAAGGATCTTTATACGCCCGTCTTTGGAGACAAAAATATTCTCCGGTTTCAGATCGCGGTGAACTATCCCTTTTTCATGCGCTGCCGCCATCCCTTGCGCGATCTGCACCCCGTACTCGATTGTCTTCCGCTGCGGCACGGCCCCGTGGTCCAGTACGACGCGCAGGCTCTCGCCTTCCAGGAGTTCGGAAACAAGAAAGGGCGCACCGTCATGCTGACCGACGTCGAACACGGCGAGAATATTAGGATGATTGAGAGCTGCCACCGCCCGCGCTTCCTGCTCGAATCGGCGCAGCCGGTCGCTGTCGCGGGCGAAAGAACCGGGAAGAATCTTTATCGCGACTTCGCGCCCGAGCCGCATATCTTTTCCGCGATAGACCTCGCCCATCCCTCCCACACCAAGTGGGCCAAGGATTTCGTAAGGTCCAAGTTTTGTGCCGGTTATCAGCGCCATTTGTCCGGGCCATTATAATCCTCGCGATGAGCAAGCCGCTGTCCACGCAAGGCATGGTTGCCCTATTGGCGTTGTTCGCCGGACTGTGCACGATCTTCGTCCTTATCGTTACCGTTTCCGATGGATGGCGAGAGCATACACAGCAAAGTTGGCCGGCTGTGGTCGCAACGATCGAGCATTGCAGGGTCGATCAGCACATTCCGTTAGATAGGAGGAATCGAGGCCCGGTCTGGTATGTCAAATGTAGTATCAATTACCTTGCGAGCGGAAGTTCAATCGAGACGAGCATTCGTTCGCGTAGCACCGGTTCAGGCTGGGGCGGGCACCTCAGCCTTATGCGCCAGTGGGTGGCGGAGCATCCTCCGGACAGTCGGATGGATGTCCACTACGATCCCGCCGACCCCAAAATTGCAATCCTTACGTCAACCGACATGCCCGATGCGGGACCGCGTAGCCCGAACAATCTCAAACTGCTCCTAATTGCTTCGGTCGCGTGCCTCTGCTTCGTATTGATAGGCAGGCATCAGTACGCGCGATCAACAGCGTAATATCTCTTGCCCCCGCAAAAACTACGCGCTCGGAGCAAGCCTCTGAACCGCCGGCGTATCGCCGCCCAGCCAGTCTGGATGTTTCGCCGTCGAGTCGAAGTGAGACGATGTCTTGAATAATTCATACTTTCCTGCCATCGCAACCTCTTTCGTTTTCGACAGCAGTTGCGCGATCTGGTCTCGACCCATCAGCTTGAATGTTTTAGCGGCCTCCAATGCCTGGTCCAGAATTTCAGGCTTATCGATTCCCGTGATTACCACCGAAGTCGGCAGGCTCAAGGCGTAGTGCAAACATTCCATCGGCGACACCACCCTACTCTTCAGAATCACGCCATCTCCCATCGACTTCATACCCAATACCCCGATTTCCCGCTTGACCAGTTCGGGCAGAACCATCTGCCCAAAACTCCGGTAGTGGGCATCCATTACATTGAGAGGCATCTGTACCGTATCGAAATGGAAGTCGTAATCTGCCGCGACTCTCAGCGTATACAGGTGGATGTGGGGATCTTTGTGGCCGGTAAATCCGATGTATCGAATCTTGCCGGCTTTCTTTGCGGCCAGGACCGCTTCCATTGCCCCACCTTCCGCGAAAATACGGTCGGGATCGTCGAAGCGAATAATTTCGTGATGTTGCAGCAGATCGATGTGGTCGGTTTGCAGGCGTTTTAGGCAGGTTTCAATCTGCTGTGCCGCCATTTCTTTCGTTCGGCCGTCTATCTTTGTCATCAAAAATGCTTTTTGGCGATACCCATCTTTCAGGGCCTTACCCATTCGCGCTTCACTTTCCCCCTCGTTGTAATCCCAACTGTTATCCATGAATGTAATGCCGCCATCGATCGCGGTCCGGACCAGCCGGACACTGTCATCCTCGCTCAGTCCATGGTGTCCTATGTGGTAACCGCCCATACCGATGGCCGAAACCTGTTCTCCGGTGCGCCCAAGCGTACGGTAAATCATGTCACCCTTCCTGGTTCCAGCGGATGAGGCAAGGGGAATTTGGTTCATACCGTTCTCCTGCGATGAAGTAGGGTTTGCTTGATGCAAGGCTGCTGGCAGTGTACTTGCGGCCCCGCAAATTGCGGCCGCCTTAAAAAATTCTCTACGTTTCATAACAACCCGTGCAGCCTGTTAGATTAATAGCGTTGAGATGACAAGCCGGTCCGCCACGTTGTCGCCGATGTTCTGAAATTGTTTTAATTCGCAAAAGGATCGATCGCTCCCGGCTGACCCCACGAAACCCCGTCCCCGTTACGATTCCACTAAGCTTGATAGCATACGGCCATGGCTTATTCCGTTCTGCCGCTGATTTTCAGGCTGTCAGGTCTCAGCAGTCGTGTGATCGCGGGAACAAACGGTTTTCATCCTGACAGATGGTTTTGTTCCACGAAACGACTTTTGCTTATCGTTGGGCTGATCGGAACGTTGTTTCTGTCCCGGCCTCTCGTCGCCGCCGAGGTCGTTCACCACGCTTGTCAGATTCGCAGCACCACGTTCGACGGCTGGGACGCGGAAGAGCTCTCTAACGAATGGCTCCAGCTCACGATCGTCAAGCGACTTGGCGGACGGTTAATGCAGGTCGCTTTTGCCGGCCATCCTTACCTGTTTGTGAATCCCAAATACAAGGGACAATACATTCCTCCCGAACAGGCTAATGGCCAATGGTTCAATTACGGAGGCGATAAGATCTGGCCCTTGCCCGAGGGACATGGCGATGAACAGCACTGGCCTGGTCCACTTGCCGATCAACTCGACGACGGCGCCTACGACTTGACGACAGTATCACAGGCTCCCTTTTGTGCCATTCGTTTGGACGGCCCTCCGGATCCTCGTACCGGCCTTCAGTATTCGCGTCAAATCAGTATCACCAGGAACTCTCCTCAGATTCTTTTCCACGCCGTAATGAAGAACGCGACCACCCATCCAATTCGATGGTCCATGCAATCCGTTACCCAGTACGATACCTCCGACGTCCACAACCCGGGCCAATACAACCGTGATTTCTGGGCGCTGACGCCGGTCAATCCCCTCAGCGCATATTTCAACGGCTACCAGGTCCGTAGTGGTCTCGCCGATGACCCTTCCTTCGCCGTGAGCGATGGCCTCTTCAAACTGCATTGGGCATATTTGGAAAATGAGGTTTGGCTCGATACCAATGCCGGATGGGTCGCGGTGGTCGATGGAGCGAGCCAATTCGCGATGGTAGAACGCTCTCAATATTTTAACGGCGCAGAATATCCAGGAAAAGCCACGACCATCTTTTACAAGAATGGCGCTTCACTGGAACTCGATCAAAGTGGAATGCCAATCTTGCGATCCGCCGGCGTCGAGACCACCCCCTACTACATGGAGGCCGAGATAAACAGTCCCATGGTCGCATTGCCGCCGGGCCAGACCTATGCAATGGACACCGGTTGGTTCCCAACCCGTGCGGATCGCCAACTACGCGATGTCACCAGCTCCGGCGTGATCCTAACGCCATTTTCTGTGACACCTTCTGGTGATAAACTCCTGCTCAGCGGCTCATTCGGAATATTCTTTCCCGGCAAGCTTCGCGCACATCTGCTCGAAGCCAATGGAACCGTCCGCCAGACTGTTGACGTCGGATCCGTCGATCCCCGTACGCGCGTAGACCTACGGAAAGAAATCGCCCTCCGATCTCAACCATCCCGGATCTCACTTCACTTGGTCGACGATCAGGGAGTTGACCGCGGGACACTAGGCGAGGCTGCCGTTCCCTCCACACAGCCATGAATCAGATTTGCATGATCCGCGTGTACGACAGCAATGACGGGGTATTAGGGGAGTGATTCGTCACATCCTGCAGATCTTGGCGGCTCCAAGGGCAGAACAAATCGGATGATAGTTGGGTTGTATGCCCCAGGCCTGATAGGTATACTTGGGTTCCGTTTTTCCATCAAGGTAGCCCCCATGCACTCGACCAGCCCGAGTACGAAATGGACGTCTTATGAAACCAAAGCAACATTGATCAGCTGCGAGCGCCGAAGCGAAGACTCGCAGTTAGAGCGACTTACGATTCGCCTTCGAAAGAAGATGAAGGAGACTGAAGACCTTGCCTCCGAGCCCGCCGCTGCTTAGAGTTTTTTGCTTTTCGGATCCAGATCTAACAAACTCCAGCCCAGTTCCGGCAAACTGTTCACCAACTCGCGGCGGCCACTCCATTCGGTGATCTTTGAATCCCCAGCTCACTGGCTATGGCCTCCGTCTCGTTGTTAGCTTGTGCCAGTTTGACAAAGAACGCCTGTGCGCTGAAGCGGTTCCCGTTTCGGCTCGGTCTGGAACCGTTGGCCTGCACGGTGCGATAGTAGCTTCCGTTCGGACGCAGGTTGCGAGTCTTATCGGTATCCCTTAGGTAGGCCTGCAGGATCTCGTCGAATATTCGATTGCGCAGCGTGGCGTTCTTGACCGGAAACATCACCTCAACTCGTTCGTACAGATTGCGCGGCATCCAGTCGGCGCTTCCCAGATAAATGTCAGGTTTGCCGCCATTGGCGAAATAAAAAATCCGGCTATGTTCCAGGAATCTTCCCACGATGCTGCGCACCCGAATTCTGTGGCTCACATCTCTCACATTCGGACGCAAGGCGCACGCGCCGCGGATGATGAGGTCGATCTCCACTCCCGCCCGGGAAGCCCGGTACAACGCCTCGATCACTGGCGGATCCAGCAGGGCATTGACCTTGGCAATAATGCGCGCCGGCCGCTTGCGTCGGGCGTGGCTAGCTTCGCGGTCGATCAGTTCAATACAGTTCCGTGCCAGATCGATCGGCGAGACGAATAAGGGTTTGTAATCCCGCTGCTCCGAACGGGCAGTTAGAAAATTGAACACCGCATGCACCGACGACGTAACTTCTGGATCGCAGGTGAGCAGACTCAAATCGGAATAAAAGTGCGCGGTAGACGGATTGTAGTTGCCCGTTCCCAGATGAGCGTATTGCCGTATCTCTCCACTGGCCTCCTGCCGGGCCAGCAGCGCCAGCTTGCAATGAGTTTTCAATCCCACCAGTCCGTGAAATACCTGCACCCCTGCCTCTTCGAGCGATCGCGCCCAGCGAATGTTGGAAGCTTCATCAAAGCGGGCCTTGAGCTCGACCACCACCGTGACTTCCTTGGTCTGGGCGGCTTCGATGAGCGCCCGCACGATAGGCGAATTCTCGTTCGTCCGGTAAAGCGTTTGCTTGATCGACAACACCTGCGGATCTCGTGCGGCGGTCTCGACAAAAGCAACCACCGGCTCGTAGGAATCGTAAGGATGATGAAGCAGAATGTCCTGCTGGCGAATACCTTCCAACAGATTCGACACCTTTGGGGCGAAGCTCAGGGTCCGGGCGATGAAGGGCGTGAACTTGAGGTCAGGACGTGGCGTCTGATCCGCTAGCGAAAACAGACGGGACAGATTTACCGGTCCTCTGGTCTTGAATACCTGCCAAGGATGCAACCCGAACTGACGCGAAAGAGGATCGACGATTTCGGCCGGCGAGTTGGCTTCAATTTCCAGTCGCACCACGTCGCCCTTGCGGCGGCTGTGTAGCTGGCTATCCACAAGGTCAAGTAGATTGCGCGATTCTTCCTCATGGAGATAGAGATTGCTGTTGCGGGTCGCACGAAATGCCGCTGACGAGAGGACTCTGTAACCCTTGTAAAGATTGCGGGTATGGGTCTCGATGAGATCGTGCAGAAATATGTAATCGATACCGCCGTTCTTGTCTGGAACACGGACCAGGCGGGGAAGCTTGCGTGGCACCGTCACCACGCCAAGATAGGTTGTCCCTGGTTTGGAATTACGACGCAATTGGAATGCCACGCACAAAGCCTTGTTAAGGACGTGAGGGAAAGGATGCGAAGGATCGATCGTTACCGGTGTCAGGATCGGGTCCACCTGGCGGGTGAAGAACAGGTCCATTGCATCGTGACCGGCGCGGTCAAGATCAGCCACCGACAAAATTCGTATGCCCTCGCGCCCCAGTGCGGGAAGAAGCTGCTGGTTCCAGCAATCGTATTGCGCCTCCAGAAACGCGTGAAGTTCTTTGGCGAGACGCTGGAGTTGTTCTTCCGGCGATAGTCCGTCGGGACCAGTGAGGGGATTCCCGTGCTCCACCTGCTGCAGCAGGCCGGCGATTCGTACCTCGACAAATTCGTCCAGATTGCTGGCGGTGATGGCCAGGAATCTCACTCTTTCCAGCAGAGGGTTGCTTTCGTCCAGCGCTTCTTCGAGCACACGCCGATTAAATGCAAGCCAGGACTCATGGCGATTGAAGTAATAACGCGGATCGTTCAGCTTAGGGCGGGCCATCGGCAGGATCCTCCCGCAAGGATACTAGCTTGGAAATGTTAATAGATTGTTACTGCGTCGCATTGGGCTTTTGTTTCAAGTCGGGTAGTGATACCTTTCGACGCCTATGGAAGTAAATGAATTCGATTTGATAGTGATCGGCAGCGGTCCAGCGGGACAGAAAGGCGCCATCTGTGCCGCCAAAATGCGCAAGAAGGTGGCAATCGTTGATCGGAAGAAGAGTGTTGGCGGCGTGTGCGTCCACACTGGAACCATCCCCAGCAAGACTCTACGCGAGGCGGTCTTGTATCTCAGCGGCTTCCGCCAACGGACTTTTTATGGCCGCGGCTATGTACTGAAAGATCGGATTGCAATGTCGGACCTGGTCTTCCGCGCGCAAGCGGTCATGGCGCGTGAGGTCGAAGTGATCAAGGCACAACTGCGTCGCAACTATGTGACCCTTCTGGAGGGCGACGCGCGTTTCCTTGCCCCCCACACTCTCGAAGTGAAGAGTGAAGAAGTTCGCAGTTGATTCGCGGTCACCACGTCCTGATCGCCTGCGGAACGCGGCCCGCCCACAGCGACGAAATCCCCATGGACGGTCATCGCAGCTTCGACTCCGACCAGGTACATTGCCTGGAAGAGGTTCCGAGAGACCTGATTGTCGTGGGGGCGGGCATTATCGGGCTGGAATATGCGTCCATGTTCGCGGCCCTTGGCGTGAAAGTGACGCTGCTCGATCAACGTCCGGTACTGCTTGATTTTGTGGACCGCGAGATCGTGGAAAGCCTGTGCTTCCAGCCGCGGCAACTCGGAACGGTGTTTCGGCTCGGTGAGCAAGTGGTTTCTGTAGGTTTCGATAAGGAACGCGACCGGGTGTTTGCCAAGTTAACGAGCGGGAAGAACGTTCACGGCCAGGGACTGCTCTACACTATCGGACGGCAGGCCAACGGCGATCTCCTGAACCTCGAAGCAGCAGGGTTGAGTGCAGGTGGCCGGGGCAAGCTCTCTGTGAACGAGCACTTTCAAACCTCAGTGCCTCATATTTATGCCGCAGGAGACGTAATTGGATTTCCCGCTCTGGCTAGCACTTCCATGGAACAGGGCCGCTTGGCCAGTTGTCATATGTTCGGCAAGCCCGGCAAAATGCCCCCCAACCTTATTCCGTACGGCATTTACACGATCCCGGAAATTTCGATGGTCGGGCACACGGAAGAACAGCTCACGCACGAGAACATCAATTATGAGGTGGGTTTGGCCCGCTATGCGGAACTGGCCAAGGGCCAGATGCTTGGAGATGACCAGGGCCTGTTGAAACTGGTATTCGATCCAGATTCTCTAAAGCTGCTGGGTGTCCATGCGATTGGCGACCGGGCCGCCGAAATCGTCCACATTGGCCAGGTCGTCCTCACTTTGGGAGCAAGTATCGAGTATTTTCGCGACGCAGTATTCAACTATCCCACCCTTGCGGAAGCCTACAAGGTCGCGGCACTGGACGGGTTAAACAAACTCTAGATCATGTCCGCTTGAGCGAAGCGGAAACGAAACTTGCATTCAACGCACCCTTGCCAACGTTGATTATTTCGGGTTAGGCGGCCGCCTCCCAGGCTCGCGGGACTGTATCGTCGAGCCGGGCCTCACGAAGTCGAGGATTTGTCCGCGCAGAGTGGAGAACCGATCGCTCTGCCCGCCGTAAGCGTACGCCAGGGGATAGTGGCTCGTGGTGTGATTATGGTGAGGCGGTAGACTGGCACGTCCCTTTGCCCCGCACGCTTGGCTTCCGTGTCGATTCCAGTGATCTCGTCGAATGGGATTTCGCCCGATTCGGCCTTGAAGACTCTGCGGCTGTGCCAGCCGACCATGCGCTCCGTGGCCTCAAAAATAAAGGTTTTCCGTAGGTCCATGATGAGGGCGAACAGCAGCAAGAACGCAACCAGGAGAAGGCCATTTGGCTCGTGCCGGGTGGTCACGAAGTAGAGAGTGAAGAGTGCAGCAGCAGCGCAGATTGCCGAGACCCAACGGGTTCCGGCCACGACGACAAGTTCCTGCGGTCTCCGTCGCGTGACTGTGCATGACCTATCCTTGCCAGAACTATCGCGCGGAAGCAATCGGCTAGACATAACTTTTACGTAGCTGCTAGCTGTGTCCAGTCGAGCCACCCACTTAATGTCAGCAAGACGCGGTTTCTTAGAGCTTCGACCCACCGTCGACCGGGATACTCGCTCCCGTTATCCAGCGGGCTGCGTTCGACGCCAGGAACGCAACGACGTCCGCGACAGCCTCCGGCTTGCCGATTCGCTTCAATGCTTGCATTCCAATCGCTGTCTCCCGACCTCCTTCGGTCTTTGTGAAATTTGACATGTCAGTGTCGATTACCCCTGGAGCGACCGCATTTACGCGGATGCCCCGAGGCCCCAGGATAGCAGCCCAGTTTTTGACCAGAGTCTCTAACGCTCCCTTAGTCGAGGCGTAGGCAAGGACCGAAGGGTTGTCCAACCCGGGCTTCCCAACTACGGCGTGCGCTCCGAGCGAGGAAATCACGACAATGTTCGAGCCTTCGCCGAGGACGGGCAGAAGTTACTGCACCAGGAAAAACGCGCTCCGCACATTCGTTGCAAAGAGTTTGTCAAAATCCTCGACCGTATGATCCTTGATGGTTGCAGCCTTACTGACTCCGGCGTTGGAAACGAGCACATCCAATCGGTCGCCAACGATCGAGCGAACTTCTCTCGCCAGTAATGTTGCTCCGTCTGGAGTTTCCAGGTCCGCCTTGATTGCGTCGGCGCGTCCCCCTTTTGCCTGGATGCTGGCAACGACAGATTCCGCGTCCTTGGCGGAACGGCCGTATGAACCAGAACATGCGCACCGGCCTCAGCAAGGGCCGACCCTGTGGCCCGCCCAATCCCTCGTGAAGCTCCTGTGACCAACGCAGTTTTACCTTGCAGTGCAGTCATCCTTCCTTACCTCCCTGCCTTGTTTTTCTCTTGCGGAGTCGGTCAATCTTTCTTGACACCACAGCTGCTTCCAGGATGGCTCAGACTACATGGTTAGATTCCCAGGTTAGCTATTGGTAGCGAGGTTCGAGCATACTATGTTGAGCTGGCGTCGATGCCACATGAGCATGGGAGTCGGAAGGGAATTGTGACATCGTCGTTGCGGGGTTGCGGTGGCCAAGGCGCTAGGCAAAACTTCGCTTCGGCGGTGTGCACACTGATTCGAACCAGCGACTGATGTACACCTGGGCATGAGCTTCACCGCAGTAATGCCGGGCTCCGGCCGCGTTTGCGCTTTCAGAATTCCAACGGTACACGGTAAGGTCGGAGTCTCCACACCGAATCACGAACCAGTGGGTAGGATTCGTAGTCAGGAGTCCACAGACCTCACACCTGAATTCCTGCAGGGTTGTCATGGCCCAGCTCCTTATCTATCGGTGGTTAGTCACTCCCACTCGCGATCGAGGCTCGTCGCAGATTCGGGGTCAGAATCGTGAGGTCGCCGACTCGTTCTTTCTTGGCGGAACCACCCAAGTGGGCGGCATGGTCCATCATCCAAACCTCCGGAATGATTTCACCGACCAGTTTTCCCTGGCAGAAAAGTCGCACCACGGAGCTCTCAGAAACCACAATGCCGACCGCTTTGGTCACAGCACTCATGTGGGCGGCGGCAATATGACGGCTGCCCAGTCCCAGCGGCACGTCCACCTGTGTCGCGCCGGGATCGAGGTAGCGGCACGCGGAAAGAACGATACCCTCGCGACTTACCACGAACCCACCGTCCAGCTGCGCCAATTCCTTGATGGTTCCCCGGAGATCGAGATTGGTGACATGTCGCGAAGGCTCGGGATGTCCTAGGAGCGGATCCAGGATCAAAGGCCTGGATCTCGCGAGCACGGCTTTCTCATCCCCCAAAATAAATAGTGTGCCAACTCGCCGTCCCTCGCGACCTTCGCGAGCAATCTCGACTGCCAGCCCAATCAGGGACTCAAGAATATCGGGATCATGATCTGTTACATGGCAGAGAATACTCTCAAACATTCATCAACTCCTCGCTTCACATAGAAGCCCACCTGGTTCATATAGTTAACCCTGCCGAGCGGTTTCGGCTTAAGGCTTCAGAAGTGACTTGCCGTAACCAACAGGAATGGCGAAATTCGAGCCACCGAACTCACGCACCATGGCGAAGTTAATCCCTATGACCTTGCCCTCGCCGTTGAATAGAGGACCGCCAGACCCGCCTGAAGTGGTTTGAGCATCGTAGACAATCTTGTCGGGGAGTACGTCGCCGATGTGTCCTTGAGTGGTAATGGGCCTGATTAGATTGCGGCGCGCGAGTTCTCCCATCACCTGCTTCGGATCGCCTTTCGTGGCATTCGCAATGGACTGGAGCGTCTCTGCACCGGCTCGAGCCAGAATTGCATCAAGAGCTGTAGGATAGCCGAGAAGCACGACCGGGCCGCCACTTACAACCGAGCGGCGGCCATCTGCCAGCGCAACCTGTTTGATTCCCAGCCCTGAAATATTTCCCTTCACCACAGCAACGTCCGCACCAGATGAGATCTTCTCGGTATTGACCGGAATGCCGTTGGCAATGCCGGGAAAATAGGCTGTCATCTCAGCTATCATCGGCTCAACACCTTGATTGAGCATCTCCTTCAAATCTTCATTCTGCCACCAAGGCTCGGCGACGTGATGATTGGTGAGAATCTGTCCAGCGTCCGAGACGAGAAACCCGGTGCCAAAGACATCCAAGTGTACTTCCGGACCATCCCCGGTGAGGCCCACGAGCGGATTGCTGTGTTCGTCGGTTGCAGGCTCGCCGCTGCTCGTCACTCCAGCATAGCGGAGTCGCAACCCCGTATTATGCTCGCGGAAAGCAAGCACAACGTGGATGAGGCAAACGCTGGGTTCGTAGGTCTGGATAATTCTCTCAGCAAACTTGCCGTCGGTTTCAATCTTCTGGAGGCGGCTTTCTACCGCGGCCAATTGACCCTGCAAAACTGAAACATCTTCTGTCTTGCTGGTTTTAATTTGTGCTCTCAGGTCTTCACTCTTCTTCTGAAGCTGAAAGGTCTGTGGATCGCCCGCCGGGGATGGACCACGGTCACGGTCTTCGAGGGCGCGACGTGAGCGTTCCACCAACTGTTGTTGCGTCAGCACGCCAGTCTGTAATCGAGTGATCGCAGCATAGACCCGGGTGTTCTGCGCCTGGGTGCGACGGTAGAAGAAGAAAAAGATCAAGACAGCAACCACAAGCACGGCAACGGTTAGCAGCCCGCTAACCCGGAGCGTCCGCCGTTCTTCGTTGACTGCGGTTACCACCTGCTGGGTAGCGTTTCGATTTTCCTCGGCAACATGCAACCGCTCGCGAAACTGGTCTGCGATGGATTTATTCCGTAGTTGCGAACGCACCCGTGAACGCAATTCCTGTGGGTCGAAAGGTAGGGACAACACATCGTCGGCCCC
>Ga0207693_10002554_pt1 | contig 15823 bp, 17 predicted proteins | sample LARL81metaG_FD_184347 | JGI IMG/M metagenome (GOLD analysis project Ga0207693, IMG submission 184347) | Corn, switchgrass and miscanthus rhizosphere microbial communities from Kellogg Biological Station, Michigan, USA - LAR L8-1 metaG... | ecosystem: Host-associated > Plants > Roots >...
CGGCCGCGGCGACGACGGTCGCGGCGTTCTCCAGTGATTTCCGGGTGACGATATCGCGCGGCCGCAGATTCAGTCGCAGCAATTCCATTACCGTCTGGCCCGAGGCCTCAGCGTAGGCGTCGCGTGAATCGTAGGGGGCCGGCGCGCCAGCCGAACCCGGCAACGCCAGCCCGATCGCCTCCGACACGCAAGCCATCGTGTTGGCGGTGAAGAGGCCGCCGCACGACCCTGACGAGGGACAAGCGACGCATTCCAGCTCGTGCAGATCCTCGTCGCTGACGTCGTTGATGCTGTGTTTACCGACCCATTCATAAACGTCGCCGATCGTCACGTCGCGACCGCGGAAGCGGCCGGGCATGATCGAGCCGCCATACATGAACACCGACGGCACATTGAGCCGCACCATCGCCATCATCATGCCGGGCAACGACTTGTCACAGCCGGCGAGGCCGACCAGCGCGTCGTAGCAATGGCCGCGCATCGTCAACTCGACGGAATCGGCGATGATCTCGCGGCTGATCAGCGACGATTTCATCCCGGCATGGCCCATTGCGATGCCGTCGGTGACGGTGATCGTCGTGAACTCGCGCGGCGTACCGCGTGCGGCGGCGACGCCCTTTTTCGCCGCCTGCGCCTGACGCGCGAGCGCGATGTTGCACGGCGCCGCCTCGTTCCAGGTGGTCGCGACGCCGACCAGCGGCTGGGCGATCTGCTCGGCGGTCAGGCCCATCGAATAGAGGAACGCGCGATGCGGCGCACGCTCGGGTCCGACGGTCACGTGCCGGCTCGGCAGGCGCGACTTGTCGACCACCGGATGGCGAACATCGTCGGGCATCTTCGGATCTCCCATTGGCGGCAATGAAGGCACCCAGCGTACCCATCCGATCGCGGTTGATCAATCCTGCCGCCCAAGCACCTCGCCCCGCGCGGGGCGAGGTGTGAATAGCCGAGAGAAGTCCCGGGAATAATCGGACAGTAGCGGAAGTCTGGTCACGGAGGGCTGCACCACGTGGAGTTAGCGAAGACGCAAAGATGGGCGGGATTTCTGTCCATGGCGGTAGCGACGACCGCGCTGTTGGCGCTCGCCGTCGCGGCACCAGCCGAGGACGGCAAGGCCGCATTCGAGAGGCGCCAAGATACGATGAAACGTATGGGCCACCCTTTTTATCTCGGCATTGGCCGCGTCGTGAAAGGTACCGCCGCTGACGGCCCCGATACCGTGACCGCAGCACAAACCGTCGCTTCGCTTGCCGGCACTCTCGATTGGGCCTTGTTTGGGCGGGGCTCCGATGTTGCGGAGAGCAGGATTAAACCCGAGATTTTCGCGGCCAAGGAACACGTCGATCAGCTGATCGCCGCCGTGAAGACGGCGACTGCGCAACTCCTCCCCGCAGTCAAGACCAGCGACAAGACGGCGATCGCCGCCGCCTATGCGGCGGTCAATGACGCCTGCAATGCCTGTCATAAAGAATTTCGCAAGGAGGAGTGATGCCGGCATTTCTTTGGCGGGGGCTGGTAGTAGCGGCGCTGGCAATAACGCCGCTGCTACCGGCGGCAGCCGAAGACAAAGCCGACTATCGGTCGTCAGCGTCGCGCCCGGCCGACGCATTCACCGTGGGATCGACGGGCACGCGGACACCCGACAGAACCCACGCGCGCTGGCTCGGGGCGAAACGCGGCGCCAACAGCCCATCATTGATTTCCCGCGTGACGGCGAAGCGGTTGAACACCGTTGGCGGCAGGAATAGGCGTTCGTTGTTGGGGAAGCCGTCCGTCGCGGTGTCGATGTCGCCCTGAGCGGCCGTGACGATGCCGGTGTCATTCCCCGAAACGCGTTTTACCTCAGCGGCGTATGCATCGAACAGCCTCTGCTGAAGATTTCGGACCTGGGGTTGGAACGAGGCCAGCCGTTCGTAGACATCGAGATAAATCTCATTGGCGAGGCCGCTGGGAACGCCGCGCTGGCGGAATTCGCGCTGTGCGTCGACGTCGCCGTCAAACTTGTCGGGATCCCGCGGAAGGTTGGGATTGTCGCCGACTTCCTGCGGTTTGTTCTCCTCACCGCTTGGTCCCGGGCCAGGAACGATCGACTGCAGCTTGCCGATCTCGCCGTCCTGGAATGCGTCAGGAGCTTGCCCGAAATTGTCCGGGAAGCCACCTGTGAATGGTAGCTCATAAAGCGGGTGAATCCAGTTCGTCCCCAGATAATTGAACTCCCAATAGGAGTGGACGTCCGATTGCTGGAAGGCGTTGTACGCCCCCATGCTTTCGTTGATGGGAACGACATTCGTTTGTTTGTCCGGGAAGTGGTCGGAGGCGCTCGGGAAGTGAGGAGCCTGGCCGTCGACCGTGAAGATGTTTCCGGCCACATTGTTGCCGGTGCCCATCCTCTTCAGGATGTCGGCGTCGCGTTGCGTGAGCGTTCCGAATTGCGCGTGACCGTCCTTGCGAGGAGCGGCGACATTGGGGACGGTGATGTCATGGATCATCCACCCTTCATACCAGCCACTCTCGTTGTTAATGACGAACAATGGCGAAATGTCGGTGAAGACATCGTTGAAGGCGCGGGGGTTGTTTGGATCGGTGGGAAGCCCTGGCTTGGGCTCCAGGACCACACGCACGGCGCCGACCGTGGGCAGTCCGCAATTTCCCCCGGTGGCGGTCAACTGCACGTTGCCGTCATTCACCCCGGGGATTATGGCGGTAAAGACGTTGGGTTGGAAACCGGTCGTGTCCAACAAGTAATACTGAAACAGCTGGCTGGGTCCGTCTGCCTCGTTGAACACCTGCAACGGCAGATAGGTATGCGGCCGGTTGGCTAGCTGCGCCAACCGATCTTGCAGTTCCCCAGGTAGATTAACAATATCCGCGCGGCTGCGGACCGCAGCTTCATCCGCTGCAGCGGTCGGGTTCGGGTGACAGGGCGGCGGTGGCTGTTCGGCTCGCGCGCGATCAATGCTCAAAACTGCTGGAACCGCGAGCGCCAACGCGGAGCAGAACCGGGCGAACCGCGCTCCGTTCGTTGCTTGTCTCTGCATGACTCATTCCTCCATTTCCTGTGATGGAAACCGGCGAACGCTCCTTGCGCGGTCGCGGAGAAGCATACGTCTGTATCCGGATCAGTAGGACCCGGCAGACCGCGCTTTTATTCCGAAAGAAAATTTCGCGAGGCGCGTACAGGCACTGCTCAGTGACGCTGCCGCAAGGCGGTCAGCGATAACTCGGGCGAGTCATCGCTCGCCGTGGATCTGGTAAAATCTTCGTGAGCGGGCAGCCCATCGAGGCGGCTCCGTGGTCGCAATTTCCTCACTCTCGCGCCATCGCAGCGAGCGACACAGCTTTCATCGCAGATATTCATGCCCTTACGGGCCATTGAATAAAAAATCCCACTTGGCGGTCCTTCTGGGCGTGGCGGCGGTCGACTTGCCGCCCGCCGTCGAACGGCGATCACTCTTGATCGCCGGAGTATCGCAGCCGGGTTGACCGGCTCGAACTCACGCCCCCGACCAACGTCACGGAGTACCGAAATGAAAACCCTATTGCTCGCCGGCACAACTGTGGTTGCGTTGCTGGCCGCCGGAAACCTTGTGCCCGCTATGGCTCAGGCGACGAAACCAGTGAACCAGGTGGTGCAATGGAACAGAACGCTTCTGGCCATTGTGCGCACCCCCGGCGCGCAGCCGGCAACCATCCACCCCACCCGCAGCTTTGCGATCATGCACGGCGCAATATACGACGCCGTCAACGCCATCGACCGCACTCATAAGCCCTACTTGGTTCGCCTGAGCGCATCCCATTTCGCTTCCCAAGAGGCGGCGGCTTCGGCGGCAGCGCACGAAGTCCTCGTAAAACTGTATCCGAACTTCCAGGCAACGCTCGATGCTCAATTTCAGCAGGCGCTGGCGCAACTTCCAAACGGAGGCAAGGTTGACGGCATCAGCATAGGAACCACCGTCGCTGACCGTATCCTGGCCCTGCGGAGTAATGACGGATCGAGTGCCCAGCCGATTCCTTTTGTTTTCGCCAATGCCCCGGGAGACTACCAATCGACACCACCGAATTTCCCTAAGCAACCTCAGTTCACGCACTGGTCTCGCGTGACACCCTTTGCCCTCGAGAGTGCGAACCAGTTTCGTCCCGGCGGCCCACCAACGTTGACCACCGACCGGTATAGCGATGCGTTCAATCAAGTCAAATCACTGGGAATCGGCGGTAGCACAACCGCTACAGCGGACGAAGCACTGACCGGCCGTTTTTGGAACGGAGCCATTCAGAACTACTGGAACGAGATCGCTCAGACCGCGTCCCTGGCGCATAACCTGACGACCACGGAGAGCGCCCGGCTGTTTGCGCTGCTTAATTTGAGTTTCGCCGACGGGGTGATCGCCTTCTACGATGCCAAATACACCTATAATTTCTGGCGACCCGTGACCGCGATCCGCACTGCCGCTACAGACGGCAACCTTGAAACCGAGGCTGATCCCAATTGGCTTCCGGAGGTCGGCAACACCACCCCGGACCCCTCCTACCCGGGCGCCCATGCTGTCATCAGCGCGGCCGGGGCGGAGGTGTTGGTTTCGTTTTTCCACAACGACCATTTCGAGCTCAGCGTGACCTCTGAAGTCCTGGCGGGAGTGGAGCGGTCGTTCACCAGCTTCTCGGCAGCTGCGGAAGAAGCAACGCTGAGCCGCATCTTTGCTGGGGTGCATTTCCTTTTCGACCTTACGGCCGGTCAGCGGTTGGGCAATGATGTAGCTGATTTTGTGGTGGATAACTTCCTGACATCGCGCCACCGGGACGACTGAACCGCCCGATGTGGGTAAGCAACAGAGGCGGCGAGGGCGGGAATTCTCCCGCCTTCGCATTGGAATAAAATAACCTGGCTGCCGGTCTTCTTAGGCGTGGCGGCAATCGACCTGTAACCGCCATCGAATGGCGATGCCGCTGTTCGTAGAAATATCGGAGCCGGGTCGACCGGCCCGAACTCACGCTCGATGTCACGGAGCACTGAAATGAAAAGCCTATTGCTCGCTGGCGCAACTGTTGTCTTGCTGGCCGCCGTAAGCCTCGCACCCACAATGGCACAGGCACCAAAACTCGTCGGGGGGAGCACTCGGCCCGGGATCTCGCAACCCATCGATCCCGGCGCTTCGTCCGCTGCCGCAGTAACCCCGCGTTACGAATTGCAGTACGGTTACGATAAACACGCAAGATGGCGGGGTCACTGGATCCTGGTCAGGTAGCGGGCCGACAATATTGCGAAGTGCCGATGGGCCCCTGGATGTTGGCCAGCACCCGCGGGCCCATCGCTCACCACGCACCTTTGGTGTTGGATAGCAGATCAAGTCGGCTAAGGAACGCAGCATGGCGCTTGTTCATCGCGATCTTCTGCCACCAGCAGTTGCTTCCCGCTTCGCCGGGGCGGATCAGTGTGCTCAGAACAATTTCATTTGCCGTTGGCCTGACGGTGGGGTTCGTGACTGCCGTCGACGCCCAGTCGGGCGCAAGCAGCCAGAGGCAGCATGCGACCGCTGACGGGGTCAATCGACGACTGGGCGAACTCCACGTCGCCCCGAGCGCCGCCGCCAGTTGCGCGACAAGGATCGCTTTCGCCAACGGCTCGATGACGAAATCACGCGCCGAGCTGATCCCACGCTCCATCCATAGGCGCGGCACCTCAACGCCAGTAATCTTGCCCAGCTCCAGATACAGAGGCAGCCGCCAGTCGTGCGCCTCGTGTACGATCTCGAGGTTGCCCGACTGCCGGGCTGCGGCAACCGTCTCGGTTGCGCTGCGAAGTAGCTCCTCGGTGCTCTCCGGCCCCCAAAAAAAGTTGAACAGGTGAGAGATATTGGCTGCCAGCGCCGCCGGATCGCCGACTTGGCGGGCCATCCCGATCGCCTCCGCAACCAGCGCTCTCCCCTCGGCCTCGGCCTCGGCCTCGGCATTGGCATAAAGCAGCGCCCTGCCGAGCGCGCCGGACAATCGGGCGCGGAGAGCTGGCTTTGTCTCCGGAACCTCGTCCAGCGCCTCTTCGAGTAGCTGTGTTGGTGGCGGATCGGGATTGAGCAGGCCCGAGCGCCACGACGACTGCTGGTAGGCCAGAGCAGCGTTCGCCAAGATTTCGGGCAACCCTAACCTCTTCGCGGCCTTGGCAGCGTCGGCTAGGGTGGACAACGCACCCGAGAAATCGTTGGATTTGCGCTGTGTTTCCCCCAGCAGAAGCAGCACACGGCAGCGTTCTGCATCGTCGGGCTGGGTTCGCTGCTCCATGGCATCGAGGGCTGTCTGAAAAAACTGCGCCGCATCCTCGAAGGCGAGGAGCGTGTCGGCGCGGCGTCCCGCGCGTACTGCATAGTCTATCGCCCGGTCGCTATCGGCATCACTGGCGGCTGCCTGGAAATGGCGCGGCAGTTCGGGCAGGAACGGACCCCGATCGGCTCGGTACACCGCCTCGATCGCATTGCCGACGGCGCGATGAAATTGCCGGCGTCGGGCAATCCGCAGCTCGTCATAGAGGGTCATGCGAATCAGGTTGTGCGTGAACTGGTAGCGACCCGAGGCCATATCCTCGACAATGTGCGCCGCCACCGCCTCGTCGAGCGCCTCTAGGAGCATGTCTTCGCTCAACGGCGCCGCGGCACGCAGCAGCACCTCCCAGGCGAAGTCGCGGCCGATTACCGAAGCCAGCGCCAGGACCTCGTTGCAGCCGGCGGAAAGGAGGTTGAGGCGCCGGCCGATCACCTCGGTCACCCCTTCGGGGATGCGGATCGCCGCCGCCATCGCCCTTTCTGCTTCCGGTCCGGCGGCAAGTGCGCCGCGCTGTTCAAGAAACCGCACGATCTCGCGCAGAAACAGTGGATTGCCCTCGCTCTGCTCATAAAGTGCCTTGCCTAGCACCGGCGGCAGCGTCGTCCCGGTGGCAGCGATGAAGGCCTGCACCTCCTGAGCATTGAGCCCGGCGAGATTAACCCGCGCGAAATGCGGCACCCGCGCCAAGGCGCCCAAGGTGTTAGACAGCGGGTGCCGGCGCGACAGCTCGGTCGCGCGGTAAGTCCCGACCAGCAGCAATCGGTTGCTGCCAAATTCGGGGGCGAGGAATTCGAGCAGGCGCAGCGACGGCGCATCGGCCCAGTGGACGTCGTCGAGCACCATCAGCAAAGTCCGGCGCCGGCAAAGGCTCGCGAGAAGCTGCCGTATCGATTCAAACATGCGAAACCGGGCCTCGGACGGGTCTCCCAACCGGGCCGACCGCTCTAATCCAGGCAAAAGATCGCGAATCTCCGGCACGAGATCGGCGATGTCACTCGCCCCGGCGCCCAAACCAGCGAGGAGATCGGGATCGGCGTCGCGCGGCGACCCGCAGATGACCTGCACCCAAGGCCAATAGGGTGGTGCGCCGGATTCCTCGTGGCAGCGGCCCCACAACACCGCCGCCTCGCGCTGGGCGGCGAGGCGATCCGCGCCGCGGCCCGGCGCCTCGGCGTCCCCGCCGACACGATTGTCGAAGTCGGCGCGGAAGTCGGCCCCTATGCCGCCGCGATGGCGCCGCTTCGCGAGCAGGTCGGGCGAATCCGAATCCGTCAGGCTAAGTCAAAGGGGCGAAGAGGGCCGGAGCCTCCAACCCGACCCTTCGCCGCGGGCTTGGCGTGGCCGCTTTACGACCCCGCCGGTTTGACGACGATCTTCCCGGTCATATAGGGGTGAATCGAACAAAAATATTCGTACTCGCCTGGCGCGGCGAAGGTTTGCGAAAACTTGTCGTCCGTGTCGAGCGCTGCGGATTTGAACTTCCCGTCCTTCTCGCGCACCGAGTGCGGGCTGTCGTCGTCGTTGGTCCAGGTCACCGTCGTGCCGGGAGCCACAACGAGCATCGGCGGTGAGTAGTGGAAATTGTCGATCTGGATAGCGGCGGAGCTCGTTGTGTCCGCCGAGGGCGCTCGCGGTGCGGCCGCGACGAGCGCCGCAGTCGCGCCCAGGAAGCCAAATAACAGTGTCGCTTTCGGGATCATGGCTCGGCCCCGCTCACGCACCGAGCGGTGTTTCAACAAGAGCGAGCGGGCTCTTGCCGCGGACGTAGTTGACCGTCCGCACGCCGAGCACCGAGTGCAATTGCTCGGCCGGCACCTTCATCGGCCCCGGAGCAGGGGCGCTTCCCGGCGCCGGCTGCGGGAATGCCGTCGACCGCGCGGTATGGAAGGAGACGTTGCCCTCGACCTTCTGCTGGATCTGGTGGATGTGGCCGTTGAGCACAGTCACCGACCCGAAGCGCTTCAGATAGCCGAGCGCGCGCGGGGCGTCCTCGGTGCCCCAGCCCCATTCCTGGTAGACCGTCCACAACGGCAGATGGGCGAAGACGACGATCGGCGTGCTCGCCGACAGCCCTTTGACGTCCTTTTCCATCCATTCGAGCTGTTCGTCGCCGAGCTTGGCGAGACCGGCGGATTTGAAGCCTGGCTCGAAATTGAAGACGTTGATCAATGCGATGAAATGCACACCGCCCTGATCGAAGCTGTACCACCCTTTGCCCTTGGTGCCCTTGCCGTAGCGATCGAGATAGGCCTTGCCGTTGTCCGCGTCGGCGACGTCGTGCTCGCCGGGGATCACATATACCCTTTGCTTCAACTCCTTCATCGCCTGATCGGCATCGTCGAACTCCTTGTCCTTCGACAGATGCGTAATGTCGCCGGTATGAATGATGAAGGCGGGTGGCGTCGGCATCGCGTTGATCTTGGCGATCGCCTCCTGGAAGGTGCCGAGCGCGTTGGGATTGGCCGGCTTGTCGAAGCCGACATGGCTGTCGCTGATCTGCAGAAATGTAAAGCCGCTGGCCTGCGGCTCGGCAGCGTTGGCCTCGCCGAGTAGCCCGAGCGTACGCGGCACGCCGCCGCTCACCGTCCAGAGCACTCCGGTTCCCGCCCAGGTCATGCATTTTAACAAGCCGCGGCGGTTCATCTGGGCCGCGCCCTTTTGTTCGTTTTCGTCACGATCAGCCATCTTTTCTCTCCTGAATGGCGTGGTGTGTGGCGCCGATCCAGACCGCTCCGCGTTCGGCTTTATTCCCGATGCAAATCATTCTGCCTGCGCCCTCGGTCGCCGTGCTCCCGACTAGGGGCATTTCCCAGTTCCAACGAACTGCCGCCCGATACCCGCCGGAATAAAACCAAGGGACAGCCGGTCTCTGTGGGTGCCGGATCGACCGGCTCGAACTTCATCGACTGAGGTCCTGACATGAAAATCCTAGCTGCAGGCGCCGCGGCTCTGGCGCTGGTCGTGCTTACGAGCTTGTCATCGGCGATGGCGGACGGACCGCGAGCCTCGGGCGGAAACACTTGGCACGGCATGTCTCGGCCGGCCGGGACAAATCCCGTCGCGGCCATTCCGCATTACGAGCTGCAGCACCATTACGCAGGCCACCATCCTCGGTGGGTCGAGCAATGGGTGCTCGTACGCTAACGTTGGCTGCCAATGGGCTGGCCGGCTCATCGCGCCCGATTTGTTTGCAGGGGAGCCCCGATGAGCTTGGATGCGGAAATCAGGAGTACGGCGAAAGATGCTGCTTCGGCCGACAGCTATGACCGCATTGCGAAGGCGGTTCACTGGACGACGTTGCTGCTTATTGCAGGAGTTTACGTGACAGTTTGGACGAGCCACGCCGTGGGAAGCAGAGAGCAATCCGCGCTGGTGGTGCAGCTGCATCGCTCGATCGGGGTCACGATCTTTGCGCTGACGCTCTTTCGCTTGGCATGGCGATGGATTGCCCGAATCCCGCCGCTTCCGGCTGAGTTGCCGCTCTTCCAGAGAGTGGCGGCGCGGGCCACCGAATATGTTCTTTATCTACTATTATTGCTTCAGCCCGCTCTCGGTCTCCTGAACACCAATGCGCGCGGGCGGCGAGTCAACTTCTACCTTCTCGGCGAGTTACCGTCGGTGGTCGGCCCCGACAAGCTATTCGCCAAACACGCAATGGCGGCGCATGAGTTCGTCGCCTACCTCCTTGTGGCGCTTGTTGCCCTGCATGCGGCCGCCGCGCTGTTTCACCACTTTGTCCGCCGCGACAATGTGATGAATGCGATGCTCCCCGGCCGCCGCCGCTGAGGCCCTCGCGCATGAGCCCAGCGCTTATCGGGTGCCCGAACGCAATCCCCTTGCACGGCGGGATGAAGCTTTCTAAAGGACAAGCCTTCGGTGCCGATGCTCGGGGAAGAATGTGATGCGTTATGTGGCGTGGCTTCCCGTGTTGCTGCCGCTGGCGGCCTGCGGTTCGGTCGGCGCGGGCCAATCGGCGACCTTGATCTTGAATAACCCGACATGGGACCGCGTCAATGTCGAGGCAGTGATCACCACGAGCCCGAATTGCGATAATCGTGACGCCTATGTCTCGACCCAGGACTTCGTGATGACCAAGAACCGCACGCAGCGCATCGAGGCGCCAAAGGCCGAGAACATCTGCTGGCGCCACGATAGCAATCCGAACAACCCGATCGCCGGCGTTTGGTCGGGGTGGAGCCGGGCCACGATGTTTCCCGGTCAGACGTACGAAACCGAACTATAGGATTCGATTCCTTCCAGCCCGAGTTGCTCCCATCAAGGCGCGCAGGAAAGATCGGTCCCGGCTACGAAGGGCTGCGTTCCCGAGGCTCCGGACGGCGGGCACAGAAGCCACGCCGGAATCCCGCTCGATGGCGCTGTCACAGCGCTCCCCGAAGACCCGCCGGAAGCACCGCGCGAGGACGCTGTCGTGCCCGGCCTGCTCGATTGGCCACTTGAGGCCCCATTGTTGGATGGGACGCCCCCGCCGGACCCGCTTCCCGAGCCACCCGTCGTCGTGCTCGGAATTGCTTGGGCCGTCGTCGTGCTCGGAATTGCTTGGGTTGCCGTCACCGGGTTTGCAAAAGTCGTCGAGACCCCCGCCGACACCGAGCCCCCGGTGCCGAGTGTGACGATGCCGTTGCGGATGACGCCGCCCGGTGTGGCGGCAGTCTGCGCCAATGCCGGGCAGGCGGCCGCGACCGCAATCAGCACTGTGTAGCGAACCGCACCTATCATGGGCGCGACACAACCAGCTTCATGCCCAGCCCGTCAAACCCCGAGAGCCTCGACATCGGGGGGAGGTGGAATTGCAGCAGGCTCGAGTCAGCCGAAAGCCAAAGAGGAGAACGCGCTCCAGACGGCACACCAAAGCCCAAGTGACAGCAGCGCTACGACGATGAATGCCGCTGCCAGGCTCATGCGGGGGGAAGTCCGGGGTATCACTTCACGGGGCTTCCGGGCGGGGTAGGCAGCCTCGCCGAGGCTACTCTTGGTCATCGGACCCTCCGGTTTGGATCGCGCCAGGTCGCCTGTCCGACGGTTCGCCGTAGTGGCAACCCTTAAACGTAAAACCGGGCTAATCAAATTCTGGTTCCACGAACGGTAGCGCGCGACGACCTCGGGCTCGCCGTCAAATCACTTTTTCCCGGCGCAAGGCCGCGATCTGATCGGCGTCGTAGCCGTGCTCGGCGAGCACGCTGTCGGTGTCGGCGCCCAGTTCGGGCGGGGGCGTCTCGATGCTCGGGCCGCCATGGGCGAATTTGAACGCTGCCAGCGGCACGTCGAAAGCCCCATCGACCCCGGCAGCAGACCGGTGACGATGGGTGACGCCACGGGTGGCAAATTGTGGATCGCGGATGGCCTCGGCGAGGGTACGCACGCGCGCCGCCGGGACATGACGCGCCTGAAAGAAGTTCTCCCATTCGTCGGCGGTGCGCGTCTTCAGGATGTCGGTCAGCACCGCCGCCTCACGGTCGCGGTCGTCCTCGCGCTCTTCGTTGGTGCCCTTGGCCATTTCGGGTCTTTCGAGCGCCTGCCACAGGCGGCGTTGCTGCCGCAGATTGCTGGCGCCGAGCATGACCAGCCCGTCCTTTGCGGCATAACAGCTGTTGGTCGCGTGGAGGTGCCGGTTGCCCGACGGCTTGGGTTCGGCGCCGTTGCGCAAATAGCCCGTCAGATGGGAGCTCATCAGGATCATCGCGACATCGAGCATCGCCAGATCGATGCGCTGGCCGCGGCCGGTGCGCTCGCGCTGGAAGAGCGCGCTGGCAAGCGCGAACGCGCCCATTGTGCCGGTTGCATAATCGACCGCCGGCGAGCCGAACTTGATCGGATTGACCTCCGCGGTGCCGGTCGTCGCCATCAGCCCAGAGGTCGCCTGGATCACATGGTCGTAGGCCGTCTGGTTGCCGCGCGGCCCATCTTGGCCGAAAGCGGAGATCGAGCAGTAGATCAAGCGCGGGTTGATCTTGCTCATCACCTCCCAGCCGAGACCGAGCGCAGCGAAAGCGCCGGGTCGGTAGTTCTCCACCAGGACGTCGGCGCGCTGCACGAGGCGTTTCAGAATATCGCGGCCCGCCTCGGTCTTCAGGTCCAAGGTGATCGACCGCTTGTTGGAGCTCTGGGTCAGGTAACTCGTGCCCATGCCCCGCCGGTTGAGCTCGCGATCGCTGCCGCTGTCGCGGGTCTGGTCAGGCTCGTCTGAGTGCTCGACCTTGATCACCTCCGCGCCCAGCACGGCCAGCTGGTATGCTGCGAAAGGGCCAGCCAATACATGGGTTGCGTCGATGATGCGGATGCCTTCAAACGGTCGTGTCATGCTCGGCTCCTGCCGGTCGGGGATTGCCTTTTGTGCTGGAATTTTGCTGCCCGAGCAATGACCTGAGGTGAGCCGATGCGCGTATTGATCTGCGGCGGCGGTGTGATCGGCGCCTCGATCGCGTATTTCCTGAGCTGCCGCGGGGTCGCCGCGACGGTCATCGAACGCACCGGGCTCGCCTGTGCGGCGTCGGGGAAGGCGGGAGGCTTCCTCGCGCGGGACTGGTGCGACGGCACGCCGCTCGAAGCACTGGCGCGCCGCGGTTTTGCATTGCACGCGCGGATTGCGGCGGAGATCGGCGACGACTGGGGCTATCGCCGCCTTACCACATATGGCGGCTCCGCGGGGCTGGGCCGGCGCAGCAACGTCCATCGGGTGGACTGGCTGTCGCCAGGCGTGGCCCTGAACCAACAGCTGGGCTCGACGGCCACCACGGCGCAGGTCCATCCTAAAAGGTTCACCGCAGCTATGATGCGGGCGGCGCAGGCGCAAGGAGCCAAATTGCGCCTCGGACAAGTCACCGGCGTCGTCCGCTGCAGGGGTGGTACGGGCGTCGCCGGTGTCGAGATCGATGGGAAAATCGTCGAAGGCGATGCCATAGTGATCGCACTCGGCCCCTGGTCCATCCTTGCCGCCGAGTGGCTGCCCTTGCCCGCCGTGTTCGGACTGAAAGGGCATAGCCTCGTCTTCGAGACCGGTACGAAAGTGCCGGCCGAGGCCCTGTTCCTCGAATGTCGCGAGGCGAATGGCGCCGTGCAAACCCCGGAGCTGTTTCCGCGAGCCGACGGCACCACCTATGTTTGCGCGATCTCGAGCGAAAGGCCGCTGCCGATCGACCCCGCCCGGGTCACCCCCGATCCGGGTGCGCTCGAGCGTCTGCAGGCGATGTGCAGCGAATTGTCGCCTGCGCTCGCCACCGCGAAGATCTTGGCGCGGCAGGCCTGCTATCGTCCGATCACCCGAGACGGCCTGCCGCTGATCGGCCCTGTCGCCGGGATCGAAGGCGCCTACATCGCCACCGGCCACAGCGTCTGGGGGATCCTCAACGCGCCGGCGACCGGCGAGGCAATGGCCGAGCTGATCATCGACGGCGCTGCCCACTCGGTCGACCTTTCGGCTTTCGACCCGGCGCGATTTCCGCCATTTGACGCCGCGCGTTTGCGTCTCAGCCCGTGATTGCAATCTTGCTGCCCGAACCCAACAACGGCAGCAGCCCGAGCAGGATTTCTCTCTTGACGGCAACACACCCCGCAGTCGGAGCGAAATCCGGTGTTGCTATGTGGAGGAAAATCGCACTCCCGGCGCCTGGAACGACCGGTTCCATGTTGTAGCCGATGACAACCAGTGCGTCGTAGAGATCATCCTCCCGCCACATCTGCTCGGCGCTGGCAGAATAGGGAAGGGAAACGGGCCGGTTGTAGTTGGCGTCGGCGGGGTCGTCGACCCAGCCATCGCTCGGCGCCAAGGGTTTCACCGGTAGCAGCGACAGGAGGGCCGCGATCCTGTCCGGCCGGTAAAGTATGGAGACGAGGGGGTAGGTCCCGGCCGGGGTTGCGCCATCGCCCTCATGCTTGTCGGCCTTGACGCCGGCCCATCCGACCGCAGCAACAGCACTCCCTCGCGACCAGTGAAGGCGGCCGTCGCGATATTCGAGATTCTCGACTTCGCTTTGCGCTGCTGTGGACAAACGGGCCGCCGTCAAAACTATAGGGAGCGCAAGAACCCTTCTGCGGGAAAGGCCTACGCCGAACCGCAGCAAGGCGCAGTCAATACATGTGCTGGCCGCCGTTTACCGAGAGCGTCGAGCCGGTGATGAAGTCGGCGTCGTCGGCGACCAGGAACAAGACCGTGCGGGCGATGTCCTCGGCCTTGCCGAGCCGGCCGACCGGGATGCGGGCGATGATTTTTTCGAGCACCTCGGCCGGCACCGCGCGCACCATCTCGGTGTCGACATAGCCGGGGGCGACGGCATTGACGGTGATGCCCCGCCCCGCGCCTTCTTGCGCCAAGGCCTTCGTAAACCCGTGGATGCCCGATTTCGCGGCGGCGTAGTTGACCTGGCCGTATTGCCCCGCCTGCCCGTTGATCGAGCCGATATTGACGATGCGGCCAAAGCCTCGCGAACGCATGCCGTCGATGACCGCCCTCGACGTGTTGAAGCATGAGGAGAGGTTGGTCTGGATCACCGCGTTCCAGTGCTCATAGCTCATGCGGTGCATCGTCGAGTCGCGGGTGATCCCGGCATTGTTGACCAGCACCTCGATCGGGCCGAGTTCGCTCTCGATTTTCTTCACGCCTTCGGCGCAGGCGTTGAAGTCGGCGACATCGAATTTGAAGACCGGGATGCCGGTTTCATCGTGGAATTGCTGGGCCGCCTTATCGTTGCCGCCGTAGTTAGCCGCGACCTTGTATCCGGCATTTTTGAGGCCAACCGAGATCGCGCGGCCGATGCCACGGGTCCCGCCCGTGACCACCGCCACTCTAGCCATGCGTTCCTCCCGTTTTGTGGTTAATCGCGCTCAACGCACATTGCTATTCCCATGCCGCCGCCTATGCACAGGGTCGCGAGCCCCTTTTTGACGTTGCGCCGCTGCATCTCGTGCAGCAATGTCACCAGCACCCGCCCACCGGACGCGCCGATCGGATGACCGAGCGCAATGGCGCCGCCGTTCACGTTGACCTTCTGGACATCCCAGCCGAGATCCTTGTTGACCGCGCAGGCCTGCGCGGCAAAGGCCTCGTTGGCCTCGATCAGGTCGAGAGTGTCGGGCGACCAGCCCGCCTTCTTCAGCGCCATGCGGCTCGCCGGGATCGGGCCGGTGCCCATGATCGCCGGGTCGACGCCGGCGGTCGCCCACGAGACGATGCGCGCGAGCGGCCGCAAACCGCGCTTTTCGGCCTCGGCCGCCGTCATCAGCACGACCGCCGCCGCCCCGTCGTTGATGCCCGAGGCCGTGCCCGCGGTAACCGTGCCGTTCTTGTCGAAGGCGGGACGCAGCTTCGCCAATACCTCAACCGTCGTGCCGTGCTTCGGATGCTCGTCGGTGTCGACGACCGTCTCGCCCCGGCGGGTCGCGATCTTGACCGGGACGATCTCGTCCTTGAAGCGGCCGGCCTTCTGCGCCGCCTCGGCCTTGGCCTGCGACCCGGCGGCAAAGATGTCCTGCTGCTCGCGGGTGATCTGCCAGCGTT
>Ga0207693_10002555_pt1 | contig 15820 bp, 9 predicted proteins | sample LARL81metaG_FD_184347 | JGI IMG/M metagenome (GOLD analysis project Ga0207693, IMG submission 184347) | Corn, switchgrass and miscanthus rhizosphere microbial communities from Kellogg Biological Station, Michigan, USA - LAR L8-1 metaG... | ecosystem: Host-associated > Plants > Roots >...
GTCTGGCGACAAGTTCGTTCTGCAGGATGCCAGCGGTAAGACCTATGACGTCGACCGCCAGGAAGAGCTGAAGAAGTACGAAGGCAAACAGGTTCGCATCAAGGGCACGCTCGACCCCGACGGCAAAACCATCCACGTAAAATAACGTTCCCCAACGCACACCGATCAGACCGGGGGCCACAATCGTGGCCCCGTTTTTATTCCCGCCAGATTGAAAGGCGCAGGGTGACTCCATCCCAGCTCCTGCGGGCAGCAGAGGGCCACATTAGGCGTCGCCTGCCGATTTCTCATTTACAATCGCAGCGCTCTTTAATCCCAGAAGATGCCGCCTTTTCCGCAGACTCGCCTGCCTGTCACCGACGTTGCGAGGCAGACCTTCGCGCAGGTGTTCGGCGGTCCGCGCCGCATCTTCCGCGCCCCCGGACGAGTCAACCTCATCGGCGAGCACACCGACTACAATCTCGGATTCGTGATGCCTGCAGCCGTCGACCTTTATTGTTCGGTGGCCATCGCAGCGCGCAGCGATCGCGAATTGCACGTGTACTCTGCGCACTTCGCCGAGAAGCTCGTATGCGACCTCGAACCCCCGCACCCGTCGCCGCGCGGGGACTGGAGCGACTATGTAATCGGCACAGCCATCGCGCTTGAGAATTCCGGCTTCGAACTTCGTGGAGCGAATCTGGTGGTCAGCGGCGAAGTTCCCTTAGGTTCGGGCTTGAGTTCCTCCGCTGCCATTGAAGTCTCCACCGGCGCCGCCCTGCTGAATGTCAGTGGGCACACTCTGGACCGCAAGCAACTGGCGCTCGCCTGCCAGAGCGCTGAAAACGAATTTGTGGGTGCTCGTTGCGGCATCATGGATCAATTCATCTCCGCACACGGTCAGGCGGGTCACGCCCTCATGCTGGATTGCCGCAGCCTCGAGGCCACCTCTCTGCCGATTCCTTCGAACGTGCGACTGCTCGTCAGCAACACCGGAGTGAAGCACCAGCACGCGGCGGGTGAATACAACGCGCGCCGCCGGCAATGCGAGGAGGGAGTCCGTCTCCTCTCCTCTGCTCTTCAGGGCCTTCAGTCTCTGCGCGATGTAAGTGCGGCTCAACTCGAACAACACAAACGCCTGTTGCCTGACCTCACCTATAAGCGCTGCCGGCACGTGGTCACGGAAAACGAGCGGGTGCTGCAAATGGCTGACTCTCTCGCCCAGGGAAATCTCGCAGCCGTCGGGAAACTCATGGCCGACTCCCACCGCAGCCTGCGCAACGACTACGAAGTCAGTTGCGCAGAACTCGACATCATGGTCGACATCGCCGCTGGACTTCCCGGCGTGATCGGCGCGCGCATGACGGGTGGTGGATTCGGGGGCTGCACGGTGAACCTCGTCGAGGGCCGCGCAGCCGAGTCCGTGGGCCGCGAACTTATGGCGCAGTACGAAGCGCGCACCGGCATTCATCCCGAGGCCTACATTCTGAACGCAACCGACGGTGTAACCGAGGTGACCTGAACCGTAATCTCCCGACGTTTGGCATTGCACCGCTGCTCAATGCGAACCGACGCATGAATCTCGAACAGCTCAAGGACACGCCCCACCGACGCTACAATCCTCTGACCCAGGAGTGGGTCATCGTCTCGCCCCATCGCACGCAACGGCCCTGGCAGGGAAAAGTAGAAAAGGCCCCACTCGAGGATGCGCCCCATTTCGACCCTGACTGCTATTTGTGTCCTGGGAATGCCCGCGCCGGCGGTGCGCGCAATCCGAAATACTCCAGCACCTTCGCCTTCGACAATGATTACGCCGCGCTCCTCCCCGACCCGCAGGAAGTAGGGATCGACCACGACAATCTGCTGATCGCAGGTACCGAGCGCGGAATCTGCCGCGTCGGATGTTTTTCGCCGCGCCACGACCTCACCATCCCGCGCATGAGCGTGCGCGAACTCCGGCCCGTGGTCGATCTGTGGATCGATCAATTCAACGATCTGGGGTCTCGCGCCTGGGTCAAGCATGTGCAGATCTTCGAAAACCGCGGTGCCATGATGGGCGCCAGCAACCCGCATCCCCATTGCCAGATCTGGGCCACAGCTCATCTGCCCAATCAGACCATCCGCGAGCAAGCCTCGCTCGCAGCCTATTCGTCAAAACACCAATCGTGCATGCTGTGCGACTATCTCCGTCTGGAAAGCGACCTTCGCCAGCGCGTCATTTGCGAGAACGACTCTTTCGCCGTGCTCGTACCCTTCTGGGCGGTCTGGCCATTCGAAACACTGCTGATAAGCAAGCGGCACACCGAATCCATCGCCGATCTCGACAACCACGAACGCGATCAACTCGGCGAGGTCCTCCAACAGATCACCATTCGATACGACAACCTGTTCGAAGTGTCATTCCCGTACTCGATGGGCTTCCATCAACGCCCCACGGATGGTGAGCGTCACCCGGAGTGGCATCTGCACGCACATTTTTATCCGCCGCTCCTGCGTTCCGCTACCATTCAGAAATTCATGGTCGGATTCGAAATGCTGGGAGGCCCCCAGCGCGACATCACTCCCGAGGCTGCCGCGGATCGCCTACAGAATGTTTCCAAGATTCACTTTCGCGACCGCGCCTGACCAGGCAGTCTGTGAGCAAGAAATTGGGATGCGATCGAAAATCCGTTTGGAGATCAGAATGAAACCTTCCCCGAATCCTTCCGTCCTTCTGGCCGTCATGGTTCTGCTATTCGCGGCCCCGGCTTTCGCGCAACAGAATCATCCGATTCTGCTCGGCACGGCCTGGTATCCCGAACAGTGGCCGGAGGCGCGCTGGGAAGCTGATCTAGCGCTGATGCAGCAAGCCGGTGTACACATGGTCCGCGTCGGCGAATTCGCCTGGAGTCGCATGGAACCGGAAGAAGGCCATTACGATCTTGACTGGCTCGACCGCGCCATCGCCGCCGCCGCACGCCACGACATCTCTACCGTGATCGGAACGCCGACCGCCGCGCCCCCTGCCTGGCTCACGCAGAAATATCCGGAAACGTTGCGCACTCTTGAGGACGGCCGTAAAGATCAGCATGGCAACCGCCAGCAATTCAATTGGGCCAATCCCAAGTATCGCGAGATGGCGCGCAAGATTGCCGAGCAGCTGGCAAAGAAATTCGGCCACAATCCGCATGTTCTCGGCTGGCAGATTGACAACGAGTACAACGAAGTCTCGTTCGACGCCGCCACCAAGGCCCAGTTTCAACAGTGGCTCAAGGCGCGTTACGAAACACTCGACAACCTCAACACCCGCTGGACCACAGCCTACTGGAGCCAGACCTACTCCGCGTGGGATCAGATTCCGATCCAGACCGGCTACGGTAACCCTGGCCTTCTTCTGAACTGGATGCGCTTCGTCAGCGACACCTGGCGAAGCTATCAACGCAATCAACTCGAAGTCATCCGCGCCAACGTCGACACGCGCCAGTTCATCACCACAAACATGATGGGCTGGTTTGATGGGTTCGATCACTACACCGTCGCGCAAGATCTTGATATGGCTGCGTGGGACGACTACGTCGGCCAGGGCCATCTGAATCCCGAGCGCAACGGCGCCGCCCACGACCTCACGCGCGGCTTCAAGCAGAAGAATTTCTGGGTCATCGAAACGCAACCGGGGTCGGTCAATTGGGCAGGCATTAACAACGCGCTTGCTAAAGGAGAAGTGCGCGCGATGGCGTGGCACGACGTCGGACACGGCGCGGACGCCGTCAGCTACTGGCAGTGGCGGAGCGCTCTGAGTGGACAGGAGCAGTATCACGGCGTCATCGTAGGATCCGATGGAACGCCCGTTCCCCTCTTCAGTGAAGTCGCGCAGATTGGCAAGGAATTCGAGAAGGCCGCGCCCGCGCTCGCCAACACCACGGTTCGCTCGGAGGTTGCCATCCTGCACTCGTACGACAGTCGCTGGGCCATCCAGTGGCAGAAGCACAATAAAAACTACGACCCGGTCGAAGAAATCGCCAGCTACTACGCGCCCATCCGGGCCATCGCGCAGTCCATCGACATCGTGCCGCCCACGGCGTCCCTCGCCCAGTACAAGCTCGTTGTCGCCCCCGGATTAAACGTTCTCTCCGACGCGGCCGCGAAAAATTTGATGGCCTACGTGCAGAATGGCGGCCACCTCGTGCTCGGCCAGCGTTCCGCCATGAAAGATGACGACAACGCGCTGCAGCCCCAGCGCCAGCCGGGACCGTTGGGCGAGTTGCTGGGTGGCCGCGTCGACCAGTACTACGCGCTCACCGACTCCGTCCCGTTCTCAGGAGATTGGGGATCGGGCGAAGGCGGGCTGTGGGCCGAACTGCTCAGCACGCGGGATGCCGACACTCAAGTGTTGATGCGTTATGGCAAGAGCAATGGCTGGCTCGACGACCAGCCCGCAGCCATCACAAGAAAGGTTGGCCCGGGCCGCATCACTTATATCGGCGCCTGGCTGGATCCGAAAACCATGCAGCAAGCCGCCAAGTGGATGACGACCACCAGCGGCGTGAAGGCCGCGCTTGGCGGGGTTCCGGAAGGAATCGAGGTCTCTCCACGCTATGGCGCACAAGGCAAGGTTTTCATCCTCATCAATTTCTCGAAACAACCGCAAACCATCGCCCTACCGCATGCAATGACCGACGTCCTGGAAGGCGGAGAGAAACAATCACTAACTCTCCCGGTCTACGGAGTAGCCGTAGTCTCGGCGAAGAAAGACTAGAGAGGGTTCTCTTAAGCGTTGTCATTCTGAGCGGAGTGAGGCGCAGTCGAACACAGTTCGAAAGCCTGCCCTGAGCGAAGCCGAAGGGGACCCCGCGTACACCGGTTAGCGCGACGAACTCCACGACCTTTTCCACCGCAGACCGTCAAAAGCACAGCAATTGACTCCCCCGCGCGCACGCACTAGGATTACGCGCGCAAATCGCCATCCGGATGGAGACACTCCCAATGCTCTCGCAAGTCCGCGCGCAGCGCAGCTGCGCCCTCTTCCTGCTCGTCCTGATCGCCATCTTTGTCCTTCCCGCGCAGGCCGACAAACGCCCCGCCGACAAATCCCAAACCTCCGACAAGAAGAAGGAAGAGAAACTCCCGCTCAAGCCGACCCGCAAGGTCGAATTCTCCACCGATGAAGGCACATGGCTCTCGCTCGACGTTTCTCCCGACGGCAAAACCATCATCTTCGATTTGCTCGGCGATCTCTACACCATCCCATTCGCGGGCGGCGAAGCCAAGAAAATCACCACCGGCATGGGATTCAACAACCAGCCGCGTTACTCGCCCGACGGTAATTTCATCGCCTTCGTAAGTGATCGCGGAGGCGCCGAGAATGTGTGGATCTCCAAGCCCGACGGCGCCGAAGCCAAGCAGCTCAGCCAAGACGAGCAAGTCGAATTCGCCACGCCCACATGGACGCCCGACAGCCAGTACGTCATCGCCGCGCGCGAAAGCCAGTTCCCTGTCCTGACCTTCGAACTCTGGATGTATCACGTGAAAGGCGGCGCCGGCGTACAGATCACCAAAGGGCGCGCCAAGCCCGACGCGAGCCCTCGCGACTGGAACCACTCGATCGGCGCCTCAGCTTCGCGCGACGGTCGCTATCTCTACTACGCGACCCGCGGCGGCTTCTTCGACAAGGTTTACAACGTCTCGTTCCCACTTTCACAAATCGCGCGCCGCGACCGCATCACTGGCGAGGAAGACGTCGTCACCGATTCGCCAGGCAGCGCGTTCAGTCCCGTAATCTCGCCCGACGGCAACAAGCTCGTCTACGGCACGCGTTACGAAACCGAGACTGGTCTCCGCATTCGAGACATGAAGAGCGCGGAAGAGCACTGGCTGAAATACCCCGTGCAGCGCGATGATCAGGAATCCCTCTTCACGCGCGACTTCCTCCCCAGCTATGCCTTTACTCCCGACAGCAAGGAAGTCATCGCCACCTGGGGCGGCAAGATTCATCGCGTCAACGTGGAAAGTGGCGAAGAGCACGAGATCCCCTTCACGGCAAAGGTCGCTCGCGACCTCGGCCCTGACCTGAACCTGTCCATGCGCGTCGAAGAAGGCGCGGTGCAGTTGCGCATCGCGCAAGGGCCCACCGAATCGCCCGACGGCAAGCGCCTGGTCTTCTCCGCCCTCACTCATCTTTATGTGATGGATCTTCCGTCCGGCACGCCCAAGCGCGTCACCAACGATCAGAATCGCGAATTCCAACCGTCGTGGTCTCCCGACGGACAATGGCTCGCTTACGTCACCTGGTCCGAAGAAGGTGGCCACATCTGGAAGACGCGCGCCGATGGCTCGGGCTCGCCGCAACAACTCACGCGCGTGCCCGCTTACTACCGCGATCCTGCGTGGTCGCCTGACGGTCAGCGCATCGTCACCCTGCGCGCGCCGCGCATCGCGCACGTGGAAGAGTTCGATGAGTTCGGTCACCAGGAAGCGATGGACCTGATCTGGCTTCCGGCCAACGGTGGCGACGCCAACTTCATCCTCCCCGCTCGCGGAGGTCAGCATCCGCACTTCGGCCCGGAGAAAGATCGCGTCTACATTTACTCCGACGCTGGCCTCTCCTCCATGCGCTACGACGGCACCGACCGCCGCACCATCGTGAAAGTCGTCGGCAAAATGTGGTTCCCGCAGCCGCCAGAAAAAGGCGAAGGCAATCCCGCCGAAGACGTTCGCCTCAGCCCCGACGGCAACTGGGCTCTCGCGCAGGTCAGCACGCAACTCTATCTGCTTGCGGTTCCCCACATGGGCGGCGAGCCTCCTACCGTCGACATCAACAAAGCCGTGCTTCCTCTCGCCAAGCTGACCGACATCGGCGCCGACTTCATGGGATGGTCTGCCGACAGCAAGACCATCACCTGGGCCGTCGGATCCACGTTCCTCCGCTTGCCCATCGACAAGGTCACGTTCGAAAAGCCGAAGCCGGAAGACGAGAAAGATAAAGAGAAGAAAGAAGACACCGGCGCCAAGCCCGCACCCACACCCAAGCCTGAGCCTCCGCAGCCGCCCGAACCGCCCCGCGCGAAATCAGGCAAAGACAAGAAGAACAACTCAAATTCCGCAGACTCCGCCGACTCCGATTCTTCCTCCGGCTCGAAGGAAGCTAAGGCCCAGAAGCCCAAGCCGGAAGAGATCCCGATCAAACTGGAGTTTCCCCGCCACCGTCCCAGCGGCACGGTCGTTCTGCGCGGGGCGCAAGTCATCACTATGCACGGCGACGACATCGTCTCCAACGCAGACATTGTCGTCAAAGACAATCGCATCGCCGCTATCGGCGAGCATGGCAAAGTCTCAGCGCCCGACGGAGCCAAGGTCATTGACCTCACCGGCACTACCATCGTCCCCGGGTTCATCGACATTCACCCGCACTGGAGCGAAATCCGACGCGGCGTTCTCGACCTACAGAACTGGGGATTCCTCGCGAACCTGGCTTACGGCGTCACTGCCGGGCGCGATCCCCAAACTTCCACCAACGACATGTTCGCCTACCAGGACATGGTCGACACCGGCGACATCATCGGCCCCCGCGCCTACTCCACCGGCCCCGGCGTTTTCCCCGACACCGATTTCCAATCGCTCGACGATGCCAAGGGAGTCGTCGACAAGTACAAGCGCTTTTACCGGACGCCGTATCTGAAGTCGTATCTGGTCGGCAACCGCAAGCAACGCGAATGGATGGTCATGGCCTGCAAGTCCGAGGGCGTGATGCCCACCACCGAAGGCGGCCTCGACACCAAACTCGACCTCAGCCACGTCATCGACGGCTTCAGCGGCAACGAACACAGCATGCCGGTCACGCCGCTCTATAACGACGTGGTCCAGTTCATGGCGAAGTCGGAAATCTTCTATACGCCCACGCTGATCGTCGCCTACGGTGGTCCCTGGGCCGAGAACTACTGGTACGAGAAAACCGAAGTCCACGACAACCCGAAGATCCGCCACTTCATGCCGCACAACATCCTCGACGACCACACGCGCCGCCGACCCATCTGGGTACGCGACGACGAACAGGCCTTTCCCCGCCTTGCCAAGCAAGACGCCAAGATCATGAAGGCGGGCGGCAAAGTCTGCATCGGCAGCCACGGACAATTTCAGGGCCTCGGTTATCACTGGGAAATGTGGTCGCTCGCCGCGGGCGGCATGGGCAGCATGGAAGTTTTGAAGTCGGCAACCATTCATGGCGCCGAAGCTCTTGGCCTCGAAAAAGATCTGGGCTCCATCGAGCCCGGCAAAATGGCCGACCTGGTCGTGTTGAATAAAAATCCGCTCGACGACATCCGCAACACGGAATCAATCCGCTACGTGATGAAAGACGGTGAGCTCTTCGAAGGCGACACGCTGAACGAAATCTGGCCGACGGAGAAGAAACTGCCTTCGTTGTGGTGGTGGAACGAAAAGCCGTAGACAACCGAATTATTGTGAACAAACATCAGAAGGTTGCGTCGCCCCTTGACCCAAGTTCATCTCACAACGCGATGCCGACCCTCAGCAGGCGAGGATCGTGAGTGAAGTCGAATGCTAGCTGTCTTGAGGCAAGATCTCCGCTACGCGTTGCGGCAGTTGCGCAAGAGTCCAGGCTTCACCGCAGTGGCGGTTATCACGCTAGCTCTGGGTATTGGTGCGAATACTGCGATTTACACGTTGCTCGATCAAGCCCTCTTGCGCAGCTTGCCAGTCCCGGAGCCCAAGCGGCTGGTTGTATTGAGGTTTTCTGGTGAGGATACCGGAAGCACTCACGCCAGAGGCGATTCCAGCCTTGTGTTTACCTACCCCATGTATCGCGACTTGCGCGATCGAAATTCAGTTTTCAGCGGACTGATCGCCACCAGTTGGGCGCAGGTCGGACTGCAAAAGAACAACCAGCCAGACCTTGCTGACGCGGAACTAGTCTCCGGCAATTACTTCGACGTGCTTGGTGTACAGCCGGCAGTAGGTCGTTTATTGGTTGCGTCTGATGACGTCGTAGAAAATGGCAACCCAGTCGCGGTGCTCAGCTTTAACTATTGGCAGCGGCGGTTTGACGCCGATGCGAAGATCGTCAATGAGAGCATTTCCATCAACGGGCACCCATTCACAGTCGTTGGCGTGGCTCCGCGCGGCTTTCACAGCATGGTGCGTGGAGATAGCCCCGCAGTCTTCGTCCCCATGACGATGAAACCCGAGATCACGCCTGATTGGAATGATCTTGGACAACGCCGATCCAGGTGGTTGTATATAGTCGGCCGGCTCAAGACCGCAACTAGGCGCGAACAAGCCCAGGCTGGTATCGACCAAGTCTGGCATTCAACACGAGCTGACGAGTTGAAACAGCTCGGGCATACGTCACAGGCTTTTCGCGATGCTTTCCTCACAAACTCCCACCTATTCCTTGAGGATGCTTCTAGCGGTGTGCCGTTGCACGGAACGGTGGCAACGACGCTGCTGATCGTTATGGGCATGGCTGTACTTATGGGGTTGATGTCGTGCACCAATGTCGCAAGTCTCTTGCTCGTACGAGTGGCACGTCGGACGCGAGAGGTTTCGATTCGGTATGCGCTCGGCGCGCGAAGGGGAAGGTTGATCCAGCAGTTGTTCGCGGAGGGCACTCTGCTAGGATTTGCGGGCGGTGCGGGCGGCATCGTTTTGGAGCCGCAAATCGCGACAGTGCTGATTCGCACAATTGGGCAGGGTGGCCGCAACCAGCCTGCTTACGGCATACATCCTGATTTCCGCATTCTTGCCTTCAATTTCGGGTTGGCTCTGTTTGTGAGCGTCCTGGTCAGTCTGGCGCCTGCATTTCTGCTGTGGCGACCCGACGTAACCCAAGCTCTGAAGCAGCAGGAACCCGTCATTACAGGAAGCTCCCTTCAGCTGCGCCGGGCTACAGTCGCGGCACAAATTGCGCTGAGCCTTTTTCTACTGGCTGGCGCCGGCTTGTTTGTGCGAACGCTGCGTAATCTCAAGAACCTGGATTTGGGATTCACTACGGATCAGTTGGTGACGTTCACGGTCGACCCGAAACTCGCGGGCTACGAAAGTAGCAGGACGGCGGCTCTCTATCAGGAAATACTGGACAAGCTGTCCGAGCTGTTTGGAGTCGAATCGGCCGCAGCTACGAACGATCCTGAACTGGTTAACAACAATTGGGGCAACAACATCACCATCGCGGGTTACCACCCTGCCGAAGGCGATCACATGAACGTCGAGTGGGCACGGGTCAGTCCAGGATACTTCTCGACATTGAAAATGCCTTTACTTGCTGGGCGAGAAATTGATCAATCGGATCGCATGGGAACCCACAAAGTCGCTGTTGTAAACGAAAGTTTCGCGCATCGCTATTTTGGCCGAGCGCAGGATGCGTTAGGGCACTATTTCTGTTCCGGAGCCGGTGACGTCACGCCCGACATCGAAATCGTTGGTGTTGTAAAGGACGCGAGACACACAACCGTGCGGGAAAGCGTGCGGCGAACCGTCTTTACGCCTTATCTGCAGGACCCGGGACTGGACCCGGTGTACCGCTTTGGCCTGACCTTCTATGTCCGCACACGACAAGATGCCGAATTGGCGAAACTCACGATCGGCGCAGCAATGCATGCGCTCGATTCAAGTCTGGTGCTCAACCAATTCCGCACGATGAAGGAACAAGTGGACGACAACCTGAGCGATGAGCGCGTAATAGCCGTGCTGGCAACGAGCTTCGGTGTACTCGCGGCTCTCTTGTCAGCGATTGGCATTTACGGGGTTCTGGCTTATTCGACGGCCCAGCGCACGCGTGAAATAGGCATTCGTGTTGCGATGGGAGCAGCTCGCTTCGAAGTTATCAAGGTGGTCGTTTCTGAGGTTGTACGTCTTGCCGCGATTGGGCTTTCCATCGGCCTGCCACTTTGTTTTCTTTTGGCGCGCTTCGTTCGTGGTGAACTGTATGGGATCTCCATTTACGACCCGGTTACCTTGGTTGCCGTTTGCGCAATCATTGCAACAACCGCGCTTGCGTCTGCTGCGCTACCTGCGTGGCGAGCGATCAAGATCGATCCCATGATTGCACTACGGAACGAATAAAGGCTCACATTCAAATCGCTACCTTGCACCGGTATTGCACCGCGGGATGCATACCCACCGCGTCCCCCTATAAACTACTGACGCCCGATCGGCGTCGGGTAACACCCAGCAACAAACCCGTGAGGTATACGATGGCTTGCAACCCCGAGGTCCTGAAGCACGTTCCCCTGTTCGCGCTGCTCGACGCAGACGAAACCTCCGTCCTGGCCAGCCAGGTCGAGCTCAAAACCTTCGCCCCGCGCCAGCGCATTTACAAGATGGGCGACCCGGGCGGACAAGCCTACGTGATGGTCTCTGGAACGGTTCGTGTCACCACGGTCGATCAGGATCACCAGGAAGTCGTCATCGACGAACCTCAGCACGGCGAGTTCTTCGGCTTCGCTTCCATGCTCGAGCAAACCCCACACCAGACCACGGCCATCGCGCTCGACGAAACCGTCTGTCTCGAAGTCGACCGGAATGACATCTCGGTCCTGCTCCAGCGCAAGCCTCTGGCCGGCATGGATATGCTCACCGTGCTCGGCCGCCAGTTTCACGCGTCGCAACAATTGGTCCGCGTGCGCGCTATGCGCAACCCCAACGACGTCATCGATAAGGAAGCCACCTTTGGCGAGCGCATCGCCGACACGGTTGCCGGTTTTGGCGGTTCCTGGACGTTCATCATTTTGTTTCTCGTCGTTCTCGTCACCTACAGCTCGATCAACATCGCACTCGGCCATCACGCCTGGGATCCTTATCCGTTCATCCTTCTCAATCTCTTCCTCTCCATGCTGGCCGCGCTTCAGGCTCCCGTCATCATGATGAGCCAGAACCGACAAGACACGCGCGACCGGCTGCGCGGCGAACTGGACTATGACGTGAACCGCCGCGCTGAGTCCGAAATTCAGGGCCTCGCCAGAAAGCTGAACCACATCGGCGAAAAGATTGCCGACATCGAAGACGTCCTCCGCACCCAGGTAGAGAAGTAGACGATTGATCGAATACAACGGTGAAAAAAGCGCGCGAGGCCAAGTCGTAGCGCCGGCGTCCCGCAGGTAGTCGCTGGGGGCACCCCAGGCGCGAACTCGAGCAGGATTCTTTCCGTTGGCCGACCAACTGAGGGTTGTTAACACTCCCCTCCCTTCGAACGTCTATCATCCAGCGGGATTTTGCGCGCATGGCCAGGTCCGGCGACAGAGGTGACCTGCTCGCGACAGGCCTTCGATCCGGGCCTCTAAAGGAGCCGTCCGCGTTGGGAACCTCAGACGATGCGACATGGGTGGCTGCGGCGCGCGACGGCGACCGCACAGCATTTGGGTGGCTCTACGAGCGGTACGCTCGCATGGTCCACGGAGTTCTGCTGGCGAAGGTCCCGGTCGGCGATGTGGATGACCTCGTCCAGGATGTCTTCATCCGGGCACTTCGCCGACTGTCAACGCTACGCGAAACCGCAAGCTTTGGAGCATGGCTGGCAACCATCGCTCGAAATGTGGCGCATGACTATCGCCGTGGATTGGTGCCAGAAGAACCACTTCCGGATGATGCCTCTGACCAAGAAATTCAGTGTAGAACTTCAGGCGGAGATCAGGATTGCCCATCGGCCGCAATTCTCGAGGCGGTCATGAGTCTGTCCGAGACCTATCGGGAGACCTTGATTCTACGGCTGGTCGAGGGCATGACCGGGCCTGAAATTGCGGCTCGCACTGGCATGACGCACGGCTCGGTGCGCGTCAATTTGCATCGCGGCATGGAGCAACTCCGCGCCAAGCTAAATGCGGGCCCGAGCCGCGTTAGGCCAGAACAGGAGAAGTCCTAATCATGGACACGGGCAACAATCGAACCGAAAACAGACCGCCGATAGAGAGTAATGACTATCTGTGGGACCGGTCCGGCGAACCCGATCCCGAGATTCAGCATCTGGAAGCATTACTCGAGAGGTTTCGACATGATTCTCCAACTCCGGCTTTTCCGGAGATCGTCCCCGAGCGACAATGGGCATTCTTTCCCTGGCGCCGGCGGTTGTTCCCCGCTCTAGCTACTGCGGCGGTTGGCATAGCAGCCATCGTTGCAGTGACATTGCTGGTCTACAGAACGAAGCCCACTCCAAGTACGCTCGCGGGTTGGAATGTCTCCGGGGTAAGAGGGACGCTTCGAATCGGACAAAAAACCATCGGCGGGAAAGAAGGGACGAGCCGTCTCGTCATTGGCCAAATGCTTGAAACCGACAGTCAGTCGCGGGCCAGCCTTCAGGCGGACGATACCGGCAAGATCGAGGTGGACCCCGGCACGCGCTTGCGCCTGCTGAGCATGGGTTCGGGGCTGAAGCGGATTGCTCTGGATCGCGGAACGATTCATACCTATATCTGGGCACCTCCCGGTCAATTCGTAGTCGACACGCCTTCGGCTGTCACGGTCGATCTGGGTTGTGCTTACACTTTGCAGGTCGACGATTCGGGCGCAGGCATGGTGCGCACTTCTCTGGGATGGGTCGGATTCAAGCTGAATGGCCACGAATCCTTTATTCCGGCGGGCGCTGCTTGCGCGACCCGGCCGAAGGTCGGTCCCGGAACGCCCTACTTCGAGGATGCCTCCGCCGAGTTCCGCTCTGCCTTGGCGAGGTTTGATTTTGAGGACACCGCATCACGGCAACGTGCACGTGATGTAGTAATCGTACTAAGCGAAACTCGCAAACGCGATGCCCTGACGCTGTGGCATCTCCTGACGCGTGTCGATGACCAGCAGCGAGTCCTCGTCTACGACCGGTTGAGCCAGCTCGTGCCTCCGCCTGCCGCTGCCACGAAAGAAGAGATCTTGCGACTCGACCAGCCCATGCTCGACCTGTGGTGGAACGAGCTTGGATTTGACGACATCTCGGTTTGGCGGCATTGGGAACGCTCCTGGGCTGGAACCGCGACCCCCGTTCGTGAAAAGTAATCCGCAGCACTTCACTTCGTAACTCCACCTACAGTTTCGTTCGCATACCTGCGTTGGCGTGTTAACAGCCACCTTTCTCCCGGCGTCTCTTGAAGCGTGGGCTAAATCAACACACTGGAGGGACCAAAAAATGAAGGCACATACCTTTTCGCGCCCCGTGCTTAGCACTGTGGCCGTTCTCGCGTTTACAGCCTTCGCACACGCCGGACCGCCGCTGATCTGCCATCCCATTGAAATCGGGCAAGCGAGGTCCCTGCCCTGGGTTGAACTCAACTACAAACGAGACACAAGCTACGACCTGAAGAATCTCAGCCAGGACACGCTGGCAATCCTAGATTCGACCACTTCTGTCTTGGTGCGCATGGAGACTTTGCGTCGGGCCACAATCTACGCTCGCCAGGACCCGCAAGCGGCGAAGGAGCTGATCACGCGGCTTCAGGCGCGCGCCGCGGACTCAGATGCCGCCGGCCGCCCGGACGCCCTCGCGTGGTTCGACGTCGGCTACCTGGCCGAGGCTTACAAGCAATGGATGGGCAAAGGCGAGCCCAACCCCGCGGCCGGTCTGGACGGATATAGCTTGGTGCGAAAGGCGATCAGTTTGCGCGGGTCGGATCCAGAGATGGAATTCGCAGCTGCCATGATCACCCTGCTGGGTCCCGACGGTGCTCACCGCGATCACGTCCAAAAGGCGATGGCCGGGGCGAAGCACGATCCTCTTCTCGCGCAGAACCTGGCCTCTACCTTCAACCATCCGACCATCTCCGAGCTTCTGGTCGCCGCGCCGGCAGGAAGGTTTTAGCAATGAACCCGGACATCGGCAAGTCTCTCACTGGAGGGGAAGTCAGATTATGGCTTCCCCGCCTGTTGGCATGTGCTGGGTTGTTGGCCTTCTCGCTCACTGGGTGGACCGCAGACGAGCAGCACTCCGCTCCCGACCTCACGGCCCACGAGTGGGGAACGTTCACCGCAATTGCCAGCAAGGACGGTCGGGCGGTCGAGTGGTTGCCGTTAGGCTTGCCTCGACTCCCCCCGTCCACCGATCTGCCCCAATTCGTGGAGCATATCAGCGACGTTAACTTCAAACTGGGGCTAGGTGGCACCATTCGCATGGAGACGCCAGTGCTCTATTTTTATTCTCCGCGAGACCTGACTTTGTCGGCGAAAGTGTCCTTCGCTAAGGGACTCATCACCGAGTGGTATCCCCATGCTGATCGCGTTCAGCCGGCTGGAATCATGACCGATACCAGCTTGAGCCGGTTGTCGGTGGATGGCAGCATTGAGTGGAATCACGTTGCCGTCTCTCCGAATCAGGCTGGCAAGCTTGAGAGTGAGGAGCAGCCGAATCGCTACTACGCTGCTCGCGATACCGCTTCCTCGCCACTCCGCGTCCAGACCACTACGGGGGAACAGCGAGAGAAATTTCTTTTTTACCGAGGAGTTTCCGCCAGCCCATTGCCGATTTCCGCTCGGTTGACCTCCTACGGAAAGCTCGTGGTCGAAAGTCTTAGCGGGGAAGAGATTCCCAACGCCATTCTTTTTGAACGCCGCGGCGAACGAGTTGGCTATCGCTTAACGGGCGCGCTGACCGATGCAACGACCGTGGACCCTCCGGTGCTGAAGGGAAGTGTTGACTCTCTGTGCGGCGATCTGGAAGAGATTCTCGGCGGTCAGGGTCTGTATCGAGACGAAGCCCACGCCATGATTGAGACGTGGAAGGACTCGTGGTTCGAAGAAGGCAGTCGGCTGATTTACATCGTGCCGAGGGGGTTCGTCGACAAGATCTTGCCTCTCACAATCGATCCGCTGCCGGGGCAGATTGTGCGCGTCTTTGTCGGCCGGCTTGAAATCGTGACGCCTGCCACGGCTATGGCCG
>Ga0207693_10002557_pt1 | contig 15818 bp, 13 predicted proteins | sample LARL81metaG_FD_184347 | JGI IMG/M metagenome (GOLD analysis project Ga0207693, IMG submission 184347) | Corn, switchgrass and miscanthus rhizosphere microbial communities from Kellogg Biological Station, Michigan, USA - LAR L8-1 metaG... | ecosystem: Host-associated > Plants > Roots >...
CTGACACCGCGCCGGACCGTCCCAACCGCGCCGCTGCCACACCTTCGCGAGCTCTCGGTCCGAGGCGGTGGCTTGTTGGGTAGGTGCCCCTTACCAGCACGGCACGTCGAAGTGCGTATGTGGCTATGGACGGAGCGAACGTGATCCGACGATCATTTGTCGCGCGCGCCGGCGATCCATCGATGGCATCCGCGAACGGTGGCGAGACTTGGGGGGGACGGGGATGAAGAAATGGATCGCCGGCACCGCTGTGCTCGGTGCAGCAGCGCTCGTGTCATCGTGCAGCTCGAGCGGGCACCCGACCAGCGGCACGGGCGCCGCAACGAGTCCTGCGTCACGCGCGCCGAGCTCGACGAGCGCCGCCGCGGTGACGCCGGCGGAGATCGCGTCGATGATGCAAGCCGGCGTGGCCGGGGTGTCATCCGCGCACCTGACGTGGGAAACCAAGGCCGGAGACGAGGTGTTGCTCGCGATGCAGGGCAACGAGCGGCTCTCCGCCGGCAAAGTGATCGCGATGGACCTGACGGAAACCCTGGCCGGCGACGTGATTCGCATGCTTGTCGTGGACGGCAGGGCGTACGTGAATGTCGTCAGCGGCCCCGACGCCACCGGGATGACGTGGATCCTGGCCTCGCCGACCAGTAAGAACCCCACACTCAGGTCCTTGGCCGGCTCGATCGCCTCCGCACAGCAGAGCGGCGCGGCCGACGCCTACGGCGTCTTTGTCCTCGCGGCGCGGTCGGCCAAGAAGGTCGGCACCGAACAGATCGCCGGGCAGCCGACCACCCGCTACACGGTCACCGTTGACCTGCGGAAGGTACACAGTCCGCTGATCACCACGCAGATGAGGCAAGTCATGGCTGAGGCCGGGATCAGCACGATCCCACTGGACCTGTGGCTCGATGACCACGGCCGCCCGCTGAAGGTCGTCGACGTCATCGCCGCTGACGGTCAGCGCGCCACCAACACCGTCACGCTGACGAAGTACAACGAGCCGGTGACCATCACCGCGCCGCCAGCTGCCGACGTCGTCACAACCGAGTGACTTGCGCCGGCAGACGCCGCGTTCGTGCTTGCTCCTGCCGACTGACAGCCCGGTCGCCGGCATAGAGGCCGGCTCTGGTCATTGGAGCTCGACCGGCTCGCCTGATGGGACTCAGCCGGCGGGCAACAGCCGCCGCCTTCGCCGACGCGGCCCGCGGGGATCGTCGACGTGCTCGCTGGCCGACTACCCCGCAGGGGTCGCAGATCCGAAGTGGACTCAAGCGCAACCATTACGACAGGACTTACTACCCGACAACTACCCACGGAAGGGCTTCGCACATGCGGCTTGGACTCATCGGGCTGGGAAGGATCGGCGCCTTCCACGCGAACACGCTGGCCGGAATTCCGACCATCGACTCCCTGGTGGTCACCGATATTGACCGCTCAAAAGTGCAGAACCTGGTCGATCGCCCCGGATTCGAGGGTGTCGACTCACTGCAGGACTTCTTCTCCGCCGGTGTCGACGGTGTCGTCATAGCGGCAAGTACGGACGCACACACTGAGCTCATCCTCGCCTGCGTGGAAGCCGGCCTACCCACCCTCTGCGAGAAGCCGGTCGCGCCCAGTGGCGCTGAAACGGCGGAATTGCTTCGCCGTCTCAGCGGGTCCGATGTCCCGGTACAGATTGGGTTCCAACGCCGGTACGACGCCGCTATCGCGGCGGCCCGCAAAGCAGTCGAGAGCGGCGCGCTCGGGTGGATCAACACCATCCGGTCGACCACACTCGATCCGGAGCCACCCACCCCGGAGTACGTGGCTGTATCCGGTGGCATGTTCCGCGATTGCGGTGTCCACGATTTCGACACCATCCGCTGGGTAACCGGACAGGAAGCGGTCGAGGTGTATGCCACCGGCAGCAACCGCGGCGCCGACTTCTTCCGGCAATACGGCGACGTCGACACCTCCGCTGCAATCGTCACCTTCGCGGACGGCGCGCTCGGCGTCGTGTCGAACACCCGCTACAACGGGCGCGGCTACGACGTGCGGTTAGAGGTACACGGGTCTAAGGACAGCGTCGCGGCCGGCGTCGATGAGAAGTGGCCATTGCGGTCCCTCGAACCTGGCGTCGCATTCCCGTCCGGCGAACCGCACCGCTTCTTCATGGATCGGTTCCAGCCCGCCTTCCGGGCTGAGTTCGAGACGTTCATCGACGTGGTAGCCGGGAAACGACCGTCGCCGTGCACGGTCGCCGACGGGTTGGAAGCCGACAGGATCGCCGAAGCCTGCGCGAAATCTCTGATCGAGCACCGTCCGGTGCGCATCGAGGAGGTACGAGTCACGTGACCGATGCAACGTCCCGCCCCTAGCCGAAGATTGCCGACGCACCGATCTCCTAAGGGGTCTGCGGGGTACCGGGGTGGGGTTCCAGCTGAGACCGGCTCGAGTACTGAAGGAGATGCAGGAGGGCTGGCCTGTCGGCTACTGAGCTCAGACCGCGAAGGCACAGCTGTGAAATCGCGACACCCTGGCCTCTGGCCAATCGACTCGGCGAGGTAGTCAGGTATCCAACGCTCAGGACGGGGTGGCGAGGGCACGGAGTGAGGGCAATGCTGCAGCCATTGCGGCCTCGCCGGCGCGCAGGTACTGGTCGGCCAGTTGGATGTCGCGCCACGTTCCCGGCCCGAACATCGGCGTGACCGGCACGTCAGCCAACGCGGTCTGTTGCTCGGCCACGCCGAGCGATGCGAGCTCCAGCGATTCGACGACCACGTCCCGGTCCGAGCGGCTGCGCGCCGAGATCCCCGGCGACCCGGGCCATTCCGGCAGCACATCGCGCCCCAGCAGGTTGACCGCCACGGTGACATCGACGGTCTGGGGATCGAGACCTTGGAACGGCACTGGGGCAAGGACAACGGCGTCGACCAAACGCTCCGCGCCGCGACTAAACGGGGGGTACAAACCCGGCACCGTCATCCCGGCGATCAGCGCCTCTGCCACCGGACCGCTGCTGATCGGCACCGCTCGTTTTCCGGCCAGGTCGGCAGTCAGCACGACCAGGGGGATGGCCAGGTCGTCGAAGGTCGGTTCTCCGGTGGTCTCTCGGGCCAACCGGTCGAGCAGGGCCGCGCCCCGGCGTTCACCTGCTACCGCGCCCTCGCGGTAGAGCGCCCGCACCGCGTCTTCGTCGAACGACCGCCGGAGGGTCTGCTCGACCTGGTCTGCCGTTCGCCCGGTCGCGAGCCAGGCCCCTACCCAGGCACCCATGCTGCTGCCCGCGATGTGATCCACCCGGTAGCCGGCATGCTCGAGCACCCGCAGCACACCGATGTGGGCGAATCCCTTGACCCCGCCGGCGCCGAGGGCGAGCCCCAGCCGAGTATGCGCCAAGTAGCGCCCGAGCCAGCCCAGCCGTGCCGGGTCGGGCGGGACGTGCTCTACGCGGCCGGGCGGCAGGGCCTGGGCCAGCCGTGTCGCCCCGGACGGATCAGTCAACGCCACCACCCGGTCGGCATAGTCGAGCAGGACACGGAGGTCCGCCGTGTCCGGTCGGACCAGCAGCAGCGTGATTCCAGGTTGCGCCGCGGCGTCTTCCAGCCGCGCGAGCGCCTGCTGGGCCAACGGCGGGGAACCAGTCAGGTCGACCGCCCCGACGGCCCCCGGCGTGGCCGCCTGCGTAGCCGCTACGACCTCGGACGCCCGGAAGGTTTCCGCGTCGAGGATTACCGCGGCCGTCTCGTGGCGATCGCTCAGGCCGTGGCGCGATGTCCGCGCGACCAACCGCTGACTCACCAGGCCGGCGAGGTTCGCGAGCAGCATGGGGTGCCGCTCGGCCACGTCCAAGAACGCCTCGCGAGGCAACTCGACGACATCGCTCGGCACCCGGGCGAGCACCGTGGCCGACCGTGGTTCGCCGGTCAGCGGCGCGGCCTCACCCACGAAGTTCCCCGGCCGAACGCGAGCCAGGAGCGCGTCGTCGACCGGCCGGACCACGTGCAGCAGCCCGGCCTCGACCAGGTACAGGCTGGTGCCGGGATCGCCGGCCCGACACACTGCCTCGCCCGGCTCGAAGTGCCGGTGCACGGCATGCCGGAAAAGCTCGTCCAACGCCGCGGCCGGAACCAGATGGAACAGCGGCGAGCTGTCCCACGGACTGGTCACGGGTCGACCTCGGCCGGTGTACGAAAGATCATCTGCACGTCTAACAACCCGTCGCTGTGTTCCACCCGCGTCTCGTGGTCGCCTCGCTCGAGCACGTGAAGCATCGCGCCGTTGGTCGGCAGCACGTCGGCCGTGAAGCCGCGCAGGCCGTGAGCCACGGCATATTCCTGGGTTCGCGCATGCATCAGCGTCGCGAGGCCGAGGCCGCGCCAGGCCGGGTCGACCATATAGGCGACCTCGCCGAGCGCGGTGGCGGGGTTGCGGTAGTAGCTGCTCGCGGCGACGATCTGCTCGCGCTCGGCCGGTCCGACGACGGCGGCAAACGCCATGTCGTTGGAGTAGTCCACGCTGCACAGGTATTCCGCGGCGGTGTCGGTCAGTGAGCTGAGTTTCTGGAAGAACCGCGTGTACACGTCCTCTTCGGTCAGCCGGTGGAACAGGTCCTGCATCGCGCCGCGGTCGCTGGTGCGCGTCGGACGGACAAGCACCCGCCGCCGGTCGCGAAGGACCAGTTCGCGTTCCTCGTCCAAGGGATAGGCGCTGCGACTGCGCAGCGCCTGCTGGCGGGTCACGACGCCGTGCTCCTTCGCCGCGCGCAGCAGCGGCGCGCGGTCGTCCGGGTGCGCGATCTCCATCACGGCCACCGCCCGTTCGGCCAGCGACAGCCCGAACAGGTACGCGGTGCCGTACTCGGTGACGACCCAGCGCACGTCAGCGCGCTCGATCGAAACCGGCTCGTCGGGACCGAGTGCGAGCCGGATCGCCGGGTCACCCGCCGGCGTGCGGGCGGTCAGGCAGATCACCGGCGTGCCGTGCCTGGATGCCAGCGCACCCCGATGGAAGTTAGGGCCGGTCGACACACCGCCGTAGAGCGACCCGTCCAGGTACTCGGTACACACCTGGCCGCTCAGGTCGATGGCGAACGCCTGGGTCACCGAAACCATGCGGTCCTGGCCGGCGATGACCGCCGGATCGCATACCTGGTCGATCGGCTCGAGCCGGAAGTTCGGGTCGTCGTCGAGCAGGTCATAAAGCCGCCGCGTGCCCATGGCCCAGCTCGCGGTCACTGTGCCGGTCACGACCCCGGCCTCGACCAGATCGACGACTGGCTCAGTGATCACGTCGGAGTGGATCGCGAGGCCGCGCCGGTTGCGCAGGAACTGCAGCATCTGGTTCGGTACGCGACCCAGGCCGACCTGCAAGGCCGACCCGTCGTCGATGAGCCGCGCGACATAGCGCGCGATCTGTTCGGCGGCGCCCGGGACCGGGTCGTGCAGGTACTCCACGATCGGGGTGTCAACGGGCACGAACGCATCGATCCGCTCCACCGGGATCCGCCCACCGCCGTGGACCCGCGGCTGGTGGGGATTCACCTCCGCGATCACAGTCCGCGCGGCCTGCACCGCCGCAAGCGTGACGTCCACCGATACGCCCAGGCTGCACATGCCGTCCTGGTCGGGTGGGGCGACCTGTACAAGCGCGACATCGAGCGGCAGCAGTCCGCGCCGGAACATCGCCGGAACATCCGCTAGCGACACCGGCACGTAGTCCACCTGACCTGAGGGCAGGAGGTCACGGACGTCGCGCCCGACATAGAAGACCCGGTGTCGGAAGGACGTCCGCAGCGGATCGCCGATCCCGACTCGGTCGGTGAGGAAGTGCACGAGCGTCACGCCGGGGCATCGAGCGGCCCGTCGCTCGAGTGCCTCGACCAGTGCCCGCGGCGTCGCGCACGCACTCCCCACGAAAACCCGATCGCCCGGGCGTACGGAAGCTACGGCGGCATCAGCCGACCGCTGTCGAAGCTGCCATCCGGCGGAGTCGGTCAACTGGCACCTCCTCCCGCCCGGCGTGCAACAAGATCGCCACCTCCCCCAGGATTCTCCACGAAACGGAACGCGTTCAAGACCCTGACCGAGCCGCTCACGGACTATGGCTGCACCAAGTCAGCCCTTGAAGCGGGAGTGGCCCGTCGCGGTTGATCTGGCTGCCGTGTGCCACAGGATCGTGACGAACAGCCCCAGGGTGCAGACGTGGACGGCCGTGCACCACAGGCAGATCGCGCCCACCCGGAACAGCTCGGCCCAGAGCAGATAGATCACCATGGCCATGCCGGCCGCGGCGCCGGCGGCACGCACCGGCTCCAGGAGGTGGCGCCGCCACGCCGGCGGCAGTACCAGCAGAGTCATCACGGCGAAATAGGCCAGCCCCAGCACAGCGACGGGGATGCCGCCCAGTCGAGACCAGCTGCTGGTGGTCACCTTGGCGCAGTTGATTGCGGCGTTCTCCGGACAGGCAAGCGCAGTCGAACCGCTGTAATGCTCGACGGTGAGATAGATCGAGATCGCCAGCCCGAGGGAAGCGAAGCAGAGCGATGCGATGCCGGCCCGATCGGGCCGTTGCCCGTCGGCGGGATCCTGGACGCGCATGCGCTAGCCGGTCAACGCCGCGGTCGCGGTCATCACGCCCGGAGACTGACACACCGCACCTGGCTGGCCATCGGTGATCTGGCAGATCGCGGCGGTGATCAGATTGGCAGTGCCGTCGACGGCCTTGGCGATCGCCGAGTTGGGATCGGCCAGCGCGGCCGCGATCTGCGTCTGTGTCTTGCCTTGCAGCACCTGCGGGCTGTAGGAGGCACCTGAGATCAGGTAGCGGCCACCGATGTCGATGAACGGAATCGATCCGGCCGAGTCGGTGTACGGCGGCGCGTTGTATTTGTCGAACAGGGCCTGGTCCGCCGACGAGAGCGTGTCCAGCGGTGCGTATGCGCCGTTCACCGCCTGGTTGCTCTGGATCTCGCGAGCGGTGAAGGAGAGGTAGTTGCTGGCGTAGCTGGCGCCGTGGAATGTCAAGGTCGCCGTGTTTGGGTAAACATCACTGGGCGAGGACGCGGTCTCACCGAGGCCGGTGAATGTCCCGAACCGCGACAGCGCGACCGCCATGGCCCATCGCTCGGCCGCGCAGTACGGGCAATACTCGGCGCCGACGTAGACCACCCGCGGCTCGCCATCAGCGGTCAACGCCGGCGCGGTGATCTTTGTCGGTTTCGTCGTCGCCACGCCGACGCCGACCTCGTTGAGGACGCTCGCCGGAACCGACGTGACCTGGGCAACCACGCTGCCGGCGGCGGCCGAGGCCGTCGGCCCGGACTTTGGGCTACCCGCTCCGGTCGCGACTTTGACGATGACCAGCGCGGCGACCACGGCAACCACCAGGACGAGCGGCAGGCCCACCCCGAGCAGCACCCGGCGACGGCGGGCTGCGGCCTGCCGTTCCTCCGCGGCCGCGGACCGGTCCGCGGCCAACCGCTGCCGAGCGGTTAGCCGCTCGGGTCGAGCCGATTGTTTCGGTGCCACGTTGAGATAGCGGTGCGGGCCGACGCCTCGTTCCCACCGCGCACGAATTCACAGCCGGCGTTCAGACCTGAGGAACCTACCGCCGAGAGCGAGGCCTGCTCCGGTTCTGGCCCGGCGGGGCGGTCTGTCAGACCAGTGGCGTGGGTTGTTCGCTGCGCTCCGCCTCGTTTGTCGGCTGCGCCGGCGTTTGCCGTCGGCGCATCAGGGCGACCGCGAGGGCCGCGGCGCCGAGTACGACACCGATGGCGCCGAGCACGATCCCGGTCGTGGCTGCTCCCTTGCTTGCGCCTTGCGTGGACGCGGCCGGTGTCGCAGCCACCGATGGCGCTGCGGATGCGGTGGTCGGCGCGCCGCCGGCTGCCGCGGCCAGGGACAGTACCGGCGCGGGGTGTTCGGGTTCTGCGCTGCTTCCGGGTGCCGGCGTTTCGATCCACGCGACCTGGGAGCCGTCGCTGTAGGTCTGGATCGCCTTGAATGTCAACGAGTTCACCTTCGGCAACAAGCCGGCAATGATCACGAACTCGTCGAACTGCCCAGGCTTGATCCCCGCGGCCGGGCTATTTGCTTTCCAGTTGATCACCGACACCGCCTGGCTGATGTCCCCATCGTCGGTGTGGATCGGCGTCTTCAAATTCACGGTCTGCACCGTGTCGGTCCATCCTGGATGCGGCGCCACCAAGACCGAGGCGATCGGGGTATCGGTCGGCAACTGCACAGCCAGCCCCGTCGTGCTCGCCGTGTCACTTTCGGTCGGCACCCGGAACGTGATCACTACATCGCTGGCACCCGGTGTGGCCTCCGACGCGCTCACGGTCACATGGGCCGACGCCGGTCCGGCTAACCAGAACACGGCTCCGACAACCCCGATGGTGACGGCTCCGGCAACCGCACGACGCCTTCTGGCCATTCCTGCTCCTATCCGTCCCCGGCGCCCCTACGGCGCGCATTCCGGATAACAGTCGGGCGAGACACCGGATTAGTTCCCGCCCACCGCAATTCACAGCTGAGTCCGATCTAAGGCGCGGCTCGGGTCAGCCGACACTCCTGCTGCCGGGAGGCCTGACGGTCGCTGGCGCAGATCACTGCAGTGAGAAGGTCACCGAGTCGCACCGTGGCTCGGCCGCTGGGTGGTTGCGGCCGCTGGGTGGTTGCGGTCGCGGATGCGGTCATGGACTGTGGCCGCGGGCGGCGTCTCCGGGGTTGGCGGTGAGGGTGGTGGACCACTTCTGCTCGATGCGGCCGTAGTGCCAGATCAGCACCGCAAGGATCCAGGTGACGAAGAAGAGCGCGACGATTGCGTAGCCGGCGTAGTCGAGGTTGATATTCGCGATCGTGGCGATCGGCCCGGTAGTGATGTTGGCTTGGTCGGCGAGCACCCCGATCAGCTCGATGGTGCCGATGATCAACGCGACCGCGACCGAGATTGATGTGATGGTGATGTTGTAGAAGACCTTGCGTACTGGCTTGGCGAATGCCCATCCGTACGCGGCGTTCATGAAGACGCCGTCAGTGGTGTCCATCAGGCACATGCCGGCGGCGAAGAGGATGGGCAGGACGAGGATTGAGTAGAACGGCAGATTGAATGCGGCCGCGCCGCCGGCGAGCACGAGTAGCCCGACCTCGGTGGCGGTATCGAAGCCGAGGCCGAACAGGACGCCGATGGGGTAGATCTGCCAGGGCTTGCGTACCGACTTCGTTAATCCGTTGAGGAACCGGTTCATGAAACCGCGTTTGTTGAGCTGATCTTCCAGCTGCTGCTCGTTGTAGTGGCCCTCGCGCATTTCCCGGAACACCTTGAAGATGCCGAACAGCACGACGAGGTTGAGGATGCCGAGTATCCAGAGGAACACGCCGGACACTGACGCGCCGATCACGCCCGTCACCGAGTGCAGGGCGGAGTTGTCGTCCTCGACCGGCCCGGCCAGTGCCTTGACGCCGACCGAGAGCAGGAAGGCCAGCGTGAACACGATTGTCGAGTGGCCGAGAGAGAACCAGAATCCGACCGAGAGCGGCTTGCGAACCTGAGCGTGCTGGTCGCCCTCCACTTCTTCGGTTGTCCCCGCAGCGTGGTCGGCGAGCAGCTTGCGGGTGGTGTTGTCGACGGCGGCGATGTGGTCGACGTCGAAGGCGTGCCGTAACCCGAAGGTGTAGGCGAGCACGCCCACGCCGACGTCGAACACCCCGGAGCTGCCAATGTGGTAGTGGTACGGCACGACCAGCCCGAACAAGATCCCGAAGCCGATCAGGTGCAGCACGATGATGAAGCCGTACATGCCGGCCAGGGATGTGCAGTCCTTGCGATTGAGCGTGCGCAGGAATCGTGCGATTCGCTGCCGCCAGCCGGGCTCTAACGCTGGCCCCGCGTTCGACTGCGTGGTCATGATTCCTCCGACTGGCCGGTGTCACTGGCGACGCCGCCGAAGGTAGACCCACCCGTTGCTTATCGCAAATTATTGGCAATAGCGAGAATCTGCTTGTCGCACCGAGCTGAACTCTTCGTGTTGACGTCTTGCGTCCACCGAGGGATGGCCTAAATGAGAGGCGAGCCTCCCACCGGTCAGCGCGCGCCGGAACCCGCCGCCCATCGGAGGCTAACCGGTTTCGAACACCGGCCTGATCCTGGTCACGATGCCGTCTCAATCGGATCCGTTGGGTCGGGTCGTCGTCTGACGCGTGTGGCGGACGTCCTCGCTAGGTCGGTGATGCGGCGGGACGCCCGACCCAAGATGCTCGCTCTGTCGCAGCGCGTCCTCGACGAGCTGACCAACGTGCTCGTTCGCGGCCCGATACAGCACCTTCGTGCCGTCGCGCCGCGTGGTCACCAGTCGCGCCATGCGCAGCTTCGCTAGATGTTGCGAAACGGCGCCCGGCCTCTTGTTCACTGCATCGGCAAGCTGACTCACCGACAGCTCTCGAGTGGCGTCCTCCTGTGCCGGGTCGGTCAGAGCACGTAACAAGCGCACCCGAGTGGCATCGGCAAGGATCCGAAAGATCTCTACCGCGAGCTCGACGCCATCGTCATCGCGGCTATCCACGTACATACGTGTATGTTGACATATGCGGAAAGCAGAACGGAGTGACGGCATGACCGAGATACACGCCGAGCACGCGATCCATGAGCATGACCACCTGGATGACCCGACACACGCCGGGCACGAGCATCCCCATGCCCATCCCCACGGCGAAGGTCATCACGAGATCCCCGGCAACGCCGAACACCACGAACACGAACACGGCCACCCCGAGGATCCCAACCATCTCGACCACCAGCACCCGCACTCGCACCTCCACGGGCCTGAGCACCACTCGTGATTGCGATACGGGTGAGTTAACGAGCCAACAAGGACCGAGGGCGCGCAGATCCGCGACCCGAATCGTGTGCAGTGGGCCGGCTCCTGGAGCGTGTCCGTGACGCGTCCGACGACGGCATCACCATCCAGAATGAGCAGCTTCAGACACTGCGGATCGGTGACTGCGTCCGCAATCCGCTGCCGGCCCGTCACTCGCCGCCAGTTGATGTCGGCAACCGGATCACGTCGACCGGCCCTCATGACGAATCGGTCATGAATCGATCGATCGGGCTGAGGTCGCCTTAGCGTGGGGACGGCCGCCTTAGCGTGGCGGCCGGCTTCGGCTCGGGGGGATCAGGGTGGCCGACCGGAGACGGCAGCGGTGGCGTCGCACCGCATGGGTGTGCGTAACGGTGATGTCGCCCGCGATCGCGTCGATCGTTTTTGCTGCGCCCGCGTCCGGCCATGCGGTGATGGAGTCCTCCTTCCCACGTGACGGTGAAGTGGTCGAGGCCGGGCGCAGTGTGACAGCGGTCGTTCTTCGCTTCGATGAGCCGGTCGAGGTCGGGGTGGGCTCGGTCCGGGTCGTCGCGGTGGACGGCCAGCGGGTGGACACGGGCCGGGTTTATCACCCGGAGTCGGCATCTCGAAACGTCGCGGTGAGCCTTCGCGCCGGCCTGGCAGCGGGCAGCTATCTCGTGATGTGGCGGGTCGTGTCCGCAGATTCGCACCCGGTGACAGGTTCGTTCACATTCGCTGTGGGCCGTGCCGGACCAGTGGCGGCAACAGCGGCGCTACCTGGGCCGAGCGTGCCGATCGCCGCCGGGATTGCCCGCTTCCTCGGGTACGCGGGAGTGCTGCTGATCGTCGGAGCGATCGGTTTCCTGCTGATCTGCTGGCCTTCCGGGTGGAGCGCACCCCGAACGCGGTTGCTGATCTGCTCGGGCATCGCAGTCTCCGGGCTGGCCAGCGGGACGGGTCTGCTGCTGCAGGGCGCTGCCGACGCGGGCGCCGGGCTGTCCGGAGTGCTCGATGAGTCGCTGCTGCAGGCAGTGCTGTCAACCCGGTTCGGGCAGGCGCACCTAGTCCGCGTGTGCCTGTTGAGCGTCGTGGCAGCAACGGTCTGGGCGGTCACGAGTGAGCGGGCGCGCCGTCCCGTGCGGTGGCTGGCCGGATTGTTGGTCGTCGAGCTCGCCGGGCTCGTCATCACGATCGCCGCCCAGGGACACGCCGCCACGGGCAGCTGGCCCCTGGCCCGGATGCCCCTCGATGTCGCCCACGTCGCGGCGGCCGGGATCTGGCTCGGCGGCCTGGCCATGCTCACAGTGGTCGCGCTGCCGGTCGCACGTCGGGCAGTTGCCGATCCATCACCAGAGGATGGGCCGCGGTCCGGCGATCCGTGGGCGGTCATCGCCGCAGTGCGCCGGTTCTCCACGCTCGCTCTCACCTGTGTGATCGTCCTGGTCGTGTCGGGGCTCGCCCAGGCGTGGCGGCAAATCGGCGAACTGAGCGCGATCACCACCACCCACTACGGGCAGCTGCTGCTGGTCAAGGTCGGACTGCTCGTCGTGATCCTCGGGTTCGCCGCCGTGTCACGTGCACGTGTGCGCTCGAACCTCGCCCGGGCCGTGACGTCGAGTGGGCCGTCGGCCCTGGCGCGATCGGTGCGGGCCGAGACTGCGCTCGGACTCGGCGTGGTCGCTGTCACCGCGGTACTCGTCGCCACCACTCCGGCGCGGATCGCCTATCGACCGATCGAGGAGCGGACCGTCACCGCCGGGCCGGTGACTGTGCAGCTCACCGCCGTTCCCGAAGGCGGCCACACGATCGACCTGCACCTGTACGTGTTCGGCGCGAACGGCCTACCCACCGATGTGCTCGGCATGCGCGCCGAGGCTGACCTGCCGGCCCGTCACCTCGGCCCGATCAGCCTGACTCTCGTTCCCGCCGGGACCGGGCATTTCATCGCCAACCGGGTGCTGCTGCCGCGCGGCGGTGCCTGGACGCTGCGCCTTTACGTCCGCGCCAGCGAATTCGATGCCTACCCCGCCACGACCCGGCTCACCGTCCGCTAGGAGGAGCGATGCGAGGCGCCACCATCCGACACATGACGCTGGCGGTCGGCCTGGTCCTGCTCCTGCTTGCCCTGAGCTCGCAACCAGCCGCCGCCCACTCCACGAACGGCTCCGACGCGACGCACTACCGCACTCGCCTGGACGGGTTGGCCCCACCGGTCGCCGGCCTGACCGCCGCCGTCGACCCACGCGGCGAATGGATCCAGGTCACCAACGCCACCGGGAAGACGCTCACCATCCTCGGCTACGCGCACGAGCCGTACCTGCGTATCACCCCGGCCGGCGTGGAACAGAACGCGACATCCCCGACGGTCACTCTCAACCAGAGCCTGTTCGCCGACATCAGCCAGGCCCTTACCCGGCAAGCCGCCCCGCAGTGGCTACCGATGTCGCCCGGCAACCAGGCCCGCTGGCACGACCATCGCATCCACTGGATGGGTGCAGTCCGTCCGCCGGCTGTCCAGGCTCATCCCCGCACCGCGCAGCTCATCGGCACCTGGACCGTGCACATGACCCTCGAAAGCCAACCGATCGACGTGACCGGCACTCTGAACTGGCTCCCGGTCAAGAACGGACCCAGCCCGATCCTGGTCGTCTTCATCGTCGCCGACGGCCTGCTACTGCTCATCGGCATCGGAATCTACGTGCTGTTCCAACGCCGCCGGCGCGGCGGCAACGCCGACCCGGCCGCCGACAGGTCGCCCGACCCACCGGTCAGCTCCAATGGGTCCGACTGGTTTGTCGATAGATCGGGAACCGCGAGCACCCCGAGGGAGACAGCTACCCGGGAAGAACCCGATCATGACGTCCCCACACCCACCGGGAGCTAATCGGTGAAACTCCGGCTCGTCCTGGCCACGACTACCTGACTGGCCGCGACAGACACACCTACTCTGCTGCGCAACGCGGGTATCGAAGTCTTCGCCCTCGTCGGCGCAGAGGTCGCCCGCGGCGGCGGCCACCGCAAGCACTGGCCCGATCCGTCCCCATCGAGCGTTGAGACAACCCCTGGATCCGATTCGGACCGGGTGTTGCTGCGAGAGGATGGCGCTGTGTTTACGGAGGCGGCGCTGCTCGATGCCGCGGGTCCCGTGGTCTTCGAACGCGGCCTAGGGTACGTGCGCTACATCCGCGGCTTGCAAGTGCAGGCTGGGCAGGCCACGGCGTCGATCCAGGCCAAGCGGGTCTACTCGATCCGACTCACCTGGGCGAGGCGTTCGCTCGACGGCGAGTGCTCGTGTCCGCACAATTTCGAGGGCTACTTCTGTAAACATCTGGTGGCCGTCGGCCTTGCGGTTCTCGACGCCGATCCGGGTCCCGTTGTCAGCGAGGTCGAAGGCGACGCGCTGCGCAAGTATCTCGACGAGCTGGACCGAGCTGAGCTCATCGAACTGGTCGCCGAGTTGATCGCGCGGGACGAGTCGGCGTTCCGGCTCGTACAGGCCCGCGCGGTGGAAGCGGGCTCGACGGCTGCCGTGAATCCGGATGAGCTGACCCGTGCGGTATCGACCGTGATGCCGCGCGGTTTCGTAGATTATCGCGCGTCGTTCGATGTTGCGCGGGACGTGCAGGTTCTGCTCGATGACCTGGAGGCGTTGCTCGCCGCGGGCGCGGCTGATCAGGTGCGTCAGCCGTTGGAGCGTGCGGTTACCCGGCTGCGCAAGGTCATGCTCGATGCTGACGACTCGGCTGGTGTGTTGGGTGATGCGTGTCAGCGAGCCGCGGAGCTGCATGCTCGCGCCTGCGCGGAAAGCGCGCCCGACGGCGTGAAGTTGGCTCGGTGGCTAATGAAATTCCGCGTCGAGTCGCCCGGTTGGCCGGACGTCACCCTGGGGATGTATGCGTCAGCGCTGGGCCAGCGCGGCCTTCGTAGGTACCGGACGGAACTGGCAAGGCAGGATGCGTTGCACGCTGAGGCAGACAGGTTCAGCCGCTTCGAGATTGATCGCATGCTGCTCGAGCTCGCAGATCACGATGGTGATATAGACGAGGCGGTCCGTTTGCTCTCCCGCGACATCGAGCACACTGCCTATGGCGCAATCATCACCCGGCTGCAAGCCGCCGAGCGCGACCGGGACGTTCTCGAGTGGGTCGATCGCGCGGTGGGCGCTGGGCGGCTGTCGCATCATGGCGACCGCCGATCGAACGACTACTGGCTTACGCCCGCCCAAGTCTCCGACATCTACCGGAGCGCCGGCCGGGTCGACGATGCGATCGACGTGCTGCGCGACCACTTTCGGCGCCGACCAGGCCCGGACAGCCTGCGGTTACTGATCGGCGCCGCTGACTCTCCCGCCGCAGCGGAGCGAGACCGAGCCTGGGCACTGACCACAGCCGAGCAGGACGCCGCCCGCCGCGGCGACGGTTCGGCCTTGATCCGGATCGCCATCGCGGACGGCGATCTCGTCGCTGCCTGGTCGGCCGCCGAGCATTTCGGCGCGGGCGAGGCCTGGCGCGAACTCGCCGACGCCAGCGCAGACGACGTTCCCTTCGATGCGGCGCAGCTGTACCGCCCGTATCTCGACAAGCTGCTCAGGGACGCGAACACGCGTATCTATCCCGAGGTGGCCCGGACCCTCCTGATCATGCGGGACCTCTACGTGAAGGTGGGCGAACAGGAGGCGTTCAGAGCGTTACTCGGCGAGCTTCGCGAGCGGTACAAGCGTCGAACAAGCTTGATCGCCGCACTCGATCGAGCCGGCCTGCGATCTCGCTGAATCCATCCGAGCCGCCCGCCACATGACACGGCTCGAGCAAGCGCGCCAGCACGTGGCGCGCCCGACCGACGCGGGCCCGTTCCGAGCGACTCAACTGTCGGCCCACGGGCCGATGCCGCCGATCCGTTCGGATCGAATGCGCAAGATCATTCCTGGCGGATGGTCTGTGCCGGGCGGGAAGGTGACCTTTGGTCCGAGGTAAACATGAGCGAGTCGTTGTAGCAACGCCGCGGC
>Ga0207693_10002559_pt1 | contig 15814 bp, 16 predicted proteins | sample LARL81metaG_FD_184347 | JGI IMG/M metagenome (GOLD analysis project Ga0207693, IMG submission 184347) | Corn, switchgrass and miscanthus rhizosphere microbial communities from Kellogg Biological Station, Michigan, USA - LAR L8-1 metaG... | ecosystem: Host-associated > Plants > Roots >...
TGCGGCCAGCGAGGCAGCGTGGCAGAGGTCGTAGCCGGGCCGGAAGAGGGCTCTCGGCGGTTGTCCCGCGGTCACCGCGGCGGCGGCCGGGGGAACCGACGCCGCCGCGCACGCGATCGTCAACGCGGCGAGCGCGAGGGCCAGCTTGGCGTGTCGGCCGTAGTCCCGTCGTTGCTGTCGTCTGGCGATCATGGCGGGGCGCCTCCTCGAGATCGGAGTGGGGGACGGCGGCTGCCGCCCCCCACTTCCTGCCTTCGGTCCTAGGGGCCGATCACGAACGTCTGGCTGTTCGTGCTGCCCGTGTACTTGTCGGTCGCCGGCGGCGCGAAGGTCGCCGTTGCCGTGTAGGTGCCGTGCTTCTGGTTGAGCTTCAGCGAGGCGCTCGCAACGCCCGAGGAGTTGGTCGTCGCGCTGATGCTCTGGGTGCCGAGCGTGAACTGGACCGTACGCCCGGCGACCGCCTGGCCGTGGTCGTCGACGACCGACGCCGAGAGCGTGATCGTCTTGGACGGATTCGAGCCGTTCGGCCCCGTGTAGGTCGTCGTGGTCCCGCGTTTCGAGACGACCACGTTGGCCACGTCACTGGTGCACGCGTGTTCGGGGTCGCAGGCGGTCAGGGTCGCAACGTAGGTCCCCGGCAGGGCGTACGTGTGGGTCGCAGTCCCGCCCCCTGATGCGCTGGGGCTACCGTCGCCGAAGTCCCAGCTGTACGTCAGGAACGGCTGCTCGTCGGTGCCTGGGTCGAGCGCGCTGCCCTGGAGCGTGACCGCATCGCCCCATTCGCTCGACATGTCTGGACCCGCGTTGGCCACCGGCGGCAGGTTGCCGACGCTCACGGAGAACGTCGCCATTCCGACGTTCCCGTCCGCGTCGGTCGCCGTCAGCAGGCCGCTGTAGACGCCCGGGGCCTCGAACGTGTGCTGCGGGTTGGGCCCGAAGGCGATCCCGCCGTCCGAGAAGTTCCAGACCAGCGCCAGGTTGCTCGAGCCGCAGACGCTGGTGCTGCCCGAGCCGTCGAACGTGATCGGGCTTCCCTCCAGCCCGGAGTACGGGCCGCCCGGGTTGGCCGACGGCGGCACGTTGTTGGCCAACACCGGGCCGAGATCGACCTGCTGGTCCGGTGCGCTCATACTGATCGGCCCGAGGTCGGCACCGCTGGTGGTGAACAGCGCCGGCGTCGTGTAGCTCCCGACCGGGAAGCCGAACACGGTCGCCTGGAGCCCGAGCTTGACATCGCCGGTGTAGCTGGCGGGATCCTCGGTCGAGTTCGTGTTCGTGAGCGAGTACATGAGGTCGTTCCCGACCGGATCGGAGCAGCTGATCGGGATCGGGTCGGCCGCCGTCGAAGGCGAGCTTCCTCCGAACGTCAGGGGCTGATCCGGGATCGACGGCCCGCCGTCGATGACCGCGATGCGCAGCGACTGCACGCCCGAGCCGTTCACCTCGACCGTCTCGTCCAGGATCAGATCGACCTGCACGCTCACGAAGTCGAAGATGTCCGTGTTCCAGATCGGGATCGTCTTCGTGTGCGAGCAGGTACGCGGTGAGTCTCCGGGCAAGGGCATGGTGCACGCGAACGTGTCCGACCCGGTGATCGGCCCGATCGAGAGAGTGTCGGTGGTCGGCTCCCACCCATTGCACTGGGCGTTGCTCACCTGTGCGTCGGCACAGCTGAGGCTCCCGGTCTGCAGCGTCCCGTACAGCCCGAGCAAGCCCGTCGCGCTGTAGTTCACCGTCACATTGCCGGCGCCCGGCGTCAGGGTGTCGGCGAGATCGAGGGTCTGTCCGTGCCGAAGCTTTCCCGCCGTGTACGACATGTCGATCGTGCTCGGGTCGTTCCACGACGCCTGCGCCTGCAGGGTCGCCTGTAGGCCGAGGCCCCAGGTGTTGAAGGGGCCCGAGAAGAAGGCGTCAGGAGCGCACTCGTCGCAAACGCCGATGAGTGACACGATGTCGGTATTGGGCCCGTTGCCCGTGAACGTCGGACTCACGGTCTGTGTCGCGGCCGAAGCTTTCCCCGGCAGCAGGCCCGCGAACACGAGCACCACCCCGGCTAGAAGGAGCACAAGCCCGAGCCTCCTGCAGAAGCCTGCACCTCGCATCGGAACCGTCCTTTCCGGCGGCGCGACCACCCGGCCGGGCGACCCACGCCCCTCTCCTCGGCACCGGCGCTTCGGCCGCAGGACGCGGGCCGTTGCCACTGACAAGCCGGCCAACGAGAAGGAACGCGCAACCGAAAACCCGGTCTTCTCCTCACTACCCGGTACACCCGCGACCCTAGGACGGAGCGGATCAGGCGTCTATCGGGCGGCGACCATGTCTTTCGGAGGGCCCGACCCTAGGGGATTCCGCCCTGCCCGGACCTGGACTGGGTGGGGACAACCGCCCTAAGATCGGGTGACGGGCACCCTAGGATCGGATCGCCAGTCGACCTAAGGACCCGGCCAGAGGCACTGGAATCCAGCAAGAGGCAAGGAGAAGAGTGTGGCCACCAACGCACACTCTGCGGCTCCGGTCCTGGTCGTCGACGACGACCGGGCGTTCTCGAAGTTCCTGCGGCTGGTCCTGGAGAGGGCCGGTTACGAGACTCTCGAGGCGACGTCGGGAGAGGACGCGCTGCGGATTGCCAGGGACTGCTCGCCGGTCGTCGTCCTGCTCGACATCGTCCTCCCGAGGCTGAACGGCTACGAGGTCTGCCACGGGCTCCGGAAGATGCTCGGAGACACGGCCGCGATCGTCTTCATCTCCGGGGCCCGCACCGACCCCGTCGATGTCGCGTCGGGGTTGCTGGTCGGTGCAGACGACTACATGGTGAAGCCCGTCGACCCGGACGAGCTCGTCGCGCGGGTCGGCGCCCTCGCCCGCCGGGTGCAGGGCATGAGGTCGGACGGCAACGGCACGGGCACGGCGCCGAAGCTGACGCCGCGCGAGACGGAGATCCTCGAGATGCTCGCGGACGGCTGCAGTCAGCGCGACATGGCGCAGCTGCTCTCGATCAGCCCGAAGACGGTCGGCCTCCACATCGAGCACATCCTCGGCAAGCTCGACGTCCACAGCCGCACGCAGGCGGTGGCCGCCGCCTACCGGCGGAACCTCGTCGGTCGGCGCGCCTAGCGCAACACTCCGTTCACACGCTGTCCACGGAGGTGTGGATTGCGCAGGAAGTTCCCGCTCCGAGCAGGCGAATTCGTCCCCAGCGTGCCGTCCGGCGCGCCTGCGACGATGGCGGATTCTCCTGCAAATGGCCAAAAAGGACCTGTTCACAAGAGACTTTCCCCCAGGGGTTACGACCCCTAGAAACCCGACGGCCGACCTGCTGGAATCGCCACGCATGTCGCTCGCCCCCGTCCCCACGCCGGCCTCCGTCCCCGGCGCCGTCCCGCCGCAGAATCTCGAAGCCGAGGAGTCCGTCCTCGGCGCGATGATGCTCTCGCCGAACGCGATCGCCGCGGTCACCGAGATCCTCGACGCGAGCGACTTCTACCGCGAGTCGCACGCGAAGATCTACCGCGCCGCGCTCCAGCTCTACGGCAAGAACGAGCCCGTCGACGCGATCACGCTCACGAACGAGCTCGAGCAACGCGGCGAGCTCGAGGACGTCGGCGGGCGCGTCCGCCTCCACGAGCTCGCACGGCTCGTGCCGGCGAGCACCAACGCCGGCCACTACGCGGAGATCGTCCGCGAGACCGCGACTCTGCGCGGGCTCATCCTCGCCGGCGGCCAGATCGCCCAGCTCGGCTGGGACCGCCAGGGCGAGCCGCAGGAGCTCGTCGCACGCGCGGAGCAACTCGTCTTCGAGCTGGCCGAACGGCGCGCCGACGGCGAGCTCGTCCTCTTCAAGGACACGCTGGTCGAGACGTTCCAGCGGATCAGCCACCTCTACGAGTCGGGCGCGGAGGTCACGGGGCTCCCCAGCGGCTTCAAGGATCTCGACCACCTCACCGCCGGCTTCCAGCCCTCGAACCTCGTCATCCTCGCCGCCCGCCCCTCGATGGGAAAGAGCGCCTTCGCGCTCGAGATCGCGAACCACGTCGCGGTCGACCTGCAGACGCCGTGCGCCTTCTTCAGCCTCGAGATGTCGCGACAGGAAGTCGCGCAGCGCCTGATCTGCTCGCGCGGCAAGGTCGATGCGCACCACATCCGCACCGGCAAGCTCTCGAAGGACGACTGGCCGCGCCTCGCGCAGGCGTGCGGCCAGCTCGAGTCCGCGCCGCTCTACGTCGACGACACGCCGGCGCTCAGCCTGCTCGAGCTCCGCGCACGCGCCCAGACCCTGAAGCGGCGTGAGCCGAACCTCGGCCTCATCGTCGTCGACTACCTCCAGCTGATGACGACCGGCCGCAGCGAGGAGAGCCGGCTGCAGGAGGTGTCCTCGATCTCCCGCGGACTGAAGGAGATCGCCAAGGATCTCGATCTCCCGGTCGTCGCGCTGTCGCAGCTCAACCGCTCGCCCGAGCAGCGCCACGACAAGCGGCCGATGCTCTCCGACCTGCGCGAGTCGGGCTCGATCGAGCAGGACGCCGACCTCGTCATGTTCCTCTACCGCGAGGAGTACTACGACCGCGACGACGCCGACGACAGCAAGAAGGGCATCGCCGAGGTGATCATCGCGAAGCACCGCAACGGACCGATCGGCAACTTCAACGTCGCCTTCATCAGCCGCTATGCCAAGTTCGCCAGCCTCCAGCAGCAATAGCGCGCTCGCGGCCCGCTGCCTCGGCTGCGGGCGCGAGTTCGTGACGGAGCAGGTCGTCCTCCTCGGCCAGACGTTCCCTGCCGAGCGCTACTGCGACCTGTGCCGCGCCACGGAGCTGGTCGTCGACGAGCAGCGCCGGGCGGACGGGCGCTGGGCCCGCGTGCAGGTTCCTTCCGCGTACGACGGCTGCACCTTCGAGAACTTCGAGCCCGTGCCCGACACGCGCAACGCGCTCGCCGTCTGCCGGCAGTGGACGAAGGAGTTCCGGGCGGGCACGGACCTCCGCCAGGGGCTTCTCCTCCGCGGCGATCCGGGCGCGGGCAAGACGCACCTCGCGGTGGCCATCCTGCGCGAGGTCATCTGGAGCGACCGCGCGCCCCGGCCCACGGCGCTCTTCCTCAACGTCCCCGGCTGGCTGAACGCTCTGCGCGAGAGCTACGGCGACGGCGAGCCGCCGCCGAACCCGAGCGGCTACGAGCTCGTCGTCCTCGACGACCTCGGGGCCGAGGACTGGTCGAGCTGGGCGCGCGACCGCATCTACAACCTCGTCAACCAGCGTGAGCAGCAGCGCCGGCTCGTGATCGTGACGACGAACCACGAGTGGCGAGAGCTGGCCGGCCGCGTCGGCGGTCCCACCGCGAGCCGCCTTCGCCGCCTGACCCGCGAGGTCCACGTCGACGCCCGCGACGACTACCGCGAGCGCGCAGCCGCCTAGGCCGGCGGCATACTTCACCGCCGTGCCGGCCACCGTCATCGTGGGCGCGCAGTGGGGCGACGAAGGGAAGGGCAAGATCGTCGACCTGCTCGCCCAGGACTCCGACCTCGTCTGCCGCTACCAGGGCGGCCCGAACGCGGGCCACACGATCGTGGTCGGCGAGGAGACGTACAAGATCCGGGCGCTGCCGAGCGGGATCGTCCGCGGCAAGCCTTGCGTGATCGGCAACGGCTGCGTCGTCGATCCGGAGGTGCTGATCGCGGAGCTCGACGAGTTCGAGCGGCGCGGCCACTCGACCGGCGAGGTCTACGTCTCCGGCAACGCGCACCTGATCATGCCCTGGCACCTCGCGATCGACCAGGCGAGCGAGCGGCGCCTCGGCAAGCTCGCGATCGGGACGACGAAGCGCGGCATCGGCCCCTGCTACGCGGACAAGGCCATGCGGCTCGGGATCCGCGTCCAGGACATCCTCGACCCGAAGATCCTGCGCCAGAAGATCGAGGTCGCGCTCGCGGAGAAGAACCTCTGGCTCGAGCGGGTCTACGAGACCGAGCCCTTCGAGCTCGAGACCGTCGCGGGACAGTACGAGGGGTATGCGCGGCGGCTCCGTCCCTACGTCGCGGACACGTCGCTCTATGTCGACACGGCACTGCGCGACGGGAAGCGCGTCCTCTTCGAGGGCGCGCAGGCGACCTTGCTCGACCTCGACCACGGGACGTATCCGTTCGTGACGTCGTCCAACCCGGTCGCGGCGAGCGCGGCGACCGGCACGGGCATCGGGCCGCGGCGGATCGACCATGTCGTCGGCGTGTCGAAGGCGTACGTCACCCGCGTCGGCGAGGGGCCTTTTCCGTCGGAGATCGCCGGCCCGGAGCAGGAGCGGATGCGCGAGCTCGGCGGCGAGTACGGGACGGTGACCGGCCGCGAGCGCCGCTGCGGCTGGCTCGACCTCGTCGCACTGCGCTACGCCGTGCGCGTGAACGGGATCGACCAGCTCGCGCTGACGAAGCTCGACGTGCTGTCTCACTTCACCGAGCTCCCGGTCTGCGTGCGCTACCGCACGCGCGACGGTCACGAGACGGCGGACTTTCCCGCACACCAGAGCGACTTCCATGCCGCGGAGCCCGTCTACGAGGTGCTCGGAGGATGGAACGAGCCGCTCGACGGCTGCTCGTCCGTCGCCGAGCTGCCGGGCGCGGCGCGGAGCTACGTCGAATTCGTGGAACGCGAGCTCGAGGTCGGGGTGACGCTCGTCGGCACGGGCGCCGAGCGCGCAGCAGTCCTCAGCCGGTGACGCCGCGTACGGCCGCCGCGCGGCCCGTGAGCGAGTAGCGGCCGACCGGGCTGCCCAGCGCCTCCTCGAAAATCGCCCGCCCGGCGGCGAGTTGCTCCGGCGAGAAGGTGTCCACGGCCGGACCGCCCGGACCGCCCACGTGGATCGCGGGCTCCCACAGCTCGTCGACGGTCTCGTACTCGACCGAGACCTCGATTCGTGTCGTCTCGACGTCACGGAGGCCGGCCTCCTCGAACAGGCTCCGCAGCGATGACTCGTCGCGGTAGTCGGTCGCAGGGATGGGCCCACCGGGACCCAAACGCCGCCGGACCTCGCTGAGCCCCTTCATCATCTCGACGCCGTCGACCTCCCACATGCACGTCGCGACGACGCCGCCGGCCCGTGTCACGCGCGCAAGCTCACGCACCGCGCGCGGGGCATCGTTGAGGAAGACGACCACGAGCTGCGCGAGCGAGGCGTCGAAGCTCCCGTCCTCCCAGGGCAGCTCCTCCGCGGGTGCCTCGCGCACGTCGACGCGCGGGGACCGCATGCGCAGCGTGGCGGCGTAGTCGGCCGAGGGCTCGGCGGCGGCGACATTCTCCTCGCCGAGACGCGTGCTGAGCTCCTCGGTGAGCGCGCCGGTCCCGGCGCCGACGTCGAGCGCACGTTGCGGCGCGCTCACGCCTGCGAAGTCGGCGAATCCCGACGCGAGCTGGGTCGAGTACCGACCCATGAATCGGTCGTAGGCGTCGCTCGACCCGCCGAAGACGGTTCCCGGCGCGCTCATGCGGGCGTGACCGCGGCGGCGAACGCGCGCGCGTTCAGCTCGAACCGCCCCTGTGGGCTGCCGAGCTCGCGGAACAGCTCGGCGTGCGCCTGCTCTCGCTGCTCGGGTGCGAGCGACGCGAGCCATTGTCCGGCTGGCCCGACGCCGTGGTCCATCGCCTGCCAGAACTCCTCGAAGTCGCCGTAGCCGGCCGTCACGTCGAGTTCGGCGGTTTCGACCGCGCCGTGCGGCGCGAGCAGGTCGTGAATCTCCGGCGCCGTCCGGTAGCGGCGCGGCTCGGTAGCGCGCGATGCGCCTACCGCCTCGGCCGCCCGGTCGATCGCCGCGAACATGTCGACCTCTTCCACCCCCCACATGCAGACCGCGACCCGCCGGGCGACGCGCGCCATCTCCGCGACCGCCGCCGGCCCGTCGGAGACGAACGCGACGACGAGCTGGGCGAGCGCCAGGTCGAAGACGCCGGCGCCGTACGGGAGCGACTCGGCCGGCGCCTCCTCGACCTCGAGGTTCGGGAAGCGCTCGCGCAACACGGCGACGAACTCGGGGGACGGATCCGCCGCCGCGACCGAGGCGCCTCTGGCGACCAGCTCCGCGGTGAGCGCACCGGTGCCCGCGCCGACATCGAGCACGCGCATGTCCGCGGTGACGCCGGCGAAGTCCGCGAACAGCGTGGCCAGGACGCGCGAATAGCGACCCATGAAGTTGTCGTAGGCGTCGCCGTCGACGCGGAAGAGCGCGCTCATCGTGCGAGCGTATCGAGGTCGGCGGGAATGTTCACGTTCGCGAGAACGTCGTCCGCGAGCTCGACCCGAACGGTGTCGAGGCCGTCGAGCACGGTGCGCAGGCGGCGCTCGCCCGTCTCGAACGCGGGCAGCGCGTGCCGCGCGACGGCGCACGGAAGCGGGCCGGCCTGCGCGACAGCGGCGTCGCGGCACGCGCCGGCCAGCAGCCGCAGCGCCTCGCCGGTGAGCAGCGGCATGTCCACCGGGATCACGACCGCCACCTCGTGTGACGCCGCCCGCAGGCCGGCGGCGATCGCGGCAACCGGTCCCGTGCCGGGATCGGTCAGCCCGCCGCGGCCGACCGCGAGCCGCTCGGCGGACACCTCCCCGAGCAGGCGCCAGGCTCGATCGGCGAGCGTCTCTCCCTCGTACTCGGCGAGCTCCTTCGGCGAACCGAACCGAGTGCTGGCCCCGCCGACGAGCAGGATCCCCGTCAGCGGCTGATCCGCCACGGCTCCGTGTAGACGTTGGCCGAGCCGCCGCGGACGAAGCCGCAGAGGGTGATGCCGCGGTCGGCCGCGAGATCCACTGCGAGGCTCGACGGTGCCCCAACCGCAACGAGGACCGGGCAGCCGGCGACCGCGGCTTTCTGGACGAGCTCGAACGAGAGCCGGCCGCTCACGCAGAGCACGTGCCGCGCGAGCGGCAGCAGCTGATCACGGAAGGCCCAGCCGACGACCTTGTCCAGCGCGTTGTGGCGGCCGACGTCCTCGCGCACGCACAGCGCCTCGCCGACGGCGGAGAAGAGCCCCGTCGCGTGCAGGCCCCCCGTCACCGCGAAGGCGGCCTGCGCCTCCCGCAGCCGGTCCGGCAGGATCGCGACGAGGGACAGCGGCACCCGCAGGTCGGATTCGACGCGCGGCGCCTCGACCGCAACCGCCTCGAGCGCTCCCTTGCCGCAGACCCCGCACGAGGACGAGGTGTAGAAGCTCCGCTGCAGACGCGCCGGATCGAAGCCCGGTGCGTCGACCTCGACGGCGTTCGCGGCCAGGTCGTCGGGCAGCCGCGCCTCGCTCGGCTGCAATCCCTCCGAGAGGCAGAAGCCGAGCGCGAGCTCCTCGTCGTGGCCGGGCGTGCGCATCGTGACGGCAACCGGGCGGCCGTTGATCCGGATCTCGAGCGGCTCCTCGACCGCCACCCGGTCCGGCTCGGTCGTGCCCACCGGGAGCCGGAGGACGTCGACCGCGGCGGCCGAGTAGAGCGGCGCGTCCATCAGAGATGCAGCCTAGCCCTGGATCAAGCGGCTGCGACTGCAAACGCGATCTCGTACGATCGACGCGTGAGGGTGCTCGTCGTCGGGTCGGGAGGTCGCGAGCACGCGCTTGCCTGGGCTCTCTCCCGTAGCGACGACCTTTCCGAGCTGCACGCCGCTCCGGGCAACCCGGGAATCGCCGCGCTCGCGCACTGCCACCCCGCGCGTGCCGACGACCCCGCCGCGCTCGTCTCGCTCGCCCGGGAGCTTCGGATCGACCTCGTCGTCGTCGGCCCGGAGGCGCCGCTCGTCGCCGGGCTCGCCGACGAGCTGCGTCATCGCGGCGTCGCCGTCTTCGGTCCGAGCGCCGCGGCCGCGCAGATCGAAGGCTCGAAGGCCTTCGCGAAGGAGGTGATGGATGCAGCCGGCGTGCCGACCGCACGGACGCTGCCCGTCGCCGAGCCGCCCTGCGTCCTCAAGCTCGACGGGCTCGCGGCCGGCAAGGGCGTCTGGGTCTGCCGCACGCAGGACGAGCTCGACTCGGCCCTCGAGGTCGCGCGGGCGTTCGACCAGCCGTTCCACGTCGAGGAGCTCCTCGAAGGACCCGAGCTGTCGGTCTTCGCAGTGGCCGCCGGCGAGGCCGCGGTCGCCTTCCCGCCGGCCCGCGACTACAAGCGGATCGGGGACGGCGACACCGGCCCGAACACCGGAGGCATGGGCTCCTTCTCGCCGCTGCCCGACGTGACCGACCAGGAGTCGGAAGAGATCCTCGCGACGGTGCACCTGCCGGTGCTCCGCGAGCTCGCCCACCGCGGCACGCCGTTCCAGGGCCTCCTCTACGCGGGACTGATGCAGACCGAGGACGGGCTGCGCGTGATCGAGTTCAACTGCCGCTTCGGCGACCCCGAGACGCAGTCGCTGCTCCCGCGGCTCGAGAGCGGCCTGCTGCCGCTGCTCGCGGGCGACCTCTCACAGCGGCCGCAAGTTGGCGAGCGCGCCGCGGTCACCGTCGTGCTCTCGGGCGGCGGCTATCCCGAGAGCGGCGACCAGGGCACGCCGATCGAGGGGATCGAGGCGGCCGAGGCAACGGGCGCGCTCGTCTTCCACGCGGGCACGGCACTTCACGACGGACGACTCGTCACGAACGGCGGCCGCATCCTGAACGTCGTCGGCACGGGCGCCACGGTCGCGGAGGCGAGAAGTGCGGCCTACGAGGCGACGGCGCACATAGATTTCGCCGGCGTGCATTGCAGAAGCGACATCGCGGATGGCTGACGGGCCGCGCATCGGGATCCTCGTGGGCTCGGAGTCCGACCTCGAGCGGATGCAGGGAGCCACGGCCCTGCTCGACGAGGCCGGCGTCGGCTACGAGTTCGAGGTGCGGTCGGCGCACCGCACGCCCGACGCCGTCGCCGAATACGCACGGAGCGCTCGCGACCGGGGGCTGCGAGTGCTCATCTGCGGCGCCGGGTTGTCGGCGGCGCTTCCCGGCGCGGTCGCTGCGCAGACGGACCTGCCGGTGATCGGCGTCCCGCTCCGTTCGAGCCTCAGCGTGCTCGACGGGCTCGACGCACTGCTCGCCATCGCACAGATGCCGCCGGGGGTTCCGGTAGCGGCGGTCGGCGTCGACAACGCGAAGAACGCCGCCGCGCTCGCGCTCCGGATCCTCAACGCGTGAGCTCGTAAGAGCCGCGCCGGCCGAAGCCGGCGCTAGCCCGCTCTAGCCGATGATGTTCGTGCCGCCCTCGGGGAGGTCGATGTGGCCGACTCCCTGGGCGGCGAGCGCGTGCTCGAGGACCCGATGAGCCGCGGACGGGCGGAGCCCGCAGTCACAGCTCTCCGCGCCCTGCGTCATCACGCCCGCGAAGTGGACGCCGCGGTGATAGCGGCCCCGGGCGATCCGGGCCAGCTCCGCCCACTCCCGCGCCATCGCGGAGTTGTAGATCTCGGGGAGCGCCTTGGTGTTGCGGAGGCCTCCGGCGACGTACCACGCCTGCCGTGCGCTCCAGACCGCACCGACCCCGCCGTCGAGCGAGCCGTAGTCGAACAGCGTGTGGCCGTGTACCGCCGACCGGAAGCCGTGGAAGAACTGGCGCGTCTGGCGGAACCCCCGATCCCAGGCCGGCTCGGCGTCGTCGGCCGCCGCAGCCTCGACGTGGGCGCCCAGCCAGCGCCGGTGCAGCTCGCGCCCGAGCTTGTTCGTCTCGTGGGCCCAGTGGACGCCGGCCGCGTACGCGCTCGGCACCGACGGGTGGTAGTTGCTCGTCCCGCGCGCGAGCTCGATGGACGCAGTCGAGCCCTTCGGGAGACAGCGGGCGTAGCCGCTCGCGTAGCGGAGCATCGCAGCGGTGATCTTGTGGTTCGGCGCGAAATGGCCGGAGAACAGGAGCGTCCCGTAACCCCCGTGCGCGAATGCCGGCTTCCCGAAGTCGAGGACGACCACTCCGTTCTCGTGCCGCCGCGCCGCGTGACAGCCCTGCGCGGCGAGGAGCCTCGGCCTCACGGTCTGCTCGTAGATCGAGAGGGTCGTTGTCTCGAGCTGATGCTGCGGCCGCGGCTGCTGCTTCGGCGCCTGCCTCTTCCGGGCGGGCTTCGGCTTCTGGGGTGGCTTCGGCTTCCGCACCGGCTTCGCCGTGTGCGGCGGCCCGGAAGTGCGGGCGAGCTCGCTCAGCACGCGCAGCCACGCGCGCGGATGCGGCGCAAAGTTCGGGACGAGGCTGTGGGCGAAGCCTCTGTCCGCTGCCGGGACAGGTCCGTGACGATGACCGCTCCCGGTCGGATGACCGTTGGCCAGGGCGACGCCGGTGAAACCGAGCGCGAACGCCAGGACAGCCGCAACCGGAAAAACATACCTCTTCAAAAGCACCTTCCTACAGATTTCGCGGGATAAATCCGCGCCAGAGTAGCCTCCCTTTTCCCGACTCGCGGTCACCCGTCAGAGGGAGCTGGCTCCGACGGGCGAGCGCTCTAGACTGGAGCCGTGATCGCCCGCTACTCCCGCCCGGCCATGGCCAGGATCTGGTCGGACGAGGGGAAGCTCGCGACCTGGCTCGAGGTCGAGCAGGCTGCAACCGCAGCCTGGGCCGAGCTCGGAGTCGTGCCCGAAGAGGCGGCGGCGCGCATCGCCGAGGCACCCCCGCCCAGCCCGGAACGGGTCGCCGAGCTCGAGGCGACGCTGCATCACGACACGGCCGCCTTCGTCGACGCCGTCGCCGAGGGACTCGGCGAGGAGGGCCGCTGGTTCCACTACGGCCTCACGTCCTCCGACGTCGTCGACACCGCGCTCTCGCTGCAGGTTCGCGAAGCGGGCGCGCTGATCGTCGCGGGCATCGATCGCGCCTTCGCCACCGTCACCGCCCGCGCCGAGGAGCACCGCGAGACCCTGCAGATCGGACGCACCCACGGCGTCCATGCCGAACCGACGACCTTCGGGCTCAAGCTCGCCGGCTGGGCGTTCGAGCTGGCGCGCGGTCGCGAGCGGGTTGCGCGGGCGCTCGAGGGGATGCGCGTCGGCAAGCTCTCGGGCGCCGTCGGCACCTACGCAGCGACGGATCCGGAGCTCGAGCGGCTCGCGTGCGAGCGGATCGGGCTCGAGCCCGCGCCCACCTCGACGCAGATCCTCCAGCGCGACCGCCATGCCGAGCTGCTCGCGGCGCTCGCGGTCGTCGCGTCCTCTCTCGACTCTTTCGCCCTCGAGGTCCGACACCTGGCGCGTACCGAGGTCGGTGAGGTACAGGAGCCGTTCGGCCGCGGCCAGAAGGGCTCGTCGGCGATGCCGCACAAGCGGAACCCCGTCGTCGCCGAGCGGATCTGCGGCCTGGCGCGGGTCGTCCGGGCGGACTCGCTCGTCGGCCTCGAGAACGTCGCCCTCTGGCACGAGCGCGACATCTCGCACTCGTCGGCCGAGCGCGTCGTCATCCCCGACGCGTTCCTCGCGCTCGACTACATGCTCGACCGCTTCGCCTGGCTCGTGGAGGGTCTCGTCGTGCGGCCCGAGCGGATGCGCCGGAATCTCGAGTCGAGCCATTTCCTCTTCTTCAGTCAGCGCGTGCTCAACGCGCTCGTCGAGTCGGGCCTCGCGCGCGACGACGCCTACCGCCTCGTCCAGCGCGCCGCGATGCGCGCGTGGGAGGAGGAGCTCGACTTCCGTGAGCTCTGCCGCACCGACGAGGAGATCGCATCGCGCGTCGACCTCGACTCGGCCTTCGACCTCGGCGCGTACACGCGCCACATCGACACCGTGTTCGCCCGTCTCGAAGCCCTCAAGGAGGAGCCACTACATGCCTGAGACCCACATCGCGTCCGGGAAGATCCGCGAGATCTACGCCGTCGACGACGAGCGCCTGCTCCTCGTCGCGTCCGACCGGATCTCGACCTTCGACGTCGTCCTGCCGACCGAGATCCCGGACAAGGGCCGCGTCCTGACCGGCCTCTCCGGCTACTGGTTCACGCTCCTCGGGCCGATCGTCCCGAACCACATGCTCGCCATCCGCGACGACGGCCGCTCGATGGAGTGCCGGCGGCTCGAGATGCTGCCGATCGAGTGCGTGGTGCGCGGCTACCTCGCCGGCTCGGGCTGGAAGGACTACCGCGCGAGCGGCGAGGTCTGCGGGCACAAACTGCCCGAAGGCCTGCAGGAGTCGGACAGGCTCCCGGAGCCGATCTTCACGCCCGCGACGAAGGCGATCGAGGGGCACGACGAGAACATCACGCGCGAGCAGGCGGCCGAGCTGGTGGGCGAGGAGCGGCTGCGCGAGGCCGAGGCGGTCTCGCTCAGCCTCTACAAGACCGCGGCGGATCACGCGCTGCGCGCGGGGATCATCATCGCCGACACGAAGTTCGAGCTGGGAATCGACTCCGACGGCAACCTCGTGCTCGGCGACGAGGCCCTCACGCCCGACTCCTCCCGCTTCTGGCCCGGCGAGACGTACGAGCCGGGTAGGGCGCAGGACAGCTTCGACAAGCAGTTCGTCCGCGACTACTGCGAGACCACGGGCTGGGACAAGACCGACCCGGGGCCGGAACTGCCCGACGACGTCGTCCAGGTGACCCGCAAGAAGTACCACGAGGCGTTCGAGCGGCTGACCACGATCCCGTTCCCGGCCTACCTCGACGACCCGAGCGTGGTGCTCGGGTGAGGGCCACTGTCCTGGTGCGGCCGAAGCCCGGGATCCTCGACCCGCAGGGAGACGCGGTCGGGTCGGCGCTGGGGCAGCTCGGCTTCGAGGTGAGCGGCACGCGGGTCGGCAAGGTGATCGACCTCGAGGTGGAGGCCGACGACGCAGCGGTGGCCAAGGCGCTGGTGGAGAAGATGTGCGACCGGCTGCTCGCGAACCCGCTGATCGAGTCGTACGAGGTGGAGATCGTTGGCTAGCCCGCAGCCGCGGATCGGCGTCGTCACGTATCCCGGCTCGCAGGACGACCGGGACGCGCTCTGGGCGCTCGCGGCGCTCGACGCGGAGGCGGTCCCTGTCTGGCACGAGGAGCGCGAACTGCCCGACGTCGACGCGGTCGTGCTTCCCGGCGGCTTCTCGTACGGCGACTACCTCCGCTGCGGGGCGATCGCCCGCTTTTCACCGGCGACCGGGGCCGTGCGCGAGTTCGCCGACGCCGGCGGCTTCGTGCTCGGGATCTGCAACGGCTTCCAGATCCTCTGCGAGGCGGGCCTGCTCCCGGGCGCGCTGCTGCGCAACGAGTCGCTTCGCTTCGTCTGCCGCGACGTGCCGCTGACGATCGAGCGCAACGACCTGCCCTTCACGACGCGCTGCACCGCCGGCGGGCGGCTCGTGCTGCCGGTCAAGCACGGCGACGGCCGTTACGTCCCGCCGCCGGACCTCGACCCTGCGCAGGTCGTGCTCCGCTACCTCGACAACCCGAACGGATCGGTCGGAGGCATCGCCGGGGTCTGCAACGAGGCCGGCAACGTCATGGGGCTCATGCCGCACCCCGAGCATGCGGTAGATCCGCTGCTCGGTTCGGACGACGGAGCGCTGCTCCTCGCCTCGCTCGTCGACGCCGCCCGCGAGCGGGTCCTGGCCGCCATCTAGAGGCCGAGTGTCTCCGCGAGCGCGGGATGCTGGGCGAGGGCGGCTTTCAACCGTCCGATGTCTCGCTCTCGGAGGGTCACCGGCCCGCGAGTTCCGCCGCCGGCCCCGGCGTAGGAGAAGCGGACGAGCCTCTCCCCTTTCGGAGTCTCGAGCAGCTGGACCTTCGACGCGAACCGCTTGGTCCCCGCCCGCTGCGGAACGGTCAGCTCCTCCACGAGATCCGCAGGTCCCCACGGTGTCGCCGCCCTCGTCGCCATGCCGAGGACGCTAGCCGCCGAGGCGTGCCGGGTCCGTGCCCCCTCTGTCGCGAGTCGTGAACGCC
>Ga0207693_10002561_pt1 | contig 15808 bp, 11 predicted proteins | sample LARL81metaG_FD_184347 | JGI IMG/M metagenome (GOLD analysis project Ga0207693, IMG submission 184347) | Corn, switchgrass and miscanthus rhizosphere microbial communities from Kellogg Biological Station, Michigan, USA - LAR L8-1 metaG... | ecosystem: Host-associated > Plants > Roots >...
ACCGGAGAGGCTTTTCCGACCCGTAATCCGAGGTAATGGTAGGCCCGGCAGGATTCGAACCTGCGACTCCACCGTTATGAGCGGCGTGTTCTAACCAGCTGAACTACGGGCCCAGTCAGGTATCCAGGAAGCTGCGCAATTTGCGCGAGCGGCTCGGATGCTTGAGCTTTCTCAGCGCTTTCGCCTCGATTTGGCGGATTCGCTCGCGGGTCACCGAGAATTGCTGGCCGACTTCTTCGAGAGTGTGGTCGGTGTTCATGCCGATGCCGAAGCGCATCCGCAACACCCGTTCCTCGCGCGCCGTCAGCGACGCGAGCACGCGGGTCGTGGTCTCGCGCAGATTCGCCTGGATCGCGGCGTCGAGCGGCAATACCGCGTTCTTGTCCTCGATGAAATCGCCGAGATGCGAATCCTCCTCGTCGCCGATCGGCGTTTCGAGGCTGATCGGCTCCTTGGCGATCTTCAGCACCTTGCGCACCTTTTCCAGCGGCATGGCGAGCTTTTCAGCAAGTTCCTCCGGTGTCGGTTCGCGGCCGATCTCGTGAAGCATCTGCCGTGAGGTGCGGACGAGCTTGTTGATCGTCTCGATCATGTGCACTGGAATGCGGATCGTGCGTGCCTGGTCGGCAATCGACCGGGTGATCGCCTGGCGGATCCACCATGTCGCGTAGGTGGAGAATTTGTAGCCGCGGCGGTACTCGAATTTATCGACGGCCTTCATCAGGCCGATATTGCCCTCCTGGATCAAGTCCAGGAACTGCAGCCCGCGGTTGGTGTATTTCTTGGCTATCGAGATGACGAGGCGGAGATTGGCCTCGACCATTTCCTTTTTCGCCCGGCCCGCCTCACGCTCGCCGCGCTGGACGGTTTGCACGATGCGGCGGAATTCGCTGATCGGCAGCTTGGCCTCGGCGGCGACCCTGGCAATATTGGCACGCAGCCGGGCCACATCTGTCGCATGCCTTTCGATCAATCGCGGCCAGCCACGGCCGGGCAGGGTCCCAACACGCTCCAGCCAATCCCCGGTCAGCTCGTTTCCGAAATATTGCGGCAAGAACTCCGAACGCCTGATGCCGGCGCTCTCCGCTAACCGCAACAGTCTACCTTCATCTGCGACGAGCCTGCGATTGACGTCGTACAGCTGCTCGACGAGGTACTCGATGCGCGTGTTGTTCAGACGCACGCGCTTGACGTTGTCGATGATCTCCGCCTTGAGCTTCTCGTATCGCCGCTCGGTTACGCGCGGCAGCGGCTCGGTCTTTTGCAACGCATTGATGCGCTGGTCCTGAAGCCGATGCAGTCTCTTGTAGGTTTCGGCGATCGCGTCGAAGGTCGCGAGCGCACTCGGCTTAAGTTGCGCCTCCATCGCGGCCAGAGAGATCGAGCTTTCCTCGCCTTCGGCTTCCTCGACAGCGAGTTCGCTCTCGATCTCGGCGAGTTCGCTCACAACCTCTTCGCCGTTGCCGGCCCCTTCGCCGTTACCGGCCTGGGCATTTTCGCCAGGGTCCGCACCGTTTCGGGCAGTGCCGACTGTTTCGGCCTCGATCCCGCCGCCCTCTGCCACACCGACGGCGATCTCGGGCGCCACGGGCCCGAACACGCCGCTGCCATAAGTAGCGTCGAGATCGATGATGTCGCGCAACAGCATCTTCCCGTCGTTCAGGGCGTCGCGCCACGCGATGATGGCGCGGATCGTCATCGGGTTCTCGCAGATGCCGCCGATCATCATTTCGCGGCCGGCCTCGATCCGCTTGGCGATGGCGATTTCGCCTTCGCGCGACAGCAGCTCGACCGATCCCATCTCGCGCAAATACATGCGGACCGGATCATCGGTGCGGCCGATATCATCGTCGTCCAGATTCCCGCGGACCTCGCCGTCGGCGTCGTCCGCATCGGCAGCCGCTGGTTCCTCGCTCTCCTCGTTCTCGATCACATTGACGCCGAGCTCGGAGAGCATGGTCATCGTGTCCTCGATTTGCTCCGAGGACACCTGGTCGGGCGGCAATGCGGCGTTCAACTCGTCATACGTCACATAGCCCCGCTCCTTGCCGCGCGCCAGCATCCTTTTGATTGCCGCCGCCACGCTATCCAGTAGCGGCGCCTCTGCCGCCTCTTCGCGGGTTTCTGCGACTTCCGCCGTATTTGCCGCTTTGCTCGCCATTCCACCGTCCCTAAAGAGGTTCCACAGTCGCCCGACAGGTCAGGCGTGAGTACGAGGCGCAGCCCGGTGTGGGGCCGCCAACATCTTCGACGAGGGTGCCCACGGGTCAGATCTCGTCCTCACCGCGCGAACCTTCGTGCAATATTCTTTCCCTGGCAGCCAGAAACCGCTCCCAACTCTCCGGGCAAAGATCGCTGACCAGATAGTCTGTGGCTTCGGCCAAAGCGCAGCGATCGCCTCCCGTGAGCGTCCTGGTCACGCGAACCCACTCCTTGCGCGCGGAGATCGGGTCGGAGCACCGAACCAGGAAAGTTGTGTCGACCGAGGGCAAGAGCAGTCTGTCCACAGTCGCCGCAAGCCCGTTCTTGACAAGGTGTTGTTGGAGTGCTTGGGCGTCAAGCCCCGATTCGGCAGCATCCAGCTCTAAAATTCGCCTTCTTAGGCTGTCGAGCTCCGGCTCGGCGATGGCAAGTGCTGCGAACTCCTCGGCGACTTCATCGATCAAACAAGGGAAACGCAACAGTATGCGGAACAGATTTTCGCGCTGTATTCGTCCCGCGGAGCGGGGTGGGGGCTCCGGTCCGTCGCGTACGAAACTCGTCTGAGGGCGAGCAATCGAGCGCACACGCGGGTGGGCGGGTCGCCCCAGATCGAAGAGCCGGTTGCGGAGGAAGCGTCGGTACTCGGCCTGAACGGTCCGGTCGCCAATGAGGCCGACATGATCCATTAGGCGGCGTTCGAGATCCGCGCGCCGCTCTGGCGTGTCGAGCCGGCTGGCGCCCAGCTCGCTTTCCCAAAGCATGGTCGAAAGCGGCCGCGCCGCGGCCAGGACTTGATCGAAGGCACCGCGCCCCATCCGGCGAATCACCGAATCGGGATCTTCGCCCGCGGGTAGCCTGGCAAATCGGAGGCTCTGACCTGGTCGTAATAGTGGAAGGGCTCGGCGCAGCGCCCGCCCGGCGGCCCGCTGTCCCGCCGCATCGCCGTCAAAACAGAGGATCGGCTCGGGCGCGAGCCGCCAAAGCTCGTTCAGCTGAAATTCGGTCAGCGCTGTTCCGAGCGGCGCCACCGCAGTGGCAAAGCCCGCGCGGTGCAGCGCGATCACGTCCATATACCCTTCGGTGACGATCGCCCCCGGGCCTCCGCCGGCCTCTCCGGCGCGAATGACAGCTGCCCGCGCCACGGACCAACCGTACAATACGCGGCCCTTTTCAAAGAGCGCGCTGTCCGGCGAGTTCAGATATTTGGGCTGCCCCTCACCGAGCACCCGGCCGCCAAAGGCAATGACCCGACCGGCCCGGTCGCTGATCGGAAACATCACACGGTTCCGGAAATAGTCCGAGGGTTCCCCCTCGGCCGGTCGGCGCAGCAGCCCGGCCTCGATCAGCAGCGGATCCGGAAATTCCGGCCCGAGGGCGCGCCGCAGAGCTCGGCGATCATCGGGGGCCCAGCCCAGGCGAAAGCGCCGGATCGACTCAGAATCGAGCCCGCGCTCTTGCAGATATTCGCGGGCGCGCGCTCCGGCAGGCGCCCACAGCCCTTCCTCGTAAAAAGCGGCGGCTGCCTCTGTTGCATCAAGCAAGGTTTTTTGCCGCTGCGCCCGTTCCCGCTCCTGCGGCGTCGCCTGCGGGACAGCTAACCCCGCCTCTCCCGCCAGCTTTTCGACAGCCTCGACGAAATCGAGATTGTCGGCGCGCATGGCGAACCCGATAACATCTCCGTGGGCGCCGCAGCCGAAACAATGAAAGAAGGATTTATCTTCAACGACATAAAAAGACGGCGTCTTCTCGTGATGAAACGGACACAATCCGGCAAACTCACGCCCGCGGCGGACCAGCTTCACCCGCCGGCCGATCAGCCCTGAGAGTGAAATGCGACTACGCAGTTCGTCGAGGAACCCGGGCGGGAAAGCCACCTATCGGCGCCCCCTCTCCGCCCATTCCAGGGAGAAGGGGAAACCCATCGCGGTCGAGGCGCGCTCGCGTCTCGCTTCGCATCCCTGCCCCCCGTTACCCCGATCCTCTTCCCCCGCCCGCTGGGGAAGAAGGAGTCCGATTTGCGTCATCCGAGCAATCGCCTGACGGTTTCACCCGCGCGGCCAAGATCGATGACGCCGGCATGACGCTCGCGCAGCACGGCCATTACCTTGCCTAGGTCCTCTACGCCCGTCGCGCCGGTCTCGACAATCGCGGCGGCCACCGCCGCTTCGATCTCACCGTGATCGAGCTGTCGAGGGAGAAAGGTCTCAATGACCGCTATCTCCTCGCTCTCCTGCTCTGCCAGCTCGGGACGGTTGCCCTGCCGATAAAGCGCGATCGATTCGCGGCGTTGCTTGATCATTGCTTGCAGCATGCGCTGAATCTCGACATCGGACAGGCCGTCGGAATTGCCTTGTCCGCGGAGGGCGACATCGCGTTCCTTGAGCTCCGCCAGGATCAACCGAACGGTCGAAACCGTGCGCGAATCCCGGGCCTTCATCGCTTCCTTCAGCCGATTCCTGAAGGCGTCGCGTAGCATCGTCAGCTCCCCCTTACCCCGCCATTTACCCTAACCGGTTTTGCTCTCCGCGGCAATTCCGCAACTTCCGAGGTAAGTGCTTGAAAGAATGAGAGTTCCTGTCAGCACCAGTTGACCTCATCGGTTCGATCAACTACTTCTCGATAGCCTGGCTGTTTGTCCCTGGCCGCTCCGTGCGGTCCGGTCGAATGCGGCTGCCCACAGGACCATTCGCGATGCGCGAGCCCATGCCGCGACCGCCCGACTGCAACGCCGCGCTTGTTCTCGCGGATGGGACGGTATTTTGGGGCGGCGGTGTCGGCGCCAACGGGACGGCAGTCGGCGAAGTTTGTTTCAACACCGCGATCACCGGCTATCAGGAGATCCTCACGGACCCTTCTTACGCCGGCCAGATTATCACTTTCACCTTCCCTCATATCGGCAATGTCGGAGCCAATCCAGAAGACATCGAAACCACGACACCTGCCGCCCGCGGCCTCGTCCTGCGCACTCCGATTACGGCGCCAGCGAACTACCGCGCCACCCAATCCTTGGATACCTGGCTCAAACGCAACGGGTTGATCGGAATTTCGGGGGTGGATACGCGGCGGTTGACCCGGCACATCCGCGATCTTGGACCACCGAACGGGGCCATCGCCCATCATCCGGCAGGGCGGCTCGACATCGATGAGCTCGCGGCCCAGGCTCTCGATTGGCCCGGTCTGGAAGGGATGGACCTCGCCAAGGAGGTCACGTGTCGACAATCTTACGAGTGGGTTGAGACGGTATGGGACCGCCAAAGTGGATATGGTTTGCAACGCAGCCCGCGCCGTCACGTCGTCGCCATCGATTATGGTGCCAAGCGCAATATTTTGCGAATGCTTGCCGCCCACGGTTGCCGAGTGACCGTGGTCCCCGCCACCGCTTCGACCGAAGATGTTCTGCGTCATCGGCCCGATGGCATCTTTTTGTCGAACGGCCCTGGCGACCCGGCAGCGACCGGAATCTATGCAGTGCCGGTGCTGCGCGACCTGATCGCCTCGGGTAAGCCGATTTTCGGCATCTGCCTCGGTCACCAATTGCTGGCGCTGGCGCTTGGCGGGACGACCGGCAAAATGCAGCGCGGCCACCGCGGCGCCAATCACCCGGTCAAGGATATCTCTACCGGGAAAGTCGAGATTACTAGCCAGAATCACGGCTTTGTCGTCGACCCGGACAGTTTGCCAAGGGGGGTCGAGCCGACTCACCTTTCGCTGTTCGACAATAGCAGCGAAGGGCTGCGGGTCATTGGCAAACCGGTATTCTCGGTGCAATACCATCCCGAGGCGAGCCCGGGGCCACAGGACAGTCACTATTTGTTCGAGCGGTTTGTCGCGCTGATGGACGAGAATGCCTAGGCGCACCGATCTCGACAGCATCCTGATCATCGGCGCCGGGCCCATCGTCATCGGGCAGGCCTGCGAATTCGACTACTCCGGCGCGCAAGCGTGCAAGGCGCTGAAAAGCGAAGGGTACCGGATCGTCCTGGTGAATTCGAACCCGGCGACGATCATGACCGACCCCGAGCTCGCCGATGCGACCTATATCGAACCGATCACACCTGACATGGTCGCCAAAATCATCGCCCGCGAGCGGCCGGACGCCTTGCTGCCGACGATGGGCGGCCAGACGGCGCTCAATACCGCCATGGCGCTCGCCCGCACAGGTGTGCTCGAGCGCTACGGCGTGGAGTTAATCGGAGCGACCGCAGCCGCGATCGCCAAGGCCGAAGACCGCCAGCTGTTCCGGCAGGCGATGGACAAGATCGGCTTGGCCTCCCCGAAAAGCCGTCTCGTGCGCTCGCTCGACGAAGCTCTCGGGGCGCTCGACGCGGTGGGGCTACCGGCCATCATCAGGCCGTCCTTCACGTTGGGGGGGACCGGCGGCGGGGTTGCCTACAACGCCCAGGAATTCGAGGACATCGTTCGCGGAGGGCTCAGGGCTTCACCGGCGCAGGAGGTGTTGATCGAGGAATCGGTCCTTGGCTGGAAGGAATACGAGATGGAGGTGGTCCGCGACCGCGCGGACAACTGCATCATCGTCTGCTCGATCGAGAACGTCGATCCGATGGGTGTCCACACCGGCGATTCGGTCTGCGTTGCGCCCGCTTTGACCTTGACCGACAAGGAATACCAGCTGATGCGCAACGCCGCGATCGCGGTATTGCGGGAAATCGGCGTCGATACCGGCGGGTCGAATGTGCAGTTTGCGGTGAACCCGGAAGATGGCCAGCTCGTCGTCATCGAAATGAACCCACGAGTGTCGCGCTCTTCGGCGCTTGCCTCCAAGGCAACCGGGTTCCCGATCGCCAAGATCGCGGCCAAATTGGCGGTCGGCTACACGCTGGACGAGCTTTCCAACGAGATCACGCGGGTCACCCCGGCCTCATTCGAGCCGACGATCGATTACATCGTCACCAAGATGCCGCGATTTACGTTCGAAAAATTTCCCGGCACCGAGCCTCTGCTGACGACCTCGATGAAATCGGTCGGCGAGGCGATGTCGATCGGCCGCAGCTTTGCCGAGTCGATGCAGAAGGCGCTGCGGTCGATGGAGACGGGCCTCAGCGGCTTTGACGAGGTCAAGATCGAAGGAGTCGAGAGCGCCGGCAGGGAGGCGGTGAAGGCGGCGCTTGCAAAGCCTGTCCCGGACCGCCTGCTGTTGATAGCGCAGGCATATCGCCACGGGCTCACCACCGCTGAAATCCACGCTGTCTGTCATTTTGATACTTGGTTCCTCGAAAGGATCCGCGAGATCGTGGAGATTGAGGAGACCGTGCGACACGACGGCCTCCCGTTAGATCGCACGGAATTTTTGCGGCTGAAGCAGATGGGCTTCTCAGATGCCCGTCTCGGCAAGCTGGCGGGTCTCGATGAGGGGGCCGTCTCGGCGCGACGACGGCGCCTCGAGCTGCAACCCGTTTACAAGCGAATCGACACATGTGCGGCCGAATTTCCGTCGGTAACCTCGTACATGTACTCCAGCTACGAGGGGGACGGGTTCGCCCCGCCGGAGTGCGAAGCCGATCCGAGCGACCGGCGCAAGGTGATCATTCTCGGCGGCGGACCGAATCGGATCGGCCAAGGAATCGAGTTCGATTACTGCTGCGTGCACGCGGCCTACAGCCTACGCGACGCCGGCATCGAGACGATCATGGTCAACTGCAATCCCGAGACCGTGTCGACGGATTACGACACCTCCGACCGGCTCTACTTCGAGCCGCTGACGACCGAGGACGTGGTTGAAATCGTCCGCGTCGAAGAGCGCCGCGGCACGCTCCTCGGCGTCATCGTGCAATTTGGCGGTCAGACCCCGCTGAAGCTCGCCGCGGCGCTGGAACGTGCCGAAATTGCGATACTTGGCACCTCGCCCGATGCGATCGATCTGGCGGAAGATCGGCAACGGTTTCAGGGGCTCCTGACCCGCCTGGGCTTGCGTCAGCCCGACAATGGGACAGCCCATTCGGCGGCCGAGGCCGAAGCGATTGCGCTTGAGATCGGTTACCCGGTCGTGATCCGCCCGTCCTATGTTCTTGGCGGCCGCGCGATGGAAATCGTGCATGATACTGCGGGTCTGCATCGCTACATCAGCCACGCCGTCTCGGTCTCAGGGACCAGCCCGGTGCTGATCGACCGCTATCTGCAGAACGCGATCGAGGTGGATGTCGACGCTGTGGCCGACGGCCGGCGAGTCGAGGTCGCCGGGATTATGGAACACATCGAGGAGGCCGGGATCCATTCGGGGGACAGCGCCTGTTCGTTGCCGCCATACAGCCTGAGTCCCGGGACGATCGCAGAGATCGAGGGGCAGACCGTCGCGCTGGCCCGCGCGCTCGAGGTTGTCGGGTTGATGAATGTTCAGTTCGCCGTGCAGGACGGCGTGACCTTCGTCCTCGAGGTCAATCCGCGCGCGTCGCGTACGGTGCCGTTCGTCGCCAAAGCTACCGGTGTGCCAATCGCAAAAATTGCAGCTCGCATCATGGCCGGCGAGCCCCCCATTGGTTGGGGCGAGTATATCGGCGATAAGCGCCGCCCTGCGCATGTCGCAGTAAAGGAAGCCGTCTTTCCGTTCGCGCGCTTTCCCGGAGTGGATCCGATCCTCAGCCCGGAGATGAAATCCACCGGCGAGGTAATGGGGCTCGACAGAGATTTCGGGCGTGCCTTTGCGAAGTCCCAACTCGCGAGCGGGACCAACCTGCCGCTCGAAGGCTGCGTCTTCGTCTCGGTGCGCGATCAAGACAAGGCGGCGCTGGTCGAGCCTTGCCGCCGGCTCATCGAGATGGGGTTCTCACTGGTTGCCACGAAGGGCACTGCCAAAACGCTGAGCTCGGCGGCGTTGCCTGTCACCGCGGTGAATAAGGTGCGCGAAGGCCGCCCGCACATTGTCGACCGCATGCTGAGCGGTGCGGTCCAGCTGGTGTTCAATACGACGGAGGGAGCCCAAGCGATCGCTGACAGCTTCAGCCTGCGGCGCACGGCGCTGACCAACGGGATACCATATTATACGACGGTTGCGGGGGCGCGTGCGGCGGTTCAGGCGATCGCGGCGTTGCGCGCCGGGAACCTTGAAGTTGCTCCGCTGCAATCATACCTTTGATTGCTCCGCGGCGGCGCTTGCCGCCGCATTTGACATTCGACAGCAGGATCCGAACGCGTTCGCGATGAACAAGATCCCGATGACGGCCGAGGGCTTCAATCGGCTCCGGGAGGAGTTGAAGCGGCTGAAGACGGTGGACCGGCCGGCGATTATTCGCGCCATAGCCGATGCGCGTGATCACGGAGATCTGGCTGAGAACGCCGAATATCACGCCGCCCGTGACCGGCAGAGCTTTATCGAGGGCCGAGTCGCCGAACTCGAGGACAAAGTCGCTCGTGCGGAGGTCATCGACGTTTCCAAATTGTCGGGTTCGGTGATCAAATTCGGCGCGAAGGTCACCCTTGCGGACGAGGAAACCGACGAGGAGCAGACGTTTCAAATTGTCGGCGAGGACGAAGCCGACATCGCATCCGGTCGGTTATCGGTAACTTCACCGCTAGCGCGCGCACTGATCGGCAAGGGCAAGGGCGACAGTGTGGAGGTGACTACTCCGCGCGGCGCAAAATCTTACGAGGTCGTCACGGTAGCCTTCGGCTAAAGGACAGGCCCTACGCCCGCCCGCTTGGGTGAGTCGGCTCGGGCGCGCGCCTTGCCTCATCTTCTTGCTGTGCACTCGTCTGCTCGGAAATCGGAACGCCCGGCTCGTTCTTCGACATGCGGAGCATCAGTGCCGACTTGACATGGCTCACATTCGGCGCCGAGGTGAGCTTGGTGCTGAGGAAACGCTGATAGCTGTCCCAGTCGGGCGCCACGATCTTCAAAAGAAAATCCGTTTCCCCCGCAAGCATGTATGCTTCGCGTACCTCCGGCCAGGCGGCGACGAGGTGTTCGAAGGCTCTCAGATCGCCCTCCGCTTGGCTAGACAGCCCGACCTGGGCAAACACCGTGACGGCATAGCCGAGAGCCTCGGGCGCCAGATCGGCGTGATAACCGCGGATCATCCCGGCCTCTTCGAGAGCCCGCACCCGTCGCAGGCAAGGCGGCGCGGAGATGCCGACCCGCCGCGCCAGCTCGACATTGGTCATCCGTCCGTCGGTCAGCAGGTTCCGCAAGATGCGGCGGTCGATACGGTCGAGCCTGATTCGCCGCATCCGGTCCCCTCCTTCTCGATTGGAGGATCATAGGCAGCGTCGCGCATTGGCGCAATTTTGTTGCGCCGGGCCCCGTCGGCTTGCTGTTCTGGAACCGTTTTCGTAAACGAGTGTATGGCCTTCCCGTCTGTCGCAGGGATCAGCGGAACATCGCCGCTCATTTGGGTATTGCATGACGGCAAGGCAGGGATGGCCAGCCAGGCTCTTGGCTTAGCGGAAGCTGCGGGATTCTCCTTCATTGAGAAGCGCCTCCACATTCGTTTCCCTTGGACGTGCCTGCCACCCAGACTTTGGCTCCTGCCCTTGGCCGCGACGCAGCCCAAAGAAGCGGCGCTTTCACCGCCCTGGCCGGACCTAGTCATCGGTTGCGGCCGCAACGCGGCAATGCCGGCCTTGGCGATCCGGCGGGCGAGCGGCGGGCGCACCCTGGCGGCGCAGGTACAGGACCCTGGGGTCGGATACCGGGAGTTTGACCTTCTCGTCGTCCCCGAGCACGATCGGCTGCGCGGCCCGCAGGTCATCGTGACCCGCGGTGCGGTCCACCGGGTAACGAAAGCACGGCTGGCCGCTGAGTCCAACCGCTTTCCGGTTCTCGCCGCCCTGCCGCGGCCTATACTGTCGGTGCTGATCGGCGGCTCGAACAAGGCATACCGCCTGACCCTCCGACGGGTCGCCGAAATTGCCGAGGCGCTCGCCGATGTTTTGCGCCGCCAGGGAGGCTCGGCGCTCGTGACCCCTTCGCGTCGCACCGGAGCGGCCGGGGTCGCCCTGTTGCGCGACCGGCTGGGGAATTTGCCCGCGGCGATCTGGGACGGTCGCGGAGCAAATCCCTACTTCGCTTATCTCGCTCTGGCCGACGCCTTTATGGTAACTGCCGATTCGGTCTCTATGATCAGCGAGGCGGCGGCGACAGGCAAACCGGTGCACATCGTAGATCTCGACGGCGGCAACGCTAAATTCGCCCGCTTTCATGCTGCAATGCAAGAAGCCGGCGTTACGCGGCCGTTCTCTGGTCGGATCGAGTCGTGGTCCTATCCGATTCCGGACGACACCGCCCGCGCCGGTGCCGCTTTGCGCGAGCTTGTTCTGCAAAGGATCGGTCAACGGGAGAGCGTCCGAGGATGATAATGCCGAGGTACGCTGGCCAGCGCCCACCGCTCTTGTGGCAACGATCACCGTCAGAGAGGGCGCCGCCCGGAAGCCGATTCGGCCGCCTACCGGTAGCGTCGGATCACCGGAGCTGCGAGGGCCGACCGGTTTACCCGTGCCGTCCATCCACAATGTAGTATCGGGCTGAAGGAGCACTGCTGGTCCGGGTTCGGCTCATCACCATGGCCCTGCGCATCGAAACCTTTGACAATACCCGCGGCGGGAACACGCTCTATAAGGCGCTGACCCACCCGGCTGCCGCTCGGTCGGCGCGAGCTTTGCTGGCCGCGTTGGCACAACATGCCCCGGTCGCCATTTTCGATCCCGGCGGCGCCGTCGAAGCGCTCAATGCGATCTACGATCTGGACCAAATCGAGATTGCCGGCGCCTATGTCCAGCAGGTCGCGCGAATCGGCACGGCCGTACTCGGTCGGGCGGCGCGGCCCGTTACCGAACTGGCCCGCTGCCGTTCACCCGCTGTATTTGTCGCGGCATTCGATGCCGAGCGCATTCTCGGGCAGATCCGGCCGTTTCTGCCCGACGAGGCCGCAGTGTTCAGTCTCGACGCAATGCGGATCCCAGTCGATCGCCTGACCAACGGCCGCTCCTATCTCGATCCGCTGAATTTTGCCACGAACTTCGCTTTCTTCCGCGACGCCGGCAAGTTGCACACCCGGCTGGTGACGGCGAACTACTGGTCGGGGTACGGAGCCGGCGCGGTCACCTGCTGGATGACCCTGTTCGCCGATGATGGTCGGGTTCTGGCCGATTGGGCCGAAAGCTTCGGGCCGTCCGCAGGCTCCATCATCCTCGACAGTCGGGAGATACGCGAGCGGTTTCGACTGCCCGAATTTTGCGGGCAGCTCTTTCTGCACGTCGTAGGCGCTAGAGGGCACGATGTCGTCAAATACGCGCTCGACACTTTGGGCGAGGTCAGCCCGGCAGGGGGCGGCCAGAGCGACACGCTGTCGTGCACGCATGACGCCAACGCTTGGCCCGCCGACCGGTACGCTGGTCTTCCCGCTCCCGGGGTGGGCGAGCAAATCCTGCTGTGGGTCCAGAACAGCCATCCGGTCGCGATCCCACCTGGTGCCATCGGCCTGGTCCCCATGGGCGAGGAGCATGTCGTGCCAATCCCCGACGCGATTGGGCCCTTCGCCACGCGTGCGATTGCGGTTTCCGAGTTGTTGCCCGATATCGCGTGGCCGAGACAGATCGAGTTGCGCGCCGGCAAGCATATGGTGCGCCCGCGCTACGAGGTTCTCGAACGGGGCCGCCGCCGCATCGCGCATGTCAATGTCGAACGCGGCGATCTGAAGCCCGATCCCGCACTTCCGAAGCTCGAGGCGGTGCTCGGCAAAGGCTATCTTCTCCCCGCCCCTCTGATGCCGCTCGAGTCATGGCAGAGCCTGGTGTTGCCGACCCCGATGGCGGTATGCCAAGCCGATTTGCCAATCGCCGCCTTGGTTTACGACCCGGAGGGCCGGGAGGTGCTGAGGCACTTCTTCGGACGGTTGCCCCGCGCCCATGCGACCGTGCTCGATCTGGATGAGATCGACGGCCTCGATGCGCTGGGCGGCGGGTACGGACATATCGAGCTGGTCTACGACTTCTCTGCCGGGGGAGAGGGAGACGGATGGCTGCATGCGCTCTTTCGCTACCGCCATCGGCACAGCGGTCACGCCGCCGAGACGAGCTTCGGAGCGCATGTCTTCAACACGATCCTGACCTACCGCGATGAGCCGCAATCCTATGCCGGCCGCCCGCCGGGACTATCGACCCGGTTGTTTCTAAGGCTCGGCGAACCGGCCTACGACACGTTCTGCCACCTGATCTACCCCGCGTCTCGGCCATGGCTGCCGGCGAGCGACACGGAGATCATCCTTTACGACGCAGCCGGGTGCGAGGTTGCGCGATCGCACCTTGCAATTCCTTGCTCGGGCTCGCGGTTATGGCATTACCGCAGCGCTTTCAACGGAGCGATCCGGGCTCGGGCCGGCACAGGAGCCTATATCATCGTACGCGATGAGACGTGTCGGCTCTTCGGCTATCACGGGCTGGCAGGTGGGCACGGCTCCTTCAGCCTCGATCACATGTTCGGCTTCTAGCGCCGGGCGCATCCCTTCCCGCCGAGCTCCCGAAAAATGATATATAGTAGGTGTGAAATTCCAAGGATGCCGCCATGTCCAAGCGTCACCGCAGCAAGGTTCTGATCATCGGGGCGGGACCGGCCGGCTATACGGCGGCAATTTACGCGGCCCGGGCCAACCTCCAGCCCCTCCTTGTGACCGGCCTTCAGCCGGGAGGCCAACTGACGATCACCACCGATGTCGAGAATTACCCGGGCTTCGCCGAGGTGATCCAGGGCCCCTGGCTGATGGAGCAGATGCAGCAGCAAGCCGAGCACGTCGGCACGAAGGTGGTCCTCGACATGATCACCGAGATCGACCTCGCACACCGGCCGTTTGTCGCCAAGGGTGATTCGGGCGACGTCTATATCGGCGAGACCGTGATCATCGCCACCGGCGCCCAAGCCCGCTGGCTCGGAATCCCGAGCGAGGAAATCTTCCGCGGCTTTGGCGTTTCGGCCTGCGCGACCTGTGACGGGTTCTTTTTCCGCGGCAAGGATGTCGTGGTCGTCGGCGGCGGCAACACCGCGGTCGAGGAGGCGATCTACCTTACGAACCATGCGCGGCAAGTGACCCTCATCCACCGCCGCGACAAATTGAGAGCCGACAAGATCCTGCAGGAAAGGCTGTTCCGCAATCCCAAGATCGGCATCATTTGGGACAGCGTGGTCGAGGAAATCCTGGGCGTCCGCGAACCACCAACGGTAACCGGGGTGCGCCTGCGCGACACACGCACCGGAGGTCTCTCCGACCTTCCCTGCAACGGCGTCTTCATCGCGATCGGCCATACGCCGGTGACCGGGTTTGTCGCGGGTCAACTCCCGCTCGACCCCGAAGGCTATGCCATCACGCGCCCCGATTCGACCGAAACGGCCATTCCCGGCGTCTATGCCGCGGGCGACATCAAAGACAAGGTTTATCGTCAGGCGGTTACGGCTGCCGGATTGGGCTGCATGGCGGCAATCGAGGCGGAGAAGTTCCTCGCGGCGCAGGAGGAAGCCGCGGTGATGCACGCGGCCGATTAGGAGGCGGGCAATCGACGCTGGAAAGTCGTTGCCAGGGGAAACGGGATGGATTGGGACAAGTTGCGGGTCTTTCACGCGGTCGCCGAGGCAGGCAGCTTCACCCATGCGGGGGAATCGCTGAACCTCAGCCAATCCGCCGTGAGCCGCCAGATCAGCGCGCTCGAAGAAAGTCTCAGCGTTCCTCTGTTTCATCGCCACGCTCGCGGGCTGATCCTGACCGAGCAAGGCGAACTCCTGTTCCGCACCGCGCGCGAGGTGTTTGCAAAGCTGTCGATGGCCGAAGGCATGATCTCCGAATCGAAGGATCGGCCAAAGGGGCCACTCAAAATCACCTCATCGGTTGCGTTCGGTTCGACTTGGTTGACCCCGCGGATCCGGGAGTTCCTCGATCTCTACCCCGAAATCCAGGTCACTGTGGTGGTCGACGACTCCGAGCTCGACTTGTCGATGCGGGAAGCCGATGTGGCGATTCGCATGTCGCCGCCGCGCCAACCGGATTTGATCCAGCGTCACCTAGTCAGCGTGCCGACCCATATCTATGCCGCGCCCGAATACATCAAGAAGCACGGCATGCCGCAGAAACCCGAGGATCTCGACAAACACCGGGTCATCGTCTTCGGGGAAGATACCCGCCCGCCCGTGCAAAACGTCAACTGGTTGCTCGAGGCCGGCACGAAGCCGGGGCAAGAGCGCAAGCCGATCCTCGCGGTCAACAATTTCTATGCGATCCTCCGCGGGGTGCTAAGCGGGCTGGGAATCGCGGCGCTGGCGGATTTCATAGCGAACGAGCACCCCGAGCTGGTACGTGTCCTCCCTGAGCTGATTGGTCCACCGGTAGAGGCATATTTTGTCTATCCCGAAGAACTGCGCACCTCCAAACGCATCAGTGTGTTCCGTGATTTTTTATTGCGGAAAGTGGCGGAAACGCGGCTCGGCTGAGGATTAAGAGAGTTGCGGTTTTTGCAGACGAGCCAGAAGAATTTCCGTCTGGTGCCTGCTCGCTGAAAAGTCCATTGTCTCGTCACGCGATCGGTTGATCGCGGCAGGTTTCCGGGACTTGTGCCCGGGAAGAGGGTCTGCGGACCCTTACGTCTCCCAGACGTGAAGCCTCCCTGTTCAAAC
>Ga0207693_10002563_pt1 | contig 15801 bp, 12 predicted proteins | sample LARL81metaG_FD_184347 | JGI IMG/M metagenome (GOLD analysis project Ga0207693, IMG submission 184347) | Corn, switchgrass and miscanthus rhizosphere microbial communities from Kellogg Biological Station, Michigan, USA - LAR L8-1 metaG... | ecosystem: Host-associated > Plants > Roots >...
TGGGAACGGGACCGGGAAGGGTCGAAGCGAGCGAACAGGCTACGGATAGGTAGGGCCGGCGATGTTGTTCTCGACCGGCGACGCTGTGCCGCGATAGTTGTCGTTGACGTTCCCTCCGTCGACGGTCCCCACGAGAGTCCCACTACACGGCAGCTTGATGCCGCCACCGCCGCCGACGCCGTTGTCATCAGAGTCGGCCGTGTTCCCGGTCACGATCGACGATCCGTTCATCGTGAGGATCCCGTTGTTCTGGATGCCGCCGCCCGAGCGAACCGAAGCGTTGCCGACGACCGACGACGAATCGTTCATCGTCATGTTCCCGGTGCTCGCATTGTTGATCCCACCGCCCTGACTGTTGGTTGCGGCGTTGCCGCTCACGGTGGAGAGCCCGTTCATGACGAAGGTTCCGACGTTGCTGATCGCAGAGTTGCTGCCGATGTTGTCGCTCACCGATGACGAGCCGTTCATGGTGAACACGGCCTCGTTCACAACGCCGTAGCCCCCGTCGGTGACGTTCCGGATCACCGACGACGCGTCGTTCATCGTCGTCGTCCCGTAGTTGTAGATGCCGAAGCCGATGTTGGCGGCGACCGACGACGTGCCGTTCAACGTCACGGAATGACCGTTGACGCTGGGGTCGTACTCGTTGTTGATGCCGGCCGCGCTGTTGTGACTCACCAGCGACGAGCCGTTGAGCGTGAGAGCGCCCGTGTTGTAGATCCCGGCCCCGACGTTCCCCTTGACGACGGTGTCGTACAGCTGGAGCCTTGCTGCCGTCGTGATGCCACCACCGGAGTGCCACCCGGGCGCCGACCCGTTGGTGATCTTGAAGTTCTCGAGGGTGACGTTGGCGCGGCTGACCACGAGCACTTGACCCTGCCCGTTCCCGTTCAGGACAGCCTTCGGCTCATCGGCGGTCGGCTTGCCGATCAGCGTGAGCGGCTTCGCGATCGTGAAGTTGCCGACGCAGACGAACTTGACCGCGACCACGTCCCCAACCAGGGCCGCCCTGATCACGGCTTGGAGGTCGGGGTTCCAGGCTGTGTTCTGCGTAACGTCCCTGGCCCGGCACGAGTTGACCGCCGCGATCGAGCCCGGCGTGCGAACGGCGAACGTCGCGGCCGCAAGCAGGACGGAAGCCACGATGAAGATGGTTCGCCTCACGGCGAGGTGTTCGCGGGTGATGCCATCCATAGGCCCTCTATCGGCTCCGCACTCCGCCCAGACGACCCGACTATGCCGTTGCGCCGGCGAACAGTCCAGTTAGAGCTCGATATCGGGCGCGACCTCTTGCAGGCCTTCGATCGAGACCGCGATGAACTCATCGAGCGGCAGCCCGATGTTCGCCTCCACGTCGGTGACCTCTTCCCGGTTCACGCCGGGTGCGAACGACTTCTCCTTGAGCTTCTTCTTCACGCTCGAGACCTTCATGCCGGCCGACTTCTCGGGGCGAACGAGCGCGGACGCGACCAGAAGGCCGGCGACCGCGTCGGCGTTCACGACCGCCTTCGACATGAGGTCGGTGCGGTACTCCGCGTAGGCGTGGGCAAGCACGCCGTTCACCACGCGTTCGTCGACCTGCGCTTCGCGGAGCCACTCGGCGGCGAGCCGCGCATGCTGCGCGCCGTCGTCACCGGTGTGGTCCTGGTCCAGGTCGTGGAAGAGCCCGGTGAGACCCCACAGCTCCTGGTCCTCGTCGAAACGGCGGGCGAGCGAGCGCATCACACCCTCGACCGAGATCAGGTGGCGGTAGGTCGTCTCCTTGAGGCAGTGTTCGCGCGCGAACGCGTGCGCCCGCTCGCGATCCATGAGGTCGGCCATGGCCGGATGATATGCGGTCGCCCGGCAACCCGATCTGCCTGAGCAACCGGGCGGTCTAGGCAACCGTTCGGTGAAGCAGCGCGTTGAAGAGACCGAGGAGACGTTCCTAACTGGCGATATTCAACGGCCGAGACGTCGACGAGGGGAGCCGACATGCGACGGACGTTCATCATGGTCGTGGCGTCATGTGTGGGTGCGGCCTCGCTGTTGGTGGGGCCGTCGCCGAACGCCGGTGCGATCGTCGCAGTACCGTGTTACCAACCTCAGACACTCTGCTTCGCCGTTCTGCAGATCCCGCACGAAGCGCATCATCGTTGGCATCTGCTGATCGCAGGACCGAGGGATCGCTACTTGAGACGTTATCGACTCTGCGTGCAGGCGCCCGATGGATCTCTCGCGTGCGACGTATTCAGGATCGCCCGGCCACGACACCGTCAGTACTTCTACTCGATGATCACCTGGAACCGCCACTTCCCCGACAAAGGCTCGGGCCGGTACTCGGCCCGATGGAGGCGACTCCCGGATCACCGGCTCATCGGCCAACGCAGCTTCACCGTCCGCTAGAAGCAGCGTTGTCTCTGGACAGGAGCCGCTCGGCGTCGGCTCGATCGAGCATGCCGAGGAGTTCGCCCTTCGGAGTCGTGACGAGGATCGTCGTGACGCTTTTGTCCTGCATCCGCCGGACGAGTCCGCTCAGTTCTTCGCGCCGTTGGACGGTGGCGGGTCCAAGCTGCATGAAGTCGACGACGGGAGCATCGTCTTCTGCCGGCAGATCCTTGGGTCGTACCCGTCCGAGCACGATGCCGCGTTCGTTCACGACGACGCAGAACGGACTCGACCGAAGCGCGTCGCGGATATCCCCGGCCATCGCGTCGGATCCGCACGTGGCGACTACCGGCTTGAGAACCTGACCCGCGACGTAGCGGAACGGGCCTTTGCCTTGCATCGGCAGGCCCTGTTCACGCCATTCCGACTTGCCGCCGACCATGTCGAACACGCGGGTGAACCCGAACGATTCGAGCCGCCACGCGGCCCGCGGGCTCAGGTCTCAGAGATCGTCGTCGCAGTAGACGATGACGGCACGATCGCGGCCGATGCCGCGGACCGCGTACGCAGTCAGCTTCTTCAACGGGATGCTTTCGGCGCCCGCGATGTGCTCCTCTTCGTACTCGTCGCGAGGAAGCACCTCTAGGAGGACGGCGTCTTCTTCCTGAAGGAGCCGCTGCGCTTCATCGACGCCGATATCGGTTGGCATAGTCGCCGGGTTCCCCTCTGCTCACGGTTCCAAAGCTGCACATCACGAGACTCACGCTCGAGCGACGTTACCCGCGAGCGTCCACCCGACGAGCGCGTTGGCGTGTCCGTGCCCCATCCCGTACTCGGTCTTGAGGTACTCGACGATCTGCATATGCTTCTCGATCCCGCTGTCCGCGATGATCTGCTGCCACTCCGCGATCGAGCGGCCGTACTTCTTCTCGATCGATGGGAAGTACGAGGCCGGTCCCTGCTTCGGCCACGGCGGTCCCTGCTCAGCCATGACCGGATGATAGGGCGCATCCTGCCGCGACCGATCCGATCCGACCGTGCCACACTGCCCGCATGGACGACGATGACCTCCTCAGGCGGGCCGAAGAGGCGTTGACCGAGATCAAAGTCAGCCAGGGGCTGAGCGAGGAGCACGCCGCGGTGCTGGCCGCATTGCGGATCCGGCTCACCGGGACCGCCGACAAGACGCTCGAGGAGATGCTGGCCGCGAGCGAGGATCGGCCCGACGACCTGGCGGCGAAGATCGCCGAGGCCGAGGGCAAACCGAAGCCGTCGCTGGATGACCTGCTGGGTCAGCCCGAGTCGAAGCCGGAGTGGCCGGGCTAACCCGCTTGCCCACGGCCCGCTTCTCGTTTGCATAGCATCCACGGCGATGGAGCTCGCGCTCGACGTTCTCGCCGTCGCCGCCGGCGTCGCCATCGTGGCGGCGACGCTGGGCTCGGCGATCAAGACGGTGATCCTCCCCCGCGCCTCGGCATCCTCGATCACGCGCTGGGTGTTCCTCACGATGCGGCGGATCTACCTCGTGCTCGCGCCGCGCGGCCTGGCGTACGAGCGCCGCGACCGCCGGCTGGCCACCTACGCGCCGGTCAGCCTGACGGTGACGTTGGCGGTTTGGCTGATCCTTGTGTTCGTGGGCTACCTGTTGATCTTCGTCGGTGTCGACGATCAGTCGTGGCGTACGGCGTTCACGTTGTCCGGGTCGTCGCTGTTCACGCTCGGGTTCTCGCATCCGGTCGGCCTCCCCGCGACGGCGTTGGCCTTCAGCGAGGCGGCGATCGGACTCTTCTTGCTCGCCCTGTTGATCACCTACCTCCCCGCGATCTACTCCGCCTACTCGCGGCGAGAGGTCGGCGTGACCTCCCTCGAGGTGCGCGCCGGGTCTCCGCCATCCGCCCGCGAGATGATCTGGCGTCACTGGATGCTCGAGCGCATGGGTGAGCTCGGGGCGGTCTGGCAAGAGTGGGAACGCTGGTTCGTCGATGTGGAGGAGACGCACAGCTCACTGCCGTCGCTCGTGTTCTTCCGCTCTCCGCAGCCGGACCAGAACTGGGTGACCGCCGCGGGTGCGGTGCTCGACGGCGCGGCCCTCACCCTGTCGAGCGTCGACATCCCGAAGGACGTGCAGGCGGAGTTCTGCCTGCGCGCGGGATACCTGTGTTTGCGCAGGATCGCCGGGTTCTTCCGGGTTCCGTTCGATCCGGACCCGGCGCCGGACGCTCCCCTCTCGGTCGCACGCGAGGAATGGGAAGCGGTGGTGGACGAACTCGAGCGCGAGGGCGTGCCGGTCAAGTCCGATCGCGATCAAGCGTGGCGGGACTTCGCGGGGTGGCGCGTGAACTACGACACCGTCCTGCTTGCGCTTGCCAACATCGTCAGTGCGCCCCCAGCGACGTGGTCGTCGGATCGGTCCGGCGACCGAACACGCGCTCCCCGAGCGTTCCGGTTCCGGCCGACGCACGCCGACCGTTGATCGCCACGAGAGGACCGAGCGGTCAGGCTTCGAGCACCGCTCGGACCGGCCGCGCGGCGAGGTAGGTCTCGGCCCGCTCCGGCGATAGCGAGGACGCAACCTCCCGGATGATCGCGGCCGCCTCGGTCTGCCGCGGCTCGGGATCCGTGCCGGCCGCTCGCTGCGCGACCGCCAGCGCCGCGCGCGTCTCCCAGCGGACGAGCGGCGAGCCGAGTTGATCGGCGACCGTGACGGCGCGCTCGAGCTCGGACACGGCTTCCTCGGCGAGGCCCTGCTGCGTCAGCGTCTGACCGAGCGCCTGCAGCGAGATCGCTTCGTACTTCGGGCGACCACCGGACGCCGCCATCTCGAGCGCCCGCCGCGACCACGTCAGGGCGTCGTCCAGCCGGCCGGCACCGAGCTCGAGTTGCGCTCGCGCTGCCGCGAGCCGTCCCGAGGTGAGCCAGTGCTCCCAGGCCTGCACCTCCTGCGCGTCATCCCACGCGCTCGCCCATTGCCGCTCGACTGCGCTGAGGTTGCCCAAGAGGAGTTCCGCCGCGATGAGGTCGGCCCGCGCGTTCATCCACGGCATGTTGAAGTCCGACGGGCCGAGGCGGTCCGCGACCGTCTGGCTCCGCTCACGCGCTTCCTCGAGCGCGAAGATCTCGCGGAAGATCAAGGTCGAGTAGTTGGTGACGACGCTGGCGGGCCGGCCGAGCCGCTTGGCGGCGGCGATCGCCGACTCCGATGCCTCGAGCGCCTCTTCGTACCGGCCCAACCCGGCGAGCGTCAGCCCCGTCATCCCGGCGCCGCGCAGGACGAACTCCGCGCCGTTGGCGGTGAGCCCGCCCATCGACTTGGCCTCCATCGCGAGCTCGTACGCCTCCTGGTACCGGCCGCTCCAATACAACGGGTTGCCGAGGATGTGGATGTGGTGCGCGTATTCGGGCTGGCGCTCGCCGTTCGGCCACAGCCTCGTCGCCTCCTCGCCGAGTTCGAGCGCGAGCGCGACGTCGCCCGAGTCCCCTCGCATCGAATGTGCCGCCGACAGCAGCGACATCCCGATCGGCTCGAGATCCGTGAAGGCCTGGTCGCGAGACAGCGTCAACGCCCGCTGCGAAACCTCGAGCGTTCGGTCGGTCTGCTCCGTCCAGTGCGTGGCCATCCCGAGCGACAGCAGCGCCTCGACCTCCTCGCGACCCTCGAGCTCGGGCAACAGGTCGGTGAGCTCCTTGTCGGCGCGCGCGAACTCGCCCGTCTTCGCCAGCATGTCGCCGCGCCGGAACAGGATGCGACGTCGCTCGGCGTCGTCTTCGGCCAGATCGAACGCTCGGGTCAGCAGGTCGTAGGCCTCGTCGACGGCGAGCGCGTCCTGCGCTCGCTGCGCGGCCGCCAGGAGATAGGTGATCGCCCGCGCCGGGTCTCCCGCTTGGGTCCAGTGGTGCGCGAGGAGCCACCCGAGGTCGGGTCGGTCCGTCAGCCGGTCCTCGAGATAGCGAGCGATCGCGCCGTGCAGCTCGCGGCGACTGGCTCGCGGCATCGTTCCGTACGCGCCGTCGCGGATCAGCACGTGCTTGAACGCGTACTCCGCGTCGCCGGCGACGGTGCTCTGCGGGTGGCGGATGATCAGCCCGCGGTCCTCGAGCGCGTCGAGCGACCCGACGACGCCGTTCGACGGCATAACGGCGGTGAGCACATCGCGCCAGAACGTGAGGCCGACCACCGAGGCGTGGAGCAGCACGGTCCGGGGTTCCGGCGGAAGCGCATCGATCCTGGCCGCGATCGCTGCAAGCACGGTTGTGGGCAGCTCGTCCGGCAGCCCCGACTCGTCGGTGACGGAGTGCGCGAGCTCCTCCAGGAACAGCGGGTTGCCTTCGCCGGCCGCCACGACACGTTCGACCGCCGCGGCGTCGACCGTCGGGAGCAGGGCGGTCGCGACGGTCACGGCCTGCTCCTGCGTCAGGGGATCGAGCGGAAGCGTGGTCTGGCTGATCATCCCGCTGCCCCACGCCGTGCGCGTCTCCAGGAGCTCCGGCCGGGCGAGCGCGAGGAACACCACCCGCGCGTCGTGCACGTGCGAGACCAGGTAATCGATGAGGTCGAGCAGCGGGGTGTCGGCCCAATGCGCGTCCTCGAACACGATGAGGACCGGGTCGCGAGAGGCGAGGTGCTCGACGAACATCCGCGCGGCGAACTGCAGGTGGACGGCCTCGTCCGGCGGCTCATCGAGGCCGAGCCCGAGCACCACACTGAGGTACCGCGTCGCGTCGGCTGCCTCCGGCTCGGGGAACAGCTCCGCGACCGTCGCCGCGAGCTTGGCCCGCGCGACCTCGACGCCGTCGTTGTCGTAGATGTCCGCGACCTTCCGCACGATCTGCCCGGCCGCGCGATACGGGGACCGTTCCTCATACGGGAGACTCCGGCCCCACAACGCCGTGCCTCCGCCGAACTCGACGTGCTGTGAGAGCTCTCGACCGAGACGCGTCTTGCCGATCCCCGCGGGGCCGAGGATCGTCACGAGGTGCGGGCGCGAGGCCGAGACCGCCCTGTCCCACGCGCGGGTGAGGATCTCGAGCTCGTCATCGCGGCCGACGAACGGCGTGCCCGACATCGGCCGGGCGCCCGGCGCCGCGAGCGGCGCGAGGACCTGCCACGCCGCGACCGGCTCGCGCTTGCCCTTCGCCTCGATCGGCGTGAGCGGTTGCAGCTCGAACGAGTGCCGCACCAACTCGTAGGTCTGCTGCCCGATCAGCACACCGTTCTTGGGGGCTGCGTTCTGCAAGCGTGCCGCGGTGTTGGCGACGTCACCGGTCGCGATCGGCTCGTTCGCCGCGGCGTCGATCGCGACGACAGCCTCCCCCGTGCAGACCGCAGCGCGGAGCTCGAGGTCGAGCCCGGGATGCGCCCGGTTCAGCTCGCGGCTTCCCTCGATGATCGTCAGCGCCGCGCTGACCGCCCGTTCGGCGTCGTCGGCTTTCGCGAGTGGTGTCCCGAACACCGCCATGACCGCATCACCGATGTACTTCTCCACGATGCCGCCGTAGTGCTCGATGTGCCGCCGCGCCTCGGTGAAGTAGAGCTGGTTGCGATCGCGGACGTCCTCGGGATCGGCACCGTCGGCCCGGGCGGTCGAGCCGACGATGTCGACGAACAGCACCGACACGAGCTTCCGTTCCTCCATGGGCGCGGTCTGCTCTGCGCCGCAGGTCGGACAGAACCGGGCGCCATCGGGCAGGTCCGAGCCGCACACGATGCAGGACACGCACGCATCGTAGGACGGTTCGACAGTCCCTTCAGGCGGTCAGCTCACGCGTGGATCATCCGACAGGCGACGTCTGCTCGGGCACGTTGAAACCGCGCACCGTCAGCCGCGGGCTGGCACCGCCGAGCTCGCTGCTCCGGTACCGCGCGGTGATCGTCGTCGTCTCGCCCGGGAACAGGGACACATCGTTTCGCGAATATCGGATCGGCACTACTTCGCCCCCACTCGGCCCGGCCATGATCGCAGCGCGAACGAAGAACGCGATATCGGTCTGGCTCCGGTTGTGGATCGTGATCCGGACCGTCGACCAGGCTCCCTCGTTCCTGCCGTGTGCGACGGCGGTGACCTCCGGGTTGGCCGACAGACGTCGGAGACCGCTCAGATCCGCGTACCGGTCGACGGGCGTCCGGAACCAGGAGTGATGGCTGTCCAGCACGTCCGGCTGCGTCGAGTACCAATAGAGGCTGTCGCTCACGAGCTTGCCGGACCCATCGTGCAGCTGCAGCCGGAGGAAGTACGTGTTCGAGCCACCCGTGATCGGCGGCACGCGGAACACGGTCTCCGACGCGTTGGCCGGCGCCTGGACGTTCGGCACGCTGTACGTGAACCGCTCACGGAGACTCGGCACGTCGTACACCGTCGCGGTCGCCGTGAGCCCGGAGCGACCGTGGAGCGTGCTGTTCGTGACGTCGACCTGTCGCTTGGCGTAGTCGTATTCGATGTGCAGCGGCTCGTTCGCCGTCTGGGTCCCGAAGAACGCACCGCCCGGCTGGAACGTCGATGAGAACAGGTTCCAGTTCACCGATGGCCATGCCGCGTTCAGCATCCAGTAGATGGTTCCGAAGGTGGCGCACTTCCCGGAGCACCCGTCGAACTCGTGCGCGTTCCACGCCTCGAAGAACGACCTCGCGGTCTCGTAGTTCTGAAGCTCCGCCTCCCGCGAGAACCCGGGCAACCCCGAGGCGCTCCCGTACCTGCGATCGATCGCCGTGTTCGTCCAGCGGGACGTGTGGAACGTGCTGCCCGGCCGTCCGGCATGGAAGTTCCACGTCCGCCCGATCGGCCACCGGTCCTTCGGCGGCAGGAAGCTCCGCAGCGTGTCGAGCGGCGGCGGCGTCTGCGTGCCCTCCTCGGCGGTCGTCCCGAACGCGCTGCCCGCTCGGCCCGTGTCCCACCACAACACCGGCGGCACCCACGCGTACGGGCCGTCCATCTTCATCCCCGCGTGCGGGTCGCACCAGGTCGCCACGCCGTCGACGGTGGGGTTCTGCCAGTGCAGGCGAGCGGCGATCCGCTTGTACCGGCTGAGGTGCTTGGCGTCGACCGGACAGTCGCTCCCGAAGGCCCACATGAACGCGCTCGGATGCGCACGGAGCTCGAGCATCTGGCTGTGCAGCGACGCAGCCGCGACGTTGGCCTGCGTTTGGGTCCAGCGCTGGTCGTTCTGCCAGATGCTGCAACACACGAACCCCGGCATGATCATCACGCCTGCCCGGTCGGCCGCTTGATACAGCGCCTGGTTCCCGAGGGTGCCTTCGAGACGGATCGTGTTGAGCCCCATCGACTTCGTGTACGCGACGGTGGCGGCGGCGTCCCGAGGGTTGAGCCGCTGCAGCAGATCCCACATGTAGCCGCCGCCTCGGATCATGATCGGCCGCCCGTTCACGAAGTACCGCACGAACGAGGTGCCGCGCACGGTTTGGCGAGCATCGGTGAACTGGCGGATCCCGAACGGGATCGCCTGTCGGTCCGACGTGATGCCGTTCACAGAGGCCGTGGTCGAGAGCCGGTACAGGTTGGGTGTCCCGAACTGGTACGGCCACCAGAGATCCGGATGCTGGACGTGCAGCGCCGGATACTGCGACGGGTCGAACACGACCTCCCGGTTCTCGTTGGGATCGAGCGTCACGGTTTGGGCGACGGTTATCGGGGTCTTCCCGGGCCTCGCGATGGTGGCGTCGACGGTGGTCGTGACAGGTTGGTTCGTTCCATTGACAGCGTCGACGTAGACCGAGAGGTCGGCGCTGTCCGTCTTCGGAAGCGGAAGCTCGGTACGCACGTATGGGTCGCGCAACTGGACTGGGCCCGTCGTCTCGACCAGCGTGGCGCCCCAGAGTCCCGCGTTCATGTCCGGCGCCTCGGGGTTCCAGTCGACCGTGCAGAACGATAGGTCCTTGCAGTGATGCTGCGGCGGGGTGACGAGCACGGCGAGGGCGTTGGCGGCGCCTGGGTTGACGAGATCTGTGACGTCGTACTCGTGCTCCACCATCGTGCCCTCGGCATCGGGGTCGAGCTCGACGCCGTTCATCCAGATCTGGGCCTTGTAGCTGATGCCCTCGAACCGGAGCCAGACGCGCTGTCCGGTGCCGGCAGGCGGGGCGGTGAACTCCCCGCGATACCACCACTGCTGCTTCGTCAGGTCGGGCACCTTCGCGAGGTTCGTCCCGTGGTAGAGGTCCGGATATGTGCCGTCGGCTTCGAGCCCGGCAAGCACGGTTGAGGGAAGCGTGATGGGGTGCCACCCGGTGGTGGGATAGCCGACCGTCGCGATCGCGCCACCCGAGTCGGCGACCTCGTTCGCCGCTCGCAGCGCCCATCCGTCCGTGAGCTCGGTGGTTCCGATCGTGAGCGATGGACTCGCTGTCGCCGGCGACCGAGCGCCGTCGGCGGATGCGATCATCAGCGCCAGGAGCGCGAACGCCACGAACGCGAGCCGCCTTCGCTGGGGCATCCGGACGTGGGAAGTGCGCATGGGAACGCAACCATAGGTCTCCTTGCGATCTCCCGCTCGGTGCGGTGCGCGCCTCGCGCTCGGTCAGGCGGTGATCTTCTCCTTGATGACCTTCGAAGTGGCGCCCTTGTGATCACCGTCGCCGCCGAAGCGGAACCGGAGGAACAGCGAGAAGCCGATGACCTGCGAGCTGCCGTAGAAGATGTGCACGGTGACCTGGCTCTTCTTGTTGAGCCGGTACTTGCCGCTATCCGTGACGCACCGTCCTCCCTTGCAGTACTTGCCGAGGAAGTACACCCGCTGGCCGGCGTGGTTCGGCGCGAGCGTGAACGTCGCACCCGGGCACACGGTGGACGGCCGCGACCCGCAGATCGAGCTGTAGTGGTACAGGCGGTAGCCACTCGAGGTCGCGTAGCCCCCGACGGACTTGCCGCTCCACCGCACGGTAACGGTGACGCCGACCGACTGGCTGGTGTCGCCCTTCCACGCCACGTCACCGGTGTACGCCGCGGTGTAGGTCGTGTTCCGACTCGGCTTCGTCGTCACCGCGAGGACGCCGCCCTTGTCGACGTTCCCCTTCTTCAGGAGTTGCTTGTGCCCACCCGCAGGCGTGCTGAAGATCGAGACCGAGCGGTTCGTGTCGCCGCCGTGCAGGTGCGCCTTGACCTTGATCGACTGTCCGAACGTGATCGAGCTGTCCGAGACCACGAGCGTGACAGACGCATCTCGCTGCTGCACAGAGGTCTGTGCCCAGCCATTCGCCGCCGGCAGGTCGGTGGCGCCGTCGAACGCCGCTCGGTAGGTGACCTCGCCGTTCGGTGGAGCGTCGCTGGACGAGAACGAACCGTTGGGATCAGCGGTCACGGTCCCCAAGGACGTCTCGGCCGCCCCGTCAACGCTCCGGAACAGATGGATAGGTGTTCCGGCCAAGGTGCCGGTCGACATCGAAAGCGCGCCGGTGAGCGAGAGGGTCGATCCCGGCGCCGTGATGGCCGGAGTCGGATCGAGCGTCAGCGAGGACGTCCCGACGAGGCATCGAGTGGCGGTTCCCGACGTGTAGATCGCGTTGAGCTCTGTAGCGCTGAGCGCCCGTTGGTAGATCGCAGTCTCGTCGAGCGCGCCATCGAGATGCCAGTCGGTTTCGCCCCATCCGAGCGTTAAGGGGGCGGCCGCGTCGGGCAGGGGTGTCGACTCCGTGCCGGTGCCGATCACGACGCCGTTGACATAGAGCGTGTACGCCGACCCTGAGCGCGTGACCGCGACGTGATACCACTGCGACAGGGTCGGGCTCCAGGCCGCGGACACGGCGTGGTAGCCCGCACCCCCGGTCCCGAATTCGAAGGCCAGATCGCCGCCCTCGGCGTACCAGAACATCCACTTGTTGGTGGTACCGAAGCCCTCGTCCTGCGCGACCAATGCCTCCGCCACGCCATGAAGAGCGTCGATCTTCACCCAGGTCTCGATCGTGAAGTCTCCGGGGAGCGACCAGTCCGGGTTGTCGGGGACGGAGACAGAGCTGTCGGTGCCGTTGAAGGAGAACGCCTGACCGACCTTCCCGGCCGCGTAGGTCGCTCCACCGACGAGCGTTCCATCCCTGCCGTGCGCAACGTCCGCGGCGGTCCCATCACCGGGCCAGTGGGCGATCAAGCCGGCGGGCGAACTCGTGCACGCAACAGCTTGAGCCGCACCAGGCACCGTGACCAGGAAGGACAACGCCAACAGAGCGGTGAGCAGTGGAAGGATCCGAGCCCGCGACTTGAGCAAACCTTTTTTCACGGCGGGCATGCTACGACACAGTTGCCTCCGAAGGCAAGGCCGCCCCGGCGACGCGGGCGTCCCGGACCCTTGTGTGCGGTCGGATAAGAGCACCGACCTAGGATGCCGGGACATGTTGTCCGGCATCGATGTCGAACCGTTGGTTGGCGAACGTCTCGGTTCGTTGCAACTCGCGGTCGTCGGGCACGTCGAGTGGGCGGAGTTCCTTCGGGTGCCCACGCTTCCACGAGGCGGCGAGATCGTGCACGCGACCGATCGATGGGAGGTCGCGGCGGGTGGAGGCGCAGTCACCGCCGTGCAGCTCGCGCGGCTCGCCGGCCGCGCGACGCTCATCACCGCGCTCGGCGACGACATGCTCGGTCACCGAGCGGCCGATGAGCTCGAGGCGTTCGGCGTCGACGTTCGGGCGTTCTTCCGGAAGGGTCAGTCGCAGCGCAGAGTCATCGCGCACCTCGACCCAACCGGTGAGCGAACGCTCACGGTGATCGGCGACCGGATGGGTCCGCGAGGCGACGACCCCTGGGACGACGTCGACGCCGAGTTCGACGCCATCTACTTCACCGCCGGCGACGCGGGCGCCGTGCGCCAGGCGCGCCGTGCGCGCGTGCTCACGGCCACGGCCAGAGCGATGGGGACGCTCCGCGAAGCGGGCATCCCGCTCGACGCGCTCGTCCGCAGCGCGCTCGACGAGGGCGAACGATACGAGGACGGTGACCTGACGCCCGCGCCGGAACTCGTCGTCTCGACGGAGCGCAACAGCGGGGGGAGATGGGAGGCGAACGACGGCAGCAGGGGGCGATACGAGGCCGTCGATCCGCCGGGACCCGTTCGCGACTCATACGGATGCGGCGACGCGTTCGCCGGCGGCCTCACCGCAGGGCTCGGCGCCGGCCTCGACGTTCTTTCCGCTCTCGAGCTCGGCGCCCGATGCGGCGCGTGGGTCGCATCGCTCGACGGCCCATACGGCCGCTAGACGGAAGCGTCGCGGACGCTGGCGGCTGCTCTGCGCGACGGGACTCGAAGACGTCAGAGCTCGGCACACCGTGCCAGATGTCGCGGGTAGCATCATCCGTCGATGGGTTCTAGGCGATGCGACGCGTGCGATCACCTCTTCTTCGCGCATGGTCCCGATGGATGCGCCACGTGCGGATGCACCGCCGTCAGGGGCACGATGGTTCGTGGGGACGATCTTGATGCGGTGGACAAGATGGTCGAGTTCATCAGTGGACATGGCACCGACCTGAACAGCCGCGGCGCCGATCCGCAGGCGAGACATCCCGACGACGGTGACCCAACGTCGCGGCGATCTCCCGGGTAGCCCCACAGGCAGAAGCCGGCACTAGTCTGCTCGCGTGAGCGAGCGGTTCGACCTCGTGGTGATCGGCGGCGGGCCGGCCGGCGAGCGAGGCGCTGCCCAAGCCGCCTACTTCGGCAAGCGGGTCGCGGTCGTGGAGCGCGCATCTGAGCCCGGCGGCGCGGCCGTGCACACGGGGACCCTGCCCTCCAAGACGCTCCGCGAGGCAGGGCTTTTCCTTTCCGGCTATCGGCAGCGCGACATGTACGGCGTGAACGTGCACGTCGACCCCGACCTGACCGTCGCGCGATTGCTCGGACGCAAGGAAGTGGTGGAAGGCACCGAGACCGAACGGATCCACGCGAACCTCGAGCGGCACAAGATCGAGTTGATCCGGGGAGTCGGGCGCGTGACCGGGGCGAACACCGTCGCGGTCTCCGGCCCCGACGGCGAGCGCCAGCTCGAGGCGGAGTTCATCCTGATCGTCACCGGGTCATCGCCGCACCGTCCGCAGGGCGTTCCGTATGACGACGAGGACGTCCACGACGCCGACGGCATCCTGCAGATCGATCACCTGCCTCGAACGCTCGTCGTGATCGGCGGCGGCGTGATCGGATGCGAGTACGCCTGCATGTTCGCGGCACTCGGCGTCGATGTGCACCTCATCGACCCGCGCCCGGCGCTGTTGCCGTTCCTCGACGCCGAGATGGGTGAACGACTCGCCGAGGCCATGACCGCTCTCGGCGTGCGCCTGCACCTCGAGCGCCAGCTCGACCACGTCGCCAGGGACGACGGCGCGCTCGTGACGACCGTGACCTCCGGCGCGGAGATCGAGGCCGACACCGTGCTGATCGCGTCCGGTCGCAGCGGGAACACAAGGAGCCTCGGCCTCGAGGACGTCGGCGTCGAGGTCGATCGCCGCGGCTACGTCGTGGTCGACGAGGACTTCCGGACCGCGGTCCCGAGCATCTACGCGGCCGGCGACGTGGTCGGGTTCCCCGCGCTCGCGAGCGTGTCGATGGAGCAGGCGCGGGTCGCGGTCTGCCACGCGTTCGGCTTCACGTACAAGCGCCAGGTCGCCGAGCTCTACCCGTACGGCGTCTACACGATCCCCGAGGCGAGCTGCGTCGGGCTGGGTGAGGACGAGGCCATCAAGCGAGGGATCGACGTGGTCGTCGGCCGCGCCCGGTTCGCCGACAACGTCCGCGGCCAGATCGTCGGCGACCGGGACGGGATGGTGAAGCTCGTGTTCGACGGATCGAACCGCCGGCTGGTCGGCTGCCACGTGATCGGCGAGCGCGCGTCGGAGCTCGTCCACATCGGCCAGGCCGTCATCACGCTCGAGGGGACCGTCGACACCTTCATCCAGATGGTCTTCAACCACCCCACGCTCGGCGAGACCTTCAAGTACGCGGCCTACGACGCGCTCGGGAAGCTGCCCACCGACTAAAGCCCGGCTAGATGGGGTACGGCGGCAGTGCTAGCGTCGGTGGATCACGCCGTTCGAAGAGGGAGGACAGGCATGAAGCTCGGGCGACTCGCGACCGCGTCGGTGGTGTCAGTGGCGGCGCTCCTGATCGGGGCACAAGCGCCGGCGGTTGCCGCGAAACATGCCGCCCCCAGCGGAGGATCCAGCGCGTACGTCAGGGTCAACCAGCTCGGCTACCCGACCGACGCCGCGTCCAAGCGGGCGTACCTGCTGTCCTCCGGCGTCGAGACCGGCGCCACGTTCGCGGTGAAGAACGGCTCGACCACCGTCTTCTCCGGGGCGATCGGGGCGGACCTCGGCTCGTGGAGCTCGTCGCTGAGCCACGTCTACGCGCTGGACTTCCCGTCGGTGACCGCGGCGGGCACCTACACGATCGCCGTGACCGGACCGATCGCCGCCACCTCGCCGTCGTTCAAGGTCGACACGGGCA
>Ga0207693_10002566_pt1 | contig 15791 bp, 10 predicted proteins | sample LARL81metaG_FD_184347 | JGI IMG/M metagenome (GOLD analysis project Ga0207693, IMG submission 184347) | Corn, switchgrass and miscanthus rhizosphere microbial communities from Kellogg Biological Station, Michigan, USA - LAR L8-1 metaG... | ecosystem: Host-associated > Plants > Roots >...
TGCTTGATAGCGCCGAGTGAATCCCGAAGGGTGCCATCGGAGGAATTATTGATATGGTCGATCTTCGTCATTGGTGTCCACCCCCGATAAAGAGATGATACAAGAGCAAAACAATCTCACTTGAATTAAGTCTATCCTAGAAAGATAGGGTTCAAAACTCAATCGAGCAGATTTTTCCGTCGATCAAATAGCCGTTTGCAAGGAGAAAATGAACGACGGCAACAATTTCAGTTCCATCGTGCGAACCTTCGGGTCCGTACCCTTCTCAAGAGTTTCCGGAGCTCGAAAGGCTTCGGCGCCAGGTTCAACAAATGGAACGGTTAAGACCGATTGCAGGCAGACCCATGAGGCGCGCCCTCAGCAAACACGACCTCATGGTCTTCCAGCTCGGTATGGACGTGGTCGATGTCTTCACGGTATCCATCTGGCTAACGTAATTGACCTGCCGTTCACCATCCATTCAACCGGAATGAGAAAGCCATCGATAAAAAGCTGTGGTTGCGGGAAAGGTACAAATCGCGACGGGGAATCCGATCGCCGAGGGCAGAGCGAGCAATACGAATCGAACCCACGCTCCAATGCCAGGAGGAGCTGTCCTTCCCCAACCTTTGGCGTCCAATCCATTTGAGGGGCAATGGTCCGTGGAGGTCTCAACGAGAGCGCCGATTGCCAGGTCTTCAACCCGAACCCCGCTGCCTGAAGTTAGGATTCGTGTCCCGCAAAGGATGCAAGGTCGCCCCACCGTCATTTTCATGGCCGCAGGCCTTGCCCTTTTGGAAATCGATGCAAGGATCGGCAGGCGGACGACGCCAGCTGCAACTCATCCTGCCAGACCAGCCGGAATCTCTCGAGAAAGCGTCCTACGCGATGAATGATTTACGCTACACCTCACCAACAAACCAGAATTCCGAGGCTATACTGGGGGTTTTGCGATAGAGCCACGTGTCGCATTCCCCCTTTTACCATTTAAATCCGATGGAACCAATTAATAGTCCGAGCGAATTGCAGGTCATTAACCATAGTTTCCCTTGCCACGACAACTGCTCATGACGGAAGCTGTTCTCCAGTGAACGGGCCCTATTCCTCTGGCGGCATCGGCTTCGCCGCCCAATTTCTCGAGGAGTATCATGAGAGCGCTGCAATTGGCGGCACCCGGAGAGCGTTTGGCAGTGCTTTGTTTGGGGGCCCATTCCGACGACATCGAGATAGGAGCGGGCGCCACGCTTCTATCACTGATGGATCGCGGCATTCGCCTCGACGTCCGCTGGTGCGTGTTGAGCGGAGCCGGCGAACGCGAACAGGAAGCCAAATCTTCAGCGGCAGATTTTTTGTTGGGCGCAGCCAACGCCAAAATAGAAGTAATGTCGTTCCAGGACGGCTTTTTTCCCGAGCAAGGAGCAGCCATTAAGTCTTGGTTCGAAATGCTAAAGCAGCGTGTCAATCCCGATCTCATCCTCACCCATCGTCGAGACGACGCCCATCAGGATCATCGTCTAGTTTGTCGCCTGACATGGAACACGTTTCGCGATCATTGCATCCTTGAATACGAAATCCCCAAGTGGGATGGCGACCTGGGCCAACCCAACCTTTACGTGCCTGTTTCGGCGCACGCGCTACAGCGCAAGATCGAGCTATTGATGTCGCACTTCGGGAGTCAGCGTTCCAAGCAGTGGTTTGATCGGGAAACCTTTTTCGGACTTGCGCGACTTCGCGGTATGGAGTGCCGAGCTCCCGAACTTTATGCAGAGGCGTTCTTCGCCCGAAAGCTGAGTCTCGCGTAAAGGCCCAACGCCGCCCTGCCCCTAACCCAAACTGTTCCTCCGTCCCGTTAGACTGAGCCTATCTCCGGTCTCGGGCGAAACCTCATTCCCGAAGAGAAAACTGGAGTCGCCGTCAATTTGCGATTTCGTCAATTCGTCGTTGCGATCAAGTCGCGGGAGAGGCAACGCCCATCGGTTGCCATCCGTACCCGTGATCCTTCTGAACCTGGACAATCTCGCCGCCCACGAAGACACGATCACTTCGGACAATTGTTCGGCGGTCCGCAATCTCTTTACCATCGCGATCATGAGCGCTCTGGCAAGGAGGCCGCTCTTCAGCGCTTTTGGCACTCGACATAGAACGCGCCGTTCGCGGCAGCAAGGTTTTCCAGGCATTGCTTGCTGTCGGTTATTTCACCGGCAACGCCGAGATCATACGCCTCGTCCTTTAGAATGAGCGCGTAGCGACCGGGGGTCAGCGGTTTGTCTGCGTCCTCGCCAATCACTTCATACATATCTGGTTGTCCCTTGAGCGGTGCCGTTCGGTAGGGATAGGAGATATTTCGTATCACCCAGGTATCGTCCGCTTTTGTGATGATAGGCTTACCGGCCGGATCGAATTTCATCGCCTGGGAGATCTTCGCAACGAGCCGCACTTCCGCGCGGTTGAGTGCGTTGGTGGCCGAGTCGCGGCGGAATACGATGAATTTGATATGGCCGTCAGGAAGCACCGTTTTGGGCGGGGTTAAGATCGCAGCCGAAATGGCTACGCGGGGACTTGGCGCGCGACCCGGCAGCAATTCCAGGGTAAATAGCTTGCCGTCACTGATCGCATAGACGCCAAACGTCGTCGGCACCAGAGGATCCGGCGGGGACTCCGGCTGTGCTGCTGCCGGCTGATCGACTGGCACAGGGGCAGGCTTTGCCACGGTTTTGGATGCGACAACCCCCGCCTCGCCATTGAATTTCAGCATCGATGCCAGGTTGGCGCGCTGGTGAATCCCGAGAGCAATAATCGCTGCCAACCCAAGCACGGTCACGTAGTGCCGGAGGGCCGCAAATTCCCACCTTCGGGCCTGGCCGTCGAATATGGGCAATTTGAATGGTCGCCACCCGTGATAATCGGCCTCATCCGCCGGCCCAATCGCCGGTTCTGTTTTTGCCGCACCCCGAAAGCCCAGCAAGCCGAACCTCGACTGCCCTTCCGGCGCTTCAAGCGCGCGCAACTCGAGTCTGCTGTAATGAGTTTCCACGCCCTGAATGGCAACTTCCAGCGAGTTGAGGATCCGGCTCTGCTCGTCCGGAGCTTCGGTGGCAACTTGTTCTTCCAGCTTGTGCCGGGCAAGTTCGTAGAGCGAGGCGCGCAATTGTTCCGGATCCACGGTGATCGAGTCGATCATCCGCGACAAAACCAGCGCAAATTCAACTTCGGACGAGGCGGGTGCCGCGTCCGCGGAGCCCTCTCTGCGTAATATTTTCGGGGCCATGAATGCCTTCGCGTTCGGCCAGTTGAATCAGAGGTTTGAAATTTAGAGGATTTGCGCGAAGTCTGCCAACGCTTCAGCACGAACGCAATATCGTAACGCGAAAACCAGCTCAGCTCCTGTTTTCGTCCCCGGAATTAGCCGAGAACGCACAGAATGGCGCCAAAGATGGCCAATATCTTGTTTTCGGGGTGGCGGCCACACGCCGCAGCGTGCCGAACCATATCCCATTCAGACATCTGAACCGGTAGGGACCATTCCCAACTATAATTTCTTTTGCCGGTGGCGTTTTGATGCGCGCCATTGCTAATTTGGATGTGCTTATCACAAATAGCGGCTTGCCTCATTCCCTCTGATCCACCTCGGGGTTCGAAATGACGATTATGGTTACAGGCGGCGCGGGTTACATCGGTTCGCACACCTGCGTCGAATTGATCAACCACGGGCATTCGATCGTCATCTTTGACAACTTCAGCAACAGTCAGCTGGAGGTGCTGGACCGGATTGAGCGAATTACCGGCGTCTCTCCCGCAGTAGTGCGCGGCGACGTTCGCGACCGCGACCTACTGACAGCGACGATGCTCAAATACCAATGCCGCGGCGTCATCCATTTCGCGGGACTGAAATCCGTGGCCGAGTCGGTGATCCGTCCTCTCGAATACTATGACAACAACGTGGTCGGTTCTTTGCGACTTGTTCAGACGATGCGAGACGCCGATGTTCGCAACCTGGTCTTTTCCTCCTCTGCGACCGTATATGGTGAGCCGACTTCGCTTCCACTCGAAGAGGATCATCGGCTGATGCCGTTCAATCCGTACGGCCGCACCAAAATGATGGTCGAAGAAATGCTCAGCGATCTTGCGGGTTCGTCAAAATCTTTCAAGATCGCGATCCTGCGTTACTTCAATCCGGTCGGCGCTCACGAAAGCGGATTGATTGGTGAAGATCCGACCGGCGAACCAAACAACCTGATGCCATTCATTGCGCAAGTAGCGGTGGGGCGACGACCTCATCTGAATGTGTTTGGAACGGATTATGAAACGCCCGATGGAACGGGAGTCCGAGATTTTGTCCATGTGATGGATCTGGCCGCCGGCCATCTTCGAGCGCTTGAGTGCCTCGAAAATCAAGATCTCATCAAAGTGAACCTGGGTACGGGGCACGGCACCAGCGTCCTGGAACTCGTTCACGCTTTTTCAGAGGCAAGTGGCAAGTATATTCCGGTCGTTTTTGCGCCCAGGCGCGCGGGAGACGTCGCCTGCTGCTACGCCAGCCCCGATCTGGCTCGCCGAACCCTTGGGTGGAGCGCCACGCGAGACTTGGATGACATTTGCCGGGATACCTGGAGATGGCAGAGCGGCAATCCTCTCGGCTACAAAAGGGTAAACGAGCAGGCCTAACCCTCACCATCAATAGCTGCGCACGGGATATGAACGTCGAAACCGCGCCACTCCGCGTACGTATTTGCTGGGCGGGGTTGCACGTTGGTCGGCTACTGCACGATCGGATTAGAGGGGTGTTTCGTGCCCTGTGCCGAACGAAGCCGCCAGCGCGGTGACGACCCAATGCGCTCTGGAGCCCACCGCCATCTGATGCCGACCTAAGTCAGGTCGAGAAACGCGCGGCAAGCGCCTGAGTCACAAAGCTAGTTGGGAAAACCGTTCTCCTTTTGCAAGACAACGATCTCGATTTTCTCTCCGATTTTTTAATAAATCTTGGCGTATCCTTTCGCACTATACTGGATTTGGCGCTCGGAATTTCAGCCCGGGCCAGTAATAAATAGATCATTTCCTAATACCCTTAAGTGGGATTTGCACCATGGCTTATGGGGATCGCAAGAGCGAACGGGTCAATTTCGAGCGCGGTATTCCCGTTTACATGATGGGAATTGACGGCACCTGGCGCCGCGAATGCAAATTGATTGACGTGTCACAGACGGGCGCGCGCCTGCGGGCCGAAGGCTCGCTCGAAGGATTGGACCTGAAGGAGTTTTTCCTGCTTCTCTCTTCGACGGGCCTCGCCTATCGACGCTGCCAACTGGTGCGGCTTGCCGGCGACGAAATCGGTGTCGAGTTTCTCGCGCGTGAAAAGAAGCCCAAAAAAAGTGGGCTCAGGCTGACACCCCGACAAGGTTGAACGCGCGACGGTGGCACAGCGGGAGAGCGCAACAGCGTCTAAATGCGCTTCGGCACGAACGCATCAGTTGTCCATGTCCAATTGAGCAATCTGTTAGGAGGGATGAATCCGAAAATCGTCCAACCTTTTGCCGGACCTAAGCTGTGCGACCATCCAGCGTGGCTTCTTCCCGCGGCCAGCCCAAGTTTGTGAAGGCCGATCCGGATTCCGATATTTGGGCAGCACACGAGGGTAAGGGCGTCGTGCTTTCGTAACGGAAGCAAGCCCGCCATTGAGCTGCCGAAGTCGGCGATCCAATCGCCTCTTTTCTTCAGACAACTTCCTGGACAATGTGGAAACAAGTCTATCGTGAAGAGACCAAAGGTCATCTACCGACATCGACTTAATTTCGTCGATTTTCATTTTACCGCCCTCCCATGCTGTTCTCGTGAGCGGTAATTTTCGAGCGCATTTTGGCGACAGCTTGCCGCTTCAATGACCCAAGCAAGCCGAAAATGAGGAACCTTCTGTGCGGGCATCCGGATTTTCATTGGGACAAGCCCGGCTCGCTCACAAGGGGCTATCGATCTGCACTACTTCCTTTGCGCATGTCCCCCGGAACGGGCACGACTGGACGCTTCGTGGGGGAAAGGAACGAAGCGGCGATACAACCGAAAATTCCAGTGAGGCGAGACCGTCCTTGAGCCAGTAAGCATCGAAGCCGCCTTTTGAGTTGTCGAATCGGGCATATTCTCGTCCTGCGAACCGTCAGAACAAACAAAGCCCTCACGAAGGGAGCACTGCAACCTGTCTTGGCATAAGTGCATTCTTACCATTTTAAGTACGAAGATACCGGCATTGAGAGCCCCGCTCGTGCTTGTCCACCGATTGATTCCGTATGTGGCCAAAATGTCATAGGAAAACGCGCCCCAACCAACTAGCCTTCATTTAGGCGAAATTTGGAATTGCGCCTTATTGTTCTGTTGGTTTGGTGACGGTTACCGAGATGGCTTATGAAAATCGCACTTTCAACAATTTTGAGCCTCATTCTGGTCATCGGCCCTTCAACGGCAGCTGAATTCTCGATCAACGATGCTCTCCGCGAGGCCGCAAAGTCCCATCCGGGGGTCGGCGAGGCTTCCGCAAACAAGCGTGCGACACAAGCTGAGCTTCGACAGGTGCAAAGCACATTGCTGCCCCAGGTCCGTGTCGAAGCACGCTACGGACCGGAAAAATTCGATCAAAACTTTAGCGGGAGTCCGCCGATAGCCGGGTTGACGGCACCCGTCGTGGGGGCTGGGCCCTGGCGGAATGGCAATCAAGAATCGGTTGTTGTTCGACAATTGCTGTTTGATGGATTTGCGTCGATCCACGACATCTGGCGGAACACGGCACGGGTTGATGCGGCGGCGTTTCGTGTCCGCGAGCGAACCGAGTTGATCGCGCTGGATGCAGCCGAGGCCTATGTCGATGTTACCCGCTATTTGCGGCTTGTGGCATTGGCGGAAAAGAACGTTGCGACCCACGAAAAGATCTTTGCGAACGTGAATTCCCGGTTCCAGGGTGGCCGGGCTGGCGAAGGCGACTTGCAGCAGTCCCGCGAGCGAGTGGAAAACGCCAGAGCGCAGCTGGATGAGTTTCGTCGCAGCCTTGAAGAATCTCGTGCAAAATACCGCAAGACGGTCGGGCTAGAGCCGATCAACCTTCGGTTCCCCGGGCCACTTCGAGGAATGCCTCCCAGCCGAGATGAAGCGCTTGCGGTGGCCGTTCGGTTCAATCCGACAATCTTGGCCGCACAGGCTGACGCCGATGCGGCCAAAGAAGCTTTTCGCGTGACGGATGGCTCGTTCTCTCCGAAATTCTTTCTGGAGGCAAGCGCAACCCACTACGACAACACCTTCCCGTATGTTTCTGGCCCCAATCTGCCGAGCGTCACCCATGAGGATTACAGCGGCAAGGTTGTGATGTCGTGGGACATTTTCCGGGGCGGTCAGGATGCCTGGAATCGCTCCGAGAAGGCCGAGCGCTTCACCGAAGCCACCATGCGCCATGCTCGCCTACAACGCGACGCGCTCGAATCAATCGACAAGGCATGGGCGGCGCGGACGGTCACGGCTACGCGCATCGCCGACTTGAAGCTCCAAATCGACGCCGCTATCAAGACCATTGCCGCTTTCCAGAAGGAATATGAACTCGGCCAACGGTCCCTGATTGATCTTCTCAACGCGCAAAATCAGTATTTCAATGCAGCGGTATCGCTCGTTTCGGCACGCGGCGTCGTCGTTTTCGCGGACTATCAACTGCTGGCCGCGATGGGATCACTGCTGGAATATCTGAAATCACCGCCGCCCGTCGATTCAGCACCGCTTGATCCGGGCCCCTTGGGTATTGTGCCTTATACAGCGCCGACCTTCCGCTGGAACCTTCCAAGGACAGGATCCGAACCGCTGCGGGTCGACGTTGCCCCGCCCGGGCTTCCAGTGAAAGCCCTTGCCTCGGCGGACCGACCGCAGGCGGCAGCCGATGGTCAGAAGACTGCAGGCCTATTCAACGACCGGTGGTTGAATTGGAGTCTTTCCGCGAGCATGCCTGATTGGTTGACGCCGAATTCGAACCCGGGCACGGACAAGCCGAGCGTTCCGACTGGAACTGCCGCAGGGCAAAGTGCCCTTTCCTATGCCGACTCCGACAAGCCATTCTGGATGCTCACGGCTTTCCCAAAGAACTAGGCCGGGAAAGGCTCGCCCACGCACTGGAAAAATTGGCAAGGACGGACTTGATGTCCTTGCTGTGAGGGTTGATTAACCCTCAGTCAGAATTCGTCAAATCAAAGAATGGTTTAGTTCCGGAGTTCCACTATTCTGAGAGCTGATGGAAGCACCTTCGAGCGCAGGTATTTTTCCTTGTTTGGGATAGAGGCATCAGATTGTTTTGGCGCACAAAACCGGCCGCTGCGGCGGACCAGCCAAGTCACGATACGTCAAGGCCGCTGCCAATTGGTCGGGGCCCGGCGACGCCGCCGTCGAGCGATCCCTTAACGGCTTCACTGATTTATTTGGCTAGCTATCACGGCCGGGCCATTAGCCGTGAAGCTCTTCTGGGTGGCCTCCCCATTCTCGATGGCCGGCTGTCCGTAGCTCTCTATGATCGCGCGGCCAAGCGCGCGGGACTCGAAACGGAGGCGATCAAGCGGGACCTTCCGGACATTCCCGCGCTTGTCCTTCCCGCCGTCCTCATCATGAAAAACGGAGCCACGCTGATCCTTCTCGGCTTCGACGAGCCCAAGGGCACGGTCAACGTACTGGATCCCTCCACACACCCCTACACACCTCGGAGGGCCGCGCTGGACGCGATTGCTGTGGGATTTACGGGGTATGCCTTCCTGGTTAGGGCGGCAGCCGAAGCCGATGCACGAGCCGTTGCCGCAGGCAGCCTGCCGCGAGACCACTGGTTCTGGTCGGTGGTCAAAGCGCATTGGCGCAACTATGGCCACATCGCGCTATCGGCGCTGCTGATCAATATCCTGGCTCTCGCAATGCCGCTGTTCACCATGAGCGTCTATGACCGCGTGATTCCCAACGGAGCCATCCCGTCGCTGGTCGCTCTCTCCATCGGCATGGGACTTGCGATTGCGTTCGATCTGATCCTGCGCATGGTCAGGAGTAAGATGATCGATGTGACTGGCAAGACCATCGACGTGGTTCTTGCGGCCAACATCTTCGAGCATGTCATGGGCGTGAAGATGTCGCAGCGCCCTCAGTCGGTCGGCATCATCGCCAACCAGCTTCGCGACTTCGATTCGGTTCGCGAATTCTTTACCTCAGGAAGTGTGGTTTCGGCGACCGATCTGCTGTTTGCGATTCTGTTCATCGCCGTACTGTTCATGATAGCCGGCCCTCTGGCATTCATTCCCCTGTTCATGCTTCCGCTCATGATCGGAATTGGCTTGGCGCTGCAACGTCCGTTAAACCGGGCGATGAAGCGTTTGCAGGCGGAATCGGCTGCTCGTCATGGCGTGCTGGTCGAATCGCTTGCCGGAATGGAAGCCGTGCGGGCGACGGGTGCCGAGGCGCGCATGCAGACTGCCTGGGAACGCTCAGTGGCGGCGACGGCCCGCTCGGGCGAGGCCGTTCACTTCTGGTCTTCGCTCGCGCTGACCACTGCAAATTCCGCGCAGACGTTGACTAGCGTGCTTATGATCGTGGTTGGCGTCTTTCTCATTTTGAACGGAAGCCTGACGGTCGGCGCGCTGATCGCTGCAAACATGCTCGCGGGCCGCGTGCTAGCGCCGATTGCAGGGATCGCATCCGTGATCACGCGCGGCACCCAAACCTTTTCTTCGCTCAAAGCTATTGATCGAATCATGAAATTGGAACGGGAACGCTCGCCGGAGCGGGCTTACGTTGCCAGAAAAATCGAAAAGGGCACCATCAATTTCGACAACGTTTCGTTCACCTATCCCAACGCGCCCGGCAAGGCGCTGGATAAGGTCACCTTCAAGATCGAAGGCGGCGAACGGGTAGGAATCATTGGCCGGGTTGGTTCGGGCAAGACGACGGTTGGACGATTGCTGCTTGCCTTCTATGAGGCGCAAGAGGGCCGGATCCTAGTCGATGGTGTCGATTCCCGCCAATATGACCCCGCCGATTTGCGATCTGGAATCGGCTTTGCGATGCAAGATACGGATCTGTTTTTCGGCAAGCTTCGCGACAACATAACCTTGGGTTATCCCGCCGCGTCTGATGAAGAGGTTTTGGCGGCAGCTCGCCTTGCTGGCGTGGAAAGTTTCATCGCGAGCCACCCCATGGGCTACGACATGCCCATTTCGGAAGGCGGCCGAAGCCTGTCGGGTGGCCAGAAACAGGCAATCGGTCTTGCCCGCGTTCTGATCAGGAAGCCCAAAATCCTGTTTTTGGACGAGCCGACCGCGCATTTCGACGTCCGCAGCGAGACGGAGTTTCTTGAGCGGCTGAAAGCACTCGACGATTCCAAAATGACCATCATTATCTCCACGCATCGCCTTTCGCTGCTCAGCATGGTTGATCGCTTGTTGCTGTTCGATGGCGGCCGTTTGGTTGCCGACGGACCGCGGGACAAGGTTCTGGCTCTCCTGCAGGCCAAGCCACCATCACCGGAGCCCGTTGCGTCTCCCAGAGTTGTTCAAACCGCACCCATTGTGCAAAAGTCCAATGTCAACTGATTTTGCCTACGCCAACGATATTCGAGCGGCCGTTCAATTGAGGACGCCTACGACCTCGCGGATGTTGCTGTGGGCCTTTCTTGCTCTGTTCGCCACCTTCCTGGTCTGGGCTCATTTTGCGGTGCTTGAAGAAGTGAAGCGCGGGAATGGCAAGGTCGTCCCATCCCGGCAAATCCAGGTCGTTCAATCCCTGGAAGGCGGCATCGTCGGCGATATTCTTGTGCAGGAGGGCGCGGCGGTGCAACAGGGCCAAACCCTGATGCGCATCGACGACACAAAGTTTGCTTCCGAGTTGGGTGAAATACGCGAACGACGTGCCTCGATGGCGGCCCGCGTCGCGCGGCTCGACGCCGAAGCGAAGGGGCGCACTGAGATAAAGTTTCCCGACCAAATCGATCAGGTCGTCCCTGCTGCCGTGGCGACGGAAACCAGCGTTTTCAATGCACGAGCCCAAAAGCTTGCGCAGGACATCGACGTTCTCAATCAACAGATCACCCGCCTTACGCAATCTTCCGCACTGTTCGATCGCGAGCTTGCCCTGACGCGTAAGCTCTACGAGCAGAAGGTGGTACCCGAGATCGAAATGATTCGGGTGGAACGTCAGTCTGCCGAAACCAAGGGACAGCTTGCGGAAGCAAAGTCCAAGGTAGCGACCGCTGTGAGTACCTTCCGCGCCCAGGCGGACGAGGATTTGGCAAAATCGCGAGGGGACCTCGCTGTGCTTGACGAAAATATTAAGTCTGCCCAAGACCGCGTCCGCAGGGCCGACCTGCGCTCACCGGTCCGCGGTATCGTCAACAAGCTGAACGTGACGACGATAGGTGCGGTGGTTCAACCCGGCGCCAATCTGATGGATATCGTTCCTCTCGACGACACTTTGCTGGTCGAAGGCAAGATCCGGCCGCAGGACATTGCTTTCATTCGGCCGGGTCAGGACGCCGTGGTCAAGATCTCTGCATACGATTCTTCGGTTTACGGCCATCTCGACGGCAAGGTCGAGCGGATCAGCGCCGACACCATCCTCGACGACAAGGGCGAATCGGCTCAGCGCCCGGAGACCTATTATCGGGTCATGGTCCGAACCAGCACGAACCATCTGGGCACGGAAGAAAACCCGCTTCCGATCATTCCAGGAATGGTCACGACAGTGGAAATTCTCACTGGCAAGAAATCCGTGCTCGACTATCTCATGAAACCCGCACGCACTTTGCGTGACGAGGCGCTGCGCGAGCATTGACCCTAGCTTGGTTAACTTTTCGTTGCCGCCAGGCCATTACGTCGAACGGTTCAACTAACCCGCGATTTGTTGCGTTCGCACAATCCCCTTCTGCTGAGCCGGATCTTAACGCCGCTTAAGCCGCCTGCCCCGCACTCTCCGTCCCGATAACAGCTGGGACGGCAGATCGGCGCAAAAAGACGCCTGCTGACGTTCCTGACACATGGGACGTCATTCATGAGACCGCATTCGGGTTTGCGGAGACCCGGCTCGCTCGCATTTGCGACTCTGCTGGCTCTTTCCATCGGAAGTTTTGTCAAATCGGGCGCTCTTGCAGCCGATGGAACGGTGGGTAATCCCACCAGAAGCGCAAAGTCGATCCCGAACGAGCAGAATACTCCCACGACTGCTACCTTCTTCACCATTAACGCTGTGTTGGCCAAACTCGACCGGCAGCACGGTTCCGGCCCTAGCGCCGTACGGCTGGCCGCGCTCCCTCCGGCTTCGACCAGCGCGACGGACACCCAACCTGAATCGAGCATCGCTCCGCCGACAGGAAGCGAGCCGTTCGGCCTGTTTACGTTCCGCGCGCCCCAAGGCGCGCTTTGGACGAAATGGGCGGGTGTCGAAGCTGACCTTGCCAGGGAAAAGCTGGTACTCGACGGTTGCCGCGATAACCCCGAGACCTGCCCCTCTTACGCTGCGCAGTTCCTTCGCCTGATCAAGGCCGTGAAGTCGAAATCAGGCCGTGCCCAGCTCGAGGAAGCCAACCTGGGTGTCAACGCGGCTATCCGCTACGTGAGCGACCTTGCCCAGTTCGGCGAGTTGGACCGCTGGAGCGCGCCATTGGCATCGTTTGCGACTGCCAAGGGCGACTGCGAAGACTATGCGATCGCCAAATACGTTGCGTTGCGCGAGGCTGGCTTTCCGGAAGGCGAACTGCGTCTGTTGCTGGGTCGCGATCGAACTGTCCGACAGGATCACGCGGTGCTCGCCGCGCATCTCGACGGCCGGTGGCTGATCCTGGACAACCGGTGGTCCGAGCTGCGGGACGACTCCGGCGACTTGAACTTCACGCCTCTATTCGCCATCGACCACGCCGGCGTGTTTCTGCTCGCGAAACCGTATGCGAAGCTCGAGCACTCGCCCGCCAGCGAGGTGGAGGCCGCGCCGGCTGCCGCGAGCGACGTCGACCTTGGGGAATGGAGCGGACCGGTCCAGACCAACGACAACGCATCCGGGTTGAATTCGCTGCTATTGCTGCTGATGTGAGCCGAAGACCAAGCAGCGCTTGCTCTTACAACAACTGTCGTTTGGAACCACGCTACTAACCTTTCGTCTGCTATCGCGCGGCCGCTCTACGACGGGAAATTGAATCCTGTTGGCAGCTGCTCACTCGCGGCGAACGCAAGAATCCGCCTGATTCCTGCTGCCCGCTTAGATCCCAAGACAAGTCCCGCGAATTAACCGGGCCGATACGAAAAGATCCGCCACCTTCCAGGTGGCGGATCTTTTTCGCTGTAATTCGGGAGAGCCGTTAAGCCGTGTGAATCTGGCCTTGAGAAGGTACGCCCGTAGCGATATGAGCAATTTCAACTGCATGCGCTAGCGTGCCGTTGTCTGAGTACCAGAGATTGCTGCCCGCACCGCTTGTTTCGACAAAGAAGCTGTTTGCAGCGCCGTTCCAAGCGCCTGCGGCAGCATGATCGGCTCCGGTTGCGTATTGTGCCGCCGAGATCGTCGAAGCGTTCTGGAACGTGAGATTCTGACTAGCCACATCGACGAAGATTCCGTCAGTCCCAGAGACGTTGAATATCGTATCACCTAAAGTGGTCGGAGTCGTTTCGTTGAATTCGTATTTGTTGGAACCACTCGTATCGTGCATTGTCGTGTTGAGCTCGGCACCGGCAATCAGCGTGTCATTGCCCGTTCCGCCGTTCAGCGTGTCGTTTGCTCCAAACGCAACCAGCGTGCTACCGGCACTACTCGCGGTTAATGTATCACTGCCGTGAGCTGAACCGATCAACCCGGTTATTCCGGACAGCGTGTCGGTTCCAACCCAAGATCCCGTAGCGCTTCCGGTCGCAAGGCTCGCGACAACCGCTGTGGTCGTATCATTGCTGAAGTCGGCAATATCAACGCCACCGCCACCAGTGATGGTCATAGCCGTGGTAGCGCTAGCGACGATGACCTCAGACGCGCTGGTCCCGGCTACGGTCGCGAACGTTCCGAGCAGCGACACGTTAAGATTAGTCGAGCTTGTAACTGAGTCACCATCGCCGTCGGTGATGACTGGATCGAAGTTCAATGCGGTACTACTAACAACCTCGTGCTCGTTAAAGGTGACATTGGTCAAATTCACCTTGGGATCGTCACCTGCTGCGCTGGCGATGTTCTCAACCTCCACCCCACGGAAGGTTCCGAACGTGCCGGTCGTTGTTCCGCCAACTCCCCAATGTGCCGCGTCAATGACGACCGTCTGCCCATCCGGAAGCGTGATGTTTTCAGTGGCAAATACAGTCCCGGTGGAATCTACCAGTGAGACAAGGAAATGCTCGGTTGTCGCGTTGCCGCCCTTTCCGATACCAACGCTCATTGCCGTCTGGTCGGCTCCGGCTTTGAAGAAGACTGTCTCATTGACATCGAGGTTGCCGTTATCGACCCCGAACCCGTTCGCGTTCCCGTGCATTGTGTGATGGGCCGGGTTGGTATCGGCGGCGTTCCACCCATCGATTAGTAGGTCAAACCCTGTAGTAGGAATCGCGCCATTTCCGTATGCGCCGGTCGTCCCGTTGATTTGGAAGAATTCTCCTTCGCCGCTCTTTTGTGCGGTGAGATCGAAAACCTCGGTGACCTGGAAGGTATTTGACACCAGATGGAAATCGTAGGTGCCGTTGGCAGCCATCGACAAAGTAAAGAACTCGTTGGTGCCCGACGCTAGATTCGCATCCGCCTGATCTATGTAGGCGAACATTTCAGCCGCTTTGGCGGTCGGGTCGTAATGAACATATTCGTAGAATGTATAGGGAGCCGATCCGCCGGTCACGTTGACCGAAAACACCTCTTCTCCGGCTGGATTGTGGGTACCGGTGTCGGTCACCGTGTAGGTCAGGCCATTTATCGTGCCTGAAGGAATCGTGATTCCGATCGCCGAAGCGGCCGCTAGCCCGTCCGCGCCGAACACCGGTTGCCAGGTGCCATGGGCGTCAGTGTTGACGGCATTCGGCATGATCGCGTTTTGGATTGCACCAATACTTGGACCGTCGTCAAGGAAGCCGACATGGCTACTAATGTCGGTCGTCGTTGAAGTGACGTGATCACCGTCGCCGTCAGTCAACGTTACCGTCACGCCAACCGAACCCGCTGCCAGCGACAACAGGTCATTCGGCGTGTTGCTTGCGCTGTCCTGATGCAGGGACAGATAGTCCGCCACATAGACTTTGCCCGTCAGCTGATCGATCGCGATCGCGAACGCCGTCTCGCCCGTCAGGCTCGGATTAGCGACATCGGTGCCAACCGTTCCGATCACCCGCCCGCTGCCGTCCAACGACAAAGTTATTGCCGTGCCGTCCGTCAGCGTCAGACCAGAGTTCGCGTTGGTCACCGTCAGCGCAATTGTCTCCGGGTTAGCTGCCGCAGGACCATCCGCCCCGTAGGTCAGCGTACCCACAGACAGGATGCTGCTCGCACCCGTCGAGGCAAAGCTCAGCGCGCCATTATCCAGCGAGCCAGACGGGACGTCGGGGTCTGTGCCTGGATTGGCCACCGACGCAAACAACGCCGCTACCGTCGTCGATGCGCCGTTGAACGTAACCGTCGTCGAGCCCGCAACATCGCTCGCCCCGGCCGTGGTCTGCAACCCGGGCGTCTCGTCAACTCCAACCGTCGCTGTGCTCGCTGTCACTGTCGGCGCCACTGGGCCGTCGTCATGGATGGTGAGCTGATGGCCAACATCGATGCTCGCCGCCTGATGGTCGCCGTCGCCGTCCGTGATCGTCGCCGTCAGCGTCACCAGC
>Ga0207693_10002567_pt1 | contig 15791 bp, 14 predicted proteins | sample LARL81metaG_FD_184347 | JGI IMG/M metagenome (GOLD analysis project Ga0207693, IMG submission 184347) | Corn, switchgrass and miscanthus rhizosphere microbial communities from Kellogg Biological Station, Michigan, USA - LAR L8-1 metaG... | ecosystem: Host-associated > Plants > Roots >...
CGGCTGGCTTACCTCCGGGGGGATACGCGCCAACTTCGTGGCGAGTGTCGATGGCGCCGCGTCCACGGCCGGGCGGTCGCGCGGGCTGCAGACCCGCGGCGACAACCTGGTGTTCGCCGCCCTCCGGGATCTGGCCGACGTCGTGCTCGTCGGCGCTGGCACGGCGCGGGCCGAAGGCTATCGCGCCGCGAACCTGAGCCGGGCCCGGCAAGAAGTCCGGCGTTCCTATGGTCTGGCCCCGACGCTGCCCATCGCGGTGGTGAGCCGCTTAGCCCTGCTGGATCCGGGCTCGGAGCTGTTCCGAACCCCCGACCCGGCCACCCGGACCATTGTGATTACGTGCGCTACTGCCGACGCCACCGCCCAGCGTGCGTTAGACCCCGTGGCCGACGTCGTGCTGTGCGGGGAGGAGACCGTCGACCTCGCCGAGGTGCGGTCCACGCTCGTCGCGCGCGGGCTGACCAGGATCCTGTGCGAAGGCGGACCGACATTCTTCGCTGATCTCCTCCGGTCCGGCGAAGTCGACGAGCTGTGCCTCTCGATCACACCGCTGCTCGCCGGGCCGGGTCCGGGCCGGATCACCGCCGGCCACTCGTGGCCCGGCGACCCGGCGCCGCTCAACCTCGTCGGTCTGCTCGAACAGGACGGCACGTTGTTCGGCCGGTACGAGATCACCCGGCGGAGCTAGGGTTCCGCTAGTACTGCGGACCTGGTGTTCGGCCAGCGGTCCGGCGTCCCAGCCCCGGCACGATGTCGTCGAGCCGGAAAGTGATCGGCTGCTCCAGCTGCTCGTAGGTGCACGACGCCGGCTCTCGATCCGGTCGCCAGCGGACGAATTGCGCGGTGTGCCGGAACCGTGGCCCCTCCATGTGGTCGTAGCGCACTTCGACCACCCGCTCCGGGCGCAGCGGAACGAACGAGAGGTCCTTGCCCGCGTTCCACCGGGACGTCTCGTTTGCTCGTGGCGTGCGACTGCCCGCTTCCATCGCGGCCCAGTTCCAGGGATGGTCGTCGAACGTTGTCACCAGTGGCTGCATCTCGCGGAACAGCTCTTTGCGGCGCGCGAGCGGGAACGCGCCGATGACACCTACCGAGGCCAGCTCGCCGCTGTCCGTGAACAGTCCGAGCAGCAGCGAGCCGATCGCGTCCGGCCCGCTCTTGTGAACCCGATAACCAGCGACGACGCAATCGGCGGTCCGCTCATGCTTGATCTTGAACATCACCCGCTTGTCGGGCTGGTAGGTGCCATCGAGCGGCTTGGCGACGATCCCGTCAAGTCCAGCGCCTTCGAATCGCTCGAACCATTCGCGGGCGATTGCCGGATCACGGGTGGCCGGCGTCACGTGAATCGGCGTCCGCGCCCGTGCGAGCGCGACCTCCAGCGCCATCCGCCGGTCGACGAACGATCGCCCGGTCAGGTCGGAGTCGCCCAGCGCCAGCAGATCGAAAGCGACAAACGAGGCCGGGGTCTCCTCAGCCAACAGGCGCACGCGTGACTCGGCCGGATGGATGCGCTGTTGCAGGGCCTCGAAATCCAGGCCGTGTTCGGACGTAACCACGATCTCGCCATCGACGACGCAGCGATCCGGCAGGTTCGAGCGCACGGCGTCGACGACTTCGGGGAAGTAGCGGGTCATCGGGCGCTCGTTGCGACTCCCGATCTCCACCTCGTCGCCGTCGCGAAAGATGATCGACCGGAAGCCGTCCCATTTCGGTTCGTACGACGCGCCGCGGGGTATCTCCGCGACCGCCTTGGCCAGCATTGGCGGGACCGGTGGCATCACAGGTAGTTGCATGGACCTCATTGTGGCCGGAACCGGGACATGGGTCGTCTCGGTACCGTGCAATCGTGCTATCCGCGAAATTTCGGCCCGCGGTCGTGCTGGTCGTCCTGGGTCTGCTCGTGGCTTGCACGACGACGACTACCGGCAACGGCACGGGTGCTGACGGAAATACCCCGCCACCTTCGCCGAGCCCGGCGGGATCGGCTGCGCAATCGGCGGCGCCCTTGGAGTTCAACGACTGCTCCCGGCTGCTCGATCTGGGCCGGGTGTCGGAGGACCGGAGGAAGAAGCTCACCGTCGAATGTGCCCGGATTCAGGTGCCCCTCAACTATGCCCGACCCGCCGGCACGCAGATCTCCATCGCGCTGCTCCGGATCCACTACGCCGATCAGCCGCAGCGGGTTGGCTCCCTGCTCGTCAACCCCGGCGGCCCAGGTGGCTCCGGGGTGAACCTGGCGGTGGGGCTGGCCGGCGAGCTCTCGACCGACGTGCTGCAGCGCTTCGACATCGTGGGCTTTGATCCCCGCGGAGTCGGCCTGTCCGCCCCGGTCAAATGCATGAGTACGGCCCAAGAGGACCAGCTGCTCTCGCTCGACACCGACGTGCGGACGACGGCCGGGCTCCGGGCGGCCAAGCAGCTCTTCGCCGGATTTGCCGCGTCCTGCAACGCGAAGTACGGGGCCACGATCGGCCACTACGACACGGTGGACACCGCCCGAGACATGGATCGGATCCGGGTAGCGCTCGGCGACGCGACGATGAGCTACCTCGGCTTCTCGTACGGCACAGAACTCGGCGCGGTCTACGCGCACCTGTTCCCGAAGAGGATCCGGGTAGCGGCGCTGGACGGAGCCGTCGACCCCAAGCTGGACGACCTGGTCAGCCAATCCAGCGCGCAGGTCGCCGGCTTCGAGCAGGCTTTCGACCAGTTCGCCGCGGACTGCGTCACGCGGGATCCCTGTCGAGAACTCGGCGATCCGCGGCAGGCTGTCTATGCGATCCGGGACCAGGCCGCAACCAGTCCGATCCGCTCCAGCGACGCTCAAGACCCGCGGCGAGCAACCGCGAGTCTGGTTCTGCTTGGTGTTCTGCAAGCCCTCTACAGTCGCGACCTGTGGCCGACGCTCGGCACCGCGTTGCTGGCTGCCCGCCGAGGCGATGCCAAAGGCCTCCTCGCGCTCGCCGACGACTACGCCGACCGCGACGAGTCCGGGCAGTACTCGAACTTCCTCGACGTGTACTTCACTGTCACCTGTAACGACCTCGCCGCAGACCCGGACGACGCGACGATCCAGGCGATGGGGCGCGCGTGGGCGACGCAGTACCCGATGTTCGGTCTCTGGCAGGCTGCCGGTCTCACCCAGTGCAGTGGCTGGCAGAAACAGCGGACCCCGATCCCGCCGGAGACCGCGGCCAGCAGCGCGCCAATCCTGGTGGTCGGAAACCTGCACGATCCCGCCACCCCGTACGCCGGCGCGGTGAACCTCACCAAGGAGCTCGGCCGCGCTTCCCTACTGTCGTGGAACGGCGAAGGACACACCTCGTACCTGGAGGGATCCACCTGCGTCGACCGTGCGGTCAACGCCTACTTGATCAACAAGACGCTTCCGACCCCGAACACCACCTGTCCCGCGCGGTGAGTCAGCGGTTTGCGTTCGCTGCACCCGGCTGCCGAATATTGTGGCCAAAAAGTGCTTGTGCGGGCCCGTCGCTCATCGGGTGATCCCGAGAGCGCACCCGCCGGTGCCGGAAAGGAGACCGACGTGACCATCGCCGGATCTGCCGTCACACCGGATATCGACGCCACTCGGTGGCCGGACGTCGCGGTCGTACCACACTCACCGGTTCGGGCCGCGATCGCCCGCCGGCTGTTCCACCGAGTGGTTGCGCGTATCCCGCTACGGGTAGTCGAACCGTCCGGCCGAACATACGGCGGCGGAGGCAGCAAGGATCCGATACTTCGCCTGATCCGGCCCGCAGTGTTCTTTCAGCGGGTCGGCACCTCAGGCAGCGTCGGGTTCGGCGAGGCCTACATGGCGGGTGACTGGACCGCCGACGACCTCTCCGGTGTGCTGTGCGCATTCGCGGCGCACCTCCGCGACGTCGTCCCAGCCGCGCTGCAGCGGCTGCGAGCGGTCGCGTTACGCCGGCCGCCCGTGTCCGAGGACAACACCGTGGCCGGAGCGCGCCGGAACATCCAGCGTCACTACGACCTGTCCAACGACATGTTCAAGGTATTTCTCGACGAGTCGATGACGTACTCGGCCGCCCTGTACAACGGCGATCCGGCTGAGTCCTCCGATGAGCTGGCGACCGCCCAGCGGCGGAAGGTCGACCGGCTCCTCGATACGTCCCAGGTGTACGCCGGCACCCGAGTCCTCGAGATCGGCACCGGATGGGGCGAGCTCGCGATCCGGGCCGCGAGCCGCGGTGCCGAGGTCACGTCAATCACGAACTCCGCCGAACAGGCTGCCCTGGCGCGGGAGCGCATCGCGCAGGCCGGGCTGGCCGACCGAGCGACCGTGCTCCTGCAGGACTACCGAGCCACGACCGGCCGGTTCGACGCCGTTGTCAGCGTCGAGATGGTCGAAGCCGTCGGCATGAGCTACTGGCCGGATTACTTCCAGACCATCGATCGCGCCCTCGTTCCCGGCGGCCGGGCCGGTCTGCAAGCCATCTTGCAGGCCGACGATCTCATGCGCGCGACGGCCAACACCCAGACGTGGATCCGCAAGTACATCTTCCCGGGCGGCGCGCTCCTCTCGGCGGAGGCCTTGCACGAGACGATCACCCGCCACACCGGCTTGCACTTGCTCGACCGCTATTCCTTCGGCCAGCACTATGCCGAGACCCTGCGCCGCTGGCGGGCCAACTTCGAGGCGCGGAGCGCGGACATTAACCGGCTCGGATTCGACGAGACGTTCCGTCGGATGTGGTCGTTCTACCTGGCGTATTCCGAGTCAGGATTTCGCACCGGATGCCTCGACGTCAGCCAGATCTGCCTGGCGAAGCCGGTCCGCGGAGCCCTCGCGTAATCCAGTCACGATCTGCGTCCTGCCCAGGTAGCCTGCGGCGTGGCTGTCGTCCTTGCGCTGCTCGCGGCGGTGTCCTACGGCGTCAGTGACTTCATCGGTGGGTTAGCGTCACGGCGCCGATCCGCGCTCGCCATCCTGCTCTACAGCTACCCCGTCGGTGCCCTGCTGATGGCCGCGCTGCTTCCCGTCACGTCGGGGACTCTGACCACTCGGGCGGTCGTGTTCGGGATTCTGGGCGGCGCGTTCGGGTTGGTCGGTGTCGTGCTGCTCTACAGCCTGCTGGCCATCGCGCCGATGAACGTGGTCTCGCCGATCACGGCCGTCTTGGCGGCGGCCGTCCCGGTGGTCGTCGGCGTGCTGACGGGAGACCGGCCCGCCACGGCTGCGTGGTTTGGCGTGGCCATCGGTTTCGTGGCCGTCGTCCTCGTCAGCCGCCAGCCGGCCGAGACACCCCACGGCCGGCTCACCACTCGGACGGTGGCGCTCGCGATCGCGTCCGGCGTGGGGTTCGGCGGGTACTTCGTCTTTCTGGCCCGGGCGGGTGACGGGACCGGACTGTGGCCGCTGCTGATTTCGCGGCTGGCGTCCGCGGTATTGATCGTGCCGCTCGCGTATCGGGCCGGGGCAGTAACCGTCATCCGTGGTTGGCTCCTCGCCCTGTGCCTCATTGCGGGCGCATTGGACGCGGCCGCGAACCTGTTCTTTCTGCTCGCATCCCGGCAGGGTCTGCTGTCGCTCGCGGCCGTGATCACCGCTCTCTACCCCGCGACGACCGTGGCGCTGGCGATCGTCTTCCTGCACGAGCGACCGTCCCGGGCCCAGCAAGTGGGGTTGGGTCTCGCAGCAGTGGCCATCGTGCTGATCACTCGCTAACCGGCATCGCGACTTCGCCACATAGCGAAATCAAACGAGTGCTGACTTGATCCGGGTGGCGTTTCGGCGGCTAGCGGAGAAACGTGAACAGCCGATGGGTTGGCATCGGCTCGGTCTTATCAACGAACCGCATTGCCCCGACCGTCGGGTGACCGTCGCGATCGAGGGTGTCGAGTCCGATCTCGGCGAAGCCCGCCGCGACAAAGCGGCGCCGAATCTCATCGGTTCGATCGCCGCCCTGCCGACCCCGCGACCAGAGCACGGTAGCGCCGGGGCGACACATGGCCGGAGCCGCCGCGATAGTGCGAGCGATGTCGGCATCACTGATGTTGCCGAAGATCCCAACCAGCACGACGATGTCGGCCGGCACGGCGCCAGAGTAGGCAGCGGGATCTCCGGCGTCGGTGAGCCGTACGTCGACCCGGATGCGCGGGTACAGGCTTGCGGCGTGCTGCCGGGCTCGCGCGGCGAGCATCGGGTCGATTTCGAGCAGGGTGACGTCGATGTTCTCCATGTCAGGATGCAGCGCCAGTACGCCGAGGACGTCGCGACCGTCGCCCGCGCATGCGCTAAGCACCCGAACTGGGCCGGAGTGTTCGCTAACCGACCGCGCTATCCACGACCGGACCACCGAAAGGCGCCAAGACAGCGACGATTGTGGATCGTCGTACGCCTCGTGCCAGGCGACATAGTCGCGCAGCCCGTCCGCTGACGTCGGCCCAGCGCTCACCGGCCGGACAACGCCGTCACCGTGGTTGAGTTCAGCCACCTCGTCGACGATAACCATCGTTGTACGGGCCGAGCACGTCGCTCCACAGACACCGGAGCTCAGAAGAACTTGTCGACCAGGGCGTGCAGCCAAGCTTGTCCTCGTCTGCCGCATCGTGACCGCAGCGAGTCAGATAGTGGTCAGCGAGTTCGTTGCCGTACTGGCGGTTGAGCTCGCCCGATCGCAGGCTGCGATTCATCAGAGCCAAATCGGTGCACCGATCGGCCCGGCCCACTCGACCGGTATCAACCAGGCCGGTGACCCTCACCGTCTCCGGATCCAGGACAACGTTCGGCAGGCACCAGTCCCCGTGCGTTTTGCTCAATCGAACAGGAGTGGGTCCAGTCCACGGCGAACACCGATCACGTCGGCGACGTGACGAACGGCCAGCAGGGTGCCGGTCACGTACGGGTCAGCGGTCGGCCCCGCATCGTGACGCACTGCGAGGCGTTCGCCCGGACCTCCGAACACGATCTCGGTGCTGACCACGAAGCTGGGCAGCCGGATCGAGTGGATCTTGGTACCCGCAACCGCAGCTCCGCGCGCTTCGGCCGGCCCGTGCAGATCCGCATCCCCGATCGTCGCTTCCGGCTCGTGAATATTCGCCAACGTCTCGGCGAGGTCTCGGGCGGTACCGCTGGGCACGTCCGATTTGGCATCGCTGGAGTAGTCGATGATCTCCCACCGCGCGAGATGTTGTGCGGCCATCGCGGCGGCCCGGCGCAGCACGGCGGCCATGACGGAGAAGTTGCCCGCAGCAATGACCCCGACCGCCCGGTCCCGGGACAGTCGATCGAGGTCTGCGTAGCCCTCAGCCGAGAGCCCGCTGCTTCCAATGACCACGTGGACCCCCGCTTCGACAGCAGTCCAGACGTTCACCTTGACCGCGGTGGCGCTGGTGAAGTCGACCAGCACGTCCGTCGGGGTCGATGCCAGCGCCTCTGCGACGGTGGCGAACACTGACCCGGTCCAGTTCTTGCCGGTGACCTGGACCAAAGATTGCCCAGCTGTTGAACGGGAAACGCCCGAGGTCAACACCAAGTCATCCGTCCGGCCGATCGCCTCGACGATCGGTTGCGCGGCCCAACCGGTGATCCCGGCGAAACAAACGTTGATCACCGTCCTGACCCTACGCACCGGCACCGCAAGCAAATACCCGCCTCCGCCTCAGACCCGCGGCCGCAGCAGAGGCGCGACCAGAATGGGGCGCGTGAATGCAAAGCTTCCGGATGCCTACCGGTTGATCGGCACCGTGCCCGCGGTCAGTGATCATCTGAAGCTACGGGAACGGGCCGGGTTGTCGACGATGACCCGGCGGCAGGCCGAAGCCGGCTTACGGGGCAGCTGGACCGCCTGTCACGTCATCCACGAACCGAGCGGGGAAACCGTCGCGATGGGCCGGGTTATCGGCGACGGCGGCTGCTTCTTCCAGGTCGTCGACATGGCCGTGCTTCCCGAGCATCAGCGCCGCGGGATTGGGGATACGGTACTGGCCCACCTGCTCGACCGGATCCGCGGTGCGGCGCCTGGTGCCTATGTCAGCTTGCTTGCTGACCCGCCCGGGCGTCGCTTATACGCGAAGCACGGTTTCCGCGAGACCGCGCCGTCGTCAGTCGGCATGGCGTTACGACTCGGCTGAGGGCTAGTGCGGCAGCGCGAGGGCGGCGTCGAACCAGGTCGATCGGTCGGCCAGGTTCGTCGCGAACCGCATGCTGCGCGCGACTGCCAGCAGGTCAGATTGGGTGAGCTTTGGAGCCTTCGACATCGGCGACTGTCTGATCTCGAGCCACCAGTCGGTCTGAACTTCGATGAACAATCCGCGCGCAGTCGGCGCCCACATCGCCGACCGGCCGTTGACCACCAGCGGTGTGAGCGGAACCTTCGGGCGTAGGGCACCGGATCCGTCCGAGAACCGACGTGCGCCCAGCGCTCATGCGCGCGAAGCAGCGCGTCCTGGACGAGATCCGCGCCGAGCTCGCGATCGTTCATGAGCGCGGTCGCAAATCGCAACAAGGCGTCGAGATGCGCCGAGCCGAACTCCTCGAACGTCAGCCCCGACGCCGCCATCAGGCCGCCTCGCCGACTCCCACTCATTACCCGCTTGGGAATACCTCGGGCGTTGTCTGAGCGACGCGGTCGAGCAACGACACAGAACTGCGTGCGCGACTATTCGTGGTGGACGCTGCCGTCGGCTTCATCGGCAACGCGAGCGACCCGCCTCCCGTAGCGATAGGTCAGCGTCTGGCCGAGCCACACGGCGCCAAGGAGCAGGGCGACCGCGACCGCGCTCAACGCGAGTTGGCCCCACCGCGTCTTGTCTAGCTCAACATGGTCCCCGGCTCGCCAGGCGTACCCGATAACGAACAGGACGGCGGCGCCGGCGTTCAACGTCAAATGCGTTAGCGCGATGTCAAACGGCCGGGTCCGCCGCGGTATCGCGCGCAGGTCCAGGAACCCGAACACGGCCGCGATGAGCGCGCCGACCAAGCCCACCCCGATGAGCCAGAACGCGCCGTCGACCAGATACGGCAGACCGTCGGCGCGCGTCCACGTGAGGATGTCGAAGATCAACGACGACACAAACGCCCCGATCGGCACGGGGACGACGAAGGGATGGAACGGGTGGCCGGCGGGACCGGCCAACGCGGAGGACTTCATACCGCAGTGTGTTACCACCGGCCGATCCAGCGCTATCCCCATCGCGGGATCGGTCGAGATCGTCCGTAGCCACTCGCTGGTATCGCGGAACTGGGCGTGTCGTTATGGTCAGCGGGTGAGTAACCCGATGCGGTTTGGCGTGGTAAGCGAGACGATCCTCGACGGCTCTGCTTGGGCCGACCAGGCGCGCCGCATCGAGGAGGCAGGAATCAATTCACTGCTTATCCGGGATCACTTTTCAGCCGCTGCTTTCGGTCAACAGTTGGCGCCGTTCAGCGCTCTGGCGGCAGCGGCGGCCGTAACGACACGCCTGACCATTGGCACGCTCGTCCTGTCCAACGACTTCCGGCATCCCGCGCTGGTGGCCCACGAGGCCGCTACTTTGCACCACCTGTCCGGAGGTCGATTCGAGCTCGGCATCGGCGCCGGCTGGTACGAGCCGGAGTACCAGGCCGCCGGGATCACATTCGGCGCCGCCTCCGAGCGGATCGACCGGCTCGAAGAATCGCTCACGATCATGAAGGATCTGCTCGCCGGTAACGCGGTCCACCATTCCGGCCGGTGGTACCAGATCGACGGCCTGGACTTGGACGTGCTGCCCGGGCCTCGGGACGTGCCCCGCCTACTGGTCGGTGCCGGCGGTCCGCGGATGCTTCGGCTCGCGGCTCGCCACGCCGACATCGTCGGACTGCTCCCATCCCCCATCCGGGGTACCGAAGATCAGGACGACGCGTCCGCGCGGTCGCCGGGGGCGCTAGATCAGAAGTTGCAGCTTCTTCAATCGGTGGCTGGTGACCGGTTCGCGAACCTGGAGCTCAGCGCATTTGCGACGTTCAGCATCGTCGCTAACCGACGGTCGGCGACTGAAGACCTCATCGCCGGCCGGGGCTGGAGTGGGATCGACTGCGAAACCGTGTGGCAAATGCCGACGATCTTCATCGGCAGCGTCTCCCAGATCCGCGATGACCTTCATGCACGCCGCGAACGGTTCGGCCTGTCCTACTTCGTTGCCCCCGATCGAGACTTTCCCACGATCGCTGAGATCGTCGGCAGCCCGTAATCCAGGCGGCTAACGCCCGGGCGTCAGGAAGGGGATGAGTTACCGGAACCTGTTGGTGACCCGGCAGCCGGGCGCGCTCCGCCTGGCGTGATCAGTCCGGTTTCGTACGCGACGACGACGGCCTGAGCGCGGTCGCGGAGGTGGAGCTTGGCCAGGATCCGGGCCACGTGGCTCTTCACGGTCGCGTCGCTGAGCTGGAATCGGGCGGCGAGTTCAGCGTTGCTGAGCCCTTTGGCCAACATGTGCAGGACTTCCAGCTCGCGAGGAGTGAGCGTCGAAAGATCGCGGTGCAGCGTCGCGGCCTGAGCATCACGGGAGGCGAAGCGCTCAACGAGCCGCCGGGTTATCGCGGGGGCAAGCAGAGCGTCACCAGACCGCACCAACCGGACCGCGGCGACCAGGTGCTCGGGCGGGACGTCTTTGAGCAGGAATCCACTCGCGCCGGCCCGGAGCGCGGCGTAGACGTACTGGTCCAGGTCGTAGGTGGTGAGAATGATCACCCGGGGCGCGCCGGTTGGTGATCCGGTGACGATGCGACGGGTGGCTTCCAAGCCATCCATCTCAGGCATCCGGATGTCCATGAGCACCACGTCGGGTCGCGTGCGCCGGACGGCATCTACGGCCTGCGCGCCGTTACCGGCCTCGGCGACGACGTCTATCCCGTCCGCGCCGAGGATCATCGCGAACCCGGTTCGCACGAGGGCCTGATCGTCGGCCACGACGACCCTCAGCGGCTGCGAATCGGATGCAATCATGAGGAGCCGTCCTCGGCGGAGCATCGCAGGGCCCCCAGGGCCCGAGGAGGGTAGCGGAGGGCGGCGACTGGCGACATGGTCATGGCCGCGCGACCGGGATCGTTGCGCTCACGCGGTAACCGCCGGTGGGGCGGATGCCGCTCTGCAGGGTGCCGCCGTAGAGCGCGAGGCGCTCACGTAGGCCGATCAGGCCGCGGCCATTGCCAGGGACGTCCGGGGCGACGGAGGTGGCTCCGGTGTCGGCGACCTCGACCCGCAGCGACTCCGGGCCGTAATCGACGTTGATCTGCACATGCGCGCCGGGCGCGTACTTGACCGTGTTGGTCAATGCTTCCTGCACGACGCGGTACGCGGCCAGATCCACACCCGCAGGAAGCGGAGCCGGAGTGCCGGTCACCGTCAGCTCGACCGGGACGCCAGTGGCGCGAACGCGACCCGCTAGTTCCGGGAGTTGGTCGAGACTCGGCTGGGGAACAAGGTCGATCGGTTCTGGCCCGTCCCCGCTCATGGTCAACAGGCCCATCACATGTCGCAGCTCGGCCATCGCCGCCCGCCCGCCGGCCTCGACTGCCAACAGAGACTTTCGCGCCTGGTCAGGCGACATGTCGATCACTTTTCGCGCTGCCCCGGCCTGCACCACCATGACTGCGACATTGTGAGTCACCACGTCGTGCAGTTCGCGGGCGATACGGGCCCGTTCGTGTTCGACGGCCTGCCGGGTCGAGGCCTCCTGCTCGGCCTGGACCGACGTTAGGCGCTGCTTCCAGGTGTGCGCTGTGTTGGCGGCGAGGCCAATCCCGATGATGATGAGAAAAGGAACGTAGCCGGCGGTGACCTGTGGAACGGTCGCATCGTGGCGCACTCCGATCAGGCCGGCCCCGATGACGATGCTCGTGATCGCGGCCACGCGGTACGGGCTGTACATCGCCGCGCTGTAAGCGGCGATCAGGCAGGACGCGAACGTAAGTAGCGCGCTGTCTGTGTCACGCACTCCTACATGCAGCAACAGGGTCGCGACGAGTACGACCCAGAACGTGGCCAGCGGGAAGCGGCGTCGGAAAGCCAGCGCCAAGCCGGACGCCATCGCCAGGATCACCTGCAACGGTCCGACGTTTCCGGTGCTGGGCAGGGTCTCGGGGACAAAGCCGGGAATGGGCGGTAGCGGTTTGGGCCCGATCGGCGCATCGCCGCCCTTCAGTGTGTAGTTCAGGGTGGCGGCGGCCATCACGATGCCCAGCGCCGCGTCGGCGATCTGCGCGGCCCGGGACGGGCGGGGTGGCGGCCCGGCCGCGCGAAGCAGCGTCATCTTGCCGGCACGCCACCGCTCGGCGAGCAGCGTCTGCTTCACGCCTCCAGTGTGGCAATTCCCCGGGCCGACGGCGTCCTCATTCGTGATGAAACCACTACATCGTCGGCGTACATCGCTGGGATGACATGACGGGAAAGTCAGCCTGGCGGGCGGCCGATTTGGTCACCGCGGGCGACGCCGCCAACGCCCAGCCGTACTTAGCGTCAGGCCGACCACCAAACCGACCACCAAAACCGACCCAGGAGCGTCCAGCCATGACGTCACTCGTCGAGATCCGCGATGTCACCAAGAGCTACGGGGCCGGGCCACCGGCGCTGAACAATGTGTCGCTGACAGTGGATGCCGGTGAGGCGCTCGCCATCACCGGTCCATCCGGCAGCGGTAAGTCCACGCTGCTGAACCTGATTGCCGGGCTCGACAAGCCCAGCGTGGGCAAGATAACGGTCGACGGCGTAGGCGTCGATGGCATGACCGAAGCGGCCTCGGCCCGCTATCGCCGCGCCAAGGTCGGCCTGGTGTTCCAGTTCTTCAACCTGCTCGACGACCTCACGGTGAGGGACAACGTGCTGCTACCAGCCCAGTTATCCGGACTGGCGAAGGACGAAGCGCGGCGCCGCGCCACTGTGCTGCTGGAGTACCTGGGTATCGAGACGCACGCCGACGCCTACCCGGGCCGGCTCTCGGGCGGCGAACGCCAGCGGGTGGCGGTCGCTCGGGCGTTGATAAACCGCCCCGCGCTCCTGTTGGCCGATGAGCCGACCGGCGCCCTGGACACCGCGTCGGGACGGGACGTGCGGGCCCTGCTCGGCGAACTCAACCGCGACGGGCAAACGATCGTGCTGGTGACCCACGACCCCGCTCTCGCCGAGTCCTGTGCGACCCGGATCATCGAGCTGGTCGACGGCCGCATCGCCACCGATGCCGCTGTGGCGGTGGCCCGGTGACCGCGCCACGGAGCCCTTTCACATCCCGCGGCCCGCGCGTGCAGGCGGTAGACAAGGTGGTCCGCGCCGGCGTTGGCCGGCGCCGCGTGCAGACCACCGTGATGATCCTGACCGTCCTGGTCGCTGTGGCCGCCTCGATCCTTGCCGCCGGGCTGCTGGTGGCGTCGAACGCGCCGTTCGACCACGCGTTCGGCCAGCAACATGGCGCCGAGCTCACCGCGCACTTCGACGGATCGAAGGTATCTTCGTCGCAACTCGCGGCAACTGCGCACGTGCCTGGGGTTACGGCACTGGCTGGCCCATTCGTGGCCACCACGGCAAACCCGTATACCGGAGCAGGGAGCCAGTTCGTGCCAGCCGACATCCCGCTACAGCCGATCACCATCGTCGGCCGCAGCAACCCCGGCGGCCCGGTGGACGACATCACTTTGGTGCACGGCCACTGGGCCACTGGACCGGGTCAGATCGTCGTCGACTCGAACGCGTCGCTCCCGCCCGAGGTACCGCAGCTACGGTTTCCGGACGCACCGGGCCAGCCGACCCTGACTGTCGTCGGGGTCGCCCGGTCGGTGAGCCGGACCGCCGACGCGTGGGCTACCCCGGCCCAGGTGGCAGGGCTGAACAGCCCCAATACGGCCGCCAGCTACCAGATGCTCTACCGATTCGCCCACGCGGGCACCAATGCCGAGATCTCGGCCCATCGCGCGGCTCTCACCGCGGCTGTGCCAGCGGGCGCGCTGACCGGCACGCAGTCCTACCTGGCGGTGAAGCAGCTTGACGACGCCAACACGGGGGCGTTCGTGCCCTTCGTCGCGGCATTCGGCATCCTCGGGCTCGCCCTGTCCGTACTGATCATCGGCGTCGTTGTCAGCGGCGCCGTCGGTGCGGCGACGCGCCGGATCGGCATTCTCAAAGCGCTCGGCTTCACGCCTGGGCAAGTCGTCCGGGCCTACGTCGCCCAAGCGCTGATCCCCGCCGCAGTGGGCGCCGCCCTCGGCGTCGTTGCGGGAAACGTGCTCGCGATTCCCGTGCTCAATACGGCCGAGAACGCGTACGGTACGGCAACGCTGACGATCCCGTTGTGGGTCAGCGTTGCTGTGCCCGCCGTCCTCCTTGGCGCGGTCGCGATCGCGGCCATGGTTCCCGCACTTCGGGCCGGCCAGCTCCGGGCGGTGGACGCGATCGCCATCGGTCGCACTCCGCGCGCCGGCCGGGGTCGACGGGCACAACGTCTGGCCGGATGGTTGCCGCTCCCTCGTCCGGTGAGTTTGGGCATGGCCAGGCTCTTTGCCCGGCCTGCTCGATCGGCTTCCCTGGGTGCCGCCGTCGCTCTCGGCGCGGTCACTGTCGCGTTCGCCGTCGGCCTCGGCGTTTCGCTCAACCGCGTCGAGACCGGCCGGGAACTCGACTCGGCGGGGGCGGTCGTGGTCGGCGTCGGCGGTCCAGCCAAGGGTGGGGGTGTTCACGTACCCGTCGGCAACCAGCCCACCGTTCAGGCCGATCCGACGGCCGTCGCCGCGGCGATTGCCGCGCAGCCTGGTACCCGCAGCTATTACGGCACGAGCCTGACGCAACTGCGTGTCTCCGGGATCACCAGTACGACCACCGTCATCGCCTATCAAGGTGACTCCTCTTGGGCTACCCACCAGATGGTCTCGGGTCACTGGCTATCCGGCGCCGGTCAGGCCGTTGTGACCGGTCGATTCCTCACCGCCGCCGGCGTGCAGGTCGGCGGCACAGTGACCATCAGCGACTCCGGACGATCCACCTCGGTGCGCATCGTCGGTGAGGTGTTCTCGCTCAGTGACGACGGGATGGATCTGCTGACCAGCTCGACCACGCTGGCCGACCTTGGCCTGGACGCACGGCCCGAGGCATTCAACGTTGCCGTCAAGTCCGGAACGAACCTCGGCCACTATCTCGACGCACTCAACGCCGCGCTACAACCTATCGGTGGCGAAGCCCGGCCGAACGCAACCAGCAGTTCTGAGGTGATCGCCGCGATGGACGCGCTGATCGCGCTGCTCACGATTCTGCTGGTTGTCGTCGCCGGCTTGGGCGTACTCAATAGCGTGGTACTCGAGACCCGCGAGCGCGTTCACGACTTGGGCGTCTATAAGTCCCTGGGCATGACACCCCGCCAGACGATCACGATGGTCCTCACATCGGTCGCGGGAATCGGGCTGCTCGCCGGCGCGATCGGCGCGCCGGTCGGTGTCATGGTTCATCACTATGTTCTGCCGATGATGGCCAACGTCACCGGCGAGCACCTGCCGTCCGTCGACATCGCGGTCTACCGTCCGCCGACGCTGGCGTTGCTCGCGTTCGGCGGCGTGCTGATCGCCGTAGCCGGCGCGTTGCTCCCTGCTGGGTGGGCCGGTGCCACGCCGGCGGCCACCGCACTGCGCACCGAGTAAACGCCCTGTCTACAAGTCGATCCGAGATCCCATGATGACTGTGCGATCGCGGGGTAGGCCGAAGTATTCGGCCGCGTCAGCGGTGACATGTGATGTCGCGATGAACAGCTGCTTCCGCCAGCTGCTCATGTCATGGCTGTCGCCTCGATGAATCTCGATAGTGGACAGGAAATACGTGACGCCCGAA
>Ga0207693_10002568_pt1 | contig 15773 bp, 16 predicted proteins | sample LARL81metaG_FD_184347 | JGI IMG/M metagenome (GOLD analysis project Ga0207693, IMG submission 184347) | Corn, switchgrass and miscanthus rhizosphere microbial communities from Kellogg Biological Station, Michigan, USA - LAR L8-1 metaG... | ecosystem: Host-associated > Plants > Roots >...
TTCGTCGGGTAGTGGAAGACGTTGTGGAACTTGGACTTGCCCGAGATCAGATCCGCGAGGCACTGCTCGCGTGGCTTGCCGAGATCCTCGACGACCCGGTAGATCAGCTGTGAGTGTCCGACTTCGTCCTGCACCTTCGCGGTCAGCGCGAGTTTCCGCTGGAGCGTCGGCGAGCGCAGGATCCACTCGCGCTCGGGCAGGACGCCCATCAGCTCCGAGTTGCCGTGCATCTCGATGAACTTGATCAGCTTCGCCCGGTAGTCGTCCGGCATCCAGTCCTCGGTCTCGACCTGGCCGCCCGACTGCACGTAGTCGAGGAATTCCCGCTCTCGTGGCGTCATCTGATGACCTCCCAACCAAACGATCGTTAGGGTGGAGTCTAATGGCTGGGCAAACGGTCGGCCTACTGCATCCGGGCGAGATGGGCGCTGCGGTCGGGGCCGTCCTGGTCAAGCAGGGTCATCGGGGTGTGTGGGCCTCGGCGGGACGTAGCGCGAAGAGTCGAGGGCGGGCGCAGGAAGCAGGGCTCGAGGACGCCGGTTCCGTCGGCCGGCTCGTTCAACTCAGCGACGTGATCATCTCCGTCTGCCCGCCGCACGCAGCCGGGGAAGTCGCGAGATCCGTGGCCGGCTTCGAGGGCGTCTTTGTGGACGCGAACGCTGTCGCCCCGGGAACCGTGCGCGAGCTCTCGGAGGTGGTCGAAGCGGGAGGCGGCGAGTTCGTCGACGGCGGGATCGTCGGCCCGCCGCCGCGAACCGAGGGAACGACGCGGCTGTACCTCTCGGGCTCCACGGCGTCGGGTGTCCTGGAGCTCTTCGCAGGTTCTGCTCTCGAGGCCCGCGTCGTGTCGGACGAGGTCGGAGCGGCGTCGGCCGTGAAGATGGCGTACGCGGCCTGGACGAAAGGGACGGCCGCGCTTCTGATCGCGATTCGCGAGCTCGCTCGCGCGGCGCGGGTCGAGCCGGTCCTGCTCGAGGAGTGGCGTACGTCGCTACCGGAGCTCGTCGAGCGGTCCGAGCGGGCCGGCCGGTCGGGCCGGGCGAAGGGCTGGCGGTGGGTCGGCGAGATGGAGGAGATCGCCGCGACCTTCTCCGCCGCCGGGCTCCCGGCAGGGTTCCATCAGGCGGCCGCCGAGGTGTTTCGCACTCTGCCGCTTGGGCCTTCGGAGCAATGAGCACGCGCCGAAACGAATTGACGCGCCAGGCAGCGCGACTGTTCGCCGAAAAGGGTTACCACGGTACTTCGATCGGCGATCTCGCTGAGGCGATGGGCGTCCAGAAGGGCTCGCTCTACGCGCACATCAGCTCGAAGCAGGACCTGCTCTACGAGACGATGGCCGAAGGCGCCAGTGCTTTTCACGCCGGGCTCGACGCAATCCCGGACGAGGCGCCGGCGACGGAGAAGATCCGGCTGGCGTTGCGCTCGCACCTACGAGTCGTCGCCGGCCAGCTCGACGTTGCCACGGTCTTCGTTCAGGAGTGGCGGTACCTCGAAGGTGAGCGACGTGACGAGATCGTCGCCGAGCGCCGCCGCTACGAAGAGCGGATCCGGGGCTTCTTCCGCGAGGGCCGCGACCTTGGCGAATTGCGCACGGATCTCGACGAGGCGACGGCCGCGCTGCTCGTGCTCTCAGCCGCGAACTGGGCCTATACCTGGCTCCAGTCCGGACGCGATACCGATGAGCTCGCCGACCGCTTTTACGCTTTGCTTCTCGACGGGATGCGTGGTTATGCGACGCCTCCGGGCGTTGATTGATTCGTCAGTCAATTCCTGACGGCAATCTCCCCGAAATTCGTGTTTGGAACTCGCGATATCACGGTAGATATGCGCAGTTAAGTCAATGTGCGCGCAACCGGGGGAGGCCAGGTGAAGCACCGCCCACGTCGTACGCTGTTCATCCTTGCGGCCGTCGCAGGCGCCGCCGTCCTGATGCTCGGCGGCTCGGCGACCGCGGCGGGACAAGGAAGCTTCTCGGGCACTGTCACGCCCACGAGCTGCGGTCCGATGCAGGACGTGCAGGTCGTCCAAGGAGATACGGCCATCGACGCCGTCGCCGCCGAGTACGTCTCCGCCAACGACATCACGCTGGATCTCTACAGCCCGACCGGCCAGCTCCTGAAGCACGGCGACACGCTGACCAGCCCGGAGAGCGTCCACTACTCGGTCGACAACATGCAGCCCGGCACCTACCACCTGCAGGTCTGCCCGTTCCAGGGCGGCCTGGTCAGTCAACCCTATGACTACGCGGGTTCCTACGCCGTCACGAACGGCCCGGTAGTCGCCCCGACTCCGGTCTCGACCGTCGGCAATGAGATCGGCCCGCCGACGATCAAGCGCGTCACCGGCAAGCTTCGGTTCGGTCCGGCCACCGTTGTCGACCCGCAGCTGACCGAGGGCGAGCCGCTGAACTGGTTCGACAAGAGCGGCAACTATTGGGAGTCCGGCCCCTGGGGCACGACGACGCAGAATTCCTTCGTCCACCGCTCGACCGACGGCGGCCTCGAGTTCCACATCGACAGCCCGGCCGGCCTCCGGCCCGACCCGGGCCCCGGCGGCGGGGACACCGACATCGTGACGGACGACCAGGGCTACGCCTACTTCGTCGACCTCGAGTCGCTGGTCAACCTCGGGACTTCGGTCTCGAACGACAACGGCAACACCTGGCGCAAGAACCCGGCCGCCGTCGAGAACACCACGGTCGACAGGCAGTGGTACGCGATCGACAACGGGCCGACCGCCTCTGCGGCCGACAACACGCTGTTTCTCGCCTTCCACCAGACGTCGGTCGGGACATTCATCTACTCGAGCCCGGGCTCTACCGGTCCGAATGACCCCGTGGGCGGGCTGGTCTGGCAGAACTCGGCGGCCAACGCGCCGCATCCGATCGCCGACGACGCGACCTGTGCCCAGCCGCGGTTCGATCCCGTCAACCGCAACCTCTATTACGCGTGCAACGAAGGGACCCATGTCCGGATGACGATCGGCCACGTCGCTCCAGGCCAGCGGACGGGCATCGTGTACCGCAACGTCGCGCTGCCGGCCTCACCCGGCGGGGGCGGCCCCGGCCACCTGTTCCCGGCGATGGCGGTCGACAAGGCCGGCACTGTCTACGCAGCCTGGATCGACACGAACGACAACAACGTCTACTACTCGTACTCGTCCGACCAAGGGACGACCTGGAGCTCCCCCGTGCAGGTGAACACGCCTCCGGCGGTCACCAACGAGTTCCTCTGGGCGCAGGCCGGCGCCGCCGGCAACCTCGCGCTCGTCTGGTACGGAACCGACGCGGCCGGACAGCCCGACAGCTTCCCGAGCTGGGCCAACGACCCGCAGGGCGCGACCTCGGTCAAGTGGTGGGGCTACACGGCTGTGATCACGAAGGCGAGCTCGGCCTCGGCGACGATCGCCCAACAACGCTTCACTGAAAAGCCGATGCACTACGGCCAGATCTGCAACCAGGGAATCGGCTGCACCGTTTCCGGGGGCGACCGCACGATGGCCGACTTCCTCGGCTTCAACCTCGACAGGAGCGGGGCGCTGCGGATCGTCTACAACGACACGACGAACCAGGACCACGGCGCAAGCCTCTTCGAGGCGCGACAGCTCACCGGCAAGTCGATTCTGGGCGGGAACGTCACGGGCGCGACGATTACGAGCAACCCGGTCGCCGATCCGACCGGCGACGCGCAGTGGCCGCACTACAGTCCGACCGGAGCCGGCGCGAACGAGCCCCAGTTCGACTTCACGGGCCTGCAAGTCGGCCAGCCGAGCGCCGGCACGTTGCGGGTGCGGATGTCGTTGTCGAGCCTCGCACAGCTGACGCCGCCGCCCGGCAAGACGAGCTCGTTCTGGCTGACCCGCTTCCAGGCCCTCTCGACCGGCAACGCGGGCGAGGAGGCCTATCGGATCTTCTACGTCGGCGCCCAGTCGACCGCTGGGCTCACCCCGACCTTCTTCGCCGGCTCGACCACCTGCACCGACACGACGCCTCAGACCTGCAAGGTCGTCAACTACCCGGCCCAGCAGCAGATCGCGGGCCACGTCTGCGGCAACACGCTCGTCGCCGACGTGCCGCTCTCGGGATTTGGGGCACCTCTCAGCGGGCCGCTGCTCTACAACGTCACGGCGGTCGCGGGGGGCCGGAATGCAGACAACGACCTCTACTCCGACGTCGATCTGACCCGCTCGTTCGACTACGTGCTCGGCAGCTCGACCGGCGGCTCCAGCTGCTGAGCTCGCGGCCGAACTGAGGGACCGGCTCCCGGCCGGTCCCTCAGTTCTCCGGGCGCTCGCTGCTGCGGACCCTCGCGAGCCAACGCGCCATCGCGGCGTTTTTCCTTGCACTCCGGAGCTGACTGCGGATCGCGGGAGCGACGCGCGCGAAGGGCGTCCCACCGTAGAGCGCGCGATGAGCGCGGTAATAGGCCTGAACGTCACCCGGCCGAACAAGCACGCCGGCCGTGACCTTGCGAAACACGCCTTCCGTGATCAACTGGTTGCGGGCGGTGGCGCGTAGGAACGCCGCCTCGGCCTTGATCCGGATGTCGCCGCCCTCGTTCTCGACCGTGCCGGCGGTGAGACGGGCGTCGACCTGCGCGTTGCTGACGCGAACGCCGATCCGCGCCGCGGCGGCCTCGATCGAGGCCCGGTCGACCAGCAGGCCCAGGGCGAGCTTCTCGACTTGCCTGTACCCCTGCGTCCCCTTGGCCGGGAACGGCTTGCCCTCCCGGTCAGCTTCCTCGTGGAAGTGCTCGACCGTCAGCTCGAGCTCGTTTTGACTGATCTGGTGGCCGGCGACCGTCGCGACGGGCTTGTTGTCGTCGCCGCGACTTTTGACGACGGCGACCACCGCGACCGCGACGACGGCGAGCGCGACGGCCGACCCGACAACCGCGATGCGTCTCACAGCGCGGCATCGTGCCGCAATCGCCGAAGAGACGCGGCGTGGCATCCTCGCAGCGATGGAGCACGCGGCCCTGATCGTCAACCCCTTCGCGAGCGGCGTTACCGAGGACCGGCTTGCCGCTGTCGAGCGCGAGTTGCGCGGTGGCGTCGAGCTGACGGTGCAGTTGACCAAGCGCCCCCTGCATGCGACCGAGCTCGCGCGCAAGCTCGAGGCTGTCGACGGCGTTTTCGTATTCGGCGGCGACGGGCTCCTCAACGAGGTGCTGAACGGGCTCGGACCAGACGCCGTCGTGGGCGTCCTTCCCGGCGGGCGGACGAACGTGGTCGCGCGGTCCCTTCGGATGCCGCTGGAACCTGCCGCCGCGGCGCAGCGTCTCCTCTCGGCGGCTCCGCGCCGGATCTCGCTCGGTCGCGCCAACGGCCGGCGGTTCGCGTTCGCGGCGGGCATCGGCTTCGACGCGGAGCTCATCCGCCGCGTCGACGAGAGGGGCCGCCGGAGCGACGGCCGCCGGCCCGGCGATCTCGCCTTCGCCTGGGAGGCGGTCAAGCTCCTCGCCCGGCAACGTGGCCATTACGAGCCGGCGCTCGAGATCGAAGGCTTCGGCCGTGCCGCATTCGCGCTGGTCGCGAACGGCGATCCGTATTCCTTTGCAGGCGGCCGCCCATTGCGCCTAGCTCCCGAGGCACGGTTCGAGCTCGGGCTCGATCTCGTTGCGCCCCGGCGCGTCCGACCGACCGGGATCCCGCGCTTGCTTCGCTACGCATTCAGAGGAGGTGGCGAGCATGCAAAAGATGTCCTGTACGGCCACGATCTCGACCGGATCGAGGTTCGCTCCGACCGCCCTCTGCCGCTTCAGGTCGACGGCGAGGACCTCGGTGACGTCGAGACCGTCGTCTTCGAGGCCGAGCGTGACGCGGTCTGGGTTCTGGCGCCTGAGCCGGGTACGCTCACCGAGTGACGGAGAGCCCGCTGACGCGGCTTGCGCGGGCGCTGCTGCTGGCGGCAGCGGCGGTCATCCTGGTCGGGCTGGTCGCGGTCTCGGCAGGTGGTTATCGAATCGGCAGCTCCAGCTCGTCCCAGACGAGCCCTTATGCAGTCGACACGATCGTCTCGGTCCTCCTGGCGTTGTATCTGGTCGGCGCCATCGTCGCCTTTGCGGCGCTGTTCTGGGCAGGCCTCGACGTTCGACGCGCCCAGAAACCGGCGGCCAAGCGGCAGCGAACATTCAGGATGGTCGCCGGCGCCGTCATCGTCGCGGTCGGCCTGGCGATCCTTGTCGGGCGGTTCCACTTCTTTTTCCACCCATCGAAACCTCCCCTGACGTCGGCCCAGCAGGCGATCGAGAATGCAAGGCGGGCGAGAGGCGGCTCATCGACTACGCACCACACCCAGGTCAAACTGGCGCCGTTCCTGGCCGTGATCGGTGCGGCGGCCATTGCGTTCGCCGGGATCTTGCTCGCGGAGAGGGGCCGGGGCCGGCGACTGCCAAGCGAGTCGCTTCCCACCGAGGAGCTTGCAGGGGTGCTCGACGAAACCCTGGACGACCTGCTTGCCGAGCCGGATCCACGACGGGCGGTGATCGCCGCCTATGCACGCATGGAGCGTGCATTCGCGGCGCACGGCGTCCCGCGCCGTCAGTTCGAGGCGCCTCACGAGTACCTTGGACGCGTGCTCACCGAGGCAACGGGCGGAGGCCGTGGTGCGGCCCGCCTGACGGCGCTCTTCGAGCGGGCGCGGTTCAGCCCACACGACGTCGACGTGGCGATGAAGAACGACGCGATCGAGGCGATTCAAGCACTGCAGGCTGAACTCGCCGCGGCCGAAGCGGAAGAGGCGGCTTGAGGGGGACAGCGATCAGGATTGTCATCGGGGCGTCCCTCGTGACCGCCCTGCTGCTCGTCCTCGCCATTGCGGTCCCCGGACAGCGGACGCTGTTCATCGGTGTCTACTTGCTCGTGCTCGGGGCTTTGGTCCTGACCGCGCTCGTGCGCTCTTTTCGCACGCTGCGACGGCGGGCGTGGGAGCGCTCCGTGTTCGATCGCCGTCCCGAGGAACCGGAGCAGGCGCTTCCGATCGACGAGCTCGCGCGGATCGACCGCTTGGTCGTGCTCGGCCGCGCAAACGCCTTCGACCTTCACTACCGACTGAGGCCGCTGCTCAGGGACCTCGCCGCCGACCGCCTGTCCGCAGGTCACGGTGTCTCGCTGGATGGTCAGCCCGAGCGGGCCCAGCAGCTGCTCGGCGAAGAGCTCTGGGAGCTCGTCAGGGCGGATCGAGAGGTCGGGCGTCGGTCCGGTCCTGGCGTGGCGCCGGCCGCCTTGGCCGGTTTTGTCGAGCGGCTGGAAGAGCTGTGACGATCGAGCAGCTCGCCGCGAAGGCGGAGGAGCTCATCACGGAGCTCGAGCGGGCCGTGGTGGGCAAGCGCGAGGCGCTCGAGCTCGTTCTCCTGGGTGTTCTCGCCGACGGCCATGTGCTGATCGAGGACTTCCCGGGGCTTGCGAAAACGCTGATCGCACGGTCCTTCGCGCAGGCAGCGTCGATGCGCTTCACCCGCGTCCAGTTCACACCCGACCTGATGCCCGGCGACGTCACGGGCTCGTCGATCTTCGACCAGCGCACGTCCGACTTCGAGTTTCGGCCCGGGCCTGTTTTCACGAACCTGCTGCTCGCCGACGAGATCAACCGCGCTCCCCCGAAGACGCAGGCCGCTCTGCTGGAGGCGATGCAGGAGCGGCAGGTGACGATCGAGGGAACGACTCGCGGACTCGAGCGCCCGTTCATCGTGCTCGCCACCCAGAACCCAATCGAGTACGAAGGCACCTACCCGCTGCCGGAGGCACAACTCGACCGCTTCCTGCTCAGGCTGCAGGTCGGGTACCCCTCGGCGGACGACGAGTGGACGATCCTAGAGCGGCGCCTCGAGCGGCGGGAGGACGAGATCGAGCTGTCGCCAGTTGTCGATCGCGAGACGCTGCTCGAGATGCAGCGGGCGGTCGAGGACGTGCACGTGACCGACAGGCTCGGCCGCTACATCGTCGAACTGGTGGGCGCGACCCGCTCCAGTCAGCGGCTCCAGGTCGGCGCCAGCCCGCGCGGGGCGCTCGCGTTGCTGAAGCTCTCCCGCTGTCGCGCCGCGCTGGAGGGCCGCGATTTCGCCACGCCGGACGACGTGAAGCAGGTCGCAGTTCCGGCGCTGGCGCACCGTCTGACCCTGAAGCCGGAGCTCTGGGTACAGAGGATCAGCGCGGAGGACGTCGTCCGAGAGACGCTCGAGCAGGTGCCGACGCCTTCGGCCGAAGAAGCCCTGCGCGTGTCCGAGTGAAGCGTCACATCACAGTCAAGCTGGAGGCCTACGTCGTCCTGACGGCAATCGGCCTCCTCGCCGCGCTGATCTTCGCACGGCCGGAGCTCGCGTTGCTCTCGGCGCCCTTCGCGGTCACGATCGCACTCGGGCTTGCGCTGGCCCGGCCGCCGGACGTGCGCGCCTGGGTGGAGCTCGACCGCGAGCGCGTGCTGGAGGACGACGAGATCACGCTCGCGGTCACGCTCGAGGCCCGGGTCGGAGCGTCCCGGCTCGAGCTGCTGGTCGACGTACCGACCGGGCTCGAGCTCGTCTCCGGCAGGAACCCGCTCGCGCTGCGAGTCGGGGCCGGCGAGGAGCGGATCCTCACGCTGCGCCTCCGCTGCGCGCGCTGGGGCGCGTACCGGTTCGGCGACCTCCATCTACGGGCCCGGGACGCAGCGGGCCTCCTGACCTGGGAGCAGACCATTGCCCGGCCGGCGACGCTGCGCGTCTATCCGCGTCCCGAGGCCCTCCGTGAGCTGGTGGCGCCACGCGAGACGCAGCTCTTCACGGGAAATCGGGTCGCGCGGGAGAAGGGCGAAGGGCTCGAGTTCGCAGACCTGCGGCCGTTCGCATCCGGCGATCGCATCAGGCGGATCAACTGGCGGGCGAGCGCGCGTCGCGGCGAGCTCTGGGTCAACGAGTTCCACGCCGAGCGGAACGCCGACGTCATCCTGTTCCTCGACAGCTTCGCCGAGGCCCAGCACGCCGGGCACGGGACACTAGACCAGGCGATTCGCGCGGCTGCCTCGCTGGCCGAGCGTTACCTGGCGGGCAAGGACCGCGTCGGCCTCGTCAACTTCGGCGGTGTCCTCAACTGGCTCAGACCGGGCACCGGGATGCGGCAGCTCTACAGGATCGTCGAGGCGTTGTTGAACACGGAGATCACGTTGAGCTACGCCTGGAAGGACATCGACATCCTCCCGCGAGGGACGCTGCCCCCGAAGGCCCTGGTGTTCGCGCTGACCCCACTGCTGGACGACCGGGCGGTGCGCGCCTTGCTCGACCTGCGCGCGCGCGGTTTCGACCTCGTCGTGGTCGAGGTGTCGCCGGTCCCGTTCGTGGAGCCTCCGTCAGGCGAGTCCGGCGAGCTTGCGTTCCGGCTCTGGCAGCTCAGGCGGCAGGCGAGGCGCCTCGAGTACGAGCGCGCCGGAGCGCTCGTTGTCGAGTGGCACGAGGACACGCCGCTGACCGCGATCCTCGAGGGGGTGAGCGCATCTCGGCGTCACGCGGTAGCACGCGTCTAGCGCTGGCGGTGGCCGCAGTCGTTGCCGCGTCCGGCATCGCCGTGTACGCGTCGGTCGAGGCCCATCGGGTTCAGGTGCTGGTGCTGGCGTTCGGCCTCGCGGCGGTTGCTGTACTCGGCGTCGGGCTCACGACGGCGGCCCCTGGGACTATTCTCGCCGGCCTCGCCGGCCTCGCCGCGGCGTGGTCGGTGTCGGCGTGGACGCGCGGCTCGGGTGCGCCCGGAGGGACGATCTTCGCCGCGGCCGCCCTCTTCGGTGCCGCGGAGCTGGCCTACTGGTCGTTGGAGCAGGTCTCAGTAGCGGATGAGCCCGAGCTCGCAGCGCAGCGGCTCGCCGGGCTTGCGGTCCGCGTCACGGGCGTGCTCCTACTCGGTTCGGTTCTCCTTGCCTCACTCGGACTCCACGCGGGCGGCGGTGTGGTTCTCGAGGCGGTCGGTGTGGCCGCCGCCATCGGTCTGCTCGTCCTCGTCGTCATCCTGGCTCGGGCTGGGCACGAGACCGTAGAGCGGTAGATTTCGGAGCCGATGGCCCAAACGCTACGCGTCCCAGAATCACACGACCTCCGGCGCGTGATCGGGGACGGCGAGGCGATTCCGGACGGCGAGGTGGACGGCCTCGAGGAGCGCGACCTGCTCGAGCTGTACCGCTCGATGGTGCTTCTCAGGACCTACGACGAGCGCTCCGTGGTCTTTCACAGCCAGGGCCGGATCGGCACCTACGCGATCTTCTGGAACCACGAGGCGATGCAGGCGGGCTCGGTCTACGCGCTCGAGCGGGGTGATTGGATCTTCCCGAGCTATCGCGAGTCCGCGATCGGCCTCCTGCGAGGGATGCCGGTCTCGACCGTGCTCTCCTGGTGGCGCGGCCACCCCGCGGGCTGGTGGAACCCGCTCGACTTCAACGTCGCGTCGATCTGCGTGCCCATCGGGACGCACGTCCCGCACGCCGCCGGGCTCGCGTGGGGCAAGAAGCTGCGCGGCGAGTCCACCGTCGCGATCGCCTACTTCGGCGACGGCGCCACTTCGGAGGGCTCGTTCCACGAGGGCGCCAACCTGGCTGGAGTCATGCGGGCTCCGCTGATCCTCTTCTGCAACAACAACCAGTGGGCGATCTCGACGCCGCTCTCGGCGCAGACCGCGGCCGAGACGCTGGCCGACAAGGCGGTCGGCTACGGGATCCCGGGCGTGCGGGTCGACGGGGGGGACGTGCTGGCGGTGTTCGAGGCGACTCGCGACGCAGTCGCGCGAGCGCGTGCCGGCGACGGCCCGACCTTCATCGAGGCGGTCTCGTACCGGGCAGCACCGCATGCAACAGCGGACGATCCGCGCGTCTACATCGATCTCGAGCGGGTCGAAGCGGAGCGGCGCAAGGAGTGCCTGGGCCGCTACGAGGCATATCTGCGGCGGGCCGGGGTTCTGTCGGACGAGCTGGCGGAGTCCACCCGGGCGGAGGCGGCCGAGGCCTTGCGGTCCGGGATCGCGGCGGCGGAGGCGGAGCCGCCGGCGGATGTGGCGCTCCTGTTCGAGCATGCGTACGCCGCGCCGCCTGCCTCATTCGCCGGCGATCTCGAGGAGTTGCGAGAGGTGCTCGGCGATGGCTGAGCTGACGCTCGTCGAGGCGATCAACGACGCCTTCCAGGTCGAGCTCGGGCGCGACGACTCCGTCATGGTGCTGGGCGAGGACGTGGGGCGCGCGGGCGGTGTCTTCCGGGCGACCGCCGGCCTTCGAGACAAGTTCGGGGCAGACCGCTGCGTGGACACGCCGCTCGCCGAGGCTGGGATCCTCGGCTCTGCCGTCGGTCTGTGCATGGCCGGCTGGCGGCCGGTGTGCGAGATGCAGTACGACGCGTTCTCGTATCCCTGCCTGGATCAACTGATCACGCATGTCGGCCGCTACCGGTGGCGGACTCGCGGCGGCATGGAGTTTCCTTTGGTGGTGCGAATGCCGTACGGCGGCGGCGTGCGCGCGCCTGAGCTGCACGACGATTCGCCCGAGGCGTACTACGCCCACACGCCCGGCGTGAAGGTTGCGATCCCGTCTACGCCGGCCGATGCCAAGGGCCTGCTGGCGGCCGCGATCCGCGACCCCGATCCGGTGGTCGTGCTCGAGCCCAAGCTCCACTACCGGACGATGCGCGGCGAGGTGCCGGCCGGTGAGCACGTCGTCCCGTTGGGCGAGGCCCGAATTGCACGGGAGGGAGACGACGCGACGATCGTGGCCTACGGCTCGATGGTGCCGGTGGCGGAGGCCGCGGCAGAGGAGCTGGCCGCGGAGGCTTCGGTCGAGGTGCTCGACATCCGGACCTTGAAGCCGCTGGACGAGGACGCGTTGCTTGCCTCCGCTGCGAAGACCGGTCGCGTCGTGATCGTCCAGGAGGCACCGCGAACGGCGGGCTACGGGGCCGAGCTGGCGGCGATTCTCGCCGAGAAAGCGATGCTCGACCTGCGCGCGCCGGTGATCAGGGTCACCGGTTACGACGTTCCGTATCCGTACTGGCAGATCGAGGACGCCTACATGCCTTCGGTCGAGCGGGTCAGTGCGGCGGTGCGGAAGACGCTCGAGTTCTGAGCCGCTTTTGGCGCAGGGACAATCGAACGCCCCGAGCTGTCCGATTCCGACGGCCCCAGCGCCTCGACCGCGTTTGAGCGTCGCAAAACCAACCCGCCGGCGCCATGTCCTGTGGACGAAAAGTCACACTTTCGTTTCAGTTGCCATGTCCGCTTGCGTCAGTTCGGGTGGACAGTCCTCCCGCAGTGGCCGGAACGGCCATGGTGCGTAAGGTCACGGGATGGCTGAGCGGCTCCGTCTCTGGCTCGAGCGCGGCGCGGGCGGCTACCACCTACGCGATGCGGCGAGCGGCGAGCGGGTCCGCTGGGAAGACGCGCGACTTCGAGTCGTCGCGGTCGCGGGTGTGACTTTCCGGCCTGGGAACGTCGACGACGCCTCGTTCGACCCGGGCCGCCGCCTGGCGCTGGTGCCTGAGCCTGAGAACGAACACGATCCCAACGCGGTCGCGATCTGGAACCAAGAGCGAACGCTCCAAGCCGGATACGTACCGCGAGAGACCGCGGCCGAGCTCGGCGGCGATGAGCAGGCCGTCTCGCTCTGGCGCGTCGAAGGCGGCCTTCGCGTGCTGATCGTTCCCGCCGACGCCTGGGTAGGAACGCCGCGCCCATAGGCGCGGCGAGTTAAACGGGTGCGCCGTCAAAGCCGGCACACCCTCTCATTCGGCATCGCAAGCGATGCCTCGGCGGTAGATTCCGACGGTGGCGTACGAGTTCAAACTGCCGGATCTCGGCGAGGGGCTGACCGAGGGCGAGATCGCCCGCTGGCTCGTCGCCGAGGGGCAGGAGATCGGCGAGGACGACCCACTCGTCGAGATCCAGACGGACAAGACAACCGTTGAGATCCCCTCACCCGCGGCAGGCAAAGTTGCCCGAATCTTCGTCGCCGAGGGCGAGACGGTCGCGGTCGGCACAGTGCTCGTCGTGATCGGCGAGGATGGTGGCGGGCTTACAAGCGACGGGCAGCCACACGCCGAAGACGCTCCGCAGAAGGAAGGAGCCACAGACGTTTCGGACGTGCCTCCACGCCTGGCACCGGGACACGCCTCGCCGGGACGCGTTCGCGCGACACCGCTCGTCCGCCGGCTCGCGCAGGAGCTCGGCGTCGACCTCGAAACGCTCGACGGCAGCGGCCCCCAGGGCCGCGTGACCGAAGAGGATGTGCGCTCCGCGGCCGCGTCTCCAGGCCTGGCACCGGGACACGCCCCGGAGGGTCGCCGCGAGCCGTTGCGTGGAGTCCGGAAGCTGATCGCCGAGCACATGGCGCGGGCGCACTCCGAGGTGCCGCCCGTGACCTGGGTGGAGGAATGCGACTTCGGCGCGGTCGACCTGAAGCGGCTCGTCCCGCTGACGCTCAAGGCCGTGGCCGAAGCGCTGAAGGAAGTGCCGGAGCTGAACGCGCGGCTCGAAGGCAACGAGATCGTCTACCTCGACCGTTACGACCTCGGCGTAGCCGTTCAAACCGACCAGGGCCTCGTCGTGCCGGTGGTGCGCGACTGCGACACCCGCTCCGTCGACGAGCTGGCGAACGAGGTCGCCCGGCTCGCCGAGGCCGCCCGAGCCAACAAGCTCAAGCCCGAGGAGCTCCGCGGCTCGACCTTCACCGTCACGAGCGCCGGCAAGCTGGGCGGCCTTCTGACGACGCCCATCGTCAACTACCCCGAGGTCGGCATCCTCAGCATCGGCCGCGTCGCCGAGCGGCCCGTCGTCCGCGACGGCGAGATCGTCGCCCGCCCGACGGGCACGATCGCCGTCACCTTCGACCACCGCGTCGTCGACGGCGCTCGAGCGGCCGAGTTCGGTCTCGCGGTGATCCGCCGCCTCGAGCCCCGCGGGCCGCAGTAGCGCGGCGGCCCGAGCCTAGGCCGGCCTCGCCCTCGGACACGCCGGGTACTGCGCCTACACTGGCGCGAATGTGGGAGTGGTACCGGATCGGCGTCGCGGCCGGCATCGGCGTGGGAGTCGCCCTCGCCGCCGCGGGCTGGCTCGCGCGGACGAGGCCGGGCGCTCTCCTGGCGATGCTGGTCGGCGCCGCTGCGGGAATCGGCGTGGGTCTGGCGCTAGGCGGCTGGCAGGAGGCAGTCGGCGGGGCTATCGGCGGCGTCCTCGGTGGTCTCGGCGGCTGGCCGCTCGCCGCGGGGACGTTGCGTCGGGGCGGCACGACGGTCGGTACCGGAATCCTGATCGGCCTGGTCGGGCTCGGTATCGCGGCACTCGCGCTCGTCCCGGTCATTGGCTACCTCGAAGCGGTCGCGCTGCCCGCGCTCGCGGCTCGAGCACACCGTCGCGAGCCCGAGCGCTATGCCGGGCTCCGCACGCTCGCGCGCGACTAACCGGCCCGTGAAGAAGCTGATCCTGATCGTGATCGACGGCCTCACTCCGGCCGAGTTCGAGCGCGCCGCCGAGGATGACCGGACGCCGGCCCTCAAGTTCCTGGCCGCGAACGGCAACTACGCACGCGGAACCTCCACGTTTCCTTCGCTCACCCCCGTCTGCCTGTCCTCGATCGCGACGGGTGCCCACCCCGACGTTCACAGGATTCCGCACCTCGTTTGGTACGACCGAAGCACTCGGCGGATCGTCGAGTACGGGTCGTCCTTCGCAGCCGCCCGCGCCGCCGGTACCCGCCGTTCTCTGCTCAACGCCGTCTTCAACATGAACGAGCAGCATCTGGGCGCCGAAGCAGTGACGGTCTTCGAGGCGCTCGAGGACGCGGGCTACACCACCGCCGCGATCAACTTCACGTGTTACCGGGGACGCGTGCGCCACGCGCCGGTGGTGCCCGGGGTCGGTCGCCCCGCCTTTGGGCCGAAGCGCTTCTTCTTCTTCAACCTGTTCGAGTCGGACGTGACAGGTGCCCCGCTCGCCGTTTTCGGCCGCTCGAACGGCTCGATCGACGCGTACGCAGCCGCCGTGGGCCGCTGGCTCGTCACGCGCGACGGCTTCGACTTCCTCGTCCACTACCTGCCCGACTACGACTTCGCTTCCCACGCGGCCGGTCCGGGTGCTGCGGCGGAGGCCCTGACCAGGAGCGACGCGGCGATCTGGGCCCTGGTCGAGGCGGCGGGCGGCCCCGACGAGTTCCTCGAGCGATACGCGGTGATGCTCTGCTCCGACCACGGACAGACGCGGATCGAACGGACGGTGCGGGTGGAGGACTGGTTCCAGGATGCCGGTGTGATCGTGACCGCGTCCAACAGGGCCGGCATGGTCTACCGAACCACAAAAACCCGCCAGGACACTCGTGAGCTGGCGGCGCGTCTCGACGCCGAGGTGGGCGCGGAGGCGGTGCTCTTCCTCGAGGGCGCTGAGGCGGTTGCGCGCCGGGCCGGCGAGGAGCTTCGGTTCGTTCCGACGGCGAGCGGTTGGAAGACGCACGGCGACCCTGCGCTCCTGGCGCAGCCCGACGCCCTCGCGCGCGCCTGGGCGGCGCTCCACAATCCGAATGCGGGCGAGCTTCTCATCTCCGCAGGCGACGGCGTCGAGTTCGCCGATCTCGCCGGCCGCAGCCACCTCGGGGGTGGCAGCCATGGCTCCCTCGCCTCCGCAGACTCGGAGGTGCCTCTCCTGACGGTTGGCCTCGACTCCGCGCCGCGGGGCATCACGGACCTGGCGCCGCTCGCGCTCGAGCACTTCGGCGTCGAGCCGCCCGCTTACACGCGGGCTTTTGCGCATGCCGCCTGACGAGGAGCAAGCCCGGCGCCGGCATTCGA
>Ga0207693_10002570_pt1 | contig 15769 bp, 17 predicted proteins | sample LARL81metaG_FD_184347 | JGI IMG/M metagenome (GOLD analysis project Ga0207693, IMG submission 184347) | Corn, switchgrass and miscanthus rhizosphere microbial communities from Kellogg Biological Station, Michigan, USA - LAR L8-1 metaG... | ecosystem: Host-associated > Plants > Roots >...
TCCGAACAGGATCACCCGGTTGCCGACACCGGTAGCCCGGGCGAGCTTGATCCCATCTCGGCGCATGACACCGACACACAGCGCGTTGACCAGCGGGTTACCGACATACGACCGGTCGAAATCAACCTCGCCACCGATGTTTGGCAAGCCGAGACAGTTGCCGTATCCGCCGATGCCCGCGACCACACCCGGCAACATCCGGCCGGTATCTCGCGCCGTAGCGGGCCCGAACCGCAACGAGTCCATCACGGCCACCGGGCGCGCACCCATCGTCAAGATGTCCCGGACGATGCCGCCGACGCCAGTGGCCGCGCCCTGGTACGGCTCGACGTACGACGGGTGATTGTGCGATTCGATCTTGAAGGTGACCGCCCACCCGTCGCCGACATCGACCACGCCAGCGTTCTCCCCCATGCCGACGAGCAGCGCGTCGCTCGGGGGTGCCTTTTCGGCGATCTGGCGCAGGTGCATCTTCGACGACTTGTAGGAGCAATGCTCGCTCCACATGACCGAATACATGGTCAGCTCGGCTGCGGTCGGCCGGCGGCCGAGAATCGTGCGAATGCGGCGGTACTCGTCTTGCTTCAGCCCAAGCTCGTTGTACGGCTGTCGCCGTCTCGGGTCGGCTTGCGCCACTTCGACCGTGTCGACCGTCACCGCTGGACCGCCACCTCCGTCCGGCCTTCGCTCACACTCGGCGATCCGGCCAGCCCGGAGAAGAAAGGCAGGCCGTCGAGGCCCGAGCCGGTCAGTGGGTCCACCGCGTGCTCGGGGTGCGGCATGAGGCCCACGACATTCCCCACCTCATTGCAAATGCCGGCGATATCGCGGAAGCTGCCGTTCGGGCTGCCGCCGAGGTAGCGCACCACAACCCGTCCGGACGCCTCCAGTTCGTTGAGGGTGCGCTCGTCAGCGACGTAGCCGCCCTCGCCGTTCTTGATCGGGATGACGATTTCCGCGCCGGGCCGGTAGCCCCGTGTCCACACCGTGACAACGTTCTCGACAATGAGCCGTTGGTCTCGGCAGACGAACCGTCGGTGGTTGTTGCGTACCAGCGCACCGGGCAGCAGATGCGCTTCGCAAAGCACCTGGAAGCCGTTGCATATCCCGAGCACGGGCAGGCCGTCGCGAGCGGCGGCGATCACAGCCTCCATGACCGGCGCGAACCGCGCGATCGCGCCGCACCGCAAGTAGTCGCCGTACGAGAATCCGCCCGGAAGGATCACCGCATCGACGTCGGGCAAGACCGGGTCGGCGTGCCACAGCTGCACCGCGTCGCCACCGGCGATTCGTACGGCACGCTGGGCGTCGCGGTCGTCGAGGCTGCCGGGAAATGTCACGACACCGACACGCGCGGGCACCGGCTCAGGCTACTTGGCCAACTCGAGCACCTGCATCGGCGTCCTCGGGCAACGTTGAGCCTGACAGTTGCGCAGGCCCAGGGGATGGTTGGCCGAACAGCGCGGTCGCGCCGTTCCGGTTACCGCGTGATGACGCAATTATCCGCAGGAGCCGAGGCTAACGAGTTGCGGGGGCACGACTCCACCAAGCGCGGGGTCAGGAATGAGCGTCATCTCGCGCGCAGGAATGCGCCGATGGCAGCGATGGAATCGTCGTGCGTGGTGATCATGTAGTGATTCGCGTCGATGTCCACCACGTGGGCCGACGGCACCGCCGCGGCGAACCGCTCCGCCTCCGCGGCGGGCAGGATGAACCCGAATCCGGGCAGGATTTCCTGGCGGGCGCGCAGCAGCAGCGCCGGCATGCTTACCGCGGTCCAGAGCGCGTGAATCGGCGGCTCCGGGTCCGACCAGTACATCGCGTCGCCGTACCCGAGATCCTCCAGCACCGCGCCGCGGTCGCTGCTCGGTGTCACGCCGCCGTCGACCTCGCGGAGTTCGTAGTGGAAGTAGCGGTCCCAGTGCTCGTCCCACTCGGGAATGATGCCGATCTGTTTGATCAGCGCGATGGCCGCCTGCGCCGACGGGTAGATCGCGCCGAGCCGGTTCACCGAGGCGAGCACGGGCACGGCCGCCCGCGCGTCGGGACTGCCGGCCAGATCGACCAGGACCAGCCGCTCGACCCTTGACCGGTCGAGCTGGGCGCAGGTCATGGCGATGGCCGCCCCGCTCGACTGCCCGATGATCGTGAACGACGGCGCCCCGACGGCGTCGGCGATGCCGAGCACGTCGCGGGCGTGGTTACGCCAGCCGTAGGTGCCCGCGCCGGTCACCTCGCTTCGGCCGCGGCCGCGTAGGTCGACCGCCACCAGCTGCAGGGTGTCGCCGGCGAGCTGTTCGGCCAGGCGGTCAAAGCCGCACAGGTTCGCCGACAGGCCGGGCACGCACACCACCACTGGCGCATCCGTGCCACCCCAGCGCCGCACCCGGAGTCTCCCCGACTCGAGCGAGACGTCGAAGTCCTCGTACCCCACAGCCTGCTGCGTCACATCGGTGCCCCCTCCGCGCGCGGTCGATCTGGAGGGTAGCCCGACGACGTGACCTCACCGATGGTTCGCGCCGTCTTCACCCGACCCGAACAATTGGGGAGCAGGCTCTGCGCCATGCAGTCGGCTGACTGGAGGGCAACCGCACGCCTGCTCCGTCGCACCGGGTTCGGCACAACTGGCCCCGCGGTCGACGTGGCGAATCGGGTCGGCATCGGCGATCACGTTCCGGCCGTTCTTGCTTCCGATCCAACGGCCGACGCCGGCGCGCGACGTACTCCGGTCCCGGCCTTCGACGCGATAACGCCGCTGGGTCGGAGTGCATCGAAGAACGAGAGGCAGCAGCGTAATCAACGAATTCGCCGGCAATTATCGAACCTGACGACGTGGTGGATCCGCCGCATGGTGGCCGTCGACGAACCGTTCGGCGAGAAGTTGACCTTTCTTTGGCATAACCACTTTGCGACTGCGGCCACCAAGGTGCGTCGGGCCGGGTGGCTGGCCGGGCAGAACGAGACGCTCCGGCGGGCCGGTCGCGGCGACTTCCGGAGCCTGGCCGTGGCGATGCTCACCGATCCAGCGATGCTGTTCTGGCTGGATGGGCAGAAGAATTCCGCCGCGGCGCCCAACGAGAACCTGTCCCGGGAGTTCATGGAGCTGTTCGCCCTCGGTCATGGCGACGGCTACACCGAGCAGGATGTGCGCGAGGGCGCCCGCGCGCTGACCGGCTGGCGGTTTCGTCCCAACGGCAGCGTCTATGAGAGCCCCCGTGGCCACGACGACGGCGTCAAGACCGTGCTTGGCGTCACCGGCAACCTCGACACGACCGGCTTTTGCGATGCCGTCCTCTCCCGGCCGGCTTCGCCCCGTTTCGTGGTATCGCGGATGTGGTCCCAGCTGGTCTCGGCGAACCCGCCAAGCGCAGCGACCCTCGATCGGCTGGTTGCCGCCTATGGCGACCAGCGTGATCTTCGAGCGCTGCTCACAGCGATGCTGACGAGTGCGGATTTTTTTGCGGCTGACGGCACGATCGTGATCGGCCCGGTCGAGTGGCTGATCGGCGCGATTCGCGCGTTGCGGATTCCGATTGCCGACGATGCGGCGGCCCTGAAGCTCGTGGCGGTGCTGCGGGCCCTCGGGCAGATCCCGTTCTACCCGCCCAACGTGGGCGGCTGGCCGTCTGGAGCGGCCTGGCTCTCGACCGCGGCGGCCGACACCCGGATGCAGGTCGCGGTTGCCCTGGCCGGCAAAGCCAACCTGGACGCAATCCGCGGCTCGTCCGCCGCCAAAGTCGACGCAGTCGCCTACCTGCTCGGCGTGGAGTCCTGGTCAGCGCGCACCAGCGTGGTGTTGACCGATGCGGCAGCGGATCCGCGCCGGCTTGTCGCTGTCGCGCTGAACACGCCCGAGTACCTGACGAACTGAGGCCTGATGGACACCGTTACCCGCCGCCGCTTCCTGATCGCCTCGGGCGTCACCGGTGGGGTGGCCCTCGCGACTGGATCCGGACTGGTCACCTGGCACGAGTTGTCCCAGCGCGCCGGGTCGGATCCACAGCCGGTTGGTTCGAAGATTCTCGTGCTCGTGACGCTGTACGGCGGCAACGACGGCATCAACACGCTCGTGCCGTATGCCGATCCGGCCTACCACGACGCGCGGCCGGAGCTCGCCTACGCCGAGGGTGAGGTGCTGCATCTCGACGCGTCGGTTGGTCTGAACCCGGCCATGAAAGGCATGGCGACGCTCTGGCGCGAGGGCCGGCTGGCGGTGGTGCGCGGAGTCGGCTATCCAAAACCGGACCACAGCCACTTCCGCTCGATGGACATCTGGCAGACCGCGTCTCCCGACGCTCCGGTCAACACGGGGTGGATCGGCCGGTGGCTGGACGCGACCGGCGACGACCCAGTGCGCGCCGTGAACATCGGCGCCGTGCTTCCGCCGCTCGCCGTCGGCGCGAACTCAGCCGCCGCCGCGCTCCCACTGGGCCATGAAACACGCCTGCCGGCCGATCTCGAGACGGCCCTGCGGGGCCTGGGAACCCCGGACCCGTCCGACTCGGCGGCTGAGGCATTGGTCAGGGCGTCCTTTCGGGCCGAGCGGACCGCGGCAGCCACGTTCGCGACCGTGCTCGACCCGGCGGTCGTCCAGCCGGACCACGATCAGGTCGCTGCGGCGGGGTCGGCCGGCGGCCAGCAGAGCCTCAAGGCGCAGCTCGACGTCGTCGCGCGGTGCATCAAGGCCGGCGTGCCGACGTCGGTATACGCCGTGAGCCTTGGTGGATTCGACACCCATGCCGACGAGAAGGGCACCCAGCAGACGCAACTCGGCGTTTTGGACTCGGCGCTCAGCGGCTTCCTCCAGGACATGGCCGCGGATCCCCGCGGCCACGGCGTGGTCGCGGTCGCGTACTCCGAATTCGGCCGCCGGGTCAAGGCAAACGCCTCGCAGGGCACCGACCACGGCACGGCCGGCCCGGTATTCGTCGCCGGACGCCCGGTCCAAGGGGGCTTCTACGGTGCTCCGCCGTCACTTTCGGACCTGGACAACGGAGATTTGAAGGTCTCGACCGACTTCCGCGACGTCTACGCCGAGCTGCTGCACAAGGTCCTGGACACCGACCCCGCGCGGGTAGTCGGGAACTCGCGATCAGAATTGGGCTTCCTCGCCTGATGCGGTGGATCAGCCTCGGTAGATGGTGAAATCCTCGATCACCGGATTGGCGAGCAGCCGGTCGGCCACGGTGATCAGGGTTGCGTCGTCGACACCGTCGGCTACGTCGAGCTCGAAGTGCTTGCCCTGGCGGACGCCGATCACTCCGTTGATACCGAGCCGACCGAGCGCATCCAAGATCGCTTGCCCCTGCGGATCGAGGATCTCCGGCTTGAGCACGACATCGACCACCACGCGGGTCACGCAACCCCCCTCCGACGATCAACCCGTGAGCCTAGCCGGGCGGCCTGTTTCCAGGCGGTCGACCCTGGATTGCTAACCGGCGGCGAGGTTTCCGCCCGCAGGCGCTTGGGTCACGGCGCCCGGCCAGTCGGCGAAGTCTCGGCCCGTCAACAGCTCGTAGACCCGGACGTAACGGTCGCGCGTAGCCGTGACGACGTCGGCCGGCAACCGAGGCGGCGCGGTGCCGCTCCGCCGATCCCACCCTGCGCCGGGTGAGGTGAGCCAATCGCGCACGAACTGCTTGTCGTAGCTTGGCTGGCTGCGTCCCGGCCGCCACCGGTCGGCCGGCCAGAAGCGCGACGAGTCGGGCGTGAGCACCTCGTCGGCCAGCACGACGCCACCGGCGGTGTCCACACCCAACTCGATCTTGGTATCCGCGAGCAGCACGCCCGCTCGTTCGGCTAGCTCAGCGCCGCGTGCGTAAACCGCGAGCGTGATCTCGCGTAGCTGCCGGGCCCGGGGTTCGCCGAGTAGACCGGCGACGTCCTCGAATGTCATCGGCTCGTCGTGCTGGCCCCTGGGTGCCTTCGTCGACGGGGTGAAGATCGGCTCGTGGAGACGCGACCCTTCCCGCAGCCCGGGCGACAGCGCGACCCCGCTTATCTGACCGCTCGACTGGTAATCGGCCCAGCCGGACCCGGCCAGGTAACCGCGGGCGACGCACTCGACCGGGATCATGTCGAGTGGGCGGCAGAGCATCGCCCGGCCCAACCATCGAGCCGGAATCTCCGGACCGGCCGCGCTGATCAAGTGATGTGGGACGACGTCGGCCAGTTGCTCGAACCACCACACCGACAGCGCCGTGAGGACCCGTCCCTTATCCGGTATCGGCGTGTCCAGGACGACGTCGTAAGCGGAAATCCGGTCGCTCGCCACCATGAGCAGCGCCCCGTCCGCGGTGCGGTACAGGTCGCGGACCTTGCCGGAGTGCACCGGTATCAAGCCGTCTGCGGTCACCTGCTGATCGTCGCAGGAGACAGCCCGCTGAGCTCACCGGGGCCAGCTGGCCTGGGTGACCTCGCCGCCCGACACCTCGACGACTAGTCGCGACCGACCATCGAGGCGCTGGTAGAGCTCGTACCGACCCTCGGACAGCTCGGGGAACACTGCGCTCCATACCGTGTGATCTCTGACCGCGCGGCCAACCACCGCGACGTGAGAACAGTGTGTCTGGCCGTCGACGGACCGGATCTCGATCTCCACGCCGGCCATGGTCTCCGGCATGGCGACGACCAGCGCGCCCACGTCTCCGCCGATATCGAGGACGACCGGGCCTTGGCCGGCATGCGGATTCTCCGGATGCGGGCGCACAACGGTAGCGGTCATGGCGACGTCGTTCCTGGCATCGTCTGGTAGCCGCCACCGGGCAGCGGGACGTACGGGAAGGTGTTGAGGAAGGCCGGGAGATTGTTGCTTGCCGGTGGTAGCGCCGTGCCGTCCTGGATGAGCGACGCCGCCCCGTCCGGGCTGAACGACGGGTCGACGAGCGGGATGGTGAGGCCGGCGACCGCGCGCAGCTCCACGGTCACCACGTCGTCGAGCAGGCGCCGTCCGTTGGGGAATCCCGCTGGGTCGCCGGCGACCAGACCGAGCGGATTCGGGTTGGCCGACGGCGGGATAGCCAGATTGAGGCGCAGCAGGTCGGCCTGCCTGGTGCCGGTGAAGTTCTGGAAGCCGGGGACGACGCCCGCCGGGATCCCCGTGAGCAGAATGGCGGCCAGGTCCGCCCGCGGCTTGGTATACGCGGCCAGGTGGGGGAACACGCCCGGGTACAACACCGGCAGCAGCCGAGCCAGTTCCGGATTGAGCACGAATTGAGCGAACTGGTTGTCGTCGCTCGGGTCGACTCGATTCCACCGGTCCTTCATGGCCATCGGCACGATGACCTCGTTGAACAGCGGATTGGCGAGTCGGGACACCTGCCGGAACGGCCCGTGCCATTGCCAGCCGTTGTTGTCGTCCCAGACCTTGGACCGCTGACGGCTGGCGCTTGCATACACGCCAATGACCGAGTCCTGAGCCTTAGGGTCCGTCGGGTCGTGGCCGCCGACGGTCAGATCCCGCTTCGGCACCTGCAGCGCGATGGTGTGCACGTTCGTGGCCTGGGTCCCGTTGACGCCGGCCGCCGCGGCGCTCGGGATCAGGTGCAGGTTCTGGAAGGGCCGCAATGTGCCGAGATCGAAGATGCTGCCCAGGTCGACGTGGAAACTCTCCCCACGCTGACCAGCGAACACCTTCCGCCCGCCCGGCAGGTTGTAGACCGCCTGCGCGGCCAGCGCGGCGTAGTTCGGCGTGCTACGAACCCCTACGTTGACCGGCGGGCAGAGCAGGCCGCTCGCCAGCTGTTGAGGGGCCTTGCCCCGCTCCACCCGCGTGACCGAGTACGTCTGCGGACGGTTCCACGTGGCGTCGGTGATCTTGGTGATCGGGCCTGTGTTGTACAGGAACGTATTCGGGTTACGGATCACTGTCGTGAACCGGAACTGGTAGGTGATGTCGTCCTGCGCCTTACCGCGGTTGGAGATGATGATCTCGTAGAGCACATCGTCGCCGAACTCGTAGAAATTCGGGCCGCCCTCGGGGATCTGGGACGGAATGAAGTTGGCAATCAGCGTGACGGTGTTCGGCTTGTCCGGGCTGACGAAAGCGTAGGTGTCTGTGTTGTCGGCGACCGGGTCCTTGCTGATCTCCGGCGCTTCGCGGTGCGACGACATGGCATCAACCCTTCGCGGCGTGGTTGAGCCGGGCGACGAGGTCCTTGTCGTGGACGACGACCTCGCGTTCACCGACCAGCAACGCGACCTCGGAGGTGCGTACATCCGTGACGTAGGCGACGAGCGGTCCTTCGGCGTCGCCGATGTCCGGTGGCTTCGGAGCGGCAGCGGCCGACGGGACAGCCGCCGCCACACCGGCGGCGGCAGCTCCCACCCCGGCTACCGTCAGGAACCCTCTGCGCGACGTGTCCTTCATGTGACGTCCTCCTCCTGCGTCCGTCTTTGCTTTCAGGAGGCTTCGTGTCGTCGCGCACAAGCGGTTCCCAGTGCGCGTAAAGCTAACGGAAACTTAACGCACAGATCTGGCCTAAGCCCGGCAAGGCGGGCGTAAGGTCGCCGCCTATCCACTCAGCCCTGATCTGGAGCCGTGATGTCCTTTTCCCCACCGCCGCACCCCTACCCGCCCGACCGCTACCACGGGACTACCGGCGAGGTGAGTGCCCGATTACGACTACCGGGCGCGGATCATGACCTGGTCGGCAACACCGGCTCGGTCGACTACCTCGCCACCGGCGCAACGACGAACGGCGATTACGGGCTCTACCGATGGAATATGGGACCGGAGCCAAGCGGACCCGACGCCCACTTCCACAAGTCGCTGTCCGAATCGTTCTTCGTCTTGTCGGGCACCATCCGGCTCTTCGACGGTTCGACCTGGCTAGACGGCCGCCCGGGTGACTACCTGTATGTCCCGGAAGGTGGGCTGCACGGGTTCCGCAACGAGTCGGGCGAGCCGGCGTCGATGCTCATTCTGTTCGCCCCGGGAGCGCCCCGTGAGGCGTACTTCGAGGGACTGGCCAAGATCGGGCGGAACGGCATGCGGCCATCCCCTGAGGAGATGGCCGAGTTCTACCTGCGGCACGACACCTATTGGGTGTAGCCCACTACATCAGTCTGCATATTCCGTGGTCCCAGCAACGGATCATGCATACGTTCGCGGGGGCGCCGCGAGGATCAGTGCTTGCGGACGACCCGTTCGGGCTCGCCGGGCTTCCAGATCGTGATGTCCAAGTGGCCGCTATCAACCTCGACCGATGCGGCACCGTGGAGATCCGCGGCATAGAGGTGGTCGAATGGCCGGCCCCGAATGTCTATGCCGGCCTCGGCGTACAGCACGTCGGCGTAGCGGCGCTGTAGCTCGGCGTCCTGGATGTCGCGAACCTCGCCCCACACCTTCGCATCGCCGTCGTTCACGCGCGGGTCGACGGTCGCGGTATGCAGCGTGAATCTCGGGTCACGCCCCAGGTCCAGCAGTTTGAACGTGTTCGGCATCCCGCTGATCCACATGTGCTCTTCGACTATTCGCGGCTCGATCGGGCTGATCCGTGGGTAGCCGTCCGACCGAAGCGTGCCGAGCAGGCACAGTCCGCCGGTCGCGGCGTGGCGACGGACGAAGATCTCTGAGACTCGTGGTGCCTGTGCCACGAACTCTCCCCAGGTAGCCATGTCAGGACGCTATCCGGACGGTGGGCATGATCCGTGGTCCCGGCAACGGATCAGGCATATGTTCTGCCTCGGTCATCAGGTCGCCCGCAGGGCGAGGACGAGGCTGACCGTGCCGGCCAGCGACGTCACCGTCCGAACGTGGTTCCACGCCAGCCACGGCGTGACGAAGTGCGACCAGGTGGTGCCCGCTCCGGTGGCATTCGGGTCGACGGTCATCAGGGCGTCGTTGTGCGGGACGTGGTAGACGACCGTCACCAGCGCGCTGATGATGTAGAGCGCGCACCCGAGGATGAGCCAGCCGGTGGCCGCATCGCGGTTCCGGAGCCCGTGAATGGCCAGCACCACGCACGCGATCGCCGTTCCGAACAGCGCCAGCATGAACAGCGGGTTGGGTGCCGCCTTGTTGATCGCATTCATCGCCGCGATGCTCTGCGCGTGCGACAGCCGGCGCAGGCCGGTCATGATGAACGTGGAGAACGCGAAGTACACACCAGCGGTGATGCCCGCGCCGATCGCCGCGGCCAAGGTCAGGCCCCGGGCGTAGCCGTCGATCATCAGGCCACCCCGGTGGTGTCAGCGGACCAGATTCCAGTGGCCGCGGTGTCGTGGGCGTAGTCGGCGAAGTCGCGGGGTCTGCGGCCGAGCACTCGCTCGACATCGTCGCTCAGATAGGCGTTGTGCCCGTCCAGCACGCGGATGAACAGGTCGGTGAGTGGCTCAATTTCCTCGGGCGGGACGCCGGCTCGCGCCGCGGCCTCGGCGTACTCGGCCGACGTGATCGGCACGTAGCGCACGTCCCGGCCGGTTGCCCGGGCCAGCTCCGCCGCGACGGCGGCGAAGGTGAGCAGGCGGGGTCCGGTGAGCTCGTACACCTTTCCGACGTGCCCGTCTCGGGTCAGGGCCGCGACGGCCACGTCGGCTACGTCGATGACGTCGATGAACGGCTCGGCGATGTCGGCCGCCGGCAAGGCAATAACGCCTTCCAGGACCGGCTCGAGAAGGAAATGCTCACTGAAGTTCTGCGCAAACCAGCTCGAGCGCAGGATCGTCCACTCGGCGCCGGAATCACGCACCGCCTGTTCACTGGGCTCCGCATCGGGTTCGCCCCGCCCGGACAGCAGCACCAACCGACGCGCGCCACTGGTCACGGCGGTCTTCGCGAACGCGCCGACGCGCTCGGCCGCACCCGGGAACGAGACGTCCGGGTAGTAGGAGATGTATGCCGATTCGACGCCCCGCAGCGCCGGCGGCCAGGTCGTGTCGTCGGCCCAGTCGAAGCGCGGGTCGCCTGTCCGCGAGCCGATCCGCACCGGCCGGCCGAGCTCGCGCAACCGGGCCGCGACGCGGCTTCCGGTCTTTCCATTGCCTCCGAGTACAAGTGTTCTCGTCATGCCACCAAGTCAATGCACCAGCGGGAAGACCGTACATAGCTAATTCACTCGATTTCATGCGCCAGCGTCTACGCTGATTGCATGGACGCTCTCGTGGGCTTCCTCAACGGGCCCCGCGCTCGGGGCGCGTTCCTGCTGCGTTCCGTCATGGACCCGCCGTGGTCGCTGCGCATCCGAGACGAGGCGCCACTCACCATCGTTGCCGCTGTCCGCGGCTCCGCGTGGATCATGCACGACGGCGTCGACCCGCGGCCCATGCACCCCGGCGACGTCGCCCTCATTCGCGGCCCAGACCATTACACCGTCGCCGACTCCCCAGACACCCCACCTCAGGTGATCATCCATCCCGGGCAGGTCTGCACCACGCTCGACGGCGTGAGCGTGGTTGAGGCGATGGACCAGGGGGTCCGCACGTGGGGCAATGCCGCACAAGGCGCCACCGTGATGCTTACCGGCACCTACCAGGGCGACGGCGAGATCAGCCGGCGCGTCACCGATGCGCTGCCCCGGCTGGTCGTGCTCCGGGATGGCGATTGGGACTGCCCTGTCCTCCCGCTGCTCGCTTCCGAGATCGGCAAAGACGATCTCGGCCAGGCCGCGGTCCTTGACCGACTGCTTGATCTGCTCGTCGTCGCCGCGCTGCGAGCGTGGTTCGCTCGGGCCGACGTTCACTCCCCGACGTGGTTTCAAGCTCACGCCGATCCGATAGCCGGTCGCGCCCTCCGGCTCCTACACAACAACCCGGCCCATCCCTGGACGGTCGCCACGCTCGCCGCCGAAGTCGGCATCTCCCGGGCCGCGCTCGCCCGGCGGTTCACCGAACTGGTCGGACAACCACCGATGACGTTCCTGACGAGTTATCGACTCGCCCTGGCGGCGGACCTGCTGCTCGAACCAGGCAGTACTGTCGGCGCCGTCGCCCGCCGGGTCGGCTATACCAGCCCGTTCACGTTCAGTACGGCCTTCAAACGCAGGTACGGCACGAGCCCGCTCACGCATCGCCGCAGCAGCACGACGTCGGCATCGACGGACGCGGTAGCCACGTACGAAGGTCGGTAGCCCTCGCCAGGCTGTCGGCGCCGTCGTGATTAGTCGGTCAGCTGGGCCGCCACGGTAGCTCGTAGTTTCTCCGTCCGCACCCGGGTGAACAGCGCCGCGATCACGACCGCACCGATCACTGTGATGACCTTATTGGCGTCCACGGCGGGCATCCAGCGGACCGCACCGTTCTTCATGACATAGGCGCCGCTCGGTCGGGCGTGTAATCCGAAACCGCCGCCGCTGCCCTCTTGGCTCTTGTCCCGATCTTGGCCGCCACCGCCACCACCGCCGCCGGATACCTTCGCGGCGGCGATGACCGTCGTGCCGTCGCGGGTATACGGCTCGGCAAACACCAGTCGCGAACTGAACGCATCCCGCGCCGCCGCGACTATCTCATCCATGCCCATCGCTACGCCCCTTTCGAGCCTCGAACGGCCAGACCCTGCTAACCCTGCCGCCAACCACGGTGATGCTCAATGGCGGCTGGCGCTCGGATCTCCGCAGCGAGACCGGCCGGATCAGAGAATCGCCTCGGGCTGATACCCGGCGGCGGACGGATCACTGGCCAGCACAGCGTCGACTGCGGAGAGCACGGAGGCGACTTGAGCACGAGCGGCACCGATGAATGCGCGCGGATTAGCCAGCAGAGCGTCCAGGTCAGCAGCCGGCAAGCCCAACCGGGAGTCCCCCGCCAACCGAGCAAACAGGTCGTTCGCCTCCGCGCCTTTCTCGCGCATCGCCAAGGCGACGTCGACCGCATGTGTCCGGATCAGGTCATACGCCGTTTCCCGGCCGACGCCCTGACGGACCGCTGCGACCAACACCGCGGTCGTCGCCAGGAACGGCAGATAGCGATCGAGCTCCCGGGCGATGACCGCGGGATAGGCCGCGAAGTCGTCCAGCACGGTCAACGTCGTCTCGAGCAGCCCGTCGATGGCGAAGAACGCATCCGGCAACGCGACTCGGCGCACCACCGAACAGGACACGTCACCTTCGTTCCACTGATCGCCGGCCAGTTCGCCGGCCATTCCCGCGTACCCGCGTAACAGCACCATGAAACCGTTGATCCGCTCGGCCGATCGGGGATTCATCTTGTGCGGCATGGCCGAGGAACCCACCTGCCCGGGCTGAAAGCCTTCGGTGACGAGCTCCTGGCCGGCCATGAGCCGGATAGTCGTCGCCCAAGACGAGGGCGCGGCTCCGAGCTGCACCAGTGCGGAGAGGACGTCGTAGTCGAGCGAACGCGGATAGACCTGCCCGACGCTGGAGAGCACCCGCTCGAACCCGAGGTACCCGGCAACGGCCGACTCCAGCTCCGTCAATCGGGCCAGATCCCCGCCGAAGAGATCCAGCATGTCCTGCGCCGTACCTACCGGACCCTTGATCCCATGGAGCGGGTATCGCGCTATCAGCTCGTCCAGCCGGGCAACGGCAATGAGCAACTCGTCGGCGGCGGACGCGAACCGCTTCCCTAGTGTCGTGGCCTGAGCGGCGACATTGTGGGTGCGTCCCACGATGACCAGCCCGTCGAACTCGGCCGCCCGGCGGGCCAGCCGGGCGAGTACTGCCAGGGTCTTGTGCCGAGCGAGTTGCAGAGCGGACCGCACCTGCAGCTGCTCGACGTTCTCGGTCACATCACGACTTGTCATGCCCTTGTGGATCTGCTCTTGCCCGGCTAGGGCCGCGAACTCCTCGATCCGGGCCTTGACGTCGTGTCGGGTAATTCGCTCCCGGGCCGCGATCGAGTCCAGATCGACGTGGTCGATCACCGCCTCGTAAGCCGCGACCGAGCCGTCCGGAACATCCAGGCCGAGGTCTTGCTGGGCCCGCAGTACCGCGACCCACAGTCGTCGCTCGAGGATGATCTTGTGTTCCGGCGACCAGAGTGTGGCCATGGCCAGGGACGCATAGCGATCCGCCAAGACGTTAGGTATCACCGGTTTACCCTGAGCCACCTGGCCATTGTCTCGGTTGCCGCAACGCGGACGTGCAGCGCCCACGATCCGGCGGTGACGTCGGGTGGGCGCTCAGGTGAGATCGAGGCGTGGATCGCTCGCCAGATTCTCCATCGCGGTAGTGGGCGCGCGCGGCCCGGTCGGGCCGGTCACGAGCACATCGATGGTGGCGCCTTGCTCCGTCACCTCCACCAGCTCAGCCCGAATATCGTCGCTGCCGGCCGGCTCGAGACGGAGCACATGCGTGGGCCGATGGAACAACGGATCGCCGACAACACTGCTCGCACTGACGACCGTGACGTCAACGGTCACCCCGCCCGGGTCGCGGACAGTCAATGACGCCCCGCAGATCCGCCCGAGGACACCCTGGCCGCGGTTGCCGTTGACGAGCGCGAACGTCGGAAACCACGCGCGCATTGCCGAGACCAATGGGTCTGACTGGATCGGCAGAATCGGCGCAACGCGCGCGTTGTCCGGACAACCAACCGGCGGCGGGGTTGCGGCGACGGTCACGACCGGCGAGGGCGAGGCGGCGACCGTCACCACGGTGGCCGGCGCCCGTTGGGTGTGACCCGCGAACCAGCCGACGACGCCACCGATGGCGAGCAGGGCTATAGCGCCGAGAATCAGCCATTCAGAGACACGGCGGCGCGGATCGAGGACCTCAAGGCCATCGAGACCATCGAGACCATCGTCCGGTCCATTGGATCCGCGGATCTCGACGACGTCTACGCCCCGGTCACGTTCGGGCGCCGCCATAAGAAAAGCATGAACTCCCGTAGCAGACCGAGCAACCGATGGGTCGAGGTCAGACCCTGATTTCGTCCCGCTCGGCGCGCAGCCCGATGTCCGACCGGTACTGGCTGCCGGGCAGTTTGATCGTCGCGGCGAGCGCATACGCCCGAGCACGCGCCTCGGCCAGAGTCGCTCCGATTGCGGTCGCCGACAACACCCGACCACCGGACGAGACGATCGCGCCGTCCTCGCGGCGCCGGGTGCCGGCGTGCAGGAGGCCCTCCTGCTCCGCGCCGATGATCACGTCACCGGTCGTCGGCGTGGCCGGATATCCGGGCGCAGCGATAACCACCGTGACCGCCGCGCCGTTGCGCCACGCCAACGGGGGGTGCCGGTGCAATTGGCCGGTTGCCGCAGCGGCCAGGAGGCCACCGAGCGGGCTGTCGAGCAGTGCTAGGACGACCTGGGTCTCGGGATCTCCGAACCGGGCGTTGAACTCGACGACGCGGGGGCCGCGCGCCGTGAGTGCGAGCCCGATGTAGAGCAGTCCAGCGAACGGCGAGCCGCGCCGGCGCATCTCGCGAACCGTTGGCTCCGCGATCACTCGCATGACGTCGTCCACGGTTCCGGCGGGCAGCCAGGGCAAGGGTGCGTAGGCGCCCATGCCGCCGGTATTTGGTCCGGTGTCACCGTCGCCGATCCGCTTGAAGTCCTGGGCCGGAATGAGGGGCACCACGGTCGTCCCGTCCGTCACGCAGAACAGCGAGAGCTCTGGCCCATCGAGATACTCCTCGATGACGACCCGACCGCAGGCCGCAGCATGGGCCGCGGCGGCCACTCGATCGGTGGTCACCACGACGCCTTTACCCGCCGCGAGGCCGTCGTTCTTGACCACGTAGGGCGGCCCGAACTCGTCCAAGGCGGCGGCGACCTCGTCCGCGGTGGAAGCGACGAAGGCGCGCGCGGTGGGCACTCCCGCGCTCGCCATGACCTCCTTGGCGAATGCCTTGGATCCCTCCAGCCGCGCGG
>Ga0207693_10002571_pt1 | contig 15768 bp, 15 predicted proteins | sample LARL81metaG_FD_184347 | JGI IMG/M metagenome (GOLD analysis project Ga0207693, IMG submission 184347) | Corn, switchgrass and miscanthus rhizosphere microbial communities from Kellogg Biological Station, Michigan, USA - LAR L8-1 metaG... | ecosystem: Host-associated > Plants > Roots >...
CCACCAAGACCACACCATCGCGGGCCAGCCACTGTCGCAGTGGCTTAAGGAGGCCAGGCAGGACCCCTGGCCGCTGCTCGGCGCCCTGGCCTCCAGCCGCCAGGTCCGGCCAGGCCACCCAGAGCGCAGCTCGCTCATCAACGAATTAATCGCGAAAAGCGGGCCGATGTTCCGGGTCTTCTCGCCCGCGGAGGTCCAGGTGATCTCACGGTGGATCACCGCGCTGGACGGCCCTGAGCCGCAGCAACGACCATCGGGCAAGGGTGCGGGCCCCAGCCTGACACCGCTGTTCACTTCCCTGACCGGGAAGGCCGATCTGGGTACAGCACCGGGCAGCCTGCGCGAAGCCTACTTCCATCTACAGCGGCGGACGGTGAGCCCTGCCGTCCTCGACTTCGCTCGCACCTACGTGCGCGGGTGGCTCAGCCGGTCCGGCCATGAGCTCGGCCGCGCGCAGTCATCGCTGCCCACGGAGTGGTCAATGGAGGGCCTGCACCCGTGGCTGGCCGATCAGCACGACCAGCACGCCGCCGAGTTCGAGGAAGGCGCTGACCTGGCGCTGCCTACCCGCGAAGCGGTGGTCGACTCATCCATCCAGCTCGCCCCGCTCACCATGATCGACGGGGCCTGGCTGCAGGGCTTCACGGACTACGAACTCGCGGCCTCCGATATCGGGTTTTCCCTGTTCTCCACATACTGGGACGAGCTGGGCAATGGGCAACTCGCACTGAATCATCCGCTGATCTACCGGCAGCTCGCGATGGAGATGGCAGCGGATCTCCCGCCGACAGGTTCCTGGGAGTTCGCCCACTGGCCGGGGTTCCGGGATGAATCCTTTGAGCTTCCGGTCTACTGGCTGAGCATCGGGCGCTTTCCCAGGACGTTCCTGCCTGAGGTGCTCGGCCTGAATCTGGCGATGGAACTTTCAGGAGTCGGGGGCAGTTACCGCCGGGCCCGGATCGGCCTGAAGAAGTACGGCTTCAGCACCCGGTTCGTCGATATTCACAACACCATCGACAACGTCGCCACGGGCCACTCGGCATGGGCAGCTGACGCTATCGACAGCTACCTGGTCGCGTTGAGCGGGCCGGAGCCGAGGGCGCAGGCCTGGGAGCGGGTCCGCATCGGATATCGCTCTCTTAATCCGCCCACAAGCTCTGCGGCACGCAGGGCGGAGCGCCGCGGCCGCCGCGCCGCGACCCGAGCCTCATAAGTGCAAAGGAGTTTCACTGATGACCGATTTCGTCTTAGGAATATCGGCCTTCTACCACGACAGTGCAGCCGCTCTCGTCGCCGATGGTGTCCCTGTCGCGGCGGCCCAGGAGGAGCGGTTCAGCCGGATCCGGCACGATTCCACCTTCCCGGCCCAAGCCGCCGGGTACTGCCTCAGGCAGGCGGGCATCACGCTCACCGACGTCTCCGCAGTGGCCTACTATGAGGATCCCAAGATCAAGTTTCGCCGGGTCGTCAGTACATTTCTGGAGTCCGCCCCGCATGGCTACCCAGCGTTTCGCGACACCTTCCCTCAATGGCTTTCCTGGAAGCGCAAGGCCACGGAAAAGGTCCGCAGAGAGCTGTCGGTCCTGGGCTCGGTCCCTCAGATCGACGTGCGCCGCCACCACGAGTCGCACGCAGCATCGGCCTTCTTCCCGAGCCCCTACGCGTCAGCCGCCGTGCTGTGCGTCGACGGGGTGGGCGAATGGGCCACGACCACCCTGTGGCGCGGCCAGGGCACCAGCCTCACACAGCTCGCGGAGCTCCGCTTTCCGCACTCTCTGGGCCTGCTGTACTCAGCGTTTACCTATTTCTGCGGATTCAAGGTCGACTCGGGTGAATATAAGCTCATGGGCCTGGCCCCCTATGGCAAGCCCCGGTATGCGGAACTCATCCGCGACAAGCTGATCGACATAAAGCCCGACGGTTCGTTCCGCCTCACCATGCAACATTTCGAGTTCATGCGGGGCCAGGTCATGACCGGGGACGGCTTCGAGCGGCTCTTTGGCGGCCCGCGCCGGACACCGGAGAGCCCCCTCACCGAGAGGGAATTTGATCTCGCGGCCTCGGTGCAGCAGGTCACCGAGGAGGTCGTCCTGCTGCTCGCGAAGCAGGTGGCGAAGCTTACTGGCGAGCGGAAGCTCTGCCTTGCTGGCGGCGTCGCCTTGAACTGCGTCGCCAACGGCAAGCTCGCCGAGGCTGGCGTGTTCGACGAGCTGTGGATTCAGCCTGCTGCGGGCGACGCCGGCGGAGCCCTGGGGGCTGCACTCGCTGTGGCGCTGGAGCGCGGAGCCTCCCGGATCCACCTGGGCACCGGCCAGGATGGCATGGCAGGTTCCCTGCTCGGGCCGTCCTATACCGACGATGAGATCAGCACGTACCTCACAGAGCGTGGCATCCCGCATGTCCGGCTCACTCCTGAGGAGATGCCGGCCTGCGTGGCCGAGCGGCTCGCGCAAGGCGACATCGTAGGCTGGTTCCAGGGGCGGATGGAGTTCGGCCCCCGCGCGCTCGGCGCCCGGTCCATCCTCGGTGACCCGCGCGATCCGGACATGCAGACCACGATGAACCTGAAAATCAAGTTCCGGGAGTCGTTCCGGCCCTTCGCACCGTCTGTCCTGCAGGAAGACACGAAGGACTACTTCGAGCTCACCCAGGACAGCCCTTACATGCTCCTGGTGTCGGGGATCGCCCCCGAGCAGCGCACGATGCTCCAGGCGCCGGTGGGCACCACTGGGCTCGACTTGCTCAAGGTCCCCCGCTCCACGATCCCCGCTGTGACCCATGTGGACTCCTCCGCCAGGGTCCAGACGGTAACCGAGCACAGCAACCTGCCCTATCACCGATTGCTGACAGCATTCAAGGAGCAGACCGGCTGCCCGGTGCTGGTGAACACCTCGTTCAATGTCCGCGGAGAGCCGATCGTCCAGTCGCCACATGAGGCCTACGTCTGCTTCATGCGCACGAACATCGACTTGCTTGTCCTCGGCCACCACTTGCTGGTCAAGGCCGACCAGCCGGACTGGGCTGAGCAGGATGACTGGCGCAAAGCCATTCCATTTGACTAGGAGAGCTGGGATGACAATCGCCCTCTACTACCTCGTCTTCACCCCGATCGGCCTGCTACGGCGGGCGGTCCGGGCGCAGCTGACACCCCGGGACCCGCAGACCTACTGGCATTTCACCGAAGGAACGCGAGCATAACGCTTCCCGTTCGCTGGTGTTCGGGCGGGGACGGTCCCCGATCTTCCGTAGTGGCGTGTAAGGAGCTTACAAACCACTAGCATTTTTTCGGGCCACGGCAACCTCTCCGGCTATCACCGCTGCTGAGCAGAGCTCAACGAGGTGCTCAACGTGATTGATCCACTTGATCCTCGCAGCATCCCAGAGGAATCCCGCCTCGACGTATGTTCTCAGCGCTAGATCCCTCCATATACCGCGTATGGGCGTCGATCCCTGCTCTCGGGAAATCGTCGCCACGACCCATCCAAGACTGAATCCAGCCAGATATAGCTGTCGCAGGTATCGGCGGGCAGACGCCATTCGTTCAGGCATGTCAGGGATAGCCAGAATCGCTTCTTCAGCTGCATCACATACACTCGGCCAGCTAGCGTCGACTAGCCGCAGGTGTTGAACTCTAGTCAATGTGTGCCAGCGATCTCCAAGCGGACTCACCGGAACGCGAATGAGAGCCTGGCGCTGAAAGAGCGCGGGCAATGCGAAAAATGAGGCCAGTTGCCGGCTATTCTCACTCCATGAACGTTCGCCTTGAAACGCCACCGACCGGCGTATCCCATGGTTGTCGTGCCCGCTAATGCTGGGATGTTCGTCGTGTTCTACAAGGTTCGGAATTCTCAGCGCAGTTTTATGACCATACTTCGAGACGAACCTGGCCAGGAGCAGATCGTCATCTCGCTCAATGTCTGCGAAAGAACGGGCATACTCCGCGAAGCTGTGAGCTATGAAGCACGGCATGATAGTAGCCAGGGTCGGAAAGTAGTCTCCCGCTGGCGGGGTAACCCATTGATACCCTGCCAGAAGCGCAACTCGTGCGGCTGCGCCGTTCCAGCTGACGGAATTAGCGTAAAGACTGATCAACGACTCGGGGCGCCGGCAAACTGCGTCATACGCCAGCTCGAAGAAGTTAGCTGAAGGTCGTATATCATCCTGCAGTACCATATGATGAGTAGTATTATCTGGACAGCGTGACCACGCACCGATGGCAGCCCGCAGTGGACTTGGTGGCCCATCGGGTTGGCTGTCGACCACCAGATTTGCGTTGCATTTCAGGGAATTGACCAGCGCGTGAGCAAGACTAAGACGCTGCGGATGAGTCATCACGGCAACGCTTATGGTCGGCTTGTTGGCGGGCTCCTGACCACTCAACGGCTCAGACCTGGGTCGGAGGATCGACAGCTGCAACCTGCGGCGCGACAGCGGAAGCGATGAGCTCTAGGTGTTCCAGGTCGCGCAGGTCAGGCATGAACAGGTAGACCCGTTCCGCTCCGACCTCCGCGAACTCAGCGATCTTGTTCGCCACCTCGCCGGGCGTGCCGGCAAGGCCGCTCCCGCGCAGTTCGTCCGGGTTCCAACCGCCGGCTGCCGCCCTGTTTCGGAACTCCGCCTCGTTCCTTCCGCAACACACCGCCTGGAGCACGGAGAACGTCATCGTGACAGGGCTACGCCCCACGGCCTCGCACGCCTCACGGACCTGGTCAAAAATTTTTGCCGACTCCTGCAATCCGCTGATCGGCACATTGAACTCGTCGGCGTACCGGGCGGCAAGGTCAGGGGTACGGCGTGGCCCCTTCCCGCCGAGCAACAGTGGCGGGCGCGGGCGCTGAGCGGGCTTCGGCAGTCCAGGCGAATCGCTGAGCTGGTAGTACCTACCGTCGAAGGAGAAGCTCTGTCCCTCGGGGGTGTTCCAGAGACCCGTGATCACGGCAAGTTGTTCCTCAAGCCGGTCGAAACGCTCTCGCTGCGAGGGAAACGGTATCCCAAAGGCTGCATGCTCTCTCTCGAACCAGCCGGCGCCGATCCCGACTTCGACCCTGCCCCCGCTCATCTGGTCGGCCTGGGCTACAGCGACCGCAAACGGTCCGGGGAGCCGGAACGTCACCGGTGACATGAGTGTGCCGAGGCGGATACGTGTGGTCTCCACGGCAAGGCCCGCCAGCGAGATCCAGGCATCCGTCGGCCCTGGCAGTTGGGACGGGCCGCTGAACGGCAGGTAGTGGTCAGAACGGAAGAAGGCATCGAAGCCCAGTTCCTCGGCGGCGACGGCCATCGCGCGAAGCTCCGAGTAATGGGCGCCTTGCTGTGGCTCAGCGAAGATCCGCAGCTTCATCGCTCGTTCCTCCAGAACTGGCGCCGCGATGAACATGTCGGCCTCAGCCCGAACACCTCCGAGAGCCGCCCAGCATTAGAGCAACCACGGATTACGTACTTCGATCCTGGCGCAAATCACCTTATTTTGCAGACCAGCGCTTTGCGGAAATCCCCACGTCATAGGCCCGGGACCCTAACTACCGGAGATCTCGAGCTTGCGGGCGGTCGTCAGGCAAAAAGTCGTGTCGCGCACCGGTGCGGGCCGACGATATAGTTTGCTCGACGTACGATAAAGAACGGAGCCGCGGTCCCTGACGAAATCGGCACCGCAGATCCAGGTGCCGCCTGGGCCGGCCGCTCGGCGGATGCCGAAGGGGAGGCGCTTCTTCTTCTCCGCATACATCCTGCGGTAAGCGCTACCCCGGACCATGCGCCGTCGGATCGCGGTCCGCACATTCTCTGAGATGTCCCGCTCCTCGAGCCAATCAAAAGCAGTACTCTCGGCCTTGATGCGACGGAACTCGGCGAGCCGCTGGTCAGTAAGGAAATCGACGTGGGAGAAGTAGCCTCCTGGTTTGAGCACGCGTGCTACCTCTTCGATGAACCGCTTGAGGTTAGGGTAACTGTGGGAGCTCTCCACATTGATGACAACGTCGAATTCCCCCTCCTCGAACGGCAGGTTTTCCGCATCGCCATGCACGAAGCTCAGGGTGTCCCGGCGGGACAGCGACGAGTTCGCCCGGTCGACAGCATTTTGCGACAGGTCGACACCGACCATCCGTCGGGGACCGATGGCGCGTGACAGAAAGTTCAATCCCTCCCCCAGCCCGGAGCCGACCTCCAGCACCTGCCTTGTCGCATAATCTTCATAGGACAATGGCAGCTCACGCACCGTCAGCATATATAGCTGCTCGGAAAAAGTGTCTGTGTCGAACCGGCTGAATCCTGGTATCAGGTCCTCTATATCCTCTGCCACCCCCTGGTCGCACAGCCCCCAGTTCCAGAGTTCCCCCTTCGTCGACCAGCCAGCCTGGCTCTCATAGAGCGAATTAATGCCAGCCTTGAGCCCGCTCGCCGCCGCAACGGGCACGTCCTGGTCACTTAAGTTGATATCAACGAAGCTCTGGTTCCAGCCCTTCGCGAGCTTGGAACTGGCCATAACACGGTCCCTTCTGCCCGGAATATCCCTAAAGATGCACCCAGTACGTTCGGCTTGTCAAGAGTTAGCTCCGGATGGATGTCCGGATCGGGCTCTGCCCGATACCGGAGGTGTACCGCTGCAAATGGAGCCGAGACCAAGGCCGCCGAAGTCCAGCCGCTAGGCAACGTGCAGGTCGTTCCGATCAGTGACGTTAAGCCGTACAGCCGGCACCCGCGGAAGATCCCAGCGAAGGCCATCGAGCAGTGCGCCGAGTCGATCAAGACGTTCGGGTGGCAGCAGCCCCTCGTGGTCGACGCGGACATGGTGCCTGTCGCCGGCCACACCCGTCACCAAGCTGCGCGCAGTCCCGGCCTGAAGATGGTGCCGGTCGTCGTGGCCGACCTGACTGCCGTCGATGCAGGCGTCAAGGTCGAGTGCCGTTGGCGGCGTCCGGATCCAGCATGATGCCGCGCAGGAGGAGTGGCGACGCGATCCACGGGAACGTATCCTCGCGGACTGGAAGGGCATTATCGACCAGTTCGAGGAGCAGCAGCAGGACAACCCAGGCGGCAGCCTTGACATTGATCGAGATATGGACGCCATGCTGAGCAGCAAGTATGCGATGACCGTGATCTTCAGGTCGCAAGATGACGCGGAAAGGGCCGGACCGGTCCTCCTCGATATCCCCGGGGTCGTCAACGTTCGGTTCGGTGGCAAGACGCTTGATGGCGACCCCGCATGAAGGCCTTAGTCACCGGGTCGGCCGGGTTCATCGGTGCCCACGTCGCCCGCGTACTCAGCGGCACCGGCTATGCCGTTCACGGGATGGATCTGGCAGACGGTAATGACTGCCGGAAGCAACTGCCTCAGCTTGATGTCCGCTACGACGTGGCGGTGCACTGCGCTGCCGCCGTAGTGTCCCCCGCGGCGAAGGCGGGCCCGCAGGCAGTCCTAGCCGCCAACCTGGAGATCGACGCCGCGTTCTTCGGCTGGGCAGCGCAGACGCGCCCGGGCCGGGTCATCTACTTCTCATCCAGCTGCGCCTACCCTCTTGGGCTCCCGCCCGCGCCGTTCCGCGAGTCGCAGATCGACCTTTGTAACCCATTGTGGCCGGACGGCCTGTACGGCTGGGCAAAACTCACGGGCGAGCAGCTGGCATCCGCGCTCGCCGAGGACAGCATTCCCACGACGGTGATCCGCCCGTTCTCGGTGTATGGGCCGGGTATGGCCGAGGGGTTCGCCGTCCGGTCCTTCATCAAACAGGCACAGGCGGGCCCGTGCATCGAGATCTGGGGCACCGGCACGCAGCAACGCGACTACGTCCACGTCACTGACGTCGCCGCCACTGTGGCTGCTGCTATCACCAAGGGCATCGACGGGCCAGTGAACGTCGGCACCGGCCACGCCACAACCCTGACTGAGCTCGTCCGCATGATCCGGCCGGACGCAGACATCGTTCTCTTACCAGGCAAGCCGGAGGGCCCGTGCTACCTAGTCGCCGACCCGCTGCGACTGCGCACGTTCTGCCCGCCGAAGATCACGCTGAAAGAGGGGCTGCGAGGGGTGCCGGGATGACCGTGACCCCGCAGGCGCTACTGGCCGGGCTCATGCCAGTCGTCATCTCAGGCGGGAGGCCGGCGCTGCGCCAGCGCCACCTCCACCGCCTCCTAAGCGCACCGCACGTGCACGCCGCTGCCCGATGGCGGCGACTTCGGAGCTGGTGTTCCGTCGCCAGTGAGAAGGCCATGCTGAATGCCCGCGGCGTAGGCATGGCGATGCTGCCGGGGTAGAGCTGGGCGGCACGCTCATCGACCGGTCAATGGTGAACGTGGGAAGCGGTGTTTGCGGCGCAGCCATCCGATGACCTGGCCCATACGTGGGAACGCAGGTACTGGAATGTCGCGCTATAAATGTATATGCTGCTATTAGTAAAGCCCAAATAGCCTTAAAGGGGCGGTGTGGAACGGTCGGTTGGAGTTGGGCACTGGTTAGAAGTCAGGGTCCCTGCGCCTGAGGTCCATGGACAGGGTCCGCCCGTGAGGGCGCCACGGCCGGAAGTCGTACTGGCGGTCTCACCGCATCTCGACGACGCCGACTTAGCATCTGCACGGATTCTCACCTGCGCTGCGCTCGGCAGCCACCGGGTGTCCTGGGTCATCGGCATGGTGGCGGTCTGCGCCGTATTTCCCTCGAAGTCTCTTGCCGGCCATTGCCGGGTTCACGATGATCGGGCTGGATGTCGCCGCGCTCCCCCTCAGCTTCGTCGCGGCCGCGAACACCACGACCAACCCCACCGACGGGGTTGCCGGTTCCGCCAATGCACAATCTCCTACTCGTTCCGAAAGGTGATCAGCACATGGCCCGAAAGCGGATCTGTCTCTTTCAGGTTCCTCCCTTCAGCCCCGCTAGCGTTTTGGGAGGCTCCGAGGTGGTCGCCATATACACAGCCCAGGCGCTGGCCGCGGACAATGAGGTCACAGTCCTGCATGGTTTCACTGCGGAGCCGCAAAAATACCGCGGCCCCGACTTTCCCGCCGAGATCCTTCCGGCTTTCCCGTTCGCCTATGAGGACTTCGACAACACCGGTCACGTCACCCCGGCATTCACGCCGACAGCACAGCGGAAGATCGCCGAAGCGGACGTGATCGTCAGCATGGAGAGCTCGCTGAATCTTCCCGTGTCCGCTGCCCGGGTGGTGTTCCTGGGCGGCGTTAATGGCCCCCACACGCACGACATCGTTCGGCACCGTTGCTGGGACCGCTTGGTCGTTCCGTCCGACTTCGCAGCGCGGCAGGTCGACCCAGGCTGGCAGCCGTTCGGCGCCAGCAACCGCGAGGCCGTCACAAACGATCCAAGTATTGCGGTCATCGAGAGCGCAGTCGATACAGACCTATTCCGGCCCGGCGACAGTCGCGGCCGGTACGCAAAGCCGGCCGGCCGCGGCCTGCGCTTGCTCTATCCCCACCGTCCGGTATTGAACAAGGGGTTCCTGCGCGCCGTGGAGTTGGTCAAGGCCCTGGAGAAAAAGGGACACCGAGCGACTCTGGTCGTCTTCGACCAGCCGGACGGTTACGCCCCCGAAGGGCTGAAACAGCCGGCCGCGGAGAGCAAGTGCGACGTGGAGATCCTCCCATGGCAACCACGCTCAGCCATGCCCGGCATCTACCAGGCCGCCGATCTGACGCTGGTCCTGGGAAGCCACGTCGAGGGCTTCGGGCTCACGGCCCCGGAATCTGTGGCATGCGGCACACCGGCGCTGACCCACGGTGCCGGATTCGTCAAGGAAATGCTCCCTGCCGGTCACGGTCTCTTCTACGTCGACCCCGCGGCAGACCCGGAATTCCTCGCCGAGGTCGCCTTGGAAGCCGTGGCCGTGGGCCGGGACCAGTGCCTTGAATACGGGCGTCCCTACATCGGCAGACGATACAGCGTGGACCGGATGAACCGGGAGTTCGTCGAACTCGTCAGCGAAATCTGAACCGGGTCCACCCGTGCCCGGCGGAAAGGGACGATTTTGATATGCCGCAAACTAACGGAAGGACGGTAGCGCCTGGACGGCTGACGAACGGGGCAGCCAGTGCCGTTACGGCTGAACTCCAACAGATCAGCGCGGAGGCCTTGGCCGATCCAGCACTCATTGACCCCGCCTTCCTCGACGCTATTCGCATGAGCCGCCGTCGGCAAAGGCTCGCGCGGACGCTCCTTCCAGTCCCGGCCCCAAGCGGCCGTGCCCGCACCACGTGGGTTGGCGACCTGCAGCAGGGCGACGGCGGCAAGGGCGCCATGACCGATCGTCTCGCCAGAGTCCATCACGCTGTCGTGCGGGTCCAGGGTGGTGACAATGCTGGCCATACGACCGTTTTCACCGATACACAGGGCAATGATGTGGTCGTCAAGAACCACGTCATCCCCTCGGGGCTCCGCCAGCCCACGACAATCGGGATTATCGGTAACGGCATGCTGATCAATGCGCAACGCCTGGCCGACGAACTGCAAGCCCTGAGCCCCGTCATGGCGGATCTCAGCGATCGGGTCTTCGTCAGTGACCGGGCGCACCTCATCCTGCCCCTGCACCGGGTCGTGGACGCAACGCAGGAGGACGCGAAGGAGCTGACGGGCAGAGCCGTCGGCACGACCCGACGCGGCATCGGCCCGGCGAATGTCAGCAAGGTCAACCGGATCGGGATCCGTGTCGGTGATCTGAGCGACTGGTCTGTCGTGACCAGTCGTGTAACGGACAACATCACCTTCTTCGGGCTCGGGGCAGAGCACATTGACGTGAATCTCAGCTGGCTGGCCAACCACAAGAAGATGCTGCTGGATCGAGCAGTCGATTCCATCCGTCTCGTCGACGACCTGGTCTCGTCGGGCTACTCGGTGCTGTTCGAGGGAGCGCAGGGGCCGCTCATTGACCTGGAGCGGGGCATCTACCCGTATGTGACGACCTCGCCCACTGCGATCCACTCCGTCGCCTCCGGCGGCGGGTTCGACATCTCACGGATCGATCACCGGATCGGCGTGCTGAAGGTGTACCAGACGATGGTCGGCAACGGGGCCTTCGTGTCCGAGGACCACGCCGACGTGGGTCAGCAACTGCGGCTCAAGGGCGAGGAGTTCGGGACCACCACCGGACGGTCACGCCGCTGCGGCTGGCTCGACCTGCTCCAAGCGCGATGGGCCGTGGATGTGAACCACTTCACCAGCGTCGTCCTGACCAAGCTGGATGTGCTGGACACGTTCGAGCGCATCGGCGTGTGCGTGGCGTACGAGCTAGACGGCAGGATCATCGCCGAGTTCGAACCCGACCACGACCAGTTGTGCCGGTGCAGGCCGGTCTATCGCTACTTCGACGGCTGGCTCAGCTCGACACGGCACGTTGCTACCTACGACGCTCTACCCGACCGGGCCCGCGAGTTCGTGGACTTCATCGCTGATCACCTCGGTGTCGAAGTGGGAGCCGTGACCAAGGGCCCCCGCGACAGCGACATGCTGGTTCGGCTCGGCTCGGACCTGGCAAGGGCGCACGAGCCGTGACGTCCGCTGCTGCCACCAGACTCGCGCTGCTCGACGTCGACGGGACACTGACCGGATGCACTTCCATCTGGCAGTACCTGCTTGAGGATCGCGGCCACTGGCACGGCGCCGGCGAGGACAACCTCGCCGCATTCATGGCAGGCCGCATTTCCTACGAGGAGTTCTGCGAACTCGATGCGCAACTCCTGGCGGGCGAGTCCTACGCGGGCCTGAGCCGGACCGCGGCCGGCGTCCCCTTCCGTCAGGGCGTGGAAGCACTGTTCTGCCACCTGACGGCCTCCGGGTACCGGATCGCCCTGATCTCGACCGGCCTGCGCCTGTTGACCAACCACGTTGAGGAGCGTTTCCCCGTCGATCTGTGTGTTGCCAACGATCTCGCCGTGGACGGAGATCGCTGCACCGGCACGGCAATTATTGAGATCGGCGACAACGAGAAGGGTGAACACGCGCAACGGGCAATCAGGTCCTTCGGGGCGGATTACGTGGTCGCGATCGGCGACTCGGCTGGCGACCTCCCCATGTTCGACGTAGCCGACCTGTCGATCGCGGTCGGGCTAACCAGCCCGGCCGTGGCCGCGGCCGCTGACTTCCACATCGGCGACTCGGACCTCTCGGCCGTCTGCGGCCTGCTGTGATCCGTTATCACCAGGAGACCTAGCATGAACAGCCACACCCCGATTCCCAGCCTCGACGAACATGTCTTCTCCCGCTTCGACGAAGTCGCCGCTCGCGAGTGGGACTACGTCGTGATCGGCGCGGGATGCACGGGCACGATCACCGCCCACAAGATCCTGGAGCGGCGGCCGGGTGCCCGGCTCCTCATGCTCGAACAGGGACCCTACCTGCTGCCCGATCACGTCCAGAATCTTCGCTCGGTGTATCAGCCGCTCATGTCCGCCGCGACGGCATCCCCCTGGCAGTCTGACGGCGACCTGGAGATCGTGGCCCAGGTTCCCTACCTGGGCGGGCGAACCCTCTTCTGGAGTGGATCGTGCCCCCAGCCCAGCCTGACCCAGCTCCGCGCCTGGCCGGCAGAAGTCGTCAGCGAACTGGCAGCCGAGTGGAGCGAGGCCAGGAACCTCCTTGGAGTACACCGTTCATCGGACCTTGGCCGGGAGTTCGGCAACCTGCATCGGCAACTCCGCCACCGGATCCACAGCGGCGCGGCCGGTGTCGCGCACGTCCAGCTGCCTGAGTCGGAGGAGGAGCTCGACGCGGAACTCGCTCTCGCCCTGGGCGGTGCGGGCGGCACCCGGAAGTTCAGCGCAGTCCCCCTGCTGATGAGTACGTTGGCATCGCACCCGGGCATTACCGCCCTCGTCACCAGATGTCAGGCTCTCACCCTCGATTATGCCGATGACACCGTGGTCGCCGTGGAAACGTCCGCGGGAACTCTGCCGATCCACCAAGCACAGGTCATCCTCGCCCTCGGCACAGCGGAGGCAACCGGACTCGTTCTTCGTTCCTTCCCGAGGGACGTTGTCCCGCTGGCAGGTACAAACCTCGCTGGAAACACCCAGAGCTGGTTCACCTGCCGGCTGCCGCGCAGCGAATTCAGCTCCCTGAGCCAGGACCACGCCGACCTGGCAGCCCTCTTCGTCGACGCCCGCACGCCGGACCGCGAATTCCACTTCCACATCAGCGCCAGCTCCACCATCGATCCTGACCGCGACACCGAGGATGTCTACCAGCTGATGCCCGACGTGTTCGGCGAAGGAACAGTTCAGCGTATGTGCGACCCGAAGCACGTGGTCCTGCGGGTCCACGGCGTGGCCGAGCTCGCCGCAGATGGCACCGCCGAGTCCCCGAGCCGGATCAGCACAGGCGCCGACGGCATGACTGTGGGTACCTACCGACTCGGGCCGAGCGACCGGGCGGTCTGGGACGCCATGGACACCGCGGCCGCTGAACTCACAGCACTCTTTGCATCCGGGAGGCAAGCAGAGTTCTGGTCGCCGTCCGCGAAGAGCTGGACGCAGACCCCGCCACCGGAACGCCGCATGCCGTTCGCCACTAACGAGAGCGGCACCCTATTTATGGGAGGCTCCCCCGCCGACTCCGTCACTAACACCGACGGCCGGCTCCACAACATCAACAATGTCTACGTCACCGGCGGAGCCATCCACCCCACCAGGGGATCCTGGAATCCCACGCTGACCATGACGGCACTGTGCCTGCGCCTCGCCCGACACCTGACACCAGCTGACTGAACCGGGTCCGCACTCCGCTGGACGACAATCGAGAGGCGCTGAGAATGGTTGAGCCCGAGCACGCCACATGCGACTCGACATGCCGGGAGTAATCCTTACCACATGTCAGGCTTTCGATTCGGACTTCCCCAGCGGCGTGAACGAAATCGCCATGACGTTGCGCGGCAAGCAGCTCGGCGTGTCCGTCCACAAGCGCGTCGAGGGCAGGTTCCCGGATGGCGAACTCTGTATTGACATCCCCGAAGGCGCCGACGGGCGAACCGTCCTCATTGGGCAGTCGCTCTCCGGCGGGCGCACCGAGCCCGATGCGGCGATCATGAGCCTGCTAGCGATCGCCAGGTGCTATCGCGAGCATGGCGCTGGGCCGATTATCGCCGTTGTTCCGCATCTCGCGTACGCCCGGCACGATCGCACGATTCCGGGCGAGCGGAGACCGGTCATGGCAGGCCTGCTCGCGGACCTCCTCGCGGCGGCAGGGGTGACCGGCGTCGTGGCTCTCGCCTCCGGGGCCGAGCAGAAGCTTTCAAGGTTGTTCGAGGCAACCGCCACGCGGCTTACCCTCGTGGACACGCACAGGCTGCGACTGTCCATGCTCCGACCGCTGGTCGGCAGTGGCTCGGTGATCGTCTCCCCTGATCGAGGCGCGCACGATGCCGCACGGGCGCTGGCATCCGACCTCGGCGTGATGCTGATCGAGGCCGAGAAGCACCGGCTCGGGCCCGAGGCGGTCGAGGTGGCGCTCCCGCCAACGGTGGGAACGGGCGAAGGTCGGCACCTCGTGGTCGTGGACGATTTGATCACCAGCGCTGCCACCGTCGACATGACCGTCCGCGCTATCAGATCGTCCTTCCGTAACCCTCGGATCGACGTTGTCGTCACGCATCTTCGTCTCACGTCTCGCGGTCTGGAACGGCTCACCGAACTTCGCCAGTCAGGGTTCATTCATCGCATCTGTGCCACGAACGCGACCGGCAGGCTCGTCGAACTGGACGGTCTCTCGATCACTCCGGCGGTTCCGCACCTGGCCCGCGCGCTCGGCTCGTTGTTTGCCCGGTCCCGGATAGCGTCCGTAAGCCAGGGATCACCACCGGTTGAACGATTATCTTCTCCTGGCCGCTGGTTGGGTCTCGGCCGGTCGGATGCCGGCGTTCCGAAGGTCGGGCAGCCATGGAGCCACTCGTTGGGGCGGGCTCCTAGCCGGTCACGCCCGTGTATCGCCGCAGTCGGGCGTTCCACAGCAACCTTGTGCCGACGTAGGCGCCCAGGCAGATCAGCGGTGCTGCTACGGCAACGGCAGCCGGGACGTTGAGCCCGCCAGTGTGACGGGTCAGGACGGCTGCCGGGAAGTAGGCGATGAATGCAAGCGGGAGGACGAACGTGAGGGCGCTGGTGATCGGGCTGGGGAAGATGTTAAGCGGATAGTTGCCGAACGTGCCCGCCAGGTCCTCGATCCACGCGTTCCAGGCCATAGTGGCCGGATATCGGAGCAGCAGGCTGGCGAGCGTCGTGGCCATTGCTGCTTCCATGAGCATTCCGCCGATGACCCCGCTGGCGAGGTAGGCAATGCGCGCCGGCGTCCAGTGGAGGCCGCTGACCGATACTGCCCAGGTGAATATTGACACGCCCACCAGCAGGTCGCCGATAGCGCTGGTGGGGAAGACCGCGAGCTGGATCTGCCGGTAGACGCGCATGGGCCGGAGTAGGAATGTCTCCAGTCGGCCATCCTGGACCAGCATCTCGAGTAGGTAGTTCCGGTCGAAGATGAGCGCGTACAGTCCGTGGCTCAGCGTCCGCATCCCGACGATCAGCAGCACCTGATGGCTGGACCAGCCGCCCATGCCCTGGAAGCTGCTGAGTAGCACGGTCGCGAAGACTATGGTGGCTGATTGCCAGGCGATGCCAAAGATTACGTTTGTCACGAAGTTGGCTCGGTATTCCAGCTCCGCGCGAAAGCTTAGTCCGGCTATTCTCAGTGCGAGCTTCCAGGCAGCGGCGAACGCGCGCCACTTCTCTCTCATCGGTATCACCCGCCCTGCGCGGCGAGCAGCTTGACTGCCTTGT
>Ga0207693_10002572_pt1 | contig 15768 bp, 13 predicted proteins | sample LARL81metaG_FD_184347 | JGI IMG/M metagenome (GOLD analysis project Ga0207693, IMG submission 184347) | Corn, switchgrass and miscanthus rhizosphere microbial communities from Kellogg Biological Station, Michigan, USA - LAR L8-1 metaG... | ecosystem: Host-associated > Plants > Roots >...
GTGTCCAGCAGCCGGACCTTGTACCGGCCGTCGATCAGCCGCGCAAAGGCCAGCGTCCTGTCATCCGCGGCCCAGGACAGCGCCGAGCCGGTGCCACCCAGGCTTTCCTCGACCGGCTGGGCGCCCGGCCAGGTCCAGGCGCGCTGGGCCCCCGTGGCCAGCGTGTCCACCTGGATCTCCGGGCCGGGCCGGGGCCCGCCGGTGCGGGTGGCCACCGCGAGCTGGCGCCCATCCGGGGTGAGCGCCAGGCCGTAGAGATTCGCGTCGGCAGGCAGCGCCGGGACAGGCAGCGGGCTCAGCGCCGAGACCTGGCCTGATGAGCTGATCCGCAGCTGGTAGAAGCGGATCGGGCCGGCCGGCACCTGGACTGCGACGGTCTTCCCGCTTACCGGACGACCGGAGAGCCCGATGACCTTCTGCTGCTTGAGCGCCATCGGCTGTGCGGCCAGCACGTAGCGGCCCACGCTGGCGGCGGCCACCACCATGAGAAACGCGTTGCCCGGCCGGGGCGCGGTCCGCGTGGCCACGATCCGGCCGGTCCGGGTCGCGCGGACCTGCGCCTGCCGCGGCCAGCCGTGCGTGCGCCCGGTGTCGGTCAGCACGATGTAGTAACGCGGGGCCCTGGCCAGCAGCGCGTCCTGCCAGGTCCGGTGTGGCCCGGGCCGGGCCGGGCCGCCAGTGAGGATGAGTGTGGCCGCGACCACGGCAGCCACCGCGGCGGCCGCCGCCAGCGGGGTGAGCCAGGGCGGCCAGCCCCGCCAGCCGTGCGCCAGCCGGCCGCGTCCCGCTGGGCCGCGCCCCGCCCCATCGGGCAGCCGCAGCAGTGGCACGTCCGCCGGGGAGATGTCCTCCGCGGTCTCCCGCAGGGCCCAGCGAACCCGGTCTTCCAGCGTGTTCATGAGGGTTCCTCCAGCGTGCGGCCCAGCGCCCCCAGGGCCCGGTGCGCGGTGGACCGGACGGTGCTCGGCCCGATGCCCATCGCCGCCGCGATCTCCGCCTCGGACAGGTCCAGGTAGAAGCGGAGCACCAGCACCTCACGCTGCCGCGGGGGCAGTTGCCGGAGCGCCAGCAGGACGCCGCGGCGCTGCTCCGCGGACAGCACGGCTGATTCCGCGGAAACCACGGGGAGCGCCGCGTCCGCCAGCGCGGCGGCGGCCAGCCCGGCCAGGGCCCGGCGGTGACGGCGCAACTGCGTGCGGCAGCCGTTCAGTACCGACGACCGCACATAGGGCAGCGCCTTGCCGGGATCGGACAGCTTCTCCCAGCGCCGGTACAGGCCGGCGAACGCCTCCTGCACCACGTCCTCGGCCGCCTGCCGCTCGCCGAGCATGAGATAGGCGAACCGGATCAGGCCCAGGGCATGGGCCTGGTACAGCGCGGTCACGGAGGTGTCCGCCCCCGGCGGCGGCTGCGCCCCACGCTGGGTTCGGCTGCGAGCCACCCGTCCAGGGTGCACCGCGGCGTCGGAGTCCATGTCCCTTATGACCCCGGCGGCGCCGATCCGCTGCTTCCGGGCGGCAGAAATTTTGCCCCGCCTGGCCCGCAGCCCCGCGCAGCGCGGGCCTATCGCGTGCGCAGGCCGCCCGGGGCTCGGTAGAGTCGAATGACCGGGCCGAAGAGGCCGTCATCATCCATGCCGCCGTGCGCCCGCGCCGCAGAACGCGCAAGGCAATCCCGAGGAGATCGTTTCAGTGCCGAAGCTCGTTTATGACTTCACCGAGGGCAACAAGGACCTCAAAGACCTGCTTGGCGGCAAGGGAGCCAACCTGGCCGAGATGACCAACCTCGGCCTGCCCGTTCCGCCCGGTTTCATCATTACCACCGAAGCCTGCCGGCAGTACCTGCACGACGGCACGGTGCCCGCGGGGCTGGATGCCGAGGTGACCGAGCACCTGCGCCAGCTGGAAGGGAAGATGGGCCGCCGCCTCGGCGACGCGGGCGACCCGCTGCTGGTCAGCGTGCGGTCCGGGGCCAAGTTCTCGATGCCCGGCATGATGGAGACGGTGCTGAACATCGGCCTGAACGATGAGTCCGTGCACGGCCTGGCCAAGCAGGCCGGCAACGACCGGTTCGCCTGGGACTCCTACCGCCGGCTGATCCAGATGTTCGGCAAGACCGTGCTCGACATCGACGGCGAGGCCTTCGAGCAGGTCATCGACCAGGCCAAGCAGGCCAAGGGCACCAAGAACGACCTGGACCTGGACGCCGGTGATCTGCGCGGGATCGTGGACCAGTTCAAGGGCATCGTCCGCGAGCACACCGGCCACGACTTCCCGCAGGACCCGCGGGAACAGCTGGACATGGCCGTCCGCGCCGTGTTCGGCTCGTGGAACGCGGACCGGGCCATCCTGTACCGCCGCCAGGAGCGCATCCCGGCCGACCTGGGCACCGCGGTGAACATCGTCGCGATGGTGTTCGGCAACCTCGGCATGGATTCCGGCACCGGGGTGGCATTCACCCGCGACCCGGGCTCCGGGCAGCAGGGCATCTACGGCGACTACCTGCAGAACGCGCAGGGCGAGGACGTGGTGGCCGGCATCCGCAACACGGTCCCGCTGCAGGACCTGGAGGACATCGACCCGGCCAGCTACCGGCAGCTGATGGACATCATGCGGACCCTGGAAAACCACTACCGGGACCTGTGCGACATCGAGTTCACCATCGAGCGCGGCAAGCTGTGGATGCTGCAGACCCGGGTGGGCAAGCGCACCGCGGGTGCCGCGTTCCGGATCGCCACCCAGCTGGTCGACCAGGGCCTCATCGACATGGACGAGGCGGTCATCCGGGTCACCGGCGACCAGCTCGCCCAGCTGATGTTCCCCCGGTTCGACCTCAGCCAGGAGCCGAAGCGGATCACCAAGGGGGTCAGCGCGTCCCCCGGCGCCGCGTCCGGTCAGGCGGTGTTCGATTCCGCCACGGCGGTCGAGCGGGCCGCCGCCGGGGACGCGGTCATCCTGGTCCGCCGGGAGACCAACCCGGACGACCTGCACGGCATGATCGCGGCCCAGGGCATCCTGACCAGCCGCGGCGGCAAGACCAGCCACGCCGCGGTGGTCGCCCGCGGGATGGGCAAGACCTGCGTATGCGGCGCCGAGGAACTCGAGGTGGACACGCGGGCGGGCCGGTTCACCGCGCCCGGCGGCGTGACCGTCAGCGAGGGTGACGTGATCTCCATCGACGGCACCAGCGGCGCCGTCTACCTGGGCGAGGTGCCGGTGGCCGCCTCCCCGGTGGTGGAGTACTTCGAGCGCGGGCTCAGCCCGGACGCCGACGACCTGGTCCGGGCGGTGGACCGGATCATGAAGCACGCCGACGCGCGTCGCCGGCTCGGCGTGCACGCCAACGCGGACACCGGCGAGGACTGCGCCCGGGCCCGCCGGTTCGGCGCGGGCGGCGTCGGCCTGGTGCGGACCGAGCACATGTTCCTCGGCGAGCGCCGCCAGCTGGTCGAGCGGCTGATCCTGGCCGACGACGAGGACGGCCGGCAGGCCGCGCTGGACGCGCTGGAGCCGCTGCAGCGGGGCGACTTCGTGGAGATCCTGGACGCGATGGACGGGCTGCCGGTCACCATCCGGCTGATCGACCCGCCGCTGCACGAGTTCCTGCCCGATCTCACCGACCTGTCGGTGCAGGTCGCGCTGGCCGGCGACAGCGCGACTGAGCAGGACCGCAAGCTGCTGGACGCGGTGCGCCGCCTGCACGAGCAGAACCCGATGCTCGGCCTGCGCGGCGTCCGGCTCGTGCTGGTCATCCCCGGGCTGCTGGACATGCAGGTCCGGGCGATCGCGCACGCCGCGGCCGAACTCAAGCAGCAGGGCAAGGACCCCAAGCCGGAGGTCATGATCCCGCTGACCGCGTCGGTGCAGGAGATGGAGATCGCCAAGGAGGCCACGGCCAAGGTGCTGGCCGAGGTCGAGGAGGCGACCGGGGTCCACGTGCACACGATGATCGGCACGATGATCGAGGTGCCACGGGCCGCGATGATCGCGGGCGAGATCGCCAAGACGGCCGAGTTCTTCTCCTTCGGCACCAACGACCTGACCCAGATGGGCTGGGGTTTCTCCCGGGACGACGTGGAGGGCGCGTTCTTCAGCCGGTACATCGAGCTGGGCGTGTTCGGTGTGTCCCCGTTCGAGACCATCGACACCGAAGGCGTCGGCCGGATGGTGCGCATCGCCAGCGACGAGGGCCGGGCCACCCGTCCCGACCTGGAACTCGGTGTCTGCGGTGAGCACGGCGGCGACCCCGACTCGGTGCACTTCTTCCACCAGGTCGGGCTGAACTATGTGTCCTGCTCACCGTTCCGGGTGCCAGTCGCCCGGCTGGAGGCCGGCCGCGCCGTGCTCCTCGAGTCAGCAGGTGGCAGCGACAGCAGGTGACGACGCAGCGTCCCGGTTACGATCACCACGCCACGGCCCGCTGGGTGGCTGAGCCGCCCAAGCGGGCCGTGGCGGCCGGGGTGGACGTGGGCTCCTTCCGGCGCACCCCGTTCGAGCGGGACCGGGCCCGGGTACTGCACACCTCGGCGCTGCGCCGGCTGGCGGCCAAGACCCAGGTGGTGGCGGTGGACGCGGGCGACTTCCCGCGTACCCGGCTGACCCATTCGCTGGAGTGCGCGCAGATCGGCCGGGAACTCGGGGGCGCGCTGGGCTGTGACCCGGATCTGGCCGACGCCGCCTGCCTGGCGCACGACCTGGGGCACCCCCCGTTCGGGCACAACGGCGAGGCCGCGCTGGCCGAGGTCGCCGCGAGCTGCGGCGGGTTCGAGGGGAACGCGCAGAGCCTGCGGCTGCTGACCCGGCTGGAACCCAAGGTGCCCGGCGCCGGGCTGAACCTGACCCGCGCCACACTGGACGCCACCCTCAAGTACCCGTGGCTGGCCGGCCCGGGGATGGCCAAGTACGGGGCGTATGCCGAGGACGCGGAGGCGTTCGCCTGGATCCGCCGCGACGCGCCGTCCGGGCGGCCGTGCCTGGAAGCGCAGATCATGGACTGGGCCGATGACGTGGCCTACTCCGTGCACGACCTGGAGGACGGGCTGCACGCCGGCCTGATCACGCTCGGCGCACTGGCCGATCCAGCTGAACGGAAACTCGTCGTGGCGCTGACCGCCGCCGAGTACTGCGTCCCGGGGTCGGTGACCGAGGCGGAACTGGCCACGGTGTTCGACGAGCTGCTCGCGCTGCCGTGCTGGCCGGCCACGTTCGACGCCGGGCCGCAGTCGCTGGCCGGCCTGAAGAACCTGACCAGCGAGCTGATCGGGCGGCTGTCCGGGGCGGCGCACGAGGCGACGCTGGCCGCGGCCGGCCCCGCGCCGCTGACCAGGTACGCCGCTGACCTGGTCGTGCCGCGCCGGCAGCGGCTGGAGTGCGCGCTGCTCAAGGGCGTCACCCACCGCTACGTGATGAGCCGGGAGGGCGCCGCGCAGACCCAGGCCCGGGAACGTGAACTGATCATGGAGCTGGCCGCCGCGGTGCGGATGGGGGCGCCGGGCACCCTGGACCCGGCCCTGCGGCCGGCCTACGCGGCGGCCGGTACCGACACCGGACGGCTGCGCGTCGTGGTAGACCAGGTTGCCTCGCTCACCGATACCTCGGCGGTCGCCTGGCACACCCGCCTGTGCCGGTTAGCCGCGCCACGCGCTGACGCAGTGACAAAGGAGCCGCAATGCCCGACCAACCGGCCTTCGTGATCATCGGTGCCAGCCTGGCGGGCGCCAAGGCCGCGGAGGCACTCCGGGACGACGGGTTCACCGGGAGCATCGTGCTGCTCGGCACGGAAACCGAGCTGCCCTACGAGCGCCCGCCGCTGTCCAAGGGTTACCTGCTCGGCTCGGCCGACAAGTCCTCCATTTACGTGCACGACGAGCACTGGTACGCAGGTCACGACGTGGACCTGCGGCTCGGCACCACGGCCAGCGCGATCGACCGGGCGGCCGGGCAGGTCGGCCTGGACGGCGGCGGCAGCCTCGGCTACGACCGGCTGCTGCTGACCACCGGTGCCCAGCCACGGGTGCTGCCGGTGCCCGGTGGCGACCTGGACGGGGTGCACTACCTGCGCACCGCGTCGGACTCCGAGGCGCTGGCCACCGCGCTGGCCCCGGTGCCGGGCGAGGACACCCACGTGGTCATCGTGGGGGCGGGCTGGATCGGCCTGGAGGTGGCCGCCGCGGCCCGGGAAAAGGGCGGCGCGGTGACCGTGCTGGAAACCGAGCCCACCCCGCTGCACCGCCAGGTCGGCCCGGAGCTCGGCCTGGTGTTCGCGGACCTGCACCGGGCCCACGGGGTGGAGTTCCGGTTCGGCGAGGGTGCCAGCGAGCTGCTCGGCCAGGGCGGCCGGGTCACCGGCGTGCGCACCACGGGCGGCGCGGAACTGCCCGCCGACGTGGTCGTGGTGGCCATCGGCGCGGCCCCGGACGTGACCCTGGCCGAAGCGGCCGGGCTGGAGACCGGCAACGGGGTGCTGGTGGACGCCGTGCTGCAGACCTCCGACCCGCACATCTTCGCGGCCGGCGACGTGGCCAACCAGGTCCACCCGCTGCTCGGCCGGCGGGTCCGGGTCGAGCACTGGGCCAACGCGCTGCACGGCGGGCCGGCCGCGGCCCGGTCCATGCTCGGCCAGGGGGTGCCCTACGACCGGGTGCCGTACTTCTTCAGCGACCAGTACGACCTCGGCATGGAATGCTCCGGGCTGCCCGAGCCGGGCAGCTACGACGAGGTGGTGTACCGCGGCGACAGCGGGCGGCTGGAGTTCATCGCGTTCTGGCTGCTGGGCGGGGCCGTGGTGGCGGGCATGAACGTCAACGTCTGGGATGTGACCGACGATATCCAGGCGCTGATCCGGGCCGGGTTCGCGGGCCGCACCGTCGACCCGGCGCGGCTGGCCGACCCGGACGTCCCGCTCGGCAGCCTGCTCGACGGCCGTTAGGCGCGGGGGGTCAGTCCGGGGGAACCGGCCGTTTGGCTGGAAACGGGATCAGCACGACGGTGATGTTGTCGCGGCCGCCTTGCTCAAGCGCGAATTTGACCAGGGTTTTAGCCGCACTGAGCGGGTCGGTCTGCGCGGTGGGCAGGGCCATCTCGGCCAGCCGGGCCGCGTCCGGCTGGTAGTTCCACAACCCGTCGGAGCAGAGCAGCAGCACGCCCGGGCTGGGCGGCCGGAACGTGGCCACGTGCGGGGCCGCGTCCCCCGGGTCGGCGCCGACCCAGCGGGTGACCACGTGCGCGTGCGGCGAATCCAGCGCCTCGGCCTCCTCGAGCAGCCCGGCGGTGACCATCTCCTGGGCCAGCGAGTCGTCGGTGGTGAGCCGCTGGGCGGCGCTGTCCGGGGAATCGGCCAGCCAGTAGGCCCGGCTGTCACCCAGCCAGCACAGCGTGACTTCGGTGCTGGTCACCGCGGCCGACACGTACGTCGCCGACGGCACGCCACCGGGAAATTCGGCCAGGCTGGCTACGGCCTCCCCGGCGGCCCGGACCGCCTCGGCCGAGGCTGTGGCCAGGTCGGTGCCGGCCTCTGCCGCGGCCGTCAGCACGCGCGCGGCGGCCTTCGCCGCGGCCAGCGACGCCTCGTCCGGGCGGTTGGAGGTGGACACCCCGTCGCACACCACGGCCAGCAGCACCGGGTCCGGCCCGGCCGTCGCGACCGCGAGTTCCATCGCGTCTTCGTTCCGGTGATGCCGGAGACCTCGGTCGGTCACGCCGGCCAGCAGCCCGAGATCGACCTCCTGATGATCACGCGTCATCTCGGCACCGCCCCAGGGATCGGCCCGGGTTCCGCTCCGACCTGGGCCGCTGGCCATTCTATGCCGTCCGGGCCGCCCACCGGGACCGTGTTGATCATGTTCGTGGCCGGTCATCCGGGAGGCCGGCCAGCTGCTGCTGCCAGGCCCGGGCGGCCGGGCCCAGCGGCCGGTGCCGGGCCCGGATCAGGCCGACCGGCGGGTGGGCCACCCCGGGCCGCAGCGGGCGGGCCGCGATCGCCGGGCCCGGGCCGTGCGCGGCCGACCCGGCCAGCAGGGCCACGCCCAGGCCCGCCGCGACCAGTTCGCGGATGCTGGCCGGGCTGTGCGTCTGGAACGGGATGTGCGGGGTGAACCCGGCCGCCGCCGCGGCGTCCAGCAGGATCGCGTGCAGCCCGCTGCCCGGGCGCAGGCAGACGAACGGCTCGTCGCGCGCGGCGCGCAGCGGCAGCGGGCCGGTGCCGGGAAACCGGCCGGGCGGCGTGGCCAGCACGATGGTCTCCGCGGCCAGCGGGAGGCCGAGGAAGCCGCCGGGCAGGTCAGGGTGGACCGGGGCCAGGGCCACGTCGATGCGGCCCGCTTCCAGGTCGGCGAGCAGGTCGGCAATCAGGCCGGTGCGCAGCGCGAGCGTGACCTCCGGGTAACGGCGGTGGAACCGGGCCAGCGAGCCGGGCAGGTCCAGGCCGGCCAGCAGCTGGGTGGCGCCGATGCTGAGGTGACCGCGGGTGACCGCGGCCAGCTCGTCCAGGTCGGTGCGGGCCCCCTCGACCTGGCCGAGGATGGCCCGGGCCCGGGCCAGCACCAGCTCGCCGGCCTGGGTGAGCGCGACCCGCCGGGTGGTGCGCTGCAGCAGCGGCTGGCCCAGTTCCGCTTCCAGCCGCTTGATCTGCGCGGACACCGCTGGCTGGGCGATCCGCAGCTGCTCGGCGGCGCGGCTGAACCCGCCGTGCCGGGCCACCGCCTCGAAGTAGATGAGCTGCCGCAGCTCCACCTATTCAGAATGCATCGTTCTAGGTCTCAGTACAAAGTGGTCTTGGACTTATCAGTCGGCCGCGGGCCAGGCTGGGGGCATGGCAGCGGGAAGCATGGTGCACCGGCAGCTGGGGCCGGGGCTGCGGGTCAGCGCGATCGGCATGGGGTGTATGGGGCTGTCCCAGGGCTACGGCCCGGCCAGCGACGTGGAATCGGTGCGGGCCATCCATCAGGCGCTGGACGCGGGCGTGACCCTGCTGGACACCGCGATGAGCTACGGCCAGGGGCGGGGCGAGGAGCTGGTCGGCCGGGCGCTGGCGGGCCGGGCCGGGGCGACCGGGCCGGGCGCGGGAGCCGGGACGGTGTCGGTGGCGACCAAGTTCGGCATCGTGCGCGGCCCGGATGGCGTGACGCTGGACGGCCGGCCTGAGCACGTCCGCGGCTACTGCGAGGCGTCGCTGCGGCGGCTGGGCCGGGACGTGATCGACCTGTACTACCTGCACCGGGTAGACCCGGCGGTGCCGGTCGCGGACAGCGTCGGTGCCATGGCCGAACTGGTCCGCGCGGGCCTGGTGCGCTACCTCGGCCTGTCGGAGGCCACCCCTGAGCAGCTGGCCCAGGCCGCAGCGGTGCACCCGGTCGCCGCGGTGCAGTTCGAGTGGTCCCTGCTGTGGCGCGACCCGGAGACCGGCATCGTCCCGGCCGCCCGGCGGCTCGGCATCGGGCTGGTGCCCTACAGCCCGCTCGGCCGCGGCCTGCTCACCGCCACGCTGACCAGCGCGGACATCGCGAGCAGCGACTTCCGGCGCAGCGACCCGCGGTTCAGCGGCGGCGCCCTGGACCGCAACCTGGCCCAGGTCGCGGCGCTGCGCGCGGTGGCCGGCGGGCTGGGCATCACGCCCGGCCAGCTCGCGCTGGCCTGGCTGCTGGCCCAGGGCGGCGACGTGGTGCCGATCCCGGGCAGCCGCCGCCCGGCGCGGATCGCCGAGAACGCCGCGGCCGCCGGGATCCGGCTCAGCCCGGCCGACCTGGCCCGGCTGGAGGCCGTGGTGCCCGCGGCGGCCTGGGCCGGGGACCGGCGGTCGTTCGCCGCCCCGGCGACTACCCGCAGCCCGGCCTGCTAGGGCTGGGCCCGGCCGGCCTCAGATACCGCAGGCTGCGGCCACCGCGTCGGCGGCCGCTTCCCGGGTCAGCCCTTGCGTGGCTCGCCGCGGTAGGTGCCAAAGGACCAGCGGTTGCCCTCCGGGTCGCGGACCGCGAAGTCGCGGGAGCCGTAGTCGGTGTCGTGCAGCGGCATGATGACCTCGGCGCCAGCCTTCGTGGCCCGGTCACATAGCCCATCCGGGTCATCGGTGACCACGTAGGCACCGAACGTGCCGGGTGGCACCGGCCAGCTGTCCTCGGTGCTCGGCTCGCGGACCGAGCCGAGCATGATCCCGCCGCCGGGCGGCCAGGACAGCTGGGCGTGGTCGACGCGGTCGCCCTCGCCGTAGACCACGGTCTCCTCGAAGCCGAACGCGTCGGCCAGGAAGCGGATCAGGGCCCGCGCGTCGCGGGCCCGCAGGGTGGGCCACACCTGAGGTGGCGGAGTGTTATCTGTCATGGCATCGAGTCTGTGCCCAGATCAGCCGGGCTGGATTGGAAGTTTCGGAACTCTTCGGCCAGCCACGCCGACGGCGCGCAGCCGGCCAGGTCACGGAATTCGGCGGCCAGGTGGGCCTGGTCGTAGTAGCCGCAGTCGGCCGCCAGGCGGGCCAGCGATGCGGGCTGGCCGGCCGCGGCGCGGCGCTGCAGCCGCCGGCGGGCCCGGTCGAACCTGGTCACCCGCGCGGCCGCCTTCGGGGCCAGGCCGGTCTCGGTCAGCAGCCGGCGCTGCAGGTAGCGCGGGCTCCAGCCGGTCCGCTGGGCCAGCTCAGCCACCCGCATCGTGCCGCCGCTGCCGGTCAGCAGCTGCCAGGCCGCCGCGATGTCCGGGGCCACCCGCTGGTCCAGGTCGGCGTGGGCCAGCAGCAGCTGGTCGAGCAGGGCGAACCGGGCGGCCCAGCTGGGCGCGGTGCGCAGCCGCTCGTGCAGTTCCCGTGCGGTGCCGCCGAGCACGTCGGCCGCGTCCACGTCCAGGCTGGCCAGCTCGCCCGCGGGCAGGCCGAGCAGGGCCCGGGCGCCGAGCGGGCTGAGCGCCAGCTGGATGCCGGACTGGCGGCCCTGGTGGGTGATGAGCGCGGGCGAAGTGTGCAGCCCGCCCGCCAGCGTCAGGTAGCAGCCCGGCCTGGCCGCCGGGTCGGGATGGCTGGCCACGGTGAGCGGGTCGTCCAGCGTGATGATCAGGGTCAGGTACGGCGAGGGCAGCCCGCGGTGCACGGCCGGTGGCACGCCTTCCTCCCGGTACCCGGAGTACCAGGCCACCAGCCCGCGCAGCGGTGCGGCCGGAGCCGCCTGCACCGACTCCGACACGGCTGCCGCCGATGGCTGCGCCCCCGCCATTTCTCTAGTCTGCACGATATGCACAAGCTGCTGTACGTCGTCGCCTGTGGCGCCCCGCCCGCGGCTGAGCTGCCCGCCTTCGTCAGCTGGGCGCAGCAGCAGGGCTGGCAGGTGTGCGCCGTCGTCACGCCGCAGGCCAGCAAGTTCGTGGATGTGCCCCGGCTGGCCAGGCTGACCGGCTACCCGGTCCGCCAGGACTACAAGCAGCCGGACGAGCCCGACGTGCTGCCGTTCCCGCCCGACGCCTACGTGGTCGCGCCCGCCACGTTCAACACGGTCAACAAGTGGGCCAGCGGGATCAGCGACACGCTCGCCCTCGGCCTGCTGAACGAGGGGCTGATGGCCGGCCAGCCGATCATTGCGGTCCCGTTCCCAAACCAGGCGCTGGCCCGGCACCCGGCGTTCCAGCGCAGCGTGCGCTTCCTGCGTGAGTGCGGAGTGCAGGTCATCTTCGACCCGCCGGCCCACCCGCTGCCCCGTGCTGACGGGGGGAGTGCTGACAGAGACGGTGCTGACCAGGGAGCGGGCGGCCCGGACCTGTTCCCCTGGGCGGCCCTCCGGGACGCGCTCGCGGGCGCGGTAGGCTCCCGGAAATGACCAGTGCGCAGGAGCTCCCCGGGCCCGCCCTCATCGTGCAGATGCCGCGCGGCGGCCAGCTGGACCGCTTCTTCCGGGCCCACCCGTCGTCCATCGTGAGAAGCGGCCAGGTGGTGCTGGAGCACCTGCCGGCCGGGCCTGGGGGCCGGCTGGAGCCACCGGAGGCCGGGGAGATCGTGCTCTCCGTGCTGTCCCCGGAAGGGCTGCGCCAGGCCGATGAGGTCCGCCAGGCCTTCAGCGCCGCCCCGGCCGGGCACGCGCCGCTGGTGATCCTGGTCGGCGCGGCCGAGGAGATGCGCCAGGACGAGCTGCGTGTGGTCCTGGCCGCGGTGACCGGGGTCCCGCAGCCGGTCATCCTGCGGGTGCTGGCCGACGCCTGACCGGGGCGGGCCGATCCCGGTCAGCCGGGCAGCACGGCGGCCAGCACGGCCGGGGTGTCGGCCAGGCTGGGCAGCACCACGTCGGCCCCGGCCGCGGCCAGCTCCGCGGCGGTGAACCCGCCGCTGGCCACGCCCACCGAACGGGCCCCGGTCAGCCGGGCGGCCTCGACGTCCAGCGGGGTGTCACCGATCAGCACGGTCGCGTCCCCGCCGAAGTCCGCCCGGTAGGCGGCGGCCGCGCTGGCCCGGGCCAGCGGGACCAGGTCGGCCCGGACCTCGTGGTCGTCGCCGTACGCGCCGACCTGCAGATCCAGGAAGCGATCCAGGCCCAGCGCGGCCAGTTTGACCCGGGCGATCGCCCGCAGGTTGCCGGTCAGCACTGACTGGACCGGCCCGGTGCTCCCGTCGGCCAGCGCGGCCACGGCCGCGAGCGCCTCGGCCGCCCCGGGCAGCACCCGCCCGCCGCTGCGGACCAGCTCGCCGAACTCCGGCGCCAGGCCGGCGGCCAGCCGCTGGAACGCCGGGAGCTGGGCGGCCGGGTCGGCGAGCCCGGCCCGGGTGAGGATCTCCAGCTCGATGGCGCGGTCGGTCCGCCCGGCCATCGGCGGGGTAGCCGGGAACGGGCAGCCGAACAGCTCGGTGAACGCCTTCCGCAGCAGCGCTACCCCTGCGCCCCCCGCGTCCAGGAGGGTGTGGTCCACGTCCCAGAGGACCAGCCGGCCGCGCACCACGCGACCGTACCGCACGTGGTGCCGCGGATAGTCGGCGGGCGGGACTAGACTCGCCGCGACAGCAGCGGCGGCGAGAGCGGAGGACGCGGTGGCAGGCCGGATCCGCGACGAGGACATCGCGCTCGTCCGCGAGAAATCCGCCATCGATGAGGTGGTCGGGGAGTACCTGCAGCTGCGGGGTGCGGGTGGCGGCTCCCTCAAGGGACTGTGCCCGTTCCACGACGAGAAGACCCCTTCGTTCAACGTCACGCCGGCCCGTGGCCTGTGGTACTGCTTCTCGTGCGCCGAGGGTGGCGACGTCATCAAGTTCGTGCAGAAGATCGACAATCTGTCGTTTCAGGAGGCGGTCGAGCGGCTCGCCGGGCGGGCCGGCATTGACCTGCGCTACGAGCAGGGCGGCCAGGTGCCGGGGCGGGAGCACAGCCAGCGCCGCCGGCTGCTGGAGGCGCACAAGGCCGCGGCCGAGTTCTTTGCTGACCGGCTGACCGGAGCGGCGGCCACCGCGGGCCGCGCGTTCCTGGCCGAGCGGGGCTTCACGCTCGGTGACGCCGAGCGGTTCGGCGTGGGATACGCGCCGGCTGAGTGGGAGGCGCTCACCCGGCACCTGCGCGGCCGTGGCTTCACCGAGCAGGAGCTGCTCACCGGCGGGCTGGCCACCCAGGGCCGGCGCGGCGCGATGGACCGGTTCCGGGGCCGGCTGATCTGGCCGATCCGCGACCTGACCGGGGACGTGATCGCGTTCGGCGCGCGCAAGCTCAACCCGGACGAGGACGGCCCCAAGTACCTGAACACGCCGGAGACCCCGCTGTTCCGGAAGAGTTCCGTGCTGTACGGGGCGGATCTGGCCAAGCGGGAGATCGTGCACCGGCGCCAGGCCGTCCTGGTCGAGGGCTACACCGACGTGATGGCCTGCCACCTGGCCGGGGTGCCCACCGCGGTGGCCACGTCCGGCACCTCGTTCGGCGAGGGGCATATCAAGATCCTGCGCCGGCTGCTGATGGACGCCGACTGGCAGCTGGCCGAGGTCATCTTCACCTTCGACGGCGACGCGGCGGGCCAGCGCGCCGCGCTGCGCGCGTTCCACCTGGAGGACCGGTTCGCCACGCAGACCTTCGTGGCCGTGCAGGCGGACGGGCTCGACCCGTGTGACCTGCGGCTGCAGCAGGGTGACGCGGCCGTCCGGGACCTCATCGCGCGGCGGCTGCCGGTGTATGAGTTCGCCATCCGCAGCGAGATTGCCAAGCACAACCTGGACACCAACGAGGGCCGCCTGGCCGCGCTGGACGCAGCCGCGCCGATCGTCGGGCGGATCAAGGACCGGGGCCTGCGCGACCGGTACGCGGTCAGCCTGGACCGCTGGCTGGGCATGCTGAACGAGGACTTCGTGCTGGCCCGGGTCCGGGCGCACGCGCCGGCCGAGCCCGGTGGCCGCGCCGCCAACGGATCCCGGATGGCCGCCTCCCGCGGGAATGGGTCCCGGGCGGGCGGCCCGGCCGGGCCGGCTGGCGCCGGGCCGCCCGGCAGCGCGCCGGGCCAGCCGCCTGGCGCCGCGGCAGCGGCCCCGTATGACGCCAACGACCCGGTGGTCAATCTGGAGCGCCAGGCCCTGAAGCTGGCCATCCAGCGGCCCGCGCTGTGCGGCCCGGTGTTCGACGCGCTGGCCGCCGGTGACTTCACCGTGCCGGTGCACGGCGCGGTCCGGGATCTCATCACCGGCTGCGGGGGAGTGGCCGGCGCGCGATCGGCCCGGGAGTGGGCCGAGCGGCTGATCGGGGCGGCGCCCAGCGACCAGGCCCGGGAGTTCGTGACCCGGCTGGCGGTGGAGCCTATCGAGGCGCCGGGCAAGGACGGGGAACCGGACGCCCGGTACGCCGAGGCGGTGCTGGCCCAGGTGGAAGACCTGACCGTGACCCGGCAGATCAGCACGCTCAAGTCGCGGCTGCAGCGGCTCAGCCCGGTGGAGCACCAGGACTACAACCGGATCTTCGGCGACCTGGTGGCGCTGGAGCAGCGGCACAAGGCCCTGCTGGGCCGGGCATCCGGGACATTCTGACCGGGCTGCTGGCTCTGGCCCGGCGCGGCCGGTGCGTCGCGGCTGGTGCGGCTGGTGTCAGACGGAGTGCTGTGACGGCTGGGCTGACCTGGTCAGGAGCGGTGATCGGTTCAGCTGGCTCAGCTGTTACTTACCGTAAGGTGACAAAATTAACCTCCCCGTTACCCGGGCTGGTAGCGCACACTGGTCTGCGTGACCCTTACGTTACTTCGCAGTGGCGGACTGTCAGCGGAACAGGTGGCGGAGCTGGTCGCACGGGCCAGGGAGCGCGGAACCGTTACCGCAGCTGACATCACAGCCGCAGTCGATGCCGCAGAACTCCCGGCCGACGCCTTCGACAACGTGGTGCGCCTGCTCACCGACGAGGGCGTGGAGATCACCGACCCGGTGACCGAGGAGGCGCCGGACGCCCAGCGCAGTGCCCCGGGCGATACCGGGCCCCGGGCGGGCACCGGCGACCTGGTCCGTATCTACCTGCGGGAGATCGGCCGGGTTCCGCTGCTGACCGCGCAGGACGAGGTGGAGCTGGCCAAGTCCATCGAGGCTGGCCTGTTCGCCGAGGAGAAGCGGCAGGGCGGCTTCCCGGTGCTGGACGCCCACCGCACCGAGCTGGACGAGCTGGCCGACGACGGGCTGCGCGCCAAGCAGCGGCTCATCGAGGCCAACCTGCGCCTGGTCGTGTCGATCGCCAAGCGCTACATCGGCCGCGGCCTGGTCTTCCTGGACCTGATCCAGGAGGGCAACCTGGGCCTGATCCGGGCGGTGGAGAAGTTCGACTACACCAAGGGCTACAAGTTCTCCACGTACGCCACCTGG
>Ga0207693_10002573_pt1 | contig 15767 bp, 7 predicted proteins | sample LARL81metaG_FD_184347 | JGI IMG/M metagenome (GOLD analysis project Ga0207693, IMG submission 184347) | Corn, switchgrass and miscanthus rhizosphere microbial communities from Kellogg Biological Station, Michigan, USA - LAR L8-1 metaG... | ecosystem: Host-associated > Plants > Roots >...
GCGAAAACGCGCTTGAAATGCTCGATCTGTTCGCCGAGCTGGGCGGCCTTCTCGGGCAGGTCGGCTTTGACCTTGGCGAGACTCTCCAGAACCTGCGCGGACGCATCCCGCGTCGCCTTCAAACGCTTGGCGTTGCCTTCATCGGTGGTCTCCGTCAGCACCGCGAATGCGGAGCCCCTGTAGGTCTCGGCGCGGCGCGTGGTTCTCGCCATGGTCGTGGTCGAGCTATCGACCCGCTTCACGACGTCCGAATAGGCCTCATCGATGGCGCTCATCTTGCTCGCCATGTAGCTGATGAGTCCGATCGTGACGCCGGTCATCACGAGCGCGATCAGGCCGACCTTGTAGACCATCCGAAGATTGTTGAGAAACGACATGTTGAAAAGCCCTTGATCACGAGTTCACGGCCGATCGTTCTGCCGCGCAATCCCCGGGGGGTCCCGGCCATCGAGCAATGGGGCACCGACGCGACGACGATGATGATAAATGGATCCCATTCGCGGGATAACGCGGGCAAGGCTGCGCCACGCTTATTAAAAAATTGATCTAAATCACGGACCGCCGTATTCGTACGATCCGTACGAACCCGTGCAATATTGCGCGCGCGCGAAGCGGAGCCGGTGCGCCGCTACTGATGGGCAAAATCGGCGCGGCCCAAACGGCAGCGCCGATCTGCCAAACGGAAGCGATCAGGCCGCGCGCACCGAATCGAGGAAACGGCCGACCTCGCGCTTGAGGCGGTCGCTGTCGGAGGACAGCGATTGCGCCGCCGAGAGCACCTGCGACGAGGCCGAGCCGGTCTCACTGGCGCCGCGCTGCACGTCGGTGATCGTGACGGAGACCTGCTGGGTGCCCTGGGCCGCCTGCTGTACGCTGCGGGAGATTTCCTGCGTCGCCGCGCCCTGCTGCTCCACCGCGACCGCGATGGTGGACGCGATCTCCGACAGCCGCTCGATGGTGCCAGAAATTTCCTGGATCGCGCCGACCGATTCCTGCGTCGCGGCCTGGATGCCGGAGACCTGCTGGCCGATCTCGCCGGTCGCCTTCGCGGTCTGCTCGGCCAGCGCCTTGACCTCGGAGGCCACGACCGCAAAGCCGCGGCCCGCCTCGCCGGCGCGCGCCGCCTCGATGGTGGCGTTCAGCGCGAGCAGGTTGGTCTGCCCGGCAATCGTGTTGATCAGCTCGACCACGTCGCCGATGCGGCTTGCCGCCTTCGACAATTCACTGACGCGATCGTTGGTCCTGCGGGCCTGGCCGACGGCGTCGGTGGCGATCCTGGCGGATTCCTGCACCTGCCGGCTGATCTCCGAAATCGAGGACGACATCTCCTCGGTGGCCGAGGCCACCGCATGGACATTGGTGGATGCTTCGCCGGACGCCGCCGCGACCGCCGTGGCCAGCCCGCCGGCGCGATCGGCCGTGGTGCTGAGCGTGGCCGCAGACGCTTCGAGCTGCGCGGACGCCGAGGAGACCGCAGCGACGATGTTGCCGACGGTGCCCTCGAAATCGTCCGCCATCCTGCTCATTTCGGCCTTGCGCCGCGACATCGCGCGCGTCTCGGTTTCCTTCTGCTGGTCTTCGAGCTCGAGGCGGGCGATCGCATTGCTCTTGAACACCTCGACAGCGCCGGCCATCTCGCCGATCTCATCGCGGCGCTGGACGCCAGGCACCGCCGCGTCGACGTTGCCACCCGCGATATCCTTCATCGCCGCCGTCATGCGCTGCAACGGCCTGGTAATGCTGCGGGACACGAACATCGACACGATCAGCATGATCAAGAGGACGAATGCCCCCGCCAGCAGGACGCGCTTGGTCGAACTCCAGGTCTGTGCGTCCAGATCGTCGATATAGACACCGGTGCCGATCACCCAGCCCCACGGTGCGAAGGCCACCACATAGGACTGCTTCGGCTGGGGCTTGTCGAATCCCGGCTTCGGCCACTCATAGGATACGAATCCCGCGCCGTTCTTCCTGGCCTCGTCGACGAATTCGACGAACAGCAACTTGCCGTTCGGATCCTTCATGGTCGAGAGATCCTTGCCGTTCAATTCGGGCTTGACCGGGTGCATCAGCATGACCGGCTGCATGTCGTTGACCCAGAAATAGTCGCCATTGCCGTATCGCAGCACCGAAAGCCGCGCCAGCGCCCGCTTCTGCGCATCGGCCACCGAGATCTCGCCCTTCTGCGAAGCGGCGTGTTCTTCCTTGATGATGCCGAGCCCGACTTCGGTGAGATGTTTGAGTTCGATCTGTTTCTGCTGTTTCAGGCTGGTGGCCAATTCACCGGACTCGAACACAGCGACCCCGACCAGTGCCACGAAGGTCATGGCGATCAGTGCATAGATCTTGACGCCAATCGTCACGTTGAATCGGCGCGGCACCGCAAGCGACATGTCGAAATCCCCCAAACATAGACCACCGAAATGGCGCCGGCCTGCGGCGGCATTTCTCTCCTCATCAAGGAACTAGCCGCTGAGCACCTTGCGGACTCGTTAAAGTCTCCAGACTCCGGCCTTTTCCGGCGATATCGGATCACTTCGGTAATCTGATACGGGATGCGCCGCGCTCAGGCTGCGCGCACCGAATCGAGAAACTTGCCGACCTCGCGCTTGAGGCGGTCGCTGTCGGTCGACAACACCTGCGCTGCGGAGAGCACCTCCGAGGACGCCGAACCGGTTTCGGTCGCGCCACGCTGCACGTCCGTGATGTTGGCGGAGACCTGCTCGGTGCCCTGGGCGGCCTGCTGCACGTTGCGCGAGATTTCCTGCGTCGCCGCGCCCTGCTCTTCGACAGCCGCGGCAATCGCCGATGAGATTTCCGACAGTTTTTCGATGGTGCCGGAGATCTCCCTGATGGCACCGACCGATTCCTCGGTTGCCGACTGGATGCCGGAGATCTGCTGGCCGATCTCGCCGGTCGCTTTCGCGGTCTGTTCGGCGAGCGCCTTGACCTCGGCGGCGACCACCGCAAAGCCGCGCCCGGCCTCGCCGGCACGCGCCGCCTCGATGGTGGCGTTCAGCGCCAGGAGATTGGTCTGCCCCGCGATCGAGTTGATCAGTTCGATCACGTCGCCGATGCGGCTGGCCGCCTTCGACAATTCGCCGACCCTGTCATTGGTCCGCCGCGCCTGCTCGACCGCTTCACTCGCGATCCGCGCGGAATCCTGCACCTGACGGCTGATCTCGGTGATCGAGGACGACAGTTCCTCGGTGGCGGATGCCACCGACTGCACGTTGGTCGAAGCTTCCTCCGACGCCGCGGCAACCACGGTCGAGAGCTCTTGGGCGCGGTTCGCCGTCGAACTCAGCCGGCCGGCCGAACCTTCGAGCTGGCCTGATGCCGACGACACCGTCTCCACGATCTGGCCGATCATGGATTCGAACTCGCGCGTGATCGTATCGACCTTGCGGCCGCGCGCAATCTTGGCTTCGGCATCGCGCGCGGCGGCCTCATCGGCGGCCCTCTTCGCGATCAGCGCCTCCTTGAACACCTGCAGGGTGTCCGCCATGGCACCGATCTCGGTCTTCTCGCCGCGATGCTCCACCTCCGCACCGAGGTCACCGTTGCCCAGCGCCTGCATCGGCCTGACGATCGATGCGATCCCGCTGGACACCTCGCGCACGAGGTAGACGCCGATCCCGACGCCGGCAGCGACCGTTGCGACGATGATGCTCAGCACGATCCAGAAAGCCGTGTTGTAGCCGTCCGCCGCCGCACGCGTCGCGGCGTCCGCGCCGGCGTTGTTGAGATCGATGTCCTTCTTCAGAAACTCGTCGGACTCGGCCGCCATCACCGCGACCGACTTGGCCAGCAGCTCGGTCGCTTCGTGCGGAATCCGTCCGACGCTCTGGCGCGACAATTCGACGACCTCCTGCACGCCCTTCAGGTATTTGTCCCAGGCGCGCGACCAGTCGTCATAGATGGCGCGCTCCGCGGGCGAGGTGATCAGCGCTTCGTATTTCTGGCGATCCTTGGCAATCGCCTCGAGGATGCCGGACAGCCTCTTCTCGCCGGCGGACTTGGTTTCCAGCGTTTCGGCCATCACATGGGCGCGCAGCGCGATCCGCAAGAGATTGATGTCGGTGCGCATCTCGCCGAGCACGCGGACGCTCGGGAGCCAGCTCTCGGCGATCTCGACCGTGTGGCCGTTGATCGCCTGCATGCTGCGGGTCGCGAGCAGCCCAAGGCCTGCCATCGCCACGAGCATGAACGCAATGACGGCAATGATCTTGGCGCGAATGGATAGTCTGGCCATCAAGGAATCCCCGAAGATTTGCGGCAACGTCTTTGCCGCCCCCGGGATTCCTACGCTCCGAGTTCCATAGCCGCGTTAATTCACCAACCCGGATGATTACGGGGCCACGTCCGCGCCGCGACGAGCCGCCGGTATCAAAAAACCTCCGACACGATCGGCTTCACGCCGCGCGCACTGAATCGAGGAAGCGGCCGACCTCGAGCTTCAGGCGGTTGCTGTCGCCGGACAGCGACTGCGCCGCCGACAGCACCTGCGAGGACGCGGACCCCGTCTCGGAGGCGCCGCGCTGTACATCGGTGATGTTGTCCGAGACCTGCTGGGTGCCTTGCGCCGCCTGCTGCACGTTGCGCGAGATCTCCTGGGTCGCCGCGCCCTGCTGCTCCACCGCGACCGCGATGGTCGAGGCGATCTCCGACAGCCGCTCGATGGTGCCTGAAATCTCCTTGATCGCGCCGACCGACTCCTGCGTCGCCGACTGGATGCCGGTGATCTGCTGGCCGATCTCGCCGGTCGCTTTCGAGGTCTGCTCGGCCAGCGCCTTGACTTCGGCCGCCACGACCGCGAAACCGCGCCCGGCATCGCCGGCGCGCGCCGCCTCGATGGTGGCGTTGAGCGCCAGCAGATTGGTCTGTCCGGCAATCGAGTTGATCAGCTCGATGACGTCGCCGATGCGGCTCGCGGCCTTGGACAATTCGCTGACGCGGCCGTTGGTCCTGCGCGCCTGATCGACCGCCTCGGTCGCGATCTTCGCGGACTCCCTGACCTGGCGGCTGATCTCGTGGATCGACAGCGCCATCTCCTCGGTCGCCGAGGCGACGGTGCGGACATTTGTCGACGCCTGTTCGGACGCGGTTGCGACCGCTGATGTCAGGACCTGGGCATGCTCGGCGGTACCGCTCAGCGTGGTGGCCGAGGTCTCGAGCCGCGCCGAGGCCGTCGACACCGTCTCGACGATCCTGCCGACCGCGCCTTCGAAATCATCGGCCATCTTCTGCATGTCCGCCTTGCGCCGTGCGACCGCGCGTCCTTCCGCCTGCCTCTGCTCGATTTCCTGCGCCTGGCTCGTGCGCGCGTTGCTCTTGAACACCTCGACGGCCTCCGCCATGTCGCCGATCTCATCGTGACGGCCGATGCCGGGTACGGCGGCATCGAGCTCGCCGCGCGCAATCCGCTTCATCGCCACCGCCATCGCCTGCAGCGGCCGCGTCATGCGGCGCGCAACCGGAACGGAGACGACGAGCGTCAGCACCAGCACCAGTGCCGCCGCCATCAGCGAACGCCGCGTCGACGCCCAGGTCTGGGCCGCCACATCGTCGACATAGACGCCGGCGACGACGAGCCAGCCCCAGGGCTCGAAGCCGGCCACGTGCGCGAGCTTCGGCAGCTGCTGATCGGTGCCGGGCTTGATCCAGAAATAGTCGACGAAGCCGCTGCCCTGCCGCCTCACCAATTCGGTCATCTCGACGACGAACCTCTTGCCCGTGGGGTCCTTCAGGTCCGTCATGTCCTTGCCGTTCAGCTGTGGCGAGATCGGATGCATGAGCACGTAACTGCGCATGTCCTGTACGACGAAATAGTCGCTGCTGCCAAATCGCAGCGCGCCGAGGCGGGCCATCGCCCGCTTCTGCGCCTCGTCCACCGAGACGAGCCCCTTCTGCGAGGCCGCGTATTCTTCCTGCACGATGCCGAGCCCGACCTGGGTGAGGTGCTGCAGCTCGATCTGCTTCTGCTGCTTCAGCGTTGCAGCCAGCTCACTGGAATCGAGGGCTGCGACGCCGATCAGGCCGACAAAGCTGAGAGCGATCAGCGAATAGATCTTCGCGCCGATCGTCATCTTGAATTGACGCGACACCTTGAGTGACATGCTGTGACTTCCAATGGAGGGATGAGAACGAAAGATCCGGTTGCACTGACATCACCGATCGAGCCGGCTGTGTCTTGCTCCCCGGGGACATAGCGCAGCCGCCAAGCTCCTTTTTGGCGGCTTGCAATCTTGCATGGTCCCGCGGGGGACACGGAGATCAGGCCGCGCGCACCGACTCGACGAACCTGCCGACCTCGAGTTTCAGGCGGTTGCTATCGGACGACAGCGACTGCGCCGCCGACAGCACCTGCGAGGAGGCCGATCCCGTCTCGGATGCGCCGCGCTGCACGTCGGTGATGTTGGCCGAGACCTGCTGGGTGCCCTGCGCCGCCTGCTGCACGTTGCGCGAGATCTCCTGGGTCGCCGCGCCCTGCTGTTCCACAGCGACCGCGATGGTCGAGGCGATTTCCGAGAGCCGTTCGATGGTCCCGGAAATTTCCCTGATCGCACCGACCGATTCCTGCGTCGCGGCCTGGATGCCGGTGATCTGCTGACCGATCTCGCCGGTGGCCTTCGATGTCTGTTCGGCCAGCGCCTTGACTTCGGCGGCCACCACCGCAAAACCACGCCCCGCATCGCCGGCCCGCGCCGCCTCGATGGTGGCGTTGAGCGCGAGCAGGTTGGTCTGTCCGGCAATCGAATCGATCAGCTCGACGACGTCGCCGATGCGGCTTGCCGCCTTGGACAATTCGCTGACCCGACCGTTGGTCTTGCGGGCCTGGTCGACCGCGTCGGTCGCGATCTTGGCGGATTCCCTGACCTGGCGGCTGATCTCGTTGATCGACAGCGCCATCTCCTCGGTCGCCGAGGCGACCGAGCGGACATTTGTCGACGCCTGTTCGGACGCGGTCACGACCGTAGCCGTCAGGACCTGCGCGCGGTCCGCCGTCGTCGTCAAGGTGGTGGCCGAAGCCTCGAGCTCGGTCGAGGCCGAAGATACGGTGTCGACGATCCGGCCGACCGCGGCCTCAAAACCATCGGCGAGCTTCTTCATCTCGGCCTGGCGCCGCTCCGCCGCCATCTGCTCCTGCTGCACCTTGGCTTCGGCTTCCTCGCGCGCCTCCTGCTCCGCCCTGACCTTGAAATTCTCGACCGCCTGCGCCATGTCGCCGACCTCGTCGGCACGGTCGAGCCCGGGCAGCACGACGGAAAGGTTGCCAGCAGCAAGTTCCTTCATGCCGGCCGTCAGTCCGCCGAGCGGGCGGATGATGCTCCGTCCGATCAGGAAGGCGATCAGAAGGCCGGCGATGATGGCCGCCGCCGCGACGGCTTCCTGCAGTGTGATGGTGTTGCTGATGCGCTGCTCGGTTTCCGCCGTGGTCGTCTCGAACGCCTGGTCGGTCCGGACCTTGATCCGGTCGAGTTCGTCCAAAACATGTTTGGTCGCCGGGATGACGTCGTCATAGTACATCCGATCGGCGCGCAGCAGGTTCGGGCCGGTCTTCTCGAACGCGGTGGAATATTCGGCCAGGCTGTCGCGGACTGCGCTGTAGAGTTTCGTCAGATCCGGCGGCGGCTCGGCCACCACGAGACCGACGATCGCCTGCCACGCCTTGGTGACGTTGACCCTGAAGGTTGCGATGCTTTCGGCATCGCGGCTCGCGAGCATCCGCCAGTTCGCCACCTGGACCAGGCGAACCTTGGTCTCCAGATCGTTGGCGCGCTGCAGATAGGGCGTGTCGACCGCGGCCTCGACGAACCTGCGAACGTCGGCGGTCACTGCGTCGTCCTGGGTGAGCAGCACTTTGCGGCCGGCCACGAACTGCTGGACGCGTTCACCGAGACTGACGCGCTTGCGCTTGAGCTCCGCGACCTGATTGCCGAGCTCGCGATAAATCGCACGCCGCTCGTCAGAGGTCGCCGTCTTGCCGGCTTCCTCGATCAGGTCCGCGACATGCGACAGCCGTTCGCCCGCCTCGGCGAAGGAGGGCTCGTCCTGATCGAAATTGTAGCGCAGGATGGCGCGGCGGATGGCCTGCAGCTCCGTCCCGATCACGTCGGCCCGGACGGCGTTGCGCGACTGGACGGTCATGGTTTCGATCTGGTCGCGGATCGACAGCAGCTGCCACACGGCGAAGCCGGCCAGCGCGGTGCAAAAGATCAGCAGCGCGCCGAAGCCGCCATAGAGGCGGCCGCGAATTCGAAAGTTCCAAAACGACATGGGATGGCATTCCTTGCGCTTGCACGCGAGAGCGAACGCGGTCGACCGGAGGCGACCTCGGTTCGACGAGCGCACGCGCGCTCATGCCTCGACGGTAGCGCGGTAGTTGCCAAGCAATGCTAAACGCACCCGGTAAAAATACGGGAATCGCGCGAATTTCTGCCGCGACGTTCGCGCGTCCGGAATAGCGAACGCGCGCAGCACAACCGTCTGGATATGCTCCGACAATGAGCTGGCGGTGCTGACGCCAAGCTCCGGCGCGACAACCGGAGCTGAAGCGATCAGGCCGCGCGCACTGTATCGAGGAATTTTCCGACCTCGAGCCTCAGGCGGTTGCTGTCGGCTGACAGCGTCTGCGCGGCCGAGAGCACCTGCGAGGAGGCCGATCCCGTCTCGGAAGCCCCGCGCTGCACATCGGTGATGTTGGCCGAAACCAGATGGGTCCCCTGCGCCGCCTGCTGCACGTTGCGGGAGATTTCCTGCGTCGCCGCGCCCTGCTCTTCCACGGCCGCCGCGATGGTCGAGGAGATCTCCGACAACTTCTCGATCGTGCCCGAGATGTCCCTGATCGCACCGACGGATTCCTGCGTCGCGGCCTGGATGCCTGAGATCTGCTGGCTGATTTCGCCGGTGGCTTTTGCGGTCTGCTCGGCGAGCGCCTTGACCTCGGAAGCCACCACCGCAAAGCCGCGGCCCGCTTCGCCGGCGCGCGCCGCCTCGATCGTGGCATTGAGCGCCAAGAGGTTGGTCTGGCCGGCGATGGTGTTGATCAGTTCGACGACGTCGCCGATGCGGCCCGCAGCCTTCGACAGTTCGCCGACACGATCATTGGTGGTGCGTGCCTGCTCGACGGCCTCGGTCGCCATCCGTGCCGACTCCTGCACCTGCCGGCTGATTTCCGTGACCGACGACGACAGCTCTTCGGTGGCGGAGGCCACCGAATTGACGTTGTTGGAGGCTTCCTCCGACGCCGCCGCGACAGTGGTTGCAAGCTGCTGCGAGCGCTCGGCGGTGGCCGTCAGGGTGGTGGCGGACGCTTCGAGCTCGGTGGACGCCGACGACACGGTGTCGACGATCTCGCCGACCGCAGCCTCAAAGCTGGCGGCGAGCTTTTGCATCTCGGCCTTGCGCTGCCTGGCGGCGATCTGGTCCTGGTTGATCTTGGCTTCCGCCTCCTCGCGCGCCTTCTGTTCGGAGACGACCTTGAACTTCTCCACGGCGCTCGCAACGTCACCGACCTCGTCCTTGCGGCCGAGCCCGGGCAGCACCACGGCAAAATTGCCCTCTGCCAGTTCCAGCATCGCCTTGGTCAGCGCGGCGATCGGCCGGGCGATCGTGAAGAACGAAAACAGCCAGCTTCCGATCAGGAGAAGCGCCACGGCCCCCCCGACGATCAGCAGGTTCCGGTTGGCCGAGGCAGCCTGCTCACCGGCCTCATTGCGGGCAGCTTGGGAACGGTGCGAGGCAAATTCCGCGACGGCCCTGATCAGACCGTCGATTTCGGCATTGATCGGAATCGTCACCTCACGGCGGAGGCGCTCGATCTCTCCCCTCAGCTTGACTTGCTGGGCGGCGGCTTCCGCACCCGTCTCACCGGCCGCGCGTTTCGCCTCGATCGCGATGATCTGCCGCTGAACAGTGATGATCTGGTCCCTGCCCTTGGCGAAGCTTCCGAGCGCTTCGATCAGCTTCGCCATGCGCTGCTTGTTTTCCTGCGACTGCGACAAAGCCTCCATGTCCTCGGTCGATTTGGCAGCGCCGCTCCTTTGCTCGTCGAACCGGGCGACCCCTTTCTGCAAGTCACCCTCGGTGGTCGAAAGCAGGATGTCACGCATGGCCAGCTGCATGCCCTTGACCGAGACTTCCGTCTTGCTGGCGTCGTGTGCGATCGTCTGCTGCTGCGTGGCGACACCATAAGCGCTCTCGACATGCGCGCCGGCGCTCATCTGGACATAGATCATGACGGCGATCATGGCGATCGCCAGCGCCGAGGTCGCCGCGAGCTTGGTCGCGATCCGCAAATTCTGAACGAATCCCGGCACGTTCGTCTCCTCAAGAAATATTGGTCAGGCGCGCTCTCGCGACGATGCGGCCGCAAATTTCCGGAGGAGACGATGAACGCGGCCTTGCAAATAATGCTTAACAAAACGTTCCGTAAAACTACGGCAATTGACCTGCATCAACGACGGGCTCGCAAAAGAGCCCGGCGGCGTCGGGCTGACGCCGCGTCCTCGGCCTCGTCAGGCCGCGCGGACGCTGTCAAGGAACTTGCCGACCTCGAGCTTCAAGCGGTTGCTGTCGGATGACAGGGACTGCGCCGCGGAGAGAACCTGCGATGAAGCCGAGCCGGTCTCGGTGGCGCCGCGCTGCACGTCGGTGATGTTGGCCGAGACCTGCTGGGTGCCCTGCGCTGCCTGCTGCACGTTGCGGGAGATTTCCTGGGTCGCGGCGCCCTGCTCCTCCACGGACGCGGCAATCGCTGAGGAGATTTCCGACAGTTTTTCGATGGTGCCGGAGATCTCGCGGATGGCGCCGACCGATTCCTGCGTCGCCGCCTGGATGCCGGAAATCTGCTCGCCGATTTCGCTGGTCGCCTTCGCAGTCTGCTCGGCCAGCGCCTTGACCTCGGAGGCCACCACAGCAAAGCCGCGGCCCGCTTCGCCGGCGCGCGCCGCCTCGATGGTTGCGTTCAGCGCGAGCAGATTGGTCTGGCCGGCAATCGTGTTGATCAGTTCGACGACGTCGCCGATGCGGCTCGCCGCCTTCGACAGCTCGCTGACGCGATCGTTGGTCCGGCGCGCCTGATCGACTGCCTCGGTGGCCATGCGGGCGGATTCCTGGACCTGGCGGCTGATCTCCGTCACCGAACTCGACAGCTCTTCCGTGGCGGAAGCCACCGACTGCACGTTGGTGGAGGCTTCCTCGGACGCCGCCGCGACGGTGGTGGCGAGTTCCTGCGAGCGGTCGGCCGTGCCGGTCAACGTCGAGGCGGAGGCCTCGAGCTCGGTGGATGCCGATGAGACCGTATCGACGATCTCCCCGATCGCCGATTCAAAATTGTCGGCCAATTGCAGCATGTCCTTGCGGCGCTGGGCAGTGGCACGTGCCTCCACCTCCTTCTGCTCGGCCTCCATGCGGATCTTGGCGAGGCCATTCTCCTTGAACACGGCAGCCGCCTGTGCCACGTCGCCGACCTCGTCCTTGCGATCGGCACCATGAATGTCGACATCGTAGTTGCCGGCGGCCAGTTGCTGCAGCAGCGCGACGATCGCCCGGATCGGCTTGGCGACGCCGAACTGGCCGATCACGAAGCCCATGATCGCACCAAAGACGACGCCGCTGGTGGCCATGATCAGCAGCAGGCGGGACGTCGACTCGTATTGCGCGCGGGCTTCCGCGCTTTTCTCTTCGACGCGGGTGTTGAGGCGATCGGCGACCGCGCGGATTTTCGCCTGAAGATTTTCGGCCGCACCGCGGCTCTTCATTGCGGTTTCGCGCAGCCGCTCGGCGCTGTCGCTCAGCTTGGACGATTTTTCCCCGTCGATCGCTGACAAGGTCGCGGTGAGCTGGCTCTTGTAGGCGGAAAAGGCCTCGTGAACTTCGGGCAGCATCGTCTTGGCGTTCTCGTCCCTGGTCTTGGCGATCTCGTCGAGGCGTTCCTGATACTGCTTGAGCTGGGTCTCGATCACCTCGCGCGCCGCCAGGCGGTTCTCGTCGCGCGGATCGAGCGCGCTGCGAAACTCCGCGCGGTTCAGGGCAATCACGTTCTGGTTGGCGCGCGCGGCCAGGAGGGCGCGCTTGGCCGCCGACGACATCATGTCGGCCTTCTCGCTGAGGTCGCCAAGCGCCGAAATCCCGAGATAGGCCATCATCCCGGCGATGCTGCTGAGCAGAAGGACGATCGAAAGAATTTTGGTCAGAATGCGAAAGCGGCCGAGGAAATGCATTGCCGGCTCCGAGAAAATGCACGGGTTGCGAAAAAGGGCACACGCCAACCGTTCTCGTTGGCGCCGTTGCCGGCCCGAATTTGTTCCAGAGCGCTCTACGCGGCGTTAACGTTACCGGCCGCAGAAATACGGATCTCCGCGCGCATGGGACCCGGATGCTCAGAGTTCAGATACGAGAGGTCAGATAGGGGCAGGAATCAAAGGGCGCAATTGTCGCTTCGCCCTCAATACAATCCGCCGGTGCCGGTGCGCACTGCCCGGTCGGCGTCGGGCGAAACCGGTACCGGAACGCCGCTCGCGGTTTCCGCTCCGATCACCGAGTAGCTGTCGGGCGGTGCGGTGCCGGGCTTGAACGCTTCGAGGATCGCCTTCGGGTCGCCCGGGCCGGCGCGCATGCCGCTCTTGGCGTCGACCCGGATGAGCTTGATGCCCGGCGGCACGCGGAACGGGATCGGCGGCTTGTCAGCGAGCGCGACCTTCAGGAAGTCGCGCACGATCGGCGCGGCGACGTGGCCGCCCGTTGCGAGACGGCCGATGTGGCGCGGCTTGTCGTAGCCCATGTAGACGCCGCAGACGATTTCGGGCGAATAGCCGATGAACCAGACGTCCTTTTCGTCGTTGGTCGTGCCGGTCTTGCCGGCAATCGGCTTGCCGACTTCGCGAACCGCGGTCGCGGTGCCACGCTGAACGACGCCCTCCATCATCGAGGTGATCTGGTAGGCGGTCATCGGGTCGATCACCTGCTCGCGGCGGTCGACCAGCGACGGTTCGGCCTGGTTGCGCCATTTGTCGGCATCGCAACCGCGGCATTCGCGCTCGTCGTGGCGGTAGATGGTATGGCCGTAGCGGTCCTGGATGCGGTCGACCAGCGTCGGCTTCACCCGCCGCCCGCCATTGTCGAACATCGAATAGGCGGTGACCATGCGTAGCACCGTGGTCTCGCCGGCGCCCAGCGCGTAGGAGAGGTAGGGCGGCAGATCGTCGTAGACGCCGAAGCGCTTGGCGTACTCAGCGATCAGCGGCATGCCGATGTCTTGCGCGAGGCGCACTGTCATGACGTTGCGCGACTGCTCGAGGCCGAAGCGAAGCGTCGAGGGACCATAGAACCGGCCGCCGTAGTTTTCCGGCCGCCAGACCGCGCCGCCCGCGCCGGTGTCGACCTCGATGGGCCCGTCGAGGACGATGCTCGATGGCGTGTAACCGTTGTCGATGGCAGCGGCATAGACGAGTGGCTTGAAGGATGAGCCAGGTTGCCGCAACGCCTGGGTGGCGCGGTTGAACTGGCTCTGATCGTAGGAGAACCCGCCAACCATCGCCAAAACGCGGCCGGTCTGCGGGTCCATCACCACCATGGCGCCGGAAATCTCCGGGATCTGCCGCAACCGGTACTCACCCTTCTCTTTCGACACCGGCTCGACATAGACGACATCGCCGGGCGAGAGGACCTGGGTAACGCGCTGGATCGCCTTCGCCGCCCCGCTCGCCGCCTTTGCCCATTTGACCCCCTCGAGCGGCACGATGCCGACTTCGCGATCCTTGGCTACGGCGCCGCTGGGATCGCGCGCCGGCTGCAGGCCGACGCGAGCCGTCTGATCGTTCACCTCAAGCACCACCGCGAGGCGCCAAGGCTCTATGTCGGAGAGCGACTTCACTTCGGCGAGCTTGATCCCCCAATCCGCGCCGATCTCGATCTTCGTGACCGGACCGCGCCAGCCCAACGCCTCGTCGAAGTTGACAAGCCCGTTGATCATGGTCTTGCGCGCGAGCACCTGCAGCTTGGGGTCCAGTGTGGCGCGCACCGACAGACCGCCTTCGTAAAGCTTTTTGTCCCCGTACTTCTCGGAGATGTAGCGCCGCACCTCCTCGGCAAAGTATTCGGCCTTGAATGTGTGCGCGCCGGCCGACCGCACCGCGATATTGAGTGGCTCCTTCTTCGCCTTTTCGCCAGCTTCGGCAGGGACATAGCCATCCTCGACCATGCGATCGATGACGTAGTTGCGCCGCGCGATGGCCTCGTCGCGGCGCCGGAACGGATTGTAGTTGTTCGGACCCTTGGGCAGCGCGGCGAGATAGGCCGCTTCGGCAACTGAAAGCTCGTGCACGGACTTGTCGTAATAAAGAAGTGAGGCCGCGGCGACGCCGTAAGCGCCCAGCCCGAGATATATCTGGTTGAGATAGAGTTCGAGGATCTTGTCTTTCGAATAAGTGCGCTCGATGCGCAGCGCGAGCAGCGCCTCCTTGATCTTGCGCTCGATCGAAAGCTCGTTGGTCAACAGGAAGTTCTTGGCCACCTGCTGGGTGATCGTCGAGGCGCCTTGCGGACGCCGGCCGCCCCCGTAGTTCTGGACATAGAGCATCGCCGCACGGCCGATGCCGTAGACGTCGAGCCCACCGTGCTCGTAGAAGTTCTTGTCCTCGGCAGAGATGAAGGCGTGGATGACAAGATTCGGTACCGCCTGGATCGGCACATAGAGGCGCCGTTCGCTGGCATATTCGGCGAGCAGGGAACCATCCGCCGCGTGCACGCGGGTCATCACCGGCGGCTCATAATCCTTAAGCTGAGAATAGTCCGGCAAATCCTTGGAGAAATGCCACAACAGCCCCGCGCCCGCGGCGACGGCAACAATGAACACGATGGCTCCTGCCGCAACCAGAAAGCCGAGAAACCGCAACAGCATTTTCATTGCTCGCCCCATCCGAGCCGGCGCACCCACCGGATCGGCTCAGGCTCGGCAACACGGCAACCGCCCGACGCGCCGGATTTGGACCGAGCCTGCCCAAGTCCCTCTTATACACGTTTTCTCGTCGCTCTGTTTCTTGTTCAAACTGAGGCCGCAGCGATACCCAAGGGCCCTCATTTTGCGCCGGTATGGGCGCCGGCCATACGGGTCGCGAAATAGCCATCGACCGCCTGCGCGATCGAATCGGCGGTCCGGTCGCGCCAATTCGCCGAAAGAAGCGAATGCAGGTCCCCCCGGTTGGACACGTAGCCGAGTTCGACCAGGACCGAAGGGACGTCCGGCGCGCGCAAGACCCGCAGGCCCGCGGACTTCAGCGGCTTCTTGTGGAGCCGCGTCGCCGTCTTCATTTCGCCGACCAGACGGTGGGCGAATTGCACGGAATAGCTCCTGGTCTCGCGCTGCGCGAGATCGATGAGGATGTCGGCGACATCGTCCGGTTCGGCCTTGAGGTCGACCCCGGCGATGACGTCGGACTTGTTCTCCTTGGCGGCGAGCGCCGCCGCCTCGGAATCGGACGCGTCCTCCGACAGGGTGTAGATCGAGGCGCCGCGCAGGGTCGCCGCGTCGTAGGCGTCGGCATGCAGCGAGATGAACATGTCGCCATGCGCCGCCCGGGCCATGGCGATGCGATCGCGCAGCGGCACGTAGACGTCACTGTCGCGGGTCATCACCACCTTGTAGCGCCCGGTGGCCTGGAGCTGGCGCCGCAGCTGGCGGGCGGTCGCCAGGGTGACGTTCTTCTCCAACGTGCCGTTCGCGCCGATGGTGCCGGGATCGATGCCGCCATGGCCGGCATCGA
>Ga0207693_10002574_pt1 | contig 15766 bp, 11 predicted proteins | sample LARL81metaG_FD_184347 | JGI IMG/M metagenome (GOLD analysis project Ga0207693, IMG submission 184347) | Corn, switchgrass and miscanthus rhizosphere microbial communities from Kellogg Biological Station, Michigan, USA - LAR L8-1 metaG... | ecosystem: Host-associated > Plants > Roots >...
AAGCAGCTTGCTCCGCTTGAGCAGCGCGAACTGTTGGGTAATCTCCGCTTAAAGCAGGAGCAATTTCAAGAGGCGGCGAATCTCGCTCTCGGACTGACGGTGTCCGTCGACGTCGCCGCCGCAGTCTCACCCAATGCCGAAGAAGCATTCATGGCTGTTCCCGGACAAACTTTCGGAGTGAATGTTCGGCTGCGTAATTCTGGGGATCAGGAAGTCTCGGTGCAGAATATCGACCTGGAATTGCCCGAAGGCTGGAAAGCCGCTGCAACGTCCGGGAAAATACTAACCATCGCCCCGGGCAAAGAGGAAACGGCGCAGTTTCGTGTAACCGTGCCCGAGAACGCAGCGTACAGTCGACCTTACTGGCATCGGAACGACCCGGAGACCGAGGGCCTCAACATCGTCGACGACGCGCGCTATGGAACTCTCGCCTTTCCTCCATCCCCTCTCCATGCGCACGTCCATTACACAGCCGAGGAACTCAGCAGTGAACTAAGCGGCGTGGGAACGGTGGCTTACAAAGACTCTGCCGGACGCGAGAAGCGGCGAGCGTTAGCCGTCGGTCCGCCTTTTTCCATCGCGATCGATCCCGTGTCGCAGGTGATTCCCGTAGGACTGCGGGAACCTCGCACGGTAAAAGTCCAGGTCCGCAGTGGTATTTCTGGAAGTTCCTCAACAACCGTCAAAGTAACCGCACCCGCCGGGTGGCAAGTGAGTCCAACCTCACAACGCGCGTCGTTCTCCAACTCGGGAGAAGTAAAGACCTGCCAATTTCAGATTGTTCCGACCGCGCAAAAGGAAGGACGCTTCTCGATGAAGGCCTCTTTGGAGTACCAAGGAAAAACGTATTCGGACGGATACTCGGTCGTAACCCGTGATGACCTGGACACGTTCTACTACTATCAACCGTCAGTCCAGAAGGTCAGCGTCGTCGACGTGAAAGTCCCGAACAACCTGAAGACCGGTTACATCATGGGTGCCGGCGACGGTATTCCTGAAGTGCTGCGCGAGGTCGGCCTCGACGTCACTCTGATTCCGGCAGAAAAGCTCGCGTCCGAAGATTTGAGTCGTTACGCAACCATCGTTCTGGGAATTCGCGCGTACGACACACAGAAGGACGTGGTTGCGCACAACAAGAAGTTGCTGGATTTTGTCTCCACGGGCGGCACGCTGCTGGTGCAATACGAAACGGACACGAGCAACTTCAATTCTGGATCATTCACTCCGTATCCGGCGAGCCTTAGTCGAGGGCGGGTCTCAGTCGAGGAAGCCGCGGTCCAGATCCTTGCGCCGGAGAATCGAATCTTTCATTATCCGAACGATATTTCCCCACGCGACTTTGACGGTTGGGTGCAGGAGCGCGGCCTCTATTTCCTGGATACGTGGGACGCAAAATTCACCCCGCTCCTGGCATCACATGATCCGGGAGAAAACGATCTCAAGGGCGGACTTGTAGTGGCTCCCTATGGCAAGGGGACGTATATCTACACCGGCTATGCGTTCTTCCGGCAATTGCCTGCGGGAGTTCCGGGAGCGTTGCGTCTTTACGTCAATCTTCTCGCTGCCGGACACGAGGCTGGCGACAAGCACTAACTACGTGTGTCAGAAAGGCATCCCACTGCGGCCAACAATCGGCCGCTTCGCTCAAGCAAGTCGACTGTCGCACGCACCATGCCGAACTCGAGCCCAGAGATACCGGACAAAGCGGATCCTCCCCAACTGATTCGCGGTATGGGCCTTGCCTCCGCGACCTCGCTAAACATGCTCGACATGATCGGGGTCGGGCCGTTCATCACGATGCCCCTGATCGTGACCGCCATGGGCGGCCCACAGGCAATGCTGGGATGGATTCTGGGCGCGGGATTCGCCATCTGTGACGGGCTGGTGTGGGCGGAACTGGGGGCGGCGATGCCCGGTTCCGGCGGCTCCTACCGCTACCTGAAAGAAATCTACGGACCGAACAGCCTTGGCAAGCTGATTTCGTTTCTCTTCATCTGGCAGCTCTCCTTCAGCGCGCCCCTCTCAATTGCGTCCGGCTGCATTGGCGTGGCGGAATATGCCGGGTACTTCTGGCCGAATCTGGCGAAGACTTACTCGTCGCACGCAGCCAAAGCTCACATCCCGCTGGTCGGCAATCTGGAGTTGAGCTGGCTGGTAACGCCGGGAACCGCAGTTGCCGTAGGCGCGTGTGTGCTGGCCGTCTTTCTGCTCTACCGGCGGATCACTGTGATTGGCCGGCTGTCGGCCGTTATGTGGGTGGTCGTGATGGGCACGATCGGCTGGATCATCGTCGCCGGGCTGACGCATTTCAACGCGGCACAAGCTTTCAGTTTTCCTGACGGAGCCTTTACATTTTCGAGAAACTTTTTTAACGGGCTCGGAAGCGCGATGCTGATCGCTACTTACGACTACTGGGGCTACTATAACGTTTGTTTTCTGGGCGATGAAGTCAAAGACCCGGCCCGGAACATTCCGCGTGCCCTGCTGCTATCAATTTCACTGGTGGCCGGTCTATATATCGTGATGAATTTGAGCATCTTGGCGGTCGTTCCGTGGCGCGAAATGGTGGCCGTCAACGGCGCGAACGACCGGCTGCACATCGTTTCACTGTTTATGCAGAGGACGTACGGGTCGTGGGCCGCGCGCCTCGTTACGGGACTCGTCATGTGGACGGCTTTCACCTCGGTTTTTTCGCTGATGCTCGGCTACTCCCGGGTTCCGTACGCTGCGGCGCTTGACGGAAACTATTTCCGGATGTTTTCCAAGGTGCATCCGAAACATCGCTTTCCCTATGTGTCTCTGGTAGCGCTCGGAGTGGTGGCCGCACTGTTCTGTTTCTTCCGACTTGCCGACGTGATCGCAGCGCTGGTGGTCATTCGGATCATGTTGCAGTTTCTGGTGCAATCGATTGGACTGATCGTGCTGCGCATTCGCCGTCCGGATATGCCGCGGCCTTTCCGCATGTGGTTCTATCCGTTGCCTGCCTTAATTGCATCGATCGGCTTTGGCTATATCCTGTTTGTGCGCGCGAATGCGCTGAAAGAAATCCGATACGCTTTTGTAATTTTGATATTAGGGATCCTGATCTATATGATGCGCGCCTGGCGAATCCGAGAATGGCCTTTCGGGCGCGTCACTGCCACAGCCCTGGAGGGATCTCTCTAGATGGCCGAGATGGTGAAGACGCCCACATCGCTGCCGCCCTCGATTCCCGGAGAGCAGAGCAGTTCCGCTTGGGCGCCATTAAGGGAACCCATCTTCCGCTCAATGTGGCTGGCTGCCATCGTTTCATACATCGGCACGTGGATGCAGGCCGTCGGCGCCGGCTGGATGATGACAACCCTCACCATGTCGCCGCTGATGGTTGGGCTGGTGCAGGCCGCAGTGGCTCTGCCTGTTTTTCTGGTGATCCTACCGGCTGGCGCGCTGGCTGATCTTGTGGATCGGCGCCGCCTGCTCCTGATCACGCAGGGATGGATGGTGCTGGCTGCCGGAACGCTTGGAGTTCTGACGCTACTGCATAAGGTCGGTCCCTGGACCTTGCTTGGCTTCACGTTTCTTTTGGGGCTGGGCGCGGTAATGAACGATCCGGCGTGGCAGGCGATCACACCCGAACTCGTTCCCCAGGAGCAGCACGCGGCCGCCGTCGCGCTCAATTCGGCTGGATTCAATGTGGCGCGCGCCATCGGCCCCGCACTCGGCGGCATGGTGATCGCCAAGGCAGATTCAGGAACGGCTTTTCTGCTGAACGCCGTTTCGTTCTTCGGAGTGATCCTCGTCCTGTATCACTGGCGTCGGCCAGCCCCCGAGAGAATTGAAACGGGAGCGCTTTTCGACGCCATTCGCGGTGGCGTTCGGTATGTGCGGCAATCGTCGCTGGTGCGGTCAGTGCTGATTCGCACGGGCGCCTTCAGTGTGGGAGCGATCGCATTACTGGCGCTACTGCCGATCTTGGCGCGACCGTTCGGCGCGACCGGTTACGGCGTCTTGCTGGGCTGCTTTGGTGTGGGAGCGCTGGCGGGAGCAACGATCTTGCCGCGGCTGCGCCGACAGCTTTCGGTGGATGGGCTAGTGGCAGCAGCGATCGTCGTGTTCGCCGCCATGACCTTCGCCGCAGGACGCATTTCATCATTTGGCGGCTTGTGCGCGGCGTTGGCAACGGCCGGAGCGGCCTGGATTGGAATCCTCGCCTGCCTCAACACGGCAGCACAGACCATGTGCCCGTCGTGGGTCAGGGCGCGGGCCCTGTCGATGTACCTGCTCGTCCTGCAGGGCGGCATGGCGATTGGCAGTACAATGTGGGGCGCCCTGGCCACGCGTGTGGGCTTGCCGAATGCCTTGCTGTGCTCGTCATTGGCGCTGTTGGCAGGATTGGGCACCATCCGAAAGCACCGGCTGAGCGCACAGCATCTCGCGATGGCGCCTTCGGTTGTGAGAGATTAGGCACGGTTTTAGGTTGAGGGGGAGACGATGAAGATAATAACGATTCGCTTGGGAATTCTGCTGTTGGGATGCTGCGGCGCATTGGTAGCGCAGCAGATGCCAAAACCAGAGCCCCCTCGTACTCTCAACCAGGTTATGGATCGCGCCCTCTCCAATGCCGAGAAGGAATTTATGTCAGCGGTCGAAGTAATGCCGGAAGACAAATACGGCTACGCGCCCACCGACGGCGAGTTCAAGGGCGTACGCACCTTCGCCGGCCAAGTCAAGCACGTGGCTGCTTCGAACTACGAATTTGGTGGAGCGATCCTGCAGGAAAAGCCGCCCGTCGATTTCGGCGGTGAAGAAGGCCCAGCTTCAATCAAGACGAAGGCCGAGATTGTTCAGTTCCTGAAAGATTCCTTCGCCTATATGCACAAAGCGGTCGCCAGCATGAATGAAAAGAACGCCACCGAGTCGTTGAAGAGCCCCTGGGGTCAGAACACCATTACGCGGCTGGGAGTCACCACGCTTACGGTGACCCACATTTTCGATCATTACGGCCAGATGGTGGTGTACCTGCGGCACAACGGGATCGTCCCGCCGATGAGCAAGTAACTGCCTGCTGCGCGCTCAGCCATCATTTCCTTTCTTGGGACGTGGTAGCACGCCGGTGCTATTTACGACCACCTCCTACGCCACTAATCTGCACCTTCCCCCCAATCGAGGGCAAAGGTGCCGGACGGTTCTTGGCATTTTTCCCGAGAAATCTGAAACCTGAGCGCCCGACATACAGTCGGCGCTTACGCGAAAGGTTGGGATATGGAGTGCATGAAGTCGAAAACGAGTTTGGACCTGATGGAGGAAGCTCGGCGGCGTGAAGTCGAGCACGAGATTTTGAGTTATTTTCTAGCGGTTGAGTCCTATCCGGCGCGAGCCGCACGCGAGCCGCAGGTGAGTTTCGAGGCGCACTGCTGGAGCGTCTACACCGTGCTCGAAAACGAGCAGCCGAACTAAGGGTTGTTTTATTGTTTCCTAGAGGGCTGCAAGCTGCGGCCCTCCGAACAGCCGCTATGCTCTCCGACTCTCGCCTGCGCCTTTGCGCGCGATCGTCGTCAGGAACAGTTCGGCAGCCAAGTTCTTGGCTTTTAGATACGTCGCCACCTTGGCGGCGATTCTCTTTGGCGGCTGTTTGCCTCGAGGGTCCAAAAAGATCAAAACTGACGGACCCGCCCCGCTCAAGACGGTTCCCAAAATTCCGTGCCCCCGCTCAAATTTGCCCATGGCCGGTAACAGCGGGCACAGCGGCGAGCGGAAAGGCTGGTGGATTCGATCTTCGAGAGCTGCTTCCAGAAACTCGGGCTTGCCCTGCATAAGAGCCGCCAGCAGCAGCATGGAATTCTGAATATTCGCGACCGCGTCGGCGCGCGAGTACTGCGTCGGCAGAACAGCACGTGCCTTTTCAGTCGACAAAGCCTCCGGCGGCACTGCCAGCAGCAGCGGCCACTTGCCTTTCGGCGCAATCCGGGCGACTTGTGCCTCTGCTTCTCCTGACATACGAGCCACCGTCAGGCCGCCCATCCAGCAAGCCGAAGCATTGTCAGGATGATGCTCGCGGCGGGAAGCTTCTCCGACAATCTGAGCGTCATTCCACCGCAACCGTCCAAAGTGGTCGGCCAAGGCAATGCCAGCCAGCCGAGCGGCCGCCGATGATCCGCATCCTTTCCCGATCGGAATTTCGTTCACGATCTTCAGCGCGAGCGGTGGCACGGGTTGTTTCGCCAACCCCAGAACTTCCCGGTAGGTTGTCAGGATGAGATGGTTCTCGAGGTTGCCGCAGATCTCGGCATCCCTCCCCGTCGCTTGGATCGAATACTCATCAGCGACCTGCGCTTCGAGCTTCAGGTGCAGGTCAAACGCCAAGGCCGCCGCATCGAACGCCGGACCGAGATTTGCGGACGTCGCGGGCAGCGTGATGCTGAATCTGCGCGATTGCTTCCTGGAAGCCATCGCTATTGCCGGCCCTCGTTCTCAAACTGCTCAAGGGTCTTGGCGACAGCGTCCACGGTCGCGTCAAGCACAAGCGGAGCGCGCTGCAGCGGAGCGAGAGAACCTGCATCCTTCTCATGTGGCGTCCCCGCAAAAAGATCTCCGCGATGGAACTTCAAAGTGAACTCTGGATCCTTCAAAACGTGGCCGGTCAAGATCAGCACCACGCTTTCGTTTGGCTTGACGAATCCTTGCTTCACCAACTTCTTCAATCCGGCCAAAGTCACGGCTGAAGCGGGCTCGCAACCCACGCCGTCCGCCCCGATTTCCGCCTTGGCCATGGCCATCTCAATCTCGCTGACTTGTTCCACTGCACCGCCCGTCGTCTCGACAACTCGCAGAGCTTTCTTCCACGATGCGGGATTTCCGATGCGAATCGCCGTGGCGAGCGTGTCTGCTTGAGTCGGGATGAGTCTCTTGCCAGCGTACTCATGGATGCTGCGGAAAAACGGGTTCGCACCTTCCGCCTGGATGACCGAGAGCTTCGGCAATCGCGTGATCAGGCCGAGATCTTTCATTTCGAGCAATGCCTTGCCAATCGCAGAGGAGTTCCCCAGATTTCCGCCGGGAACGACAATATGATCCGGAGACTCCCAACTCAGCTGCTCCAGCAGTTCGATTGCAGCAGTCTTCTGGCCCTCGATGCGATAAGGGTTCACCGAATTCAGAAGGTAGATGGGCTTCCGCTTGACCAGTTCATTCAACACGCGCACGCAGCCGTCAAAGTCCGTGCGGAGTTGGCAGGTCACGGCCCCATAGTCGAGCGATTGCGAAAGCTTGCCCCAGGAAATCTTGCCCTCAGGAATGAGCACGAGGCTGCGCATTCCTCCGCGCGCAGCATAAGCCGCCATCGACGCAGAAGTATTGCCCGTCGATGCACAGGCGACCCATCGGAATCCCTCCTGCCGCGCAAACGAGGACGCCGTCGTCATGCCCGTGTCTTTGAACGACGCAGTTGGGTTCATGCCCTGATGCTTGGCCTGCAGGAACTGCACTCCGGCGGATTGAGCGCAACGAGGCAGATCATAGAGTGGAGTATTCCCCTCGCGCAGAGTGATCGGCTCGTAGCCCGGCTTTAACGCTGGAAGGACTTCCCGAAATCTCCACACGCCACTAGTGTCGGCCTGAGCGAGTGACGTTTTACGATCGCGCCAAAGTTGCTTCAGGGCATCAGCTGGCTGGCCGGCCCTTAAGCCGTGATCCGTTTGCCATCCCGGATAGAAGACCTCGAACAGATCGCCGCAGTTCGGGCAGCGAAAGTCCTGATCAGCGCGATCGGCCTGGGTGCCGCAGTTGATGCAACGCAGACGGGAGACAGACGCGGGACTCTTGATGTCGGACGCCGTGGGATTCATCGTCAGTGGCGCAGAAGCAGTACCCGCCCCGAAAGCGCAATTTCAAGAGCGCAGGTTTCTGTACGGGCTTCAGGATAGCGAAGTCAGCCCTGTTTCCAAAGCTTGTCGTGGAGGTGCTCTTCCTTCTCCAGACGCAGGTAGTCGTCGGCCTTGTTGATCCAGTCGGCGCGCGGGGGATTGAACACATCCAGGTCGACCGTGTCCATCAGGGCCTCAGCCTTGTGCGGCATGTTCCGCGGGATGGTCAACACTTCGCCCGCATTGACGACGATCTCTTTGCCATCGATCCAGAACTTCAGCGCACCCTCAAGGATGTACGTCACCTGTTCGTTGTAGTGGCTGTGCAGGGGCACAATGCAGCCCTTTTTCATCAACACCCGCGCCACCATGATGTCCTGGCCGACCACCAACTGCCGCTGCAGTAGCGGGTTCATGTTTTCCAACTCGACCGTGTTCCAGGGGATGTACTTCAGTTCCCCTTTGACTCCCGACATCTTTGCAGGTGCAAGCTTGGGGGTAGCCCTCTTCGCCGCTTTCTTTGGTTTCCTCGAGGCAGCACTCTTGTGCGTCGTTTTTCTCTTTGCCTTTGGCATCAGTGGACCTTTCCGGGGTAGAGACTCACCGCCGTGTCGTGCAGATAGGCGTGAGCCATTTCGAGCGCCCTGGCTTCGCTGACTTCTCCGGTGGCGACCATCTCGGCCAGTGCAGCCGCCAATCCGGTGCGGGCCGTCTGCACACCTAACCAGTAGCTCTCTTCCGCGCCCAGAGCGTCATTGTACGGGAATGAATCGGTGCCGAACGTGATTTTGTCGGGGAAGGTTTCCAGCCATTGGCGCAGCGAATCCTTGAAGGCCGCCGGATACATGACGACTTCCATCAGAGACGAATCCATGTAGACGTTCTTGACCGCCGCCAGCCAGATGGCTTCGCGCTCCAGCGGATACCCGCCATGAATCAGAACGAACACGGAATCGGCATAGCGCGGATCGCGCAAAATGTTTTCGAGATTCATCACGTTGCTTTCGGAGATGTTGAAATAGTCCCCGACGCCGACCGCGGTGTGAATGTGCACGGGCAGATGCAAACGCCCGCCTTCGCGGATGAGATAGCGGAAGACGTAATCCTGAAACGTCCGGTACTCGGGCTCGGTCGGCGCTCCCCCGGCAATGTACTTCTTGTAGATCGCTTCCGCGTCTTCGCGACTCGGATCTCCAAAGCGCAGCGATCGGAAGTAGGCGACTTCAAACTTCATGGCGATGCCGCCCTTTTTCTGATTGTCCTCCAACGTCTGCGTGATGAATTTCAGGTAGTCGTCGAAGCCAGGGGGCAGACTCTTCACCTGCTCCCGCTCCATCCATCGGTGCAGCATCTTCTCTTGAAGCGGAATGTACACTGCTTGGTCGCCATTGCGCGCCTTCTCTTTTTGATTGTCGAAGGGCCACATGAAGGAGTCCGCGAAAAAAACCCAGACAAAGCGTTTGGGATCGAGGTAGTCGGCCATCATGGCACGATTGGCCACGCCCTGCTCAATGTTGAGTTTGTCGAGCAGATTGGAAAAGTACGCCGTGCCCTGCTGCTTCTTCAGTTCGGCCTTCTTGTTGACGAGCCACTTGGCATGTTCGGGAGAGAGGTCGTCGTAAGGATAATTAAAGAGCGATTTGGCCGCAGCCACCAACTCGGGATTCGAGTCTCGCTCTCGCAGAGGCGCGCTCCCGGGCGGAGACGCCATCGCATCCACGTCAGGGTCGTCGGGAAATCCCGGGTGCGCGTGATGATCGAAGATAGGAATCTTTTCGATCTGTGGGAGGAGCCGCGCATAGATCTCGTGCACTTGTTCGGAGGTTGCCAGTGGACGTGACTGCCCGAAGGCGGAACTGACAACCAGCAAGATCGCAGATGCCAGGTACGAAACCGTGTCTAGTTTCATGTTGGGGGTGCTCGCAAAGCTCAATGTTGCGACAAGAGAAACAATTACATCATGGCCAAGCTCTTAACCGCACCGCTCCAGAAAATAACGCAAGGTTCACCAAGAAAAACCGCTGCACCTTTGCGTCCTTTGCGGATTTTGCTTCGCGTCCTTTGCGGTTAAAGGCTTTCCCCGCCCGCTATCGCCCAGCCGGCGCCCCTTGCCAGGCAGTCGATACCTTATGAATTCGTTCCACCGCCTCATGCAAGGTCGCATTCGAAGAAGCAAACGAGAATCGCACAAACTCGCGCCCCGAAGATCCGAAAGCCGCCCCGGGGATCGCCGCCACGCCGGCCTCTTCCAGCATGATGCGGCACACTTCCTCCGCGCTCATGCCCGTCCCCGCGATATTGACCCAGGCATAAAAGGCACCGTCAGGAGCGGGGCAACGAAAGCCGGGAATTTCATTCAACTCCCGCGCGAACTGTTCTCGCCGTCCGGAAAACTCCTTCACCATCTTCGGCGTCGAACCTGAGGTATCGCGCAGTGCTTCGATGGCGGCGTATTGAGTGAATTCCGCAACGCACGTATAGGTGTTGATGGCCAGCAGGTCCAGTTGCTCCGCAATCTCCGGCGGAGCAACCGCATAACCCAGTCGCCACCCAGTCATGGCGAAGCTCTTCGAGAATCCGTCGATGATGACGGTGTGCTCCGGCATTCCCGGGTAGCTAAACATGGAAATATAGTCGTCACCGTAAATAATGCGCGCGTAAATCTCGTCCGAGAGCACGTACAGATCGTGCTTGACGGCGAGTTCGGCGATCCGCCGCTGAACCGCGTCCGTGTACACGGTGCCCGTGGGATTATTGGGCGAGCACGTCAGGATCGCCTTCGTGTGCGGCGTGATCTTGGCAGCAATCTCGTCGGGATCGGGTTGGAACCCGTTCCTCTCACAAAGTTCGTAGGCGACGGGCACGCCGCCGAATCCGGCGGTAATCGAAGCGTAGCCGGGGAAGCCGGGATCGGGATAGAGAACCTCGTCGCCCGGGTTCACGATGGCCATCAGCGTAAGAAATAACGAAAGCTTGCATCCCGGAGCCAACACGATATTCCCGGGATCGACCTGGATGCGGCGAGTGCGCAGCAGGTACGCCGCCAGTTCCTCGCGCAGAGCCAGGATCCCGGAGACGGTGCAGTACCGGTCCTTCCCCGCTCGCAAAGCTTTCTCCAGTGCGTCCAGGACGGGCGAGGCGGGATGAAAATCGGGCTCGCCCAGCTCCAGATGAATGATCGACCGGCCTTGGCGCTCGAGTTCCTTGGCGCGCGCAAACACCGAGAGCGCGCCTTCCCCGCTCATTACCGAAAGTCTTGCAGCCAGCGAACGCATTAATCCTGCTTTCCTGCGACCGGTTCCGGGATGGGAGTTGTCGGAATGCGCAAACCATCCACCAGGCGCGGAAACAACTCGAAAGCGGCCGCGGTCGCAACCAGTTCAACGATCTGGGAGTCGGTGTAGGCAGATTTTAGTTGAGCAAAAAAAGCGTCATCCAGTTTTTGCGCCGACTGATGCAACCGCTCAGCACACCGGAATCCGAGTTTCTCCTGCTCGGTGAACGGCCCGGATTCGAAGTCCGACTGCACTGCCGAGATCTGTATTTCGCTAGCCCCCTTCTGACGAGCTGATAAGGCATGGGCTGCAATGGCGTACTCCGACTGCAGAAGCACCGACAAACGAGTTGCGACGAGTTCCTTATACCAACCGGGCAACGCGCCATCGCTAAGCAACGACTTCAAAAAACCGGCAACCCCGAGCACGAGACCCGGCGTGTGTGCAAGCGTCTTGAACATGTTAGGAACGACGCCCCGCTGTTTCAGCAGGGCGTCATAGATCGCAGCAATTTCCGGTGCAACCTGGTCACGCTCGAGCAGCGGGATGCGAGTCGTGGCCGCTTTTTCCGACATGCTAGAAAGCATACCGCAGCGAGAGCTGAATCAGGCGCGGCGTGCCCACGGTGCTGTTGATTTTTCCGAATGCCGCCGGGTTCTCAACATCATTCAACGACGGACTAGCAAAATTAACGTGATTCCAGATATTGAAGAAGTCCGCGGTGAAACGCAGATCCTGCCGCTCAGTGATGCGGAAGTGCTTGATCAGCGAAAAGTCCCAGTTTTGCTGGAATGGTCCGCGATACAAGTTCCGGCGAAGGTCCCCAAAGGCCGTGACTCCCGCACCTGGGTACGCCGCAGGTGCAGGAACAAAGTTGTTGATATTCAAGTATCCATTGAGGCGCGAGTGAATATCACCCGAAGTCGTACCCGCGCCGATGGTGCCGCCGGGCGCCAACTGTGCTCCCAAAGTTGCCGACGCAACTCCTGGGCCAAGGTAAGCGCTGCCCGCGCCGGAGTCAGTCACCGAAAACGGTGTGCCGGATTGGAAAATGGTGATGCCGCTTATTGTCCAATTCGCCAGCAACGCCCGTTTCATCCCAGCCGCTCCAGAGAAGAACGGCAGATCGTAGTTGTAGCTTACGGTCATGCGGTGGGTACGATCATAGTCGGAAAGGCCGCGGGAAAATTTCAAGTCGCTTTCGTCATTGAACGCGGTGTTGAGCGCTGTATTGCCACTCGAAGTCGCATCAGTGGACTTGGCGTATGTGTACGCGCCCTGGAAGTAGCCTCTCGACCAGCGACGAGAAAGGGTGGTCTGGAAGGAGTGATAGTGTGCGTACGCGTCATCGGCAAACAACTGCATGCCACTGTAGCCGTTGACTCCCTTTAGGGTAGAACGTGCAATGCCATTCGCGATTGTACTTTCAGTGATCGTATGTGGCGTTCCATCCTCAGCTGTGACGGTGAGCGGGTTGGTCGGGGTGGCGAGTTGCGCCTGAACGTTGGTGCGGGTCTCCCGCAGGTGCACAGCATGGGTGCCCACATATCCGAGTTCCAGGACCCATTGCTTCCCTAAGTCGCGCTGGATCGTTAAATTCCATTGCTGCGTGTTGGGCGAGACAAAGTGGCGCGGAACCGCCAATGCAAACAGGAATTGGGAAGGGACTACTCCGGGGCTGCCATTGGCACAACCGATATCTGGAGGGCCGTTCGCGCCGCTCGAAAATCCTTTTATAGCTCCCAGGCAGGGCAGGAAGTTGCCGTCGAGGACACCGGCCTTCGGCAGACCATTCCCGTTCGGGTTGGGACATCCTGCCGCCGGCGTTAGCGAGAAGAAGGTGCTCAGACAGCCGGGTGCACCGGGCCCGAAAGCGATTGGCAGTATTGGCGCCTGAAAAGAGAGCTGGTCGGCGGTGCCTACATCTTCGCGCACGAAATAAATTCCGTAACCTCCGCGGATGGTGGTGCGGTGACGCCCGAGAACATCCCACGCAAAACCGATTCGAGGGCCCAAGCCGGTACTGTGATCGTTCTTCATCGTCGAACTACTACCAGAACCGGTCATGCCAGAGACTCCAAGCTTGTTCGCACAGCTCCCGTATATGAGCGGATACTGTCCTGCGTTGGCGAGGCCAAGATCGAAGTTCCCGATGTGGCAAAGATTGTCTTTGAACGCTCCCATGATTTCAGTGCGCAAGCCGAGGTTCAGGGTGAGGTCTGGACGGGCCTTCCAGTCGTCTTGCACGAAGAACCCGAAGTTATTGTTGCGGTACTGGTGGTTGTAAACCCCGCCACCACCAAAGCTAAAGTCGGGGGCGCCCATCAGCCACTTTTGAAAATCGCTGTAACTGGGGCCGTTGGGGTCAGTATTCAAGGCCCCGTTGACGAAGAACAACTGCCCGTTAAACGTCTGCGGGAACAGTTTGTCGAGATTCACGCGAACGTATTCTCCGCCAGCGCGAAAACTGTGGGCGCCCTTGACCCAGCTAATCGTGTCCACGAAGTTGTAGTTGTTCTGCGTTTGGAATTGATCGGCCGGCGGCGTTGGCCCGATTTGAAATCCGGAACTACCAAACGTGAATTTGTAGATCGCTTGCGTGATGTTGTTGGACGGGCGATCGATCCCGACCGCGTCTGCAGTGACGCCTGTCGGATTCTTATTGACCAGACTGTTATTGATGCGCACGTATCCGAAGCGGAAATCGTTCACCACAGCTGGTGAAAACAGATGGGTCTCATTGATTGAGAAGAATCGGGCATGTACGGGCAGATCGTAAGGAAAGTTGAGGTCTGTAGCGCTGATGCTGCTAGCCAGGGTTCCGCCGAGCGAGGCTTGCAATCCGCCAGCGCCGAAAGGCAACAACTGCTCGGCATTGGAGAAGAAGAAACGGGCAGAGATCTTGTCGTTTCCCCCATGAAATTCGCGATCCCAGTTCGCCGTGAACTGGTCCTCAGTGTATTTTCCCGTCTTGCTCACGATGAACGATCCCGTCTGCCCTGGCGTGCCTGCAATGGAGGGAATAAGAAAACCGCCATTCGAGGGGCCGAACTGATCGCTCTGCAGATTGAGCAAATTGTGGATGACTGGATCGATACTGGGAACTGCGAAGGCCGCCTCCACCGCTGCGTCAGAGCGGTCAGTGGGCAGAATCGGCAGGTTGGAACTGCTGATCAGTGTTCCCGGGGAAAGACCGCTCCGCTGACGAGTACCTTGATAGTTCACGAAGAAAAATCCAGCCTGAGCCTCTTTACCAATCGGCCCGCCAAAGCTGCCGCCGAAGATGTTCTGCTTCACGGGCGGCCGCGCTTGGCCCGCGCGATTTAGAAAATACTCATTGGAGTTCAATTTGTCGTTCCGAAAGAACTCGTACACGTCACCGTGAAAATTCTTGGTGCCGTTCCTCATAATGGCGTTCACATTGCCGCCGCCATTACGGCCTTGTGACGCGTCGTAAAGTGACGTCTGCACCTTGAATTCCTGGATGACGTCTGGATTTGGAAGCGGAATGTTGGTCGCCTGGGCGACGTTGTAGTCAGTCGCGCTGATGCCTTCGATCAAATAGTTGTTGTTGTCTTCGCGCTGCCCGTTCACGATCACGCGCACGTTGCCGCGGCCTAACTGCGCCGACGCGTTCAACTCACTCTGCGCGCCTGACGACAGGGTCAGCAGCTGCTGGAAGTTCTGCGTAGCAAGTGGCAGATCGCGAATGGTCTTCGATTCAATCGCTTGACCGGTGGTAGCGGTCGTGGTCTCCACCGACTGCACCAGCGCCTGCACTTCCACCTTCTCCAGTACTTGGAGCGGCACCAGCTTCGCCGTCATGCGCGTCGTCTCCGTGACGCGCACTGCGATGTCGGGAATCTTCGCCTCGCGGAATCCGGTGCTCGTAATGTTCACCGTGTAGGTTCCTACGGGAAGCAGCGTCGCTGTGAACGCTCCGGTTGAATCCGTCTTGGTGGCACGCGTCACGGTGCCGGTGTCCTGATTGATTATCTTGATCTCGGCGTTTGCGACAACTGCGCCGGACGCATCTTGCACCGTGCCATCGATCGCACCCGTTGCGCCACCCTGGCCAAACGCTTGCCCGAGCAGCGAAACGCCCAGAACCAACCACCGTAGACGACTGCGAAGCATCTGAGACATACACTCCTCCCCCGCGTGGGGCGCACAGTTCACTTCTCTAGCAGTTTGAATTCGAACGGTTGGAACGAAGGAAAGCTGCAGCGCATGCAAGCGCCACCGCCTTGCCGCGCATACTAACCCGGTCCGGCATGATCCTGTTCGCCCCCACGGACAACTCTCCCGCCCCACGGTATCAGAGTGAATAATGATCCCGTGTCAACTTAGACTGGGTTGGGAGTTGCGCGATAGGTTACTAGAAGCAAGTAGAGTTCGCAAGAAATGCCCACCGGTGGAACCAGGAAAGTTCTCAGGAAAATGCAGCGCTTTACTGAAGCAGATTTCAACATCTACAGCCCTTTGTAGGCTCCCCCATCCACAAGGATTGTCTGACCTGTGATAAATGATGCCCGCTCGGAAGCGAGCCATACAATCGTGTCCGCCACTTCCCTCGGCTCGCCAATTCGCTTCTGAGCCGCGTCCACCGCCCACCTGTCAAAAATTTCCTGTTGCGACTTGCCCGATGCC
>Ga0207693_10002575_pt1 | contig 15766 bp, 15 predicted proteins | sample LARL81metaG_FD_184347 | JGI IMG/M metagenome (GOLD analysis project Ga0207693, IMG submission 184347) | Corn, switchgrass and miscanthus rhizosphere microbial communities from Kellogg Biological Station, Michigan, USA - LAR L8-1 metaG... | ecosystem: Host-associated > Plants > Roots >...
GAGCGCCCCGAGCGTCAGGAATAGGACGGAGCGAGAGCGGGTCGTGCGCTCCGGCTCTTGGTCGCGCAGGTGGGGCGGCACGACATAGAAGCCGTAGGCGGTGGTAAGGTTCGGGTAGTGCTTCTCAAGGGCGGCGAGCACGCGCTCCTGCGCACGCCGTCCAATAGAGCATGCTTCTTTAGGGCTGAGATGCGTAAGGTATCCAAGCACTTCGGATGATGACTCAGCGAGAAGTATTTCCTGCCCTGGAACGAAAAAGGTCTCGATCCCAGGCCAGACATCGGAAATGATGGTCGCACCACATCCAGCGGCCTCGAACAGGCGCACCGAAGGCGAGTAGCCGGCTTCCACCATATCTTTGCGAGTTAGATTCAATGTGAAGCGCGACGAGCAATAAAAAGGGGTGTGAAACTTTGGCTCCAGATGGACGATGTGCTTGACGTTCTTTGGCCAATGGGTGCTCGCGGGGTACTGGGGACCCGCTACGATGAAGCTGCTATCTGGCAACTGGTTTGCAGGCTCGAGCAACAGTTCCTGAAGCATCGGCTGACGGTCGGGAGCATAAGTTCCCATATAGCTAAGGTCGCAGCGGAAACGCGCTTCCCGCTTACTCATGTGGTAGCGATCGGGGTCGAAGGAGCAGTAGAGTGGCACTGCTCGCTTTGCACCGAAGCTGCTTTCCAGTTCGCCCAACATGGGCCCACCGGTGAAGCTGAAATATATATCGAATCCTGCAACCTGATCGCGACTCAAATACTCGGCGTCGCCCGCGCGCAGCTTTGAAACCGTAATCGGGGTATCGATATCGTAAAACGCTTTGACTGGTACGCCGGAATCCAGCACCGCGAAGATCACAGCGGCAGAGTCGGGGAAATACGAACCGATCATTGCAACGTCAGAATCCGCCAGTTCTCTTTTCAGTAGAGGCAGGACCTCGTTCCAGCGCTCGTAAATGTGAACGCGGCAAAATGGCGGCTCGGGCATGTCGCGATTGGAGGCGTACCACTCAAAGTCGCGCTCAAAGAAAACAATCTCGTGTCCACGAGCATGCAACGCCCGTGCCAGCGCCCGGTATGTGGTGGCGTGTCCGTTGCCCCAGGAAGAAGTTATTGACAAGCCGCAGATAGTAATTTTCATCGTTCTCTCACGGAGCAGATTCGACGAGTGGCTCAGACGCGGACAATGGCGAGGTAAAATGCTCTTCCAAGATGACGTTCACCTCTCGCGCGCGCAGCTCATACGTGTGGTCGCGAAGAGCACGATCATGCATGGCAGCTCCAATAGATCGTGTCTTACCCGGAGGAATCTCTCGCAAACAGCGCACGATGTCTTCGGCGCCGTGCGCAACCAATACCTCGCGGCCGGGTTCGAAGAAATACTCCACACCCGTCCAGGCATCTGTGATGAGGCAAGCTCCTGCACCGGCGGTCTCGAACACTCGCGTCGGAGGAGAAAAGCCAACCTTCGCCATGGAATCGCGGTTAATGTTGAGCACCATGCGCGCCGAACTGTTGATCACATTATGATTTGCCGTACCAACGTGGCCAATCCAGCGCACATTCGGAGGCATTGGCTTGCCTCCCCAGCCTTCTCCACCCAACAGAAAGCTCAATTCCGGCGCTTGCTCGGCAGCCACAAAGAAAAACTGCTCCACTCGCGACTCCCTATCGGGCATGCGATTTCCAACAAAGGCCAGGTCACATTTGTAGCGTTCATCCGGACGGACTGGAAAGTGAGTCTCGGGATCGAGCGCGTTGTAAATCGGGTAGCAGTTCTTCGCGCCCAAACGCAGGTAGTGATCGATAATCGGCTGCCCGCCGCCATAGGTAAAGATGAAGTCGTACTGAGCGACAAGTGGCCGAAAGGGATCATGGAAATCTCGCTCGACCCGGGCCAACGTTGCCGGCGCGTCGACGTCCCAGAAGGCAACGCGTGCATGTCCCGAGCGGCAGTTCAATACCTCGCGCTCAAGCAGCTCGTCGTCGGCGCCAACTCCGCTGTGCTTGACGATCAGATCCGCATGGCACGCTTCCGAGAGAATCTGGTCAAGATCACGCGGAGTTTGATACACGCGGACATCGGCATACTCGATTGCCGGGAAGTCGCGGTTTTGCTGACGTTTGTAGATATCAGGCTCCGCGAAAGTAATCTCGTGACCGAGCGCGTGAAGATTCTTATAGATGCCTCGATAGTAGGTTGCTGCTCCATTCCAGTAGCACGAAGTCAGACTCGAACCGATCACGTACATTCGCATGGGTCAGCTCTCCAGCTGGTCATAGATTTCGAGTAACTGTTGCGCTCGATGCGCACAAGTGTGGCGCGAGCGGATTGTCTCCAAACCGTTTGCGGCAAGCTGCTGTCGCGCGGCATCATCGCGGAGCAAGTGCTTAAGTTCTGCCACCATGGCGTACGAGTCCGGAACACAAACGTAATCCTGCCCGGGACGGAACAGGCCTTCGGCATCGTGCCACGGAGCGCAAACCAACGGCGATCCTGCAGCAAGCGCTTCGAATACCCGGATGGTAGGAACTCCGCTCAATCCGTTTGCGTAAAAACGGCGCGGCACATGCAGACTGATCTTGCTGCGCGCGTAAATCTGCGGCGCTCGAAGATTCGGCAGATAGCCACGGAACTCAATCTTCGACTTCGATAACCGCTCAAGCGCCGCGTCCGGATATCTAACACCGTGTACAGCAAAGGTCACGTCAGGCAATGCGGCTGCGGGTTCGATGAGGAACTGTTCCAGTTCGCGCGTGCGCTCTTCGTCGCCCCAATTGCCAATCCAGACGACGTCCGTGTCCTTTGCACTCTCGCCCGGGAAGAAGTGGTCCGTATCCGCTGCTTCGTGGAAAGTCCATACGCGCTTCACGCCGAAGCCCTCGGTATAAATGCGGCGAATCGCGTCGCCGAACGCGAGTACTCCGTCAAATTCATTCAGCGGAAACCGGAGAATCTCTTTCGGGTTAGTGTAGGCACGATGGTGGGTGTCGTGAAAAAGCACTCGGAATCCGAAGTTGCGTTTCAGTTCCAGAATCGCGCTCATCAACTCGGATGAATTCCATTCATGAATAACGATGATGTCGGCGCCGGCAAGTTCCGTTTTCAGGAAGTCACGGAGCCCGTTCCCGGATGAGTAGAAGCGCACATCGAGATTCGGGAATGCCTTCCGAAAACTAACCAATGCCTCTGCTGCAGCGCTATCGCCCTCGGAAGCCAGGTTCTTCATTGACCAGCCGTCGCGCTCCTCATAACAGCGAACTTCATGCCCGAGCTTCACTAGTTCATTCGTTAGACCACGCAAGAAATGCGCGTTACCATGGTTCCAATCGGAGATCCACGAATGGGCAAAGAATCGAAAGCTGAGTCGTCCGGTCATGCGGCCCTCGCAACCGGAGACGCGACTTGGTGATATGCGCTCTCGTATTCTGCGACCATTCGCGATGAGGTGAACCTCTGGCAAGCTGTCCTGAATGCGCGCGCGCCATATTGCTCGCGCAGCCCGGGACCGTATTTCAGTTCCTCAATCAATGCAGCCAGACTCCCGGGATCGTTGCGTCTAAAGAACAAAGCGGAATCACCCCACAGCTCGTGGAAAACCGGGATGTCGTTCATGACCAGAGCGCAGCCTGAGAGCGCAGCTTCCAACGGAGATAGCCCGAACGGTTCGTACTGGGAAGTCGCGGCATAGACTGAAGCCGAAGCGAACAGTTCGCGCAGTTCCGTTTGCGATTTCGGCCCAAGGAGTTCAACGTTCTTCGGACAGGCCGGTAATGCTTTCTTCTCACGGCCCGGCTCCTGTTCCCAGCCGACAACCCGAATGGGGCTTACTTGTTCAGTTTCCAGCAGAAGTGAAATGAATTTTGCTTCGTCCCAAATGCGGCCAACGGATAGAACCAAATCTTGCTTGCCTTGACCAGGATCGAACGCCTCGGGATTGCGTCCGTTGTAGATAACGGCCTTTGCGCGCGGAACAACGTAGTGGCGAGCGACGGCGTCCAGCGTCCATTCCGACGGCGCAACCACCAGATCCGCCGCCCGCAATCCGCTCTTCACGTGGTCGCGATAACGTCGTATCCACGGTGAATCATCCGGTTCCTTGCCGTGTACGCCCACCCACCAGCTCACGACGTCACTGTGCGCGACCACGATCCGTGGCACGTCGACATCAATGTCGCCGTAACAGTACTGGCTGAAATGCAAAACATCCGGCTGCACCTCGCGAACCAGCATCTCGAGATAATGATGCGACTCTTCGATATCCCGCTCGGCGGTTTCCATCCACTCCAGCCGATATTCCGTGGGTCGGTAATCGACATTCGTAAGCGCCTGCATCCACGCGGTCTGGTGTGGGTTGGGCAGCTTGCCGAAGCTTACGAGAGTTACGCGGTGTCCTCGCTGTGCCAGCCCCGTGACCAGCTCTTGCGTGTAGGTCCAGACCCCGCCGACCGTGTCGGAGGTGATCAGTACGTGCATTCGAGGTCCTCAATGGCCGCAGGTTGCTGGTCTTGAATGTCGCTGAAACCCTTATCGCGAAAGGCGCTTAAATAATGCTGATGCGCGCGCTCCCACGCATAGTCGTCAGGCGGACCAAAGCGTTGCAGATAATCAGGCGTCCCGGGAAATGCGAACATCGGTACGGGTTCACTGACCCAGACGCCATGCTTACGCAACTTTTCCTGGAAACTGCGCACCTGATCGCGATTGTCGTGCTCGGTGAGAATCAGGTTCGCCTGCACCCAGGGCACGCGTCGCCGCGCATAAATCAGAAGCTCAGTAATGCGATCTGTCGAAATTCGGCAGTTCTTATTGAGTTCGTCACGGCCTTCGTCAGTGATCGATTCAATTCCGCACTCCATAGAGATGCAGTGAGCGTTCCCGAGCAGATCCAGTGACTCTTCAGCCCAGAGATCGATTCGCGTTTGCAGGCCAATCGTAACCTTCCGGCTGCTCAATTCCTGTAACACCTGCCGGACCGGCTTGCCAACGCCGAAAACTTCGTCAATCCAGTAGATGTAATCAACGCCCCGGGAGATCAGCGTATCGACCTCCTGAAGCACTGCGCCAACTTCGCGTTCACGAAATTTATTTCGGAACAGAGTCTTATTGCAGAAGCTGCACGACCAGGGGCAGCCACGCGCGAATTCCAGTTCAGCACCGCGGCCGGAACCATGAAATACGTGATGTCTATGCTCATGTGCCTCGACCTTGTAGTTGTCGAAGCTGAGTGCCCCGAGCTTCTTCATGTCAGTGACGCCAACCGTTGGGCTTAAGTGCAAACCCATATCGTCACGCCAGCAGCAACCTTCGATTTCCGACCAGGGCCGCGAGGCCAATTGCGCCAGCGTTTGGTCTGGTTCGCCACGCATGGCAACGTCGCAATTCAGCTTGCGCAAGGTGGCGCCCGGAGTGGCGGAGGGATGTGGACCAATCGCCACTTTCACTGCACGAGTTTCGAGTTCGGCAAACCATTTCTGCGGAACACGCAGCTCGGGAGGCGGGCACCGCCAAAACAAATACGACGGTGCCGTAGGGATCACCAGAAAGTCTGGACGAAAGCCGTCCAACATCGCTTTAACCTGGCTCGTGCTCAACTCTTCAAATTGAGCATCGATCAGGAGCGGCTCATGCCCCGCGTCTTTAATCTGATCGAAAGCAAACAGCAGTTCGAGAGGATAGTGCGGCTCCTGACACCCAAAATAGGTCGAGCCCTCGAACGTCCACGCTGGATTTACCAGTGCGAATTTCATGAAGCCGCCTCAGGTTGCGCCAGCACTGTGTGCGCAATCGGCGCCATTGGGAGACGCTCTTCCAGATTGCGGCCCATCCACCACGAGTGGATCGCCTGGATCGTCTGCTGCACGTTGCGCTGAGGCTTCCAACCGGTGTGATTCTTCAGCTTGTCGAAGTCGGTGACGTAAAAGAGCTGATCTCCTGGCCGGGGCCGCTGCAATGTGTAATAAGGGCGTTTGCCGGTGAGTTCCTCAATTTCATCGATCACTTCCAACAGAGAAACGGAATTCTACATCCCGCCGCCAATGTTGTAGATCTGACCCGCTGTCTTGTCGATCTGCTCGCGCACCTTATCAAATGCCAGCACAAGATCATGCACGCACAGGATGTCGCGAACCTGGCGGCCATCGCCGTAAATGGTAATTCTCCTGTCTTCAAGAGCTGAATAGAGGAAATGCGCGAGCCAGCCCTGGTCTTCGGTGCCGAACTGACGCGGTCCTGCAATGCAAGACATGCGAAAGACCACAGTGGGAATCGCAAACATGCGGCTGTAATCATGCACGTACTGGTCAGCCGTTCCCTTTGAGCATCCATATGGAGAATAGAGATCGAGCGGTTGCGACTCGTTTATTCCCTTTTCGTCCAGTGCGCAATAGCGTCGCGCCGTCTGCACGAGCTTCTTGTTTGCAAGATTGCCATAAACCTTATTAGTAGAGGTGAAGAGGATGAAGGGTTGGCGTCCGCTTTTTCGGGCCGCTTCAAGAATGTTCAGTGTACCGAGGGCATTCACCTCAAAATCGTGGCGAGGATCGTCAATCGCTGATGTAACCGCAACCTGAGCTGCAAAGTTATAGATTTCCGTCGCACCCTGGACAGCTTTCTGTACTGCAGAAGCGTCTCTGACATCGCCGACCGTAATCTTCAGGCGGTCCGCGCTCTTCACCTCACTCCGAAGGCACTCGAGGTTCTGTTCCACGCCAAGCCGAGACAGATTATCGAAGATGTGAACCCGCGCATCCGTGCTCTTCAGGAGGTAGGAGGCCCAATTCGAGCCAACGAATCCTGCACCACCGAAAATCACAACCGACCGGAACGATAGCACCTTCTTCACTTCTACACCTCGACTGCACCCGCTGACGGGCGCATTGGATTTCAGGCAAGCTACGCTACGAGACCATGAACACTGAGTTGCTCCATGGCCTGGTCCACTGAATCCCTTGCCTGTTGCGATTCAAGCCATGTAACCAGCTCTTCCAAACCCTGCTCCAACGTCGTTTGCGGACGATATCCGAGAAGACTTGACGCGGCGGTGATGTCGCCAAAACAATGGCGTATGTCGCCCGCGCGGTACTTCCCTGTGATCTCCGCAGGAACTTGAATCCCCAGCGCTTGTGACAGCGCCGCAGCAACTTCGCGAATCGTGACCGGGCTGCCTGATCCGATGTTCAACGCCTTGCTATCCGCGCCCGAATTCTGCATCGCGAGGAGGTTAGCGCTCACGATGTCATGGACGCTGACAAAGTCGCGCATCTGCTGGCCATCCTCAAAAATGACCGGCGCCTTCCGGTTCAGCAGGCGCGACGCGAAGATCGCAGCGACTCCGGTGTAGGGATTCGAGAGCGACTGCCGCGTGCCGTAGATATTGAAATAGCGCAACGCAACTACGGGAATGTCGTAAGTTCGGCCAAACAGCAGCGTCATCTCTTCCTGATCTTTTTTGGAGAGCGCGTAGATCGAGGTGCATTGCAGTGCTTTATCTTCGCGGGTGGGGACCGGCAGCAGAGTCTCGCCGCAAGTGGGGCACAATGTCTCCCATTCCTTCTGCTTGAGCTGCTCCAGCGGCCGAGCGGGGGGCGCCATTTCGCCGCACGCACGGCAGAGATACTTCCCTTCTCCGTAGATCGACATGGACGAAGCGATAACGATCTTTTCGGGAGTGGAACGCGTGTCGAGGATCGCCTGCATCAAGTTTGCAGTCCCGAGATTGTTGGTGGCCGTGTATTCGGAAATTTGGTACATCGACTGGCCGACGCCAACCGCGGCTGCCAAGTGGTAAATCACCTCTGCGTCTTTGACCGCGGAGCTCAGCTTGGACAGGTCCCGCACATCACCGCGAACGAACTCCGCGCCTTCGGGGATGTATGGGTATTTCCCGTGATGGACCTGCGGGGTGAGATTGTCGAAGATGCGAACCTCGTGTCCTGCCTTCACGAGTGCATCTGCGGTATGCGAACCCACGAAGCCGGCGCCGCCTGTGATAAGAACCCGTCTTGCTTTCACGTAACGCCTGCTCCTTTTGAGGAATGGAACACTCCCAGCCAACTTTGGATGTATGTCACTTGGGGAGAGATGTCTTATGGGCCTAATCAACCGAATCGCAAACAGGCGTGCTTTCGCCAGAAATACTAGTGAAGGCAGCGAACTGGCAAGGTTTTAGGCAATTCTGGCGCACGTCTCAGACGCGAACGGTACGACCTCCGGCTCTGGATTGCTTATCCCTCGCGAAGCGTATCGACTCACGATCTTCCTGGTGAATTCTGCAAAGTCCTCAGGGTCCCTCGGAGGGCTCGTGTAATGAGGAACTACGCCCAAGTGTTCGGGCGTGAAGCAAAGCGTCAACGTGGTCGCGAATTCATCTGTGGCGAGCATCTGGCGATCAAACCAGGCATCCGCGTTTGGCCGGAATGAATCTGCCCAGCTCAAGCCGGTGCGCAGGTAGCGGATGCCTAGTTCGTGCATCCATCGCACTGCAGAGTCCAATCGGTGATCTTCAAAATGAAACCACTGGCAGATACCAAGGCCAGCAGGAAAGTGCTTCAGAGCCAGTTTTGGCGTGCCGTCCTCACGAAGCAGGCCCATGTAGTAGTGCCGATAATAGGCGCTGCCCTCTGCCTCTTTATGGCGAGTGGTCGCCGTCCAAGTTGCCGGCAAGTCGTAGAGACTGTACCAGTGCGCCCGATCGACAATGGGCAGCAATAGTTCTGCCGTGCGCTGCAGGCCAAAAACCTGTACTTCCTCGGCGCCGAAAGACGACACGCCCACTTCGGAGACCCACACCGGCCTAGTTGTGACCTCGCGAATCTCGTCGATCTTATGCGGCCATTCGTGAATGTTCCAGTGGTTCCAATCGAGCGGGAACCCGTGGATGGCGACAACGTCGATCACATCGAGTACGCCGTGGCTTCCCAGCAGCTGAACAAACTTCGGGTCGATCGGAGAGAGCCCACCCAAAACGATGGTCAGGTCGGGATTGATCCGGCGGATTTCCTTCGCGGCGAGTATTACCATGCGGGCAAACATCTTCCAATCGGGATCGATTTTGAAATCCCAATGAGAAAGGTTATTCGGCTCGTTCCACAGCATGACCGCTTCAACCATGCAATCCGTCTCCCGAACTCTTCTGTTTTTCCATTAGGTTGTTGGCTAAAGAGTACCTTCTAGCTCGCGGTCGAGAATGTACTGGCCACCTTCTTTCACGCGAGTGGGGCGACAAAACCAGGTTTCCGCTTCTGGGTGCGTAGCAATTTCGAGTCCCGAGCTTCGGAGCATACTTTCTACTGCGGCACGGTTGGGAATCCACCAATTCGTCGGGTCATGCGAATAGCTCTTCTCGATGAAATACATTGAGGGGAAATTTCTCTCTTCGAAAATCTGCGTATTCCAGAACGGATAATCTTCATGCCACTCCTGCACCTCACCTGACCCGCGCACCATGGTTTGAAAAACCAGCGTACCCCCCACTTTCTTAATCAGCTTGTCGAGGGCAAATAGCGGATATCGCAGGTGGTAAAACACCCCCATAAATAGGACGTAATCGAATTGGCCGGGGATTTGGTCGGCGTCGTACACCGAGCATTTCTGAAGTTCGATTTCGTGCCCAAGCGTATCGGCTGCGAAACGTGCCTGCTTGAGATAGCGATCGTCAACATCAATTCCGAGCACCCGCTTTGCGCCCCTTCGCTTCATCTCAATCGAATAAAAGCCGCCATTGCAGCCAACATCAAGGACGCTTGCTCCGGTGAGGTCCTGCGGAATTGCATGGGCAATCTGTACCCACTTGATATTGGGGAAATCGCCCAGGAAATGATGAGGCGCCGTCTGAACCCCCTGCAGGTTGAGGTTGTGAAACCACTCACCAAGTTCGGTGATACGCCCAGCCAGTTCCCCGGACGGGGCATCAGAAACAGTCTCTTGTAACGATTCGGGAACAGAAGCCATGGCATGCAAAAGGAGTGCCCTTCAAAGATGCGCATTTCCAGAGTAGCGTTGCGTTTAGCACGTTCGGGACGCGAATCAAGGCCTCAATTTTGTGCCGCAACTCCGGCTAGAAGTGTAGCCTCTCTGCAACCGCCTGCAACCAAAAGCACATCCAAGGCGCTCATGGCTTCGGACGCCTACAAAACGCCTGAAGAAAGTCCTTCAGTCACCACCGCGATCGAGGTGACCCTTCCGCCCGAAGCCACCAGCCTGTACAGCGAGGTGCTGCAAGCCATGAACCAGCACGGCGTGCCTTACGCCGTCGCCGGAGCTTTCGCCTTGCAGAAGTACACAGGCATTTGGCGGCTGACAAAAGATCTGGACATATTCATGAAGGCGGAAGATATTCCTGCCGCACTCGATCATTTGGCGCAACTTAACTTCCGGTGCGAAACCCTGGACCCGGTTTGGCTCTCCAAAGCGCACCGCGGAGAGTATTTCGTGGACCTGATTTCCGGAATGAGCAACGCCGCAATTGTTGTTGATGACAGCTGGATGCAACGCACCATTCCGGCGCTCATCGCCGGGGTCCCGTCGCGCATCATTTCGGCTGAGGACCTGCTGGCTTCGAAGCTTTTCGTAGTCCGGCGCGAGCGTTTCGACGGGGCCGACATTGCCCACATCATCTATAGAACCAAAGGACGGCTGGACTGGCAGCGTGTGCTCGACCTTGCCGGAGAACACTGGGAAATCGTGCTCTGGGCTCTCATTCTCTTTCGTTATGTGTATCCGGCACATACGCATTACGTGCCTCCGTCGCTGTGGCAGGATTTGCTTTCGCGATATATGCACGAAATTCAGCACCCGAATCCGAACGCGCGCTTTCGTGGCAGCCTCGTGGACGACAATATGTTTTCCATCGACATGAAAGACTGGGGCCTTGACGATATCGAGAGCGAATACCGCACTCAAACATTGCAGAAACTTCCTGAGACTGCACGCAGAAGCCTTGAGTCCGAACGCCCGACCGGAACACAACCGCAATGAGAGTCGCCGCCACAGCTGACCTGCATTTCACTCCTGCGCGTTTCAGTGCGCTGCACGACCAACTCAACCGTGTGCGCGATGAGGCGGATGTTTTCATCCTCGCGGGTGATCTGACTAACTACGGGCGGCCGGAAGAAATGGAACCTCTGCTGAACGTTTTGGTTCGCCTTCGACTGCCCGTCATTGCGGTTCTGGGAAACCACGATTTTGAAAGCGATCATCAGGCCGATCTCATGCGAATGTTGTCCCAGGAAGGGGTTAAAGTGCTGGACGGCAGTGCCTATGAGCGTGATGGCGTTGGCTTTGCCGGAACCAAAGGCTTCGTCGGAGGGTTTGGACGAGGTGTCCTAACTGCATTTGGTGAGCCTGAGATCAAGACCTTCGTTCGCGCCAGCATTGATGAGGCGCTGAAGCTTGAGCGCGCAATGTCCCAGTTACGCACGCAAAAACGTGTAGTAGTTCTGCATTACTCGCCTATTGCGACCACGATTGAGGGAGAGGCGCCAGAAATCTATCCGTTTCTTGGCACCTCCCGTCTTGCAGAGGTCGTGGATCGCCACGGTGCCGACCTAGTGGTGCATGGTCACGCGCACAACGGCAAGTGCGACGGGAAGACGCCGGGTGGGGTTCCTGTGCACAACGTTGCCATTACACTCTTGCAGAGGCAAAACCCGTCGGCTGTTTATCGCGTTTTTGATATTTAGGTGTTTAGTCGCATCGCAGGACGGGCGCACACGCCCGTCCCTGGACATTCACGATCTTCACACTAACTCCCGCACTTTGTCGCTTAACGCAGTGAGTGCGATCTTCCCACGATTGGGCTCCCCGCGGGCCAAAGACTCGGCAAAGTGCAACGCCTGCTCCGCAGTAATTTTTCCCGGCAACGGCGGTTCGAGTTGGTCGACCACCGCTTGCAGTATCGCGGGTCCAGGTGCAGTCAGGAACTGTTCCATCACCGTGGCGCACTGGGCAGGATCATCAACTGTGAATCCCACCCCACCACAGGCGTGAGCGAATTCTGCGAAGTTGATCTCTTGGAGCTGCACGCCAAATTCGGGATTTCCGAGAAACACCATCTGCTCCCACTTGATCTGGCCCAGAACATTGTTCTTGATGATCACGATCTTGATGGGCAGCTGATACTTGACGGCCGTGACAAAGTCGGCCATTAGCATGGAGAAACCGCCATCACCGACAAAGGCCACGACCGGCCGATCCGGATACGCAACCTGCGCAGCAATGGCATACGGCAATCCGCAAGCCATCGTCGCTAGATTTCCCGAAAGCGTATGCATCTGCCCGCGTTTGACCTGAACATGCCGCGCCCACCACGTTGTGATTGTGCCGCTATCACAGGCGGTAATGGCATTGCCTGGCAGACGCTTGCCCAACTCCCATGCTGGCACTTGCGGCTTCATTGGTTTGTCCATCCGCGTGGAGCGGCCTTCCATCAATTTCCACCAGTCCCTCATGGAGGACTGTGCCTCTTCCAGGAATTTGCGGCTTTCATTTCGCTTTAATAGCGGCAGCAACGCTTGTAATGTTTGCCGGCTGTCGCCAACCAGACCGACCTCAACCGGAAAACGCAGGCCGATTTGCTGCGGGTCACGATCGATCTGCACACCGCGCGCTTGGTCCGGCTTGGGCATGAACTCGATGTACGGAAACGCGCTTCCCACGATCAGGATGGTGTCGCAATCTTCCATTGCCGCCTGTGAGGGTTTCGTACCTAGCAACCCAATGCCGCCAGTCGTGTAAGGACTATCGTCCGGCACCGCCGCTTTGCCCAGCAGCGCTTTAATGATGGGTGCTCCCAGCACCTCAGCCAACTGTTCCAACTCGTCACCTGCGTGAAGCGCACCCTGGCCGGCAAGAATCACAATCTTCTTTCCGGAATTAAGAATCTCCGCGGCAGCCCGCAACTCTTCCTGGCGGGGAACCGGCGGCGGCGGCGCATAGCTGTCAGACGTGTGATGAGGCACGTTCCGCTTCGAACGCGTGCTTTTCTTCACTTCCATGTCCTGAAAATCAACCGGAATGGTGATGTGCGACACCCCGCGATACGCCAATGACGTTCGACATGCGAGATCCACAACGTTTTCGACGTGGTTCGGCCCCATCACCCGCTCGTTGTACACACAGACGTCCATGAACAACTTGTCCAGCGCGACATCCTGTTGAGTGTGGGTTCCGATGAGATCATGAAACTGCAGGCCTGTGATCGCGAGCACCGGTTGATGATCCAGCTTCGCGTCGTAAAGCCCGTTGAGCAGATGAATGCCTCCGGGCCCGGACGTTGCGAGGCACACTCCAAGCTTCCCAGTGAATTTTGCGTATCCGCACGCCATGAAGGCGGCAGACTCTTCATGTCTGACTTGAATAAAACGGATCTTTTCCTGCCTTGTGCGCAGGGCTTCCATGATTCCGTTGATGCCATCGCCCGGAAGTCCGAAAATTACTTCCACACCCCAGTCGATAAGTCTGTCGATGAGTACTTCCGCAGCAGTCATGTTCTCTCCTAATCTTTGCAACTTTTAGGATGCGACCCGCGCATTTGACGTGCGCTGTGCAGTACGGAATGATTCACCACTGCTTACAGAGTTCACCCGATTAACGGGAGTTCTGCTTTCGCCTAAGGTAAGTGGGTGAGCTGCAGGTGGCTCGCGTGCGCAGCACGATTGGGCGCACACCCTGTTCGTTGCGAGGTTAGAGATGGGATTGATTCTGCTGATCGTCGTGGTACTTCTTCTCGTCGGCGCACTGCCCAGCTGGCCGTATAGCACAGGATGGGGCTATTACCCGAGCGGAGGGTTGGGACTGATTCTGTTGATCCTGATCGTCCTGCTGCTGATGGGAAGATTATGAGCTCTTCCACCACACCTGTTATTTGATACGTATGGTTCTGGTTCTAGCTGGTTCTTGCGTTTCACTACCTTCCAACGCCGCACCAAGAACATGAGGCGACAATGAGCACTTCGGAAAAAGGAACGTTCGTCAGCGATATCGAAGCCATTCGCAAGCGGGCGCGCCAACACATTGAAAACGGCGCCGTAACCGACGCTTATCGCGGCGACCGCGAAACGGTGATTAAGGTTCTCAATGAGGCCCTGGCCACGGAACTGGTATGTGTTCTCCGTTACAAGCGGCATCACTATGCTGCGTCCGGGATTCACGCTCAGGCGGTCGCAGACGAGTTTCTGGAGCATGCTAAAGAAGAGCAGGAGCATGCCGACATGCTGGCGGAGCGTATCAATCAATTGGGCGGGGATCCGGATTTCAATCCTGAAACCCTGGCCAAGCGCAGCCACAGCCAGTATGTCGAAGGAAAAAACCTTTGCGACATGATCCGGGAAGACCTAGTCGCGGAGCGGATTGCAATCGAGTCTTACAGCGAAATCATTCGTTACTTGGCCGACAACGACCCAACCAGCCGCCGCGTGATGGAGGAAATTCTGGCCAAAGAGGAAGAGCACGCGGAGGACCTGAAAACCCTCATCCAGACTATCGCACAAGCTGAGGACAAAATGGGCAAGGAGCAAAACAGGTCGGAATCGGGCGGGTCCCTAAGGCGAGCCTCTTAGAAGGTCCCATCAACCCTGATCCCCGTCATTTCAATGATTTATACGGACAAAATCGTTTTCCACACACGAGATTGATGTACAGCATTCCCCGGATATGACTTAAAGCATTCCCCGCATTGTTTCGCACAGTACGGAAAAGATAGTGTGCCAATATGGCAAAAGCAGCTCGAACCATGGTCGCGCGCGGAAGCTCTATGAGTACCATGCCTTGGACTGGTTCGGGCACCACTCGAACCGCAACTTCTCGGACTACCAGGCGCACCCGTCGTCCCACGCTGCTCTGGATTGACGATTTCGAGCCCGGATTGGAGATGTACCGCGCGATGTTTGAGGGGCTCGGCTTCCGCGTGTTCACTGCATCATCCGGCGAAACCGGGTTGCAGCTTGCCGCATTACATTACATCGACATCGTGGTGACGGACTACGAGATGCCCAACATGAACGGAGAAGCGGTGGCTCTGGGTGTGAAAGCGCTAAATCCGAATACCCCGGTCATTTTGTTTTCTGGAAGCACTCTGGTGTCGCACCGCACCCTACAAGCTGTCGACGAGTGCTGCGACAAAGCTGGTTCTCGCGACCGACTCTTAGCTACCATACATGCTCTTCTGCAGAAGAAACGCCGCCCTGCGCTGCAACCTCCGCCTGTGACCCACGCGTCTGATCACGGACAGAGGACGGTCGCATAGTCTTCGACCATCGTTCGTTCGAATTCCAGGCAGGAGAAAAAACATGAGGAAGTTAGCGCTTTCTGTAATTTTGGCGTTCGCATACTACGTTACTGCGGCCGTCGCGCAGTCCGGCAACTCCGGCAATATGGGCGGCAGCACAGGTGCACAAGGCACCCGACAATCGTCACCAAGTGCGACGTCCCCCAACGGACCTAACGGACAGGTTCAACCGGGAACGCCCGCAGGAACCGAGACACCCGGCGTTGGCCAGAACACCAATGGCACTGATCAGAACGGTGCCCCTAGCAACATGGGCGACCATGCCAGCAAGGGAGAAAAGAAACTGAAGGGCTGCGTTCAGTCGCAGGGCGGCCAGTATGTGCTCGAGAGCAAGCACGGCAAAGCGGTGATGTTGGCCGGACAAGATGTTTCGGCTCACGTTGGGCACGAGGTCAAGGTGAAGGGAATGCCCACCGAGGCCCAGCTCGAAAAGCTGCGCGCCGGCATCGTCATGGTGCACATTCCCTACCGCGGCGGTGGTCC
>Ga0207693_10002576_pt1 | contig 15758 bp, 13 predicted proteins | sample LARL81metaG_FD_184347 | JGI IMG/M metagenome (GOLD analysis project Ga0207693, IMG submission 184347) | Corn, switchgrass and miscanthus rhizosphere microbial communities from Kellogg Biological Station, Michigan, USA - LAR L8-1 metaG... | ecosystem: Host-associated > Plants > Roots >...
ACTCTCCCGTTACGGGAGGGTTGAGAATCACGCCGACGGCGTCCCGGCGAAAGGGGAATCCTGTGGCTATGAGCGTTCTCGTGCCGATCGGCGACTTCTCCCGGATGACGCACCTGAGCGTCAAGGCCCTGCGCTTCTACCACGACCAGGGGCTGCTCGAGCCCGCCCGGATCGACCCGGCCACCGGTTACCGGTTCTACGACCCCGGCCAGGTGCCCGTGGCCCAGGTTATCCGCCGGTTCCGTGACCTGGATATGCCGCTGGACCAGGTCAGGGCGGTCCTGCAGGCGCCCGACGTGGAGACCAGGACTAAGGAGATCATCGCGCACCTGACCGCGATGGAGACCAAGCTGGCCGAACTGCAGATGAGCGTGTCCAGCCTGCGGACCCTGCTGGAAGGACCCCCGGTGCGCCCGGCGGTCGAGTTCCGCTCGATCCCGGCCACCCCGGCCCTGGCCGTCCGGGGCACGGTGAGCGCGGCGGAGGCCTGGGCCTGGGGCACCGATGCCTTCGCCGAGATCTACGGCCGGATCGACCAGGCCGCCCTGACGCCGGCCGGGCCGGGCGGGGCGCTGTTCCCGGCGGAGTTCTTCGAGGTCGAGAAGGCTGATCTGACCGCGTTCGTCCCGGTGGGTGACGCAGTGGCGGCCGGTGGCTCCGTCCCCGGTGGAGGGCGGGCCGAGCTTGTCACCATCCCCGGCATCGAGGCGGCCGTGATGCTGCACGCCGGGCGGGCCGGCGACATCGATCAGACCTACGGCGCGCTCGGCACGGTGGTGGCCGAGCGGGCCATCGGCGTGCAGGGCCCGATCCGCGAGTATTACCTGGTCCCGTTCACCGAGCCGGACCCGGACCGGCACCGCACCGAGATCTGCTGGCCGGTCTTCCAGACCGCTTGACTCTCCCGTTACGGGAGGCCGCAGGCTCGGGTCATGACCGCAACACGCACTCTCCCGAGCTCCGTCCAGGCCCCGTCCGGCCGCTCCTGGGCGCCGCTGACCGTCCTGATGTTCGGGACGTTCATGTTCGTCCTGGACTTCTTCATCGTGAACGTCGCGCTCCCGTCCATCCAGCAGAGCCTGGGGGCGGGGGAGAGCGCCATCGAGTGGATCGTGGCCGGCTACGGCATCAGCACGGCTGTCCTGCTGGTCACCGGCGGGCGGCTGGGTGACCAGTTCGGCCGCCGCCGGATGTTCGCCATCGGCATGGCGGTGTTCGTCCTCACCTCGGCGGCGTGCGCCCTGGCGCCCGACCCGGACGTGCTGGTCGCGGCGCGCATTCTCCAGGGGGTCGGCGCCGCGCTGATGGCACCCAACATCTTGTCCATCCTCGGCGTGGTCTACAGCGGACCCGACCGGGTACGGGCGATCAGCATCTACGGCATGGTGATGGGCCTGGCCGCCACCTCGGGACAGCTGATCGGCGGCGTGCTGATCCGTACCGACCTGGCCGGCCTGGGCTGGCGGGCGATCTTCTGGATCAACGTGCCGCTCGGCGTGGCCGCGCTGCTGGCCTGCCCGCGCTTCGTGCCGGAGTCACGGGCCGACCGCGGATCCCGGTTCGACCTGGCCGGGGTGGCCCTGATCACCGCGTGCCTGGTGGCCGTGGTGCTGCCGCTGGTCGACGGGCGCCAGGCGGGCTGGCCGGCCTGGTCCTGGATCGCGCTTGCCGCCTCCGTCCCGCTGGCCATCGGATTCGTCGCCCACCAGCGGCGCAAGGCCGACCGTGGCGGGGTGCCGCTGCTCAACCCGCGGGTGTTCGCCGCGTGGCCGCTGCGCGCCGGGCTCATCACCCAGACGGCGTTCTGGTGCCAGCAGGCCGCCTGCTACCTGGTGCTCGGCCTGTACCTGCAGCAGGGCCGCGGCCTGTCGGCGCTGGCCGCGGGCGGGGTGTTCACCTTCCTGGCGGCCGGGTACCTGATCACCTCGTTCCAGGCGCCCGCGCTGACCGTCCGCTTCGGACGCCAGGTGATCGCCGTCGGCGCGGTGCTCGCGGCGGTCGGCGACGTCGCCCTGTACCTGGCCACCGGCCACGGGGGCTCGGTGGCCTGGCTGTTCCCCGGGCTGGTGCTGCTCGGCGCCGGCCAGGGGCTGTGCATTACGCCGCTGACCACCACGGTGCTCAGCCACGCCGACCCGGCCACGGCGGGCTCGGTGTCCGGGGCGCTGTCCACCGCCCAGCAGGTCGGCAACTCGATCGGGGTGGCGGTCACCGGCCTGCTGTTCTTCGGCGCCCTCAGCCACGGCTACGGCCTGGCCTTCGAGCGCAGCGTGCTCCAGATGGGCGCCCTGCTCCTCGTGGTGGCCGCGCTGACCAGGCTGATGCCGGGACGCCAGCCGACCGCGTAACACAGAACCCTCCCCGCGCCGTGTGCCGCGGGCCTGGAGTCGCCGGGCCCGCGGCACCCGGACCTGGTCATGAAGCAGACGTACGACCGCTCGACGGGCCGTCCGGGCCGGTCGTGAACATGCCATGCAAGGCCGCGGCGCCCTCAGCGGAGGAACGGACGTCGAGCATGACCGTCTCCGCGGTCCGCTCGACCGTCCATGTGGCCCACTGACAGCATTCGGACTCCACGGCGACCAGGGCGCGCAGTTCGTCCTCGGCGTCGGGGCGGAAGGACATGCGCAGCCCGGCGGCGGTCTCGGTCCGCCCGGTCCCCGCCCGGGCGATGAGACGCTGCCAGCGCCCGGCCTGGGCCGCGAGGCCGACCGGCGTGAGCGTGCACGCGATCGGGGTGGACTCGTTCATGGCAACGCCTCCTGACGGGTCTTTCCTCACCGGTCAGCCTCGCTGTTAAAGTCGGCTTGATGTCAAACTCGGAGCGCCCCATGTCCATCGGCGCGGTGGCCGCGCGGACGGGCAAGCGGCCGTCGTCGATCCGGTACTACGAGCAGATTGGCCTGCTGCCCCCGGCGGCGCGGGTAAGCGGCCGGCGGGTGTATGGCCCGGAGACCGTGCGCATCCTCGCCGTGATCGAGACGGGCCAGCGGGCCGGGCTCACCCTGGACGAGATCAGGTCCCTGCTGTCCGCCGCTCCCGGGGACGAGGCAGCGATCGAACGGCTCCGCGAGGTGGCGACCAGGAAGCTGCCCGAGATCAGGGCCCTGATCGAGCGCACCGCGATCGTCCGGGACTGGCTGGAGAGCGCCGCCCGGTGCGAATGCCCAAGCCTGGACGCGTGCCCGCTGTTCGACGATCCGGACCTGCCCGCAGCGCTGGTACCAATATCACCAGCTCAGCCCGACAGCCACCACTAGCGCCGGGCCGCCACGAACGAGTTAGGCGTTGTCGTCCTCAGAATCCACTGGCGATGTCTGAGCGGGCTACAGTGGCGAGCACTTGCTGCTGGTAGTAGACGGGTCCACCGCCGTCAGCGGTCACATCGGACGGGTAGTGAGTCGAGACGAACAGCGCGTAGATGTTGCCGCCGGAGATCGCCAAGCCGAAGTAATCGCCGATGAACCCCACGGCGCAGTTGGCGTCGGCGCACGGAAGCTGGCTCAAGCCATCTACCGACTGGCCCGGCTGCTGGGGATCCCAGCTGAACTTGGTGATCCGCACGTTGCCGCCGGCCTGAACCGCGCCCTTTCCATTGTCTTTATAGGCCTGCAGCGAGACGTCGATGCAGAAGTTCGTCCTTCCGGCGTCGGCGGAAAGGATGCTGGGGCCGCTGGGGCACGCCAGGCGGCGATCGTAGAACGCCACGGCTACCGCGCCGGCGGGTCCGGCCGCCACCGACGGCTGGAACTGATCGGTGGGGACACCGGGTGCGTCGACGTTGTCGTTTACCGTCATCGGCGCCGACCAGTTGCTGCCGCCGTCGGTCGACTGGGTGAACTTGACGTCCATCTGGGTGCCGTCCCAGTTCTCGTACGTCAGGTAGAGGTGTCCAGGGTAGGTCGGGCTGGCGGTGAAGTTCTCGGTGATCCCGTCCCGGAAGGTCGTGTTCGGCAGGCTGGTGGCCGGCAGCGTGCCGACCGTGGCGGCCCGGACGAACGGGGCGAACGTCTGACCGTCATCGCTGGAGTGGCTGACGTACAGCGTCGCGGTCGACGTCTTGGCGGGGTGGGGGAAGGAGGCGAACGCGATGTACAGCGTGCCGGCGGCGTCGATCGAGGGATAAATGTAGGTGTTCGAGACGCCGGTCTGGCTGGGCGCGGTGACCGTAACCGCCTTGGAGAATGTCTGTCCCCGGTCGCGCGAGACGGCGATCCGGATCTTCGTGGTCGAGCTGTTGAAGACCGACCACATCGCGTAGACGTGATCCTGGTATTTGTTGCCGGCGATCGCGTTGACCGCGATCCACTGCTTGTCCTCGACATGACCCGCCTGCCTGGCCGAGGCATTCGGGGCCTGCTCCAGGTCCCGCCCGCCGTTCCCCTTGGCCCAGTGCTGGCCCATGTCGTCGGAGTAGGAGACGTCGATTGCCCCGTCGGGGTGCAGCGTCGATTTTCCCCAGAAGGCGTTGAATGGCAGCGTCGTCTGGTACACGCGGCCCTTGGTGTCGAACGCGACGTTCGGGTCGGTCACGTTCGTCCAGCTCGGCGGCATCGCCTGGGTCCCGGTCGACACGCAGTCGTACCCCTGCACCTGGTTGTCGCCGACCGGCGTGCCGCCCAGGATGCGGTAGGTGCCAAGGGAGTGGTCGTAGAACTTGGAGTATTTGTCGAAGAAGAACTTCGAGTTGCCGACCAGGTCTTCGGTGCCCGGCTTGACCGCGATCCACGACTCAGAATGATTGGAATCCAGCGCGCCGGGCCTGCACGTGCCCGGATTCGGGAACGTCTGCCCGGGCGGCACCGGGTACCCGCCTCCAGTCGTAGGCGAACTTGCCACCTGGTTGGTGAAAGAGACGCTCGATGTCCAGGGCGGGCCGCTGGCCGCGGCGGCGGTGCCCGCGCCCGCAAAACCGGAAGCCAGCACCGCACTGATGGTAACGATCCTCTTCCACATTGGATCCATCCTTCTTGCCGGATATAGCCCACTCGGGTTGCTAAAGGTCTGCCGCTGGACCCGGCAGGGGCCCCAGGCGGGCGCTGGAACCCCTGCCGGTGAATGGTGAGATCAGGGCGTGGGGTCGGAGACCGCCGCGCCGAAGATGTCGGAATTGCCGAATGTGGCCGGGCAGGCTTGCTGCACGGCCGGTGGCGCGCCCGCTGTGCCGGTGCGCAGCGCCGCCCGCCACGTGTCGATGGCCGGGCAGTCAGCGCCGTTGCGGACGTCGTTCCAGACGCCGACCGCGCCGGCGCGGGTGGCGGCGGTGTACACGTAGTCGCCGAGGAACTCCGCCTGGAGGTCGTTCTGCGATGATGTGCGCGGGTCACCGACCACACCGCGGGCCAGGGTGCCGAACGCGCCGATCGTCCCGCCAGTCACGTCCGCGTGCAGGATCACGCCGACCAGGCCCCTGGGGGAGGTGGTGTCGTTGCGGTACGGGGTGGTGAACGCGTTGTAGGTGATGTACACGTCGGTGCCGTCGGGCGAGATCGCCGGGGCGGTGTAGTAGGGCCGGTCACCCGCGGCGAGCGGCACGGCGGCCGGCCCGGTGAACGAGGCTCCGCCGTTGCTGGAGGTCATCAGCAGCAGCTGCTCGTGGTTGAGGCCCTGCCTGCCGTCCGCCCAGGTCAGCACGATCTGGTTGCTCGCGTCCGTTCCGGTGGGCGCGCCATTGGCGATGTCCGCGCTCGGCGCGAAGGCCAGGTCGTTGCGCGCGCCCGCCACGCCGTCCATCACCGGGCGGCCGATGACCGGGTCGATGACCCCGGGGTTAACGGCGGTCGACAGCAGCGCCGGGCCGGTAAAGTGCGCCCCGCCGTCGGTCGAGACGTACATCATCTGGTAGGGCAAGCCGCCCCGGGCGCCCACGCCGAATACGTACACGTTGCCGTGGCTGTCGGTGCGGACGGTGCAGCCATCCGGCTGGCTGTTGACGCCGTTACTGGTCGCCGGGCCGACCTGCTTCTGCGTCCAGGTGCCGCCGCCGTCGGCGGACCGGGCGACGATCAGCGGGACCGGCGCGGCTTTGCCCTTCTCCTGGCCGCGGAAACTCGCCCAGCAGACATAGACATCACCGAAGAACGGGCTGCTCGCAGCGTTGTCGGCCCAGATCTGCGGCTTGTCGGAGAACGTGGTCGAGTTCTGCTTGGAGATCACCACCGGGTTCATCCAGGCCGACGCGTCACTGGCGGCGGCCGCGCGGGGGTTGTCGGTACGCGAGACGGCGATTCCCTCGAAGCCCTTGAACGTCTCGTCGCGCTTGGTGGTGCCGAAGTTCGACGTCAGGTTGGAATAGTACAGCCGGGAACCGTTGGCCCAGGAGAACGTACCGTTCGCGCCCGGGCGGGGCCCGAAGGCGACCCCTGGGTCACCGTCGGAGACCAGGCCGTTCTCGAAGTAGTGGGGCAGCGTGCCGATCGGGCCGACGTGCGGCGCGCAGGCCGCCGGGCCAGTGCAGTCACGCGCGCTCCACCCGGTGTAGGTCGGCTGCGTCCACGACTGGCCGCCGTTGAAGGAGAAGTACACTCCCGATCCGCCGACTCCCTGCGTGAACGGGCAGGTGGTCGGATCGCCAGCGTTGCACGTCTCATCGTCGATGTTGTCGTTGGCGCCGGCCACGACCACCGACGGATCGTGCGCGTCGATCGCGACGGTCGGCTCGTTCTGCTTGTTCTGCGAGAACGGGGACATAGGACTGCCCACGGTGACCTGGGTGCCCGTGGCCGGACCTGCGGCCGGTGCGGCCATGGCCGTCCCGGCTCCTAGCAGTATCACGGACAACGACGCTCCAGCCGCCGCAAACCTCAGTGTTCGCATAGGCCCTCCCTCGGTGTGGAAAGGCCGGGTTGGCCGACCCTTTCCGCTTGTTTGTCACAGCTGCCCTAGCGTGGACCTCCTCGGCAGGCCATCACCCCACGAAGAGACCTTCTCGGGCTAAGCGCTCGGTGTCCCCTTTCTGTTACAACCGCTGGCAAGCACGGGCACGGCTAGCGGCGATCTCTGCGGGCACTGCAGGATGCTACCGATTCGCAGGAACGGCTCAACCCTGGGGTTGAGGCTGGGTATCAACCTGGACTCCCACCCGTGGGCCGACGCCGCGGACCGGTGCCCGGAGGCACGCTGACGGCATGAACAACATCACCATGTACCTGGTCAACGCAAGCCTCATCCTCCTGGTCATCCGCCAGATCCGCGAGCACCCGCTCGATGCGCGGTCCCTGATGGCCCCGGTGCTCGCGGTGGGCTGCGCCGCGGTGCTGTTTTTGCACTCGGTACCCGCCGGCGGTAGCGACCTCGTGCTGGAGGCGGCGTGCGTGCTGGCCGGCGCGATGATGGGCGCGATCGGCGGCCTGGCCACCCGGCTGCGCCTGGGCGCTGACGGCCGTCCCCTGGGCCGCGCGGGCGTCCTGGCCGCCAGCATGTGGGTCGGCGGCGTGGGCGCCCGGCTGGCCTTCGCAGTCGCCGCGAGCAACGGCGCAGGCCCGGCCATCGCCCGTTTCAGCGTGGCGCACCACATCACCGGCTCGGCGGCCTGGGTGGCAGCCCTGGTGATGATGGCCCTGGCCGACGTGCTGACCCGGCTAGCAGTGATCTACCTGCGCGGTCGCCGGCTGGCGGCGGCCCCGGCGGCCACCGCGGCCCGCATTCCGGCAGGCGTCCGTGCCTGACCTGGCATCACGGCCCGCCGCGGTCCACACTGTGTCTGTGAAGGCACGGCTGGCCGCGGCGGCCCTTCGTCATGGCGCCGCGCGGCCTGGTTCGCGTCCGGCCCCGGACGGCGGCGAGCAGACCTCGGCCCGGGTGGCGGAAGCGCGGTCTCGGGCCCGTGACCGCGGTGACCGTCAGCGGGAGGCGCTGCGGCCGCTGGGCGTGGTGTTCCTGGCGGTGGTGGTGACCGCGAGCGTGCAGGCTCATCCCGCGCCGGGCCTGCACGGCGCCGGCCTGGCGGTGGCCCTCGTGCTGGCGGTGTACGCCGCGGCGGTCGCCACCGCGGTCAGCGTCGGCTGGGCCCGCCGCGGCCCGGCCGCCCAGGCCGCGGTCTGCACGCTGATCGGCGGCTGCGGGGTGGCGCTGGCCATCTTGCAGCCGCACGGCCCGGTTGAGATAGCAGCCAGCTTGGGCGTCTGGATTGCCGCGGTCAGGCTGCCGCCCGCCCCGGCTGCGGTCGCCGCCGGGGCGATCACGGCCGCACTGGCCGTGGCCGTCGGCCTGACCGAACAGCCTGCCGCCCAGTCGGCCATCACCGCCGTGCTGCTGTGCCTGCTGCTCGCAGTGACCGGCCAGTTCATCCGGCGCGGCCGCCAGAGCCAGGACCGTACCGAGCTACTGCTGGCCCAGCTCCAGGACGCGCGGGAGGCCGAGGCCGCGGCGGCCGCGCTCGCCGAGCGCAGCCGCATCGCCGGCGAACTGCATGACGTGCTCGCCCACTCGCTGTCCGGCCTGGCCATCCAGCTCCAGGGCGCCCGCAAGCTGGCCGGCCGAGAAGCGGTCAGCGAGACCCTGCGCGCCGCCATCGAGCGGTCGGCCGAGCTGACCAAGGCCGGGCTGGCGGACGCCCGGCAGGCGGTCAGCGCCCTGCGCGGCGATCAGCTGCCCACCCTGGATCAGCTAGGTGCCCTGGTCGAGGATTTCCGCCGCGACACCGGAGCCGACGCTACATTGCGGGTCGACGGGGTGAGTCGGCCGCTGCCCGCCGAGGCCAGCCTGGCCCTGTTCCGCGGCGCCCAGGAGGCGCTGACCAACATCTCCCGGTACGCGCCCGGCGCCACCACCGCCGTCACCGTGAGTTATCAGCCGCAGCGCACCCTGGTCACCATCGAGGACTACGCCTGCTCACCCGGGGCCGATCCCGCCACGGCGCGAGATCCCCGGTCCGGGCTGCTGGCCGGCGCGGGCGGCGGACACGGCCTGACCGCGATGCGCGAACGAGCACAGCGGGCGGGCGGCACCGCCCGGGCCGGGCCGACTGCCGGCGGATGGCTGGTAGAGCTCGAGGTGCCCGCATGACCGGCGCACCCGGCCCGGGCCCGATCCGGGTCCTGATCGCCGACGACCAGCGGGTCGTCCGTGACGGGCTGAGCATGCTGGTAGCGCTCATAGAGGACGTGGAGGTCGTGGGCACGGCCTGCGACGGAGCCGAGGCGGTGCGCCTCGCCGAGGAGCACCGCCCCGACGTGGTGCTGATGGACCTGCGCATGCCAGGCACCGACGGCATCGCCGCCACCGCGGACCTGCGCCAGCGGCTGCCGGCCACCCGGGTCCTGGTGCTGACGACCTACGCGGACGAGGACGCAATCGTGCCCGCGCTGCAGGCGGGAGCCCGGGGTTACCTGACCAAGGACGCCAGCGCCGAGCAGATCGAGGCCGCGATCCACGCGGTCCACGCCGGGCAGACTCACCTCGATCCCGCCGTGCAGGAACGCCTGGTGACCGCGGTTCTCAGCCGTCCCCCGGCCGCCGGGCCGGCCGTTCCTGGCCGGGAGAACAAGCCGCCGGGCGGCCTCACCGCCCGCGAAGCCGAAGTGCTCACCCTGCTCGCGGCAGGCCTGAGCAACGCCGAGATCGGCAAACGCCTCTATCTCAGCAATGCCACGGTCAAGACCCACATCAACCGGATCTTCGCCAAGACCGGCGCCCGCGACCGGGCCCAGGCGGTCAGGTACGCCTACCAGCACGGCCTGGCGTCCCCCGTTCAGTGACAGGACACCCTCTGCGGCTAGTGACACGTTTCGTAGGCGTCGCTGGTCCGGTGGTGGGTCGGCAGCGACATTCCAGGTGCGTGGCGACCTACGCCGATGATTTTCCGTTCCCGGCCACGTCCTGACTGATGAACAGGCTGAGGGCTCGGGAGAGGAGAGACCGGTGAGTGACCGTAATCGCTGGATTGCCCTGCTGGTGCTGTGCACGGGGATGCTGATGATCGTCCTGGATATGACGATCGTGAACGTGGCGCTGCCGTCGATCCAGGCCGACCTGGGCTTCACGCAGGCCGGCCTGGCCTGGGTGGTCAACGCCTACCTGATCGCCTTCGCCGGGCTGCTGCTGCTGGCCGGGCGGCTGGGCGACCTGGCCGGCCGGCGCAGCGTCTTCCTGGCCGGGCTGGCCGTCTTCACGGTTGCGTCGCTGGCCTGCGGGCTGGCGGCGAACCAGGAAATGCTGGTGGCGGCGCGGTTCCTGCAGGGGATGGGCGGCGCGCTGACCAGCGCGGTGATCTTGGGAATGATCGTGACCATGTTCCCGCAGCCCCGCGCGCAGGCCAAGGCGATCGGCGTGTTCGCGTTCGTCGCCTCGGCTGGCGCGGCCGTCGGCCTGCTGGCCGGCGGGATCCTCACCCAGGTGCTGAACTGGCACTGGATCTTCTTCGTGAACCTGCCGGTGGGTGCCGCCACCGCGGCCGCGGCCCTGCGCGTGATCGGGCGCGACCGGGGCGCCGGCTTCCGGGCAGGCGCGGACGTGCCCGGGGCGCTGTTGATCACCGGCGCGATGATGCTCGGCGTCTTCACGATCGTCGACCCGGCGGCGCAGGAGGGCTGGCTGGCCACGCGGACGCTCGCCCTGGGTGCAGCCTCGCTGGCCCTGCTCGGCGCCTTTATCGTCCGGCAGATGACGGCGCGGCAGCCGCTGATGCCGCTGCGGATCTTCACCTCCCGCGCGGTGACCGGCGCCAACCTGGTGCAGGTGTTCGGCACGGCGGGGATGTTCGGGATGTTCTTCCTCGGCTCGCTGTACCTGCGGGAGATCACCGGCTACGGGCCGCTGCAGATCGGCCTGGCCTTCCTGCCGGTCGCCGTGGTCATGGGCGCGCTGTCGGTCCGCTACACCGACCGCCTGGTGATGCGGTTCGGCGCCCGCAAGCTGATCATCGCGGGACTCGGCCTGATCGCCGCCGCGCTGGCCCTGTTCGCCCTGGCCCCCGCGCACGGCGGGACCTACCTGACCTACGTGCTCCCGGTCGCGCTGCTGATGGGCGCCGGTGCCGGGCTGTGCTTCCCGGCCCTGATGACGCTGGCCATGTCCACCGCCACGCCGCAGGACGCCGGGCTGGCTTCGGGCCTGGTCAACACCACCGGGCAGATCGGCGGGGCGCTGGGCCTGGCCGTGCTGGCCACCGTGTCCGCCTCGCGGACCAGCGCCCTGATGGCGCAGCACCGCCCGGCCGCGGTGGCCCTGACCGACGGCTACCACCTGGCCTTCTGGATCGCCTTCGCCCTGGTCATCGCGGCCATCGTGGTCGCCGCCACCATCCTGCGCCCGGCCCCGGCCCGGGTCGAAGAGCCCAGGGACGAAGTGGCCGAGATGGTGCTGGCCGGGCGCGCTGACTAGCCAGGAGACACCAAACAGCACCGGATGACCGCCTCGCCTCCCAGGCCGGCGGTCATCTGGTGCTTTCGCGAGCCGTACGGGCTGCGCTATCGGCCCGGGCCGGAGACCGCCGGCTTGAACGGCGGAGAGAGTGGGCAAGCTCTGGGCTGGCATACGGGAGGGAGCCATCGTGGACGGTACTTCGGGTCTGGACCGGCGCAGCGCGCTCAAGAGCATCCTGACCGTCGCCGCAGCGGGCACCGTGGCGCCGCTGGCCGGTTCCTGGACCCGGGCGCAGGCGCAGACCGGGCTGACGTCCCAGCAGCTGGCGGGTCAGCGGGTGATCTTCTCCTATTCCGGGCTGACTGTGCCGTCCGCACTGTTGCAGCAGATCAGCGCGGGCCAGGCGGCCGGGGTGATCTTCTTCGGCGGCAACATCTCCAGCGAGTCCCAGATCGCGTCCGTGGTCCAGCAGCTACGCCAGGCCCAGCAGCAGAGCCCGGTGGCCGCGCCGCTGCTGCTGATGACCGACCAGGAAGGCGGCGAGGTCCGGCGGCTGCCCGGCGCTCCCGCGATGTCGGAGAAGCAGATCGGCGCGTCCAAGAACCCGGTCACGAACGCCAGCTCGGCCGGGACCGGGGCGGGACAGAACCTGGCCGGCGTGGGCATGAACGTCAACCTGGCGCCGGTGCTCGACGTGTACTACAAGTCCGGCAACTTCATCGACCAGTTCCAGCGCTCCTACAGCAGCAACGCCTCGGTCGTGACCAGCTGCGGGATGGCCTTCATCACCGCCCAGCAGAAGACCGGCGTGGCGGCGACAGCCAAGCACTTCCCCGGCCTGGGCTCGGCCACGAAATCACAGAATACCGACACCGGCCCGGTCACCCTCAACGTGTCGCTGTCAGGCCTGCGCGCCAAGGACGAGGCACCCTACCCGGTGGCCATCACGGCTGGGGTCAAGCTCATCATGGCGTCCTGGGCCGTCTACCCGGCGCTGGATGCTGCGAAGCCGGCCGGGCTCTCGTCGGCGGCGATCCAGGGCGAGCTGCGCGGCCGGCTCGGCTATCAGGGCGTGACCATCACCGACGCGATCGAGGCCGGCGCGCTAGGCGCGTTCGGCAGTAACGCGCAGCGCGCCGTGCTGGCGGCGCAGGCCGGGATGGATCTGTTGCTGTGCTCGGCCCAGGACCCGGCGCAGGGGCAGTCGGTGGTAACCGCTCTGGCCAGTGCGCTGGACGGCGGGCAGCTGGATCCCACCGCCTTCAACACCGCCGCCGACCGGGTGACGGCCTTGCGCAGCAGCCTGCACTGAACGCCTTACACCCGGGCCAGGAGCTGCTTCCACGCGGCGGTCGCCGGGCCGGCCCACTCCCCGTGCCGCCGGGCGAACAGGTCGGCGGCGGCGGTGCCGCGCCACGGCACGGGCAGGAACCGGGCGGGCAGGCCCGGGTCGATCCACGGGAACCGGCGCCAGGCGTGCACCAGGTCAATGACCCGAACGAGCGGGTCCGAGCTCACCTCCCCGCTGAACGCGCCGATGAATTCGTCGTACTCGCGGGTCAGCTGATCCAGGTCCCAGGCCTGGCCGACCATCGTGGCCAGCGAGCCGCCGCCCTCGTGCTCGGCGGTGAACAGGTAGCCGTCCGGCAGCCCGGCCTCGGCCAGGATCTGCCGCACCTCGTCGCCGCGGTCGCGGCGCGGGCTCAGCCAGACTCCGGGCATGACGTTGCCGAACCCGGCCCAGCGCAGCCGGGTCCTGAGCACGTGGCGGGCGGCGCGTTCGGTCTCCGGGGTGCGGGCGATCACGATCGTCCAGCGGCCGTCCCAGTCCGCCGCGACCGCCGTGAAGCCGAAGATGCGCTCGGTGCCGTCGCGCAGCAGCCGCTCGGCGGCCGTGGTGAGCCGCCAGACCGTGCGCCGCCCGACCCGCTCCGAGCTCAGCCAGTTGTCCGCCGCGGTGCGCATCAGCGCCTGCCTGGCCGCCTTCTCCTCGACCCCCAGACGGCCGAACACGTCGATGAACGCGGACGTCCAGGCCTCGCCTCCGGTGGGCAGCACGAGCTCGCCGAGCACCGTGAAGAGCACGCCGCGCGCGCTGTCCGTGCCCGCGGCGTGCCGCCGCAGCAGGGTGGGCGGGTGATCGCCCAGGCTTATCTCGGCCATGACAAGCAAAATACTACGAACTCTTGACGGAGTACTCAAGTTTTGTAGAGTATGTAGTCATCGGCAGGAAGGATGCTGAGATGCCCGAGGCGATGAACACCGAGGCGACGACCGACAAGCGGGTCGAGTTCCGGGTCAGCCCGGACCGGTACAGGCACTGGAAGCTGTCCACCGACGGGCCGGTCGCCACCCTGACCATGGACGTCGACGAGCAGGGCGGCCTGGTCCCCGGATACGAGCTGAAGCTGAACTCCTACGACCTCGGCGTCGACATCGAGCTGTACGACGCGGTGCAGCGGCTGCGCTTCGAGCATCCCGAGGTGCGCACGGTCGTGATTACCAGCGGCAAGCCGAAGATCTTCTGCGCGGGCGCGAACATCCGCATGCTCGCCTCCTCGCCGCACGGCTGGAAGGTGAACTTCTGCAAGTTCACCAACGAGACCAGGAACGGCATCGAGGACGCCACCGCCAGCTCCGGCCAGACCTACCTGGCCGCGGTGAACGGCACCGCCTCGGGCGGCGGCTACGAGCTGGCACTGGCCTGCGAGCACATCATGCTGGTCGACGACCGGTCGTCCGCGGTGTCGCTGCCCGAACTGCCGCTGCTCGGCGTGCTGCCGGGCACCGGCGGGCTGACCCGGGTCTCGGACAAGCGGCACGTGCGGCGGGACCTGGCCGACTACTTCTCCACCAAGTCCGAGGGCATCGGCGGCAAGAAGGCCGTCCAGTGGCGCCTGGTCGACGAGGCCGTACCGCGGCCCCGGTGGGACGAGACGGTGACCGAGCGGGCCGCCGAGCTGGCCGGCCGCTCCAGCCGCCCGGAGGACGCCGCGGGCGTCGAGCTGACCCCGCTGGCCAAGACCCGCGACGACGACGCGATCAGGTACGACCACGTCGAGGCCACCCTAGACCGCGAGGCAGGCAGAGTCGACATATCGGTAAAAGGCCCGCAAAACCAGCCGCCCGCGGACATCGCCGCGGCGGCCGGCCAGGGCGCGGACTTCTGGCCGCTCGCCGTGACGCGCGAGCTCGACGACCTGATCCTGGACCTGCGCACCAACGAGCCCGAGCTCGGCACCTGGGTGTTCCGCACCGAGGGCGACCCGGGCCGGGTGCTCGCCCACGATGAGCTGCTCCTGACCAGCGCCAGCGCGGGCGACTGGTTCGCCAACGAGGTCCTGCACTACCTCAAGCGCACGCTCCGGCGGCTTGACGTGACCAGCCGCAGCCTGATCGCCGCGATCGAGCCGGGCAGCTGCTTCGCCGGCTCGCTGCTCGAGCTGGCCCTGGCCGCGGACCGGTCGTTCCAGCTGGCCGGGGTGTTCGAAGACAAGGATCAGGACGCCGAGCCCGCCACCATGACCCTCGGTGACATCAACCTCGGTCCGCTGACCATGAGCAACGGGCTGACCCGGCTGCAGACCCGGTTCTGGGGCGACGAGGCCGGCTACGAAGCCGCGGCGAAGCGCAGGGGCGAGGCGCTGGAGGCCGAGGACGCCGCCGAACTGGGCCTGGTCACGTTCGCGCCGGACGACATCGACTGGGACGAGGAGATCAGGATCGCGACCGAGGAGCGGGCCAGCTTCAGCCCGGACGCGCTGACCGGGCTGGAGGCCAACTACCGGTTCGCCGGCCCGGAGACCATGGAAACGAAGATCTTCGGCCGGCTGACCGCCTGGCAGAACTGGATATTCAACCGGCCCAACGCCTCGGGCCCGGACGGCGCCCTGCGCCGGTTCGGCACCGGGCAGCGGGCCGCTTTCGACCGGAGGCGAGTCTGAACGATGCCAGCCAGAAATGACGGAGCTGCCGCCGACTACGCCGAGAAGATCCCCAACAACGTCAGCCTGCACGAGGACCGGCGGCTGCAGCGGGCGCTGGAATCCTGGCAGCCGAACTTCCTGAACTGGTGGCAGACGATGGGCCCGACGCTGCCGACGCAGGACGTCTACCTGCGCACTGCGATCAACGTCGGCCGGGACGGCTGGGCCCAGTTCGGCCACGTGGCCATGCCCGAGTACCGCTGGGGGATCTTCCTGGCCGAACGCGACCCGGGCCGCAAGGTCGGATTCGGCGAGCACAAGGGCGAGCCGGTGTGGGACAAGGTGCCGGGGGAGTACCGGGCCGAACTGCAGCGGCTGATCGTGATCCAGGGCGACACCGAGCCGGCCTCGGTGGAACAGCAGCGCAATCTCGGCGCCACCGCGCCGAGCCTGTACGACCTGCGCAACTTGTTTCAGGTGAACGTCGAGGAAGGCCGGCACCTGTGGGCGATGGTGTACCTGCTGCAC